>Ga0209487_1000101_pt1 | contig 80491 bp, 68 predicted proteins | sample Poulit2012_FD_187524 | JGI IMG/M metagenome (GOLD analysis project Ga0209487, IMG submission 187524) | Agricultural soil microbial communities from Georgia to study Nitrogen management - Poultry litter 2012 (SPAdes) (version 2) | ecosystem: Environmental > Terrestrial > Soil > Agricultural land...
GCCTTGTAAGACAGCCAAACGACGAGGCGTCTGCACCGACAAACTGTGCGCATTGCCAGGTAGAGCAAAAAAGCCTGGATCGCCTCCCGCACCCTGACTGATGGCCTGTGCGACCAACCAAGCATCCACAGCACAGTTGGCGTGCACCCCTAAATGCGATTGACTGTAGGTCAAGGCCTCACCTCGACTTAGGGCACCATAGGTTGGCTTATACCCCCATACCCCACAAAAGCTTGAGGGGCGCAAAATAGAACCTATAACCTGCGTCCCCAAGGCTGTGGGCACCATACCCGCTGCCACTGCTGCCGCCGAGCCACTAGATGAGCCACCCGGGGTGCGACTTAAATCAAGGGGGTTAGCCGTTGGCCCTGGATCTAAAAAAGCCAATGCCGTGGTTACTGTCTTGCCCAAGATAATCGCCCCCGCATCACGTAATGCCTGCACCGCACCGGCATCGTTTTTAGGAAAATGCCCCGCAAAGGCGGCGCTACCATGTTGGGTGGGCATATCTTGGGTTTCAATAATGTCCTTAACCCCTATGGGCATGCCGTCTATGGCAGAAAGCGGCTTACCTGCCTGATAGCGTTCAGTCGATGCACGCGCTGCCGCGCGTGCCCCCTCTTTATTAAGCACCACCCAAGCACGCACCTCGGGCTCAAGCCGCTCGATGGTGGCTAAACAGCTTTCTAGATACTCAGTAGGGGTGCTTTGATGGGCTAAGAATCGGGCGCGCTCTTGATGAAAGAACAGGGGCGTAAGCTCTTGCGGGGTAAATGACATAGGAATCCTCTTTATTATGGCTATTAATCAAACTTGATACGTAGTTAACAGTTGCTTTGGCCTGTTGAGCCCATTTAAGTTCGCTTAAGTTTCGTTTAAGCTTTATGGGCTTGCCATTAGCTTAATCGCTTAACCCATATAATTGCTAAAAAAAGTTAAACTCTAATAGAAAACTAGCCCACTAAACCCAAAAGGAGCCTTTATGACAAAACCTAAACTTCTGGTGATTCAGGCGCTTGATCTAGATTTTATGCAGCAGCTTGAGCAGTATTTTGAGCTCATCCGCCATGATAAAAGCGATGCCCCAGGAAAACTTATAGCTGAACACGGCGACGATATAGTCGTGGCCATCACCCACAGTGGCATTGGTTTTAAAAGCGATTGGCTGGTGCATCTACCCAATTTAAAACTCATCGCCAACAATGGGGTGGGCCTCGATGCTGTTGATGTACAAGCCTGCGCCGAGCATGGTGTACAAGTTACGAATACCCCCGAGGTTTTAGATGATGATGTGGCCGATCTGGCCATTGGTTTGCTAATTAGCGCCTTTAGAAATATTCATGGGGGGCACGAGTTTGTTAAAAAAGGGCTCTGGCCCAAGCAGCGTTTTCCTCTGACCCGTTCACTAAAAAACAAAACACTCGGGATAGTCGGTCTGGGGCGTATTGGCCTAGCTATTGCGCAGCGTGCTGAGGCCTTTGGCATGAAGATCGCCTACCACAACCGCAGGCGCCGTGACGATGTTGATTATCGTTATGTACGCGACCTAGTCGAGCTAGCCAAAGATAGCGATGCCTTAATGCTGTCCTGCCCAGGCGGGCCCGAGACCACTGAGATCATCAACCGCGAGGTACTCGAGGCCCTAGGCCCCAATGGTTGGGTGGTCAATATTGCACGGGGCTCAGTCATCGATGAGGACGCCCTCTTTTATGCCCTAAACAATAATCAGATTGCTGGCGCAGCCCTTGACGTATATTGGCACGAGCCCAATATTGACGAGCGTTATTTAACTAACCCCAAGGTGCTCTTATCGCCACACCACGCCAGTGCCACACGTGAAACCCGCTACGCTATGGCTGATTTGGTATTCCAAAACTTATTAAATTTTGCCCGCAGTGAGCCATTGATCACCCCTGTTGCCCCTGACGAGGCCTAACTAGGCAAAGGCAAGCTAAAAGGCCAAGCCCGACCCGCAAAAACGGGCTAAGCTTGGCCTTGTTTGTATCGCTATGGCCGCTGCACTTGTGCCTGGCCTATTTGTAGCCACCCTGGCTACAGCATACGGCAGTCTAGTGACACATTGCTGCAATATTGTGTAGATCAACCACGGCCAATAAAAGGCATCTTGGTAGCCATAATGGTCATAAACTGCACATTAAGTGTTAGGGGCTGCTCGGCCATATATACCACTGCCTCGGCCACCTCGGCCACATCGATAGTGGGCTCGGGCCGTATCTGCCCATCGGGCTGCAGACGACCGCTATCACTGTCTTTGGTGATTTGGGTGGCTGCATTACCAATATCAATTTGCGAGCACACTATATCGTAAGCTCGGCCATCTAAAGAAAGGCTTTTAGTGAGCCCTGTAATGGCGTGTTTGGTTGTGGTGTAGCCTACTGATTTGGGGCGTGGTGCATAGGCGGATATCGAGCCATTGTTTATGATGCGCCCGCCTTGGGGTTGCTGCCTTTTCATTAGCTTAAAGGCCTGTCGTGCACAATAAAAAGAGCCGTTAAGATTGATATTGATAATCTCTTGCCACTCGGCAATGTCTAACTCATCGATATCGACCTCGGCATGCCCAATACCAGCATTATTAAACAATAGGTCTAGGCGACCGTACTCCTCTTTAATAAAACTAAATAGATTTTTTACCTGCATGGGCTGGCTCACATCACAACGGTGCACCACCGATTGCTCGGCCACCCCTAGGGCTTGGGTTTCCTCTAAAGGCTCTTTGTTGCGCCCTGTCAGCACAACCGTGTAGCCTGCCTGCATCAACGCCACAGCACTGGCCCGACCAATGCCCGAGCCTGCCCCAGTAACTAAAGCGATCTTTTGACTCATCACACCCCCTTGAGTATTACCTGCTGATATGGATATATTGCGCCTCAGAGTGAGTAATGGGGTATTAATTAGCAAAAAATTGCAAAGCCCAAACCCAACCCTATGAGGTCACAGTCTTTTCAGTTAAAATCTGCGGTTTGTGTGCTTGGGGTAAAAGCCCAAAACACCCATCTTGATTTCTTTCTATCTTACCATTTAACTTGATTTTGCTGCGCAGTTTGCAGCAATTGTGGTGGTTGCGGCCTCAGCGGTTTTTTATATGAATGCTTTGCATTATGTGCGCTGGCGGGCTTGGTTTGTTGCCCTTTGCACTTTGATTGTACTTATCTGTTTGGGCCTGTTGGCGGCACGGGGCGCGTTGCTGCTTGCTCATCGGCCTGCCGAGCTGGGGCTCAACCACCCTGATATTGCTGCAGCTTTTTGGTTGGGTTTGCGCTTTGATCTCAAACACCTAAGTGTGCTGCTTGGGCCATGGCTATTATTAAGCCTATTATTTTATCGTACCCCGGCAGGTGCTTGGCGCTTTTTCTCGGCTTTGTTTTGGCTTTATAGTGCCTGGCTACTGCTTTTGGTTAATTTATTTAGTGTTGTTAACCACTATTATTTTGCCTTTTATCAAAGCCCCATTAATGCCTTGTTTTTTGGTTTGCAAGAGGACGACACCCAAGCAGTTTTAACAACCGTATGGGCAGACTTCCCAGTCATAGGCTTGGTACTACTTATTTTGGGCCTGAGCTGTTCTCAGTGGTGGCTTGCGCGCAAGGTACAGCGCCAATTACTGCCCCCGCCCTCACCCTCATCTACATCCACACCCTCATCTACACCAACGCCCTCCAAATTACGCTTTGCACTTTATGCTTTGACCGCCGTTGTGGTTTTTACTGGCCTAGGTCGAGGCAGTTTGGGTACCTTTCCTTTGCGTACCCAGCATATGAATGTATCAACTAATAGTTTTATCAATCAGCTGATCCCAAGTGGTGCACACGCCTTGCACTTGGCCCATAAAGAGCGACAGCGTGATCACATAGGCAATGACCCCTTAGTGTTGGTGCACCGAGCGGGCTTTAGCTCATGGCAAGAGGCAGCTCGGGTCTGTGGTTTGCCCACCCTTACGGCAAGCAATGGTCAAGATAAAAATGGTCAGCAGTTACCTATAAGGTTAGCGAGTACACAGCAAAAACAGGGCCCATCAAGCCCATCAAGCAATGCATCCGAAGCCAAGCCGGTCAGCAAGACCGCGACCACAGACTCTAGCCTATTATTTGCGCCGACCCCGATGTTACCTGCCGCAACGGCCCAGCCGCCACATGTAGTCGTGGCTTTGATGGAAAGCTGGGGGCGTCATCTACTAGATTATGATGACCCCGAGACCAACGATATGTTGGGGCGTTTACGCCCTTGGCTGTCTGAAAAGGGGGACTATTTTCCTCGAGCTGTCTCGGCACAAAATGGCACCCACGCAAGCCTCGAGGCCCTCTTATTAGACACCCCCATTACCCCCCTGATGCAAAGCAGTCACGGCTATCAGCAATACGACAGCAGCCGCCTACTGCCCTACAAAGAGCAGGGCTATAAAACCATTTTCTTAACCGCTGGCTCAGCTGGCTGGCGGCAGCTTGACCCAACGCTACTGCGCCAAGGTTTTGATGAAATATATGATGAAATTGCCATCAAAGAGCGCTACCCCGAGGCGGAAAACCACACTTGGGGGGTGGATGATGAATGGATGTTTTTATATGCGCAAGACCTGCTCAAAGAAGCCGAAGACAAGGGCGAAAAGGTGGTGTTATTTATGCTTTCGGTGACCAACCACCCGCCCTATCGGGTGCCGGCTAGCTATCAGCCCGCCCCACTTAGTACCGAGCCTATTCGCACCGTTATGGCTGCTGATGCACAGCTCGGTCAGGCTATTTTACAAACCTACGAATACGCAAATGATGCCTTAGGTGGCTTTTTAGATGGCTTAGAGCAGTCAGGTTTATTAGCAAAAACCCTCGTCGCCGCTACGGGTGACCATACCAATCGTTCGATTTTTGTTTATCCAGATAGCACGCAACTGCATTATAAATATGGCGTCCCCCTGTGGTTTTATATCCCCCCTGCTTACCAGGGCCCGGAGCACGCTGCCATCGATAGGCAACAATGGAGCAGCCACCAAGATTTATTTCCCACCCTTTGGGCACATAGCCTTTCGGCACAGCCTGTACCCTTAAATGGTGGGCGCAATTTGTTTGCCACAACAGCTGATCAACTAGACGGCATAGAAAACCCTGATAATCAGCACAACCGAGCATTCGGTACGCCCATGGCCCTATCTTTTATAAGTGAAGCTGGTGGACGGGGTTTTAGTATCAGCCATGATGGGGCGGTAGTTAACGCCTTTGACCCAACCTACCTAGAGTGGGATAGCAATCATAGCCTGCAACCCACCCAAACGCCCTCTGCTGCCCTGCAGGCCCAAGCACAAAGGACAAAGGCCTGCCTCGCCCTAAGCGACTGGCGCATACGCCAACAAGCACGCCAAAAACCTTAGACCCTACAAGGCTGAGCCTACAAAGCTGCGCCCATACTACATACATAAAAAAAGCCTGCCACAACGCATCAAGGTTGTGGCAGGCAGTAATACCTCGGCATGGGTATGCATGCTAAGCCCGTCAGAGCTGATGGGCGGGCTAAGCGCCCAGCTGACGGCTAACCGCGCCGCATTAAATGCAGTGCGGGTTGCATTACATATTTTCGATCATGACATCGCCAAAGCCCGAGCAAGAGACCTGATGGGCGCCCTCCATAAGGCGAGCAAAGTCATAGGTCACACGCTTGGACAAGATGGCCTTTTCCATACTGCTGATGATTAAGTCAGCAGCCTCGGTCCAGCCCATGTAGCGCAGCATCATCTCGGCAGAGAGGATCAGCGAGCCAGGGTTGACATAGTCTTTGCCAGCGTATTTGGGTGCTGTGCCGTGAGTGGCCTCGAACATGCCAACCGTATCAGATAGGTTGGCCCCAGGGGCTATACCAATACCACCAACCTGAGCAGCTAGGGCATCAGAGATGTAGTCACCGTTGAGGTTGAGGGTGGCAATGACATCGTACTCGGCCGGGCGCAATAAAATCTGCTGCAAGAAAGCGTCAGCAATAGAGTCTTTGATAACAATATCGCGACCTGTCTTGGGGTTTTTAAACTTGCACCATGGCCCACCATCAATCAGCTCGGCGCCAAACTCATCCATCGCGAGCTCGTAGCCCCAATCGCGGAAAGAGCCCTCGGTAAACTTCATAATATTACCCTTGTGAACGAGGGTAACCGACGAGCGATCGTTATCGATGGCGTACTGAATGGCCTTGCGTACTAGACGTTGCGTACCCTCGCGGGATACAGGCTTGATACCAATACCAGAAGTCTCGGGGAAACGAATCTTGTCGACATGCAGCTCATTGCGCAAGAAATCGATTAGCTTGATGGCCTCGGGGGTTTGGGCCTCGAACTCAACACCAGCGTAGATATCCTCGGAGTTCTCGCGGAAGATAGCCATATTGGTGTTTTGGGGCTCGCGTACGGGTGAAGGGGTGCCCTTAAAGTAACGTATTGGGCGCAAGCACACGTATAGATCGAGCTGCTGACGCAATGCCACGTTGAGCGAACGAATACCGCCGCCTACAGGTGTGGTCAATGGACCCTTGATAGAAACCACATACTCGCGGACTGCATCGAGGGTTTCCTCGGGCAACCAGACGTCAGGCCCATAAACCTGCAGCGATTTTTCGCCGGCGTAGATTTCCATCCAATTGATTTTGCGTTTGCCTTGGTAGGCCTTTTCTACTGCAGCGTCAACGACTTTTTTCATTACGGGCGTGATATCGACCCCAATGCCGTCGCCCTCGATATAAGGGATAATAGGATTATCGGGGACGTTGAGAGAATCGTCGGCGTTGACCGTAATCTTTTGGCCCTCGGCAGGGACTTTAATATGCTGGTAAGACATGAACGCTCCAAAAGTGCTGCGAAAGTGAAAACGAAATAAAGCAAGGCCGAGCTATAGAGTTGTCAGCCCACTTTGTAGTGTGAAGTCTTGTATAAGAGTGTAGCCAAAAAAATAACGTTCGGAAAGAGAAAGCAAAAAACTTCGGTTATTTTAACCCAATATAGTCCGTAGCACTGACATTTATGCGTTTTCCTCGACCTTGTTTTACCGTTCGGGCACAAAAACTCTTAAACTGCAGCTTTAGGCGCTATCTGTGCCGCCGTAGCTATCGGCCGGATTGCTGGGCAATTAGGCCGCACACAACCTTGCCTCTGTGGCATATCCAAGTTTATGTTTAGTCCTTCGCGTGAACAGGTCCGCCAATTTTTTAGCCAAACCTGGCAAAAATACCAGGCTCAGCAGGCCCTCAGCCCGCTTGAACAAATGGCGGTAGAAATTATCTCGTGGCACCCTGAGTACCATGCCATACTGCTTGACCCCGAGGCTGTCGAGCAAGATTTTCATATAGAAAAAGGGCAAACCAACCCTTTCTTGCATTTATCTATGCACCTGGCTATTCAAGAGCAGCTTTCAATCGATCAGCCACCCGGTATTTGTGCAGCCTACCAAAAACTTCAACAACGCTATGATAACCATGAGGCTCAACACCGCATTATGGAGGCCTTGGGCGAGGTTATTTGGGAGGCTCAGCGCCTAGGCAAACCCTTTGACAACGACCACTATCTTGAGCTGATTCAACGACACAGCTAGGGCAGCCCTTGGCAGTTAGCCTTTCAAAGTCTATTTTTTATCCTGTGGCGGTCTGCCAATTGATAAAACTTGGCAGCCGACCTAGGTGCCCAACAGCATTGCGTTTATGTTGCTGTGTTGGATTGTGCTTTTTTATTTTGCTTATTGCTGTCTTTCACTTTGATTTTCTGTTTCTGATTTAATTATGTCTGTTTCTTCACCAGCTGATACCCCTACCAACCCAGTTAGCCACGCCGAATTTACGGGCACAGAGCGCTATGTCGCCACCGATGAGTTGCGCCTTGCTGTAAACGCTGCTCTGACATTACAACGCCCTTTACTGATCAAGGGTGAGCCCGGCACCGGTAAAACCTTATTGGCCCAAGAGGTGGCTCAGGCCTTAGGGCGCCCCCTATTGCAGTGGCACATCAAATCAACCACCCAAGCGCAACAAGGCCTATATGAGTATGATGCTGTTTCACGTCTGCGCGACTCGCAGTTAGGCGAGGAGCGGGTGCACGATATCAGCAATTACATTGTCAAAGGCGTACTTTGGGAGGCCTTTATCTCGCCTGAGCCGGCAGTAGTATTAATCGATGAAATTGATAAGGCCGATATTGAATTCCCTAATGATTTGCTTCAAGAGCTAGACAAGATGGAGTTTAATGTCTATGAAACCCAAGAAACCATTACAGCCAAGCATCGCCCATTAATTATTATTACCTCTAATAACGAAAAAGAGCTGCCCGATGCCTTTTTGCGGCGCTGTTTTTTCCATTACATACAATTCCCCGAGCCTGAAACCATGAAGGAAATTGTGCATGTGCATTTTCCTACAATTAAAACTGATGTTTTGCAGGCGGCGCTCGAAACTTTTTATGCCTTACGCGACACACCTGGGTTAAAGAAAAAACCCTCTACCTCAGAGTTTTTAGATTGGTTGCAATTATTGCTACGCACCCAAAGCACTGCCGAAGAGGTACGCGCGGTTGATGGGCAGCTGCCGCAGATGGTGGGGGCGCTAATTAAAAACGAGCAAGATCTCGGTCTTTTACAGCGCCTTGCTGCCTACGGGAAGTCTCGGCTACAACGCCAATAATACTGCGGTTCTGCTTGACCGTGGTGCTGTATAACTGTGGTTTAACTGTGGTTCTGCTTAACTGCAGTTAGGTTTAATTGTGGCCCCAGTTTTATTGTAGCCCTACCTAACTATAATTGTGATTAGATTGGGGCTGATTTAATTATTTATGTTTATTGATTTTTTCTACCATTTGCGGGCCCATCAACTACAGCCCTCTATACAAGAGTTTTTGACACTGTTAGAGGTGTTGCGTAGTCGGGCCACACCATTGTCGGTTGATGAGTTTTATCAGTCGGCCCGCATGTGCTTAATCAAAGACGAGAGTCTTTACGATCGTTTTGATCAGGCCTTTGGCAGCTATTATGAGGCTATTGAGGCCGATTTACCCAGTCAAGCTGAGATCCCCTTAGATTGGCTCATCAAAGACTTTGAACGACAGTTATCCGCTGCAGAGAAAGCCGCCATAGAAAAGCATGGTTGGCAAAAACTGATGGAGCTTTTCAAAGAGCGTTTGGCTGAGCAGACCGAGCGTCACGCCGGGGGTAATCGCTGGATAGGCACAGGCGGCAGCTCGCCTTTTGGCCACGGTGGCTACCACCCCGAGGGCATTCGTATCGGTGGGCCATCGGCCGGGCACCGCACAGCAGTCAAGGTATGGGAACAGCGCCAATACAAAGATTACGACGATCACGAGGCCTTGGGCTCGCGCAACTTTAAAATTGCTTTACGCCATTTGCGCCGTTTTGTTCGCGAGGGAGCTGCCACAGAGTTTGACCTAGACAATACCATCCGGCAGACTGCCAAAAAGGGCGGGCTCTTAGATATACAGCTACGCCCCGAACGACGCAATACCATTAAAGTGCTGATGCTGCTTGATGTTGGGGGCAGCATGGATGACCACATCAGCATTGTCGAAGAGCTGTTTTCTGCGGTGCGTACCGAGTTTAAGCATCTAGAGGTACTGTACTTTCATAACTGCCCATACGAATACTTGTGGCGCGAAAATGTGCGCCGCCATGACAAGCGCCTGAGCACCTGGGAGGTCTTGCGCACCTACAACGAAGACTGGCGCCTCATCATTGTTGGCGATGCGACCATGAGCCCCTACGAAATTGCCTTACAAGGCGGCTCGGTTGAGCATTTCAACAAGGAAACCGGCGCGGTTTGGTTGGGTCGTATCTTGCAGCAATGGCCCAAAGCGGTTTGGCTCAACCCCCAGCCGGAAACTTATTGGCGTCGTTATCAGTCTATACACATGCTTAGACAAATAATGCAAGATAGAATGTATGGTGTTCATGTAAGTGGCATTGAGGCCGCCATGCGCTATCTGGCTAAATAATTTTAAAGGACAATTTGCCATGCGATCTTGCTTAGGTTTTTCTTGCTTGCGTGTTTATTTTGCTTTGCTACTGACCACCATATTGGGCCTTGGTTTGGGCTTGGGTCCAAATACTCTGTTGCCCCTAGCAACAGCCCACGCCGCCCAGCCCGATGCACTTAACAGTGTCGAGGGGGTAACTGAATACCAATTAGAAAATGGTCTGCGCGTGCTCTTGGCACCCGATGAGTCTCAGCCCAATACCACGGTTAACATGACCTATATGGTGGGTTCACGGCATGAAAACTATGGCCAAACTGGTATGGCCCACCTACTCGAGCATATGCTGTTCAGGGGTACGCCCACCCTGCCCAACGCACTTGCCGAGTTTTCCAAGCGCGGTTTAGCCGCAAACGGCACCACCTCAGCTGACCGCACCAATTACTTTGCTACCTTTGCAGCTGATGAGGAAACCCTTTATTGGTATCTAGACTGGCAGGCTGATGTAATGGTCAATGCCACTATCTCTCAAGAAGAGCTTGATGCCGAGATGACCGTGGTACGCAATGAGATGGAGCGTGGCGAAAACAGCCCCTTTAGGGTGCTGATGCAAAAGATGCAAGCAGCTGCCTTTCAGTGGCACAACTATGGCAAGTCGACCATCGGCGCCCGCTCAGATGTCGAGCAGGTTGATGTCGAACAGCTACGCGCCTTTTACAAAGAGTATTATCAGCCTGACAATGCGGTGCTGATCGTGACCGGGCGCTTTGACCCCACGGCTACCCTTGAGCATATAGAAAAGGTGTTTTCAGCCATCCCCAAGCCGACACGGCAACTGCGCCCCGAATACACTGTCGAGCCCACCCAAGACGGGCCACGTCAGGTTAGTGTCAAACGACAAGGGGGCTCGCCCATCGTTGCAGCCGAGTTTCATATACCTGCCGAGGCCAGCCCAGACTTTATCCCCCTTAGTTTGGGGGTCAATATTCTTGCCGACACCCCATCCGGCCGCCTTTATCAGGCCTTGGTCGAGCAAGATCTCAGTACCAGTGTGTTTGGTTTTGCTGCGGGCATGAAAGATCCAGGTTATGCCCTTTTTATGGCGGAGCTCAAAGAGGGCATGAACCCAGAGCAGGCTCTTGAGGTCATGAACCAAACCCTTGACGAGGTCAGCGCACACCCCTTTAGCGATGACGAGCTCAAACGCGTACGCAGCCAGTGGCTCAATGCCTGGAATCAGGCCTATGCCGACCCTGCCAAATTAGCAATGGCACTTTCAGAAAGCGCCGCGGTGGGCGACTGGCGTTTGTTTTTCTGGTCGCGTGATCAGGTCGAGAACGTCGCCCTGACTGATGTACAAGAGGCAATCACACGCTGGTTTGTGGTTGATAACCGTACCAACGGCTTATATCTACCCACCGAGCAGCCCGCCCGGGCGCCCGAGGCCGAGCGGGTTGATATTCAAAGCCTATTGGGCGATTACACGGGCAAAGAGCTAAGCGCGGCCACCGAAAGCTTTGACCCCACACCAGAACAAATCAATGACAGCACCTTGGTGGAAAAGGTTGATTTGGGTAGTGGCAATACTATTAAAGTAGCTTTGCTTAATAAGCCTACCCGTGGTGATCGCGTGGTGGCCCAATTGGCATTACGTTTTGGCACCCCTGATGAGCTAAAAGGTTTACGCACGGTGGGGGCCGCCACAGGCAATTTGCTTGATCGGGGCACCACCACCTTAAGCCGTCAAGAGATTGCTGATCGTTTCAATGCGCTGCAGGCTGAGGTCGACTTTGATGGCAGCCCCAATGGGCTCGAGGTCAGTATCTCGACCGTTAAAGAGCATTTTGATGAGACGGTAGCCCTAGTCGCCGAGATCATTAAGACGGCGAGTTTCCCCGAGCGTGAGCTCGAGAAATACAAGGCGCAGCGCATCACTGCGGTCAACAATGCTAAAGCCGAGCCCATAGCGGTTGCACGGCAGGCACTTGCTCGCCACTTTGATCAGTGGCCCCAAGACGACATCCGTTATGTGCCCACCTTTGAGCAGGCCATCGAGGACATCGAGCAACTACAAGCTCAGCAGCTCATCGATTTCCATGAGCAGTTTTATGGTCTCGGCAATATGCGCTTTGCCGCCACGGGCGCTTTTGAAACCGATGCGATCATAAAGGTACTACAAGAACAGTTTAGTGGCTGGAAGCAGGCGCCGGCCTACGAACGCGCTGCCGAGCCCTATCATAAGGTTGCAACCAAGCACTTCCGCCTCGATACCCCCGATAAGGCCAACGCCTTCTTTATGGCCGAGCAGCACTTCCCAGTCCAAGATACTGATGCAGACTACGTACCTTTATATCTGGTGAACTACCTGCTTGGGCAGTCCGAGACCTCTAAACTCTGGAATAGAGTGCGCGTGAACGAGGGGTTATCTTATGATGTGCGCAGCCAGCTGTCTGTGTCTAGCTTTGAGCCGTCTATGCGTTGGATAGTCTATGCCATCCATGCTCCCGAAAACTCGGCCCGCTTGGCCGAGGTGCTCGAGGACGAGATTGCCACCACTGTGGTAGATGGCTTTAGCGAAGACGAGGTGCAGGCAGGGGTGCACGCCCTACTACGCTATCGTCAGCTGGCGCGGGGTAATGATGGCAATATTACCCGTACCTGGATGCAATACCTTGCACTAGAGCGCGACTTTGACTGGTCCGCCCAAATGGATGTTGACCTGCAACAACTTGATGCCGCAAAGGTTAACAAGGTATTGCGCAAATATATGCTCTTGAATACTTGGAGCACTGCCTTAGGCGCAGACCAAGATAAAACCTTTTAATAACTTTTAATTAAGAACGAGCCAGAACAAAAAAGCCAGTGTCTCATGCACTGGCTTTTTTGGGCTGAAACTCAACACTTACGGCGAAATATTCACGAGAAAAAGCGTTTAAATTTGTCCCGCAAAGACTGGCTGCGCGGTGAGTGTTTGCTGCCCCCCGAATCAAGAGCAGTCTCGAATTGGCGCAAGATATCTTTTTGCTCGTCAGTGAGACGCACAGGGGTTTCTACCTGTATATGACAATACAAATCACCGGGATAGCTAGAGTGTACGCCACGAATACCCTTGCCACGCAGGCGGAAGGTCTTGCCCGATTGGGTGCCCTCAGGGATGGTTATCTCGCCCCGCCCGGTTAGGGTGGGTACCTCGACATCACCCCCCAAGGCTGCCGTCGTAAAGGGTATGGTTAGGTCACAGTGCAAGTCATCGCCCTCGCGACGAAAAATACCATGCGGCTTGATATGTATTTCTACATAGAGATCACCTGCGGGGCCGCCACGCAAACCGGGCTCACCTTTGCCCCCCACCCGAATACGCATACCATCGTCAATACCCGCCGGTATGGTGACCTCGAGTGTTTTGGTCTCGCGCACACGTCCATTACCATTACATGCTGTGCAGGGCTCTTTGATCTCTTCGCCACTACCGTGACAGGTGGGGCAGGTTTGCTGTACGCTGAAAAAGCCCTGCTGCATGCGTACCACCCCAGCACCCGCACAGGTGCTACAAGTCTGAGGGCTGGTACCAGGCTTGGCGCCTGTGCCTTCACAGGTGCTGCAATCGTCCCAAGTGGGTACGCGGATCTCGCTATCAAAACCACTGGCAGCCTGCTCGAGGCTTATCTCGAGGGTATAGCGTAAGTCGGCACCTCGTGCAGCCTGCCGTCGGCCAGCTGTGCGCCCCCCACCGCGCGCACCACCGAAAATATCACCAAAAATATCGCCAAAGGCCTCGGCAAACTCGGCCCCACTCATACCACCCATGCCCCCCATGCCGCCCATACCACCCATGCCAGCAGCGTTGGGGTCGACCCCGGCATGACCAAAGCGATCATAGGCCGCGCGTTTTTCCTCATCGTAGAGGATCTCGTAGGCCTCTTTGACCTCTTTAAACTTTTCCTCGGCCTCTTTACTGTCGGGGTTGCGGTCTGGGTGATAACGCATGGCCAAACGACGATAAGCCTTGCGGATATCGTCTTTGCTGGCGTTTTTAGCCAAACCTAAAACTTCGTAAAAATCACGTTTTGACATGTTAGATAAAAGCGCTTAGGCGCCTTGTAACAGAATAATAAGGCCCGATTTCTGGAAAAAGACCAGAAACCGGGCAGCTATATAAACAACCGTGGGGTGGTTATTTATTAGTCGTTATCGCGTTTGACCTCTTTGAAGTCGGCATCAACGACATCGTCATCGGCACTATCTTGCCCGGCATCAGCCCCATCGGCCTGTTGTTGGGCCTGGGCCTCGGCGTAGATCTTCTCGCCAAGTGTTTGGGCAGCCGCTGTCAAGGCCTCGACCTTGGCATCAATGGCATCTTTATCGCCCTCTTTGATGCTCTCTTCGAGCTCGGTAATCGCCTTGTTGATGGCCTCTTTTTCGCCCTCATCAAGCTTGTCACCATGCTCTTCTAGAGACTTGCGTGTGCCGTGCACTAAAGCCTCGGCTTGGTTACGCGTAGCAGCTAACTCGGCCAGACGGCGATCGTCTTCGGCGTGCTGCTCGGCCTCTTTCATCATGCGCTCGACCTCTTCCTCGCTAAGCCCAGAGCTAGCCTTGATAGTGATCTTGTTTTCTTTGCCTGTGCCTTTGTCTTTGGCAGAGACATTAAGAATACCATTGGCATCAATATCAAAGGTCACCTCAATTTGTGGTGTACCACGGGCGGCTGGGGGAATGCCCTCGAGATTAAACTCGCCTAGCAACTTGTTACCAGCAGCGATCTCGCGCTCGCCTTGGTAGACCTTGATGGTTACTGCAGGCTGATTGTCATCGGCAGTAGAGAACACCTGCGCATGGCGCGTAGGAATGGTGGTGTTGCGCTCGATCATCTTGGTCATCACACCGCCAAGTGTCTCGATACCTAAGGACAGCGGGGTTACGTCAAGCAAGAGCAAATCAGAACGGTCACCGGACAAGACTGAACCCTGTATGGCTGCACCACTGGCAACGGCCTCGTCGGGGTTGATATCACGACGTGGGTCGCGACCAAAGAACTCTTTGACCTTTTCTTGGACCTTGGGCATACGGGTCATGCCACCGACTAAAATCACATCATCGATATCAGATACCTTGACCCCGGCATCTTTGATGGCATTGCGGCAGGGCTCGATAGAGCGCTCGATGAGGTCCTCGACCAAAGCCTCGAGTTTGGCACGGCTAATTTTTAGGTTGAGGTGCTTGGGGCCCGACTGATCAGCAGTAATATAGGGCAGGTTAATCTCAGTTTGCTGTGTCGAGGAAAGCTCGATCTTGGCCTTTTCGGCGGCCTCTTTGAGGCGCTGCAAAGCTAAGACATCTTTGGATAAATCAACACCACTTTCCTTTTTGAACTCATCAATGATGTAGTCAATGATGCGTTGGTCAAAGTCCTCGCCACCAAGGAAAGTATCACCGCTGGTAGATAAGACCTCGAATTGTTTCTCGCCATCGACATCAGCAATCTCGATGATAGAAATATCAAAGGTACCACCACCTAAGTCATATACGGCAACCTTGCGATCACCCTCGCTAGCCTTGTCGAGACCAAATGCCAGGGCAGCTGCGGTCGGCTCGTTGATGATGCGCTTGACCTCGAGGCCAGCAATTTGACCGGCATCTTTGGTGGCCTGACGCTGACTGTCATTGAAATATGCAGGGACAGTAATCACGGCCTCGGTGACGGGCTCGCCCAAGTAGTCCTCGGCGGTTTGCTTCATCTTGCGCAAAATATCAGCGGATACCTGCTGTGGGGCCAATGCCTTGCCTTGGGCCTCTACCCATGCATCGTCGTTATCTGCCTTGACGATCTTGTAGGGCATGAGCTTGATGTCCTCTTGGACCTCGGGCTCTTGGAAGCGGCGGCCAATCAGGCGCTTGACTGCGTAGATGGTGTTCTCGGGGTTAGTAACCGCCTGTCGTTTTGCAGGGGCACCGACGAGAACCTCGCCATCGTCTAAATACGCCACAATAGAGGGGGTTGTGCGTGTACCCTCGGCGTTTTCGATAATTTTAACATTGTCGCCTTCGACAATAGAGACACAACTGTTGGTTGTGCCTAAATCAATACCTATAATTTTACTCATATTGGTTCCTAGCCTTGATTTTATAACTGATTGTTGTCAGTACAGCTGTAATCCTTCTTAATTTAAATATGGGGGCGGCTTTAAATATTTCAAGCCTCGGGCCCAGCCGATACCATTACCATTGCCGGGCGCAACACCCGATCAGACAGCGTATAGCCCTTTTGCAATAGCTGCGCAATGGTGCCCTTTTTTTGGTCAGAAGGCACATTGGAAATAGCTTGGTGCAAATGTGGGTCAAAGGTATCACCCACCTGGGGCGCAACCTCACAGAGCTGATGACGCTCAAAGGCCCCGTCGAGCTGCCTGAGGGTGGTTTTTACCCCCTCGAGTAATGCCTCGACGCTTTGCTCCTCTTGGTTAAGGGCCGCCTCGAGACTATCACGCACAGGGATGAGGCTTTCTGCAAAGCCCTCAACGGCAAACTTGCGCGCTTTGGTTAGCTCGTCGGCAGAACGACGACGGATATTCTCGATCTCGGCACGGGCACGCAAATACTGGTCTTTAAACGCTTCGCGCTCTTGTTGGGCGTGGCTCAGCTCATCTAATAGGGCTTGGTGTTGTTGGTCCATAAGGCCTTCTGCAGCCCCATCATCGGATGATAAATCTTGAGGTGCCTCGGTTTGGGGCGTTGATTGCTGGGCGTCCTCTTGAGCGTGCGTAGCAGTAGTATGTGTGTGCGCTGAAGCATCTTGAGCATTATTTTGAGTCTGCTCGCTGTCTGCTTTGGCCTGTGTTGCTGCTTGTTCATGCTGCGGTGTTTTTGCAGACATACTGATCTCCACTACAAATAAATGAACATACTTAGTAAATGGGGATGAATAAAAGAATTTCAACCCTTAGTTGATGGATCTCTTTGGGCAGTTAATCAAATCTGCTAACCAACTGATATATCAATGCTTTTAACAAAAGCATCATAAAACCGACAAAAGAGTTTCAAAAACAAATAAGAAAAACCATCAAAACTGATTTTGTATACGGCGATACGACTGCGCCAAACTGACATTGGTATGCATGACCGACTCAGAAAACTCTTTGGCCGCCTGAGGCACCGTTTTGAGTGCAGTTAAATCAGTTTGTCGGGTCACTACTGTGGCTGATGGCAAATAAAACCGTTGTGGAATATCGTGGCCGTCTACCACACAGTTATGCCGCAATACGGCAAAGTCGCCTACCGCACAATTAAAAACCACAGTATTAAAGCCGATAAACACATGGTTGCCTACGGTACAAGGCCCATGCACGATAGAGCGATGGGCAATCGAGCTATGCTCACCGATAGTGACCGCGGCCCCGTCTTTAGAATGTATCACCACCCCATCTTGTATATTTGAATAAGCACCAATGATAATAGGCTCTAGGTGCCCGGTATCGTCTAGCTCATCGGCGCGAATCACGGCATAGGGGCCAATAAAAACATGTGGCCCGACCTCTACCCGCCCACAAACTATGGCAGTAGGGTCGACGAAGGCTGTCTCATGAACAGTGGGGAAGTCCCCACGAGGGTTTCTTCTGAGCATAGTTGGTGCTCCTAAATAAGTGAATGCTGCACCAGTCTTTGATAGCTTTTACATTTAGATTGTGCACCAGCCTTGGATATTTTGCTGCACCAGCTGTGCTAAGCCTTGTATCCATTGTGGTTGCGCATTGAGGCAATCAATATAACCAAACTGCTCGCCCCCCGCGTCTAAGAACACCTCGCGGTACTCGATATCGATTTCCTCTAAGGTTTCTAAACAATCAACGATAAAGCCTGGGCAGGTAACGTGAATGTTTTTGACCCCCTCTTGGGCCCACTGCTTTAAGAGGGGCTCGGTATAGGGCTGTAGCCACTCGGCCGCACCAAAACGGCTTTGGAATGAGTGGTAAATAGGCACCCCACTATCCGCCAAGGCCTCTTGGAGTGCGTGGCGGGTGTGCATACACTCTTTGTGGTAGGGGTCACCATCGACTACTGACTGCTTGGGTATGCCATGAAAACTAAGCAGCAAACGCTCGGGGGTACCGTGGGTCTGCCAATAGCGACGTATATGGTCAGCCAAAGGCTGTATATAGCCCTCATGTGCACAAAAACTATTGATATAACGCACCTCGGGCTGACAACGCAATTGCGCCAACAGTCGACCGACCTCATCAATGGCAGAGGCAGTCGTGCTGGCAGCGTACTGTGGGTACAAGGGCACGACCAAAATACGTTGGCAGCCCTGCTCGCGTAGGCTGTCGAGCCCTTGCTCGATAGAGGGTGAACCATAACGCATACCCAACGCCACCTGTATATTTTGGCCCGCGAAATTTTGGTCGAGCAACTGCTGCAAACCGCTGACCTGCTGCTCGCTATAAACCAGCAGCGGCGCCCCCTCTGGCAGCCAAATTGATTGATAACGTGGGGCCAGTTTTTGGGGCCGACGCCCTAAAACTGCTGTACGCAATATTGGCTGCCACAATATTGGGGGCAGCTCAACCACCCTTGGGTCAGACAAAAACTGTGCCAAATACCGACGTATTGCTGCGGGCTCGGGGGCATCAGGTGTACCTAGGTTGACAAGTAGCACCCCCACCTGAGCAGGCTCGGGCGCAAAAGGCTCAGAGCGGGTAAAATCATCATCAAAGGGCTCAGAGCGATATTTTTTTGGTAACAACATAACGGGTTTGCAGGCAGTTACTAGGTGGTAAACATCTATGTACTCAAGCCTAGGCGCTAGCGCTTTGGCTTAAGGCATTGGACAACATCCGCGCCGTAATGTCTACTATGGGGATGACTTTCTCGTAAGACATACGCGAGGGCCCAATCACCCCCAGGGTACCCACCACGCGATCGCCCACCCCATAAGGGGCAGTCACCACTGACACATCGTCCATGGGCACAAGATTAGAGTCCCCACCAATATAAATTTGCACCCCCTGAGCCTGCGACGAGATGTCTAATAGATGAAGTAGGTCTGTTTTTTTCTCGAAAATCGAAAACAGCTGGCGCAGACGACCCATATCGGCGGTCATGTCCTCAATAGCTAAGAGCTTGTTTTCACCTGCAATCACAACCGAATCCGAGTGGTCATCTACCGTAGCACTGGTCTCGACCGCAGCCTTCATAAGGCGGGTAATATCTTTGCGTAAAGAGCTAAGCTGCCCCGAAAGCTGCTCGCGTACCTCGCTAAATGACTTGCCCGAGAAGTGCTCATTAAAAAAGTTACTGGCCTCGATCAGCTCGGTGTCTTTGTACTCGCGTGGCATAAACAAGATGCGGTTTTGCACATCGCCATCAGGGGTAACAATAATCAGTAGCACCCGCTTGGCCGACAAACGGATAAACTCTATTTGATGAAAGGTTTGCGCCCGCTTGGGGGCCAACACGACCCCAGCAAACTGCGACAGGTTAGACAGCACATCGGCAGCGGTTGAGACTGCCCGCAAAGGCTCATCGGCTGGTAATTGCAAAGGAAAATCAAAGGCATCGGCCTGCTCGTAGTGGTGGACAGCTAACAAACCATCGACAAAGATCCTATAGCCTTGGGGGGTGGGCACCCGACCGGCTGAGGTATAAGGGCTTTGTATCAGGCCGAGGGACTCGAGATCGGCCATCACATTGCGTATGGTCGCTGGGGACAAGTCAAACACCCGCGAAAGTGCACGCGAACCGACTGGCTGACCGTCGCTAATATAGCGCTCGATCAGGGCTTTTAATAACTGGCTTGATCTTTCGTCTAACAACATTTTATCCACAATTTGGGTCGCTGTAGTGCGATGAGCTGTTGCACCACAAACTCACAATGAAGTAACTTTGTAGTTTACCCTACACACTCTTGATCATAAGGTATTTTGCTTTATGCATTTTAAAACGGTTGCCCTAATTGGTCGCTACCAAGACAGTGGGCTAGAAACACACCTGCACTCCTTGGCAAAAATGCTACACCAAGCAGGCTGTACTGTGGTCATCGAGGAGGAGACCGCCCGCTATATGCCTATCTCGGGCTTTAAAGAGCTGAGTTACGAGGCTATGGGCACAAAGGTCGACCTTGCTGTCATCATGGGTGGCGATGGCACGATGCTTGGTGCTGCCCGTGCCCTGGCACACTTTGATATCCCCCTAATCGGTATCAATCACGGGCGCCTAGGCTTTATTACAGACATCCCCATCAAAGAGGCTGCTGATGCCCTCAAAAGTGTGCTGGCTGGCTATTTTGTGGCCGAGGAGCGCACCATGCTCGAGGGCAAGGTTATACGCGACGAGCAGACCCTGTTTTCTAGTTTTGCCCTCAACGACATTGTCATCAACCGCGCTGGACGCAGCGGCATGATCGAGCTACGTGTCGAGCTTAATGACTGGTTTATGCACCGTCAACGAGCTGACGGCATGATCATTGCCACCCCTACCGGCTCTACAGCCTATGCTTTGGCGGCCAACGGGCCGATTCTTGACCCGCGCTTACGTGCCCTACTGCTGGTGCCCATTGCCCCACAGACCTTGTCCAATCGACCCGTAGTGGTGCCCGAGGACAGTCAGCTGTCTTTAACCATCACCTCATTAGGCCGCAGCCCTAAAGGCGCCAGTGTAAACTTTGACATGCAAGCTTGGTCAGATTGCCAAGTTGGGGATAGGGTTGAAATACGCCGGGCAAAAAATACAGTATGTTTCATTCACCCCACAGGCTATGACTTTTTCTCTACTCTTAGGCAAAAATTAGGCTGGAATCGTATGCTCACCCCGATGGATAACGACGAGTGATATTATGCTACAGCTTTTGCATATTCGTGACTTTGTAATTGTTGACGAGGCGCATATTAGCTTCGATGCTGGTTTTAGCGTGCTGTCTGGCGAAACCGGTGCGGGTAAATCTATTTTGGTTGATGCCTTGTCATTAGCGCTTGGGGCCCGTGCCGAGCAGGGCTTTATACGCGAGGGGGCACAGCGCACAGAGATCAGCGCGACTTTTGCTCCAACCCCTGCCGTACAACAGTGGCTCGACACCCACGATTTTAATAACGAGGACGAGCTCATACTGCGGCGTACTATCGACCGCAATAACCGCAGCCGTGCCTACATTAATGGCACCCCAACCCCCCTCACGCAATTACGTTCTCTCACCGCACTACTCGTCGATATTCACGGCCAACATGCGCACCAAAGTCTACTCGACCCACGTACGCATGCTGCCCTATTAGATGAGCAAGGCCAACAGCAGCATTTGGCCAAAAAAACTGCTCACGCTTGGCAGCATTGGCAAGGCTTACTGCGCAAGCTGCAGCAGGCCCAAACTGAGCAAGCTCAAACTCAAGAGCAGCTTGAGCACCTAAACTGGCAGCTCGAGCAACTCGACAAGCTCGCCCTAGCAGAAAACGAGTGGCAGCAGCTCACCGAGGAGCACCAACGCTTGGCCCATGCCCATACCCTGCTTGACGAGCTTTCAGAGGCCCTACGGCTGCTAGAGGGCGAGGGGGCGATGAGCGATGACAGCAGCTATGCCCAAAGCCTATTACATCAGGCCAATCAGCATGTACAGGCTGGGCTGGCCCACGATGCACAATTAGAAAATATTGTCCAAAGCCTTACCTCAGCCCATATAGCCTGCACCGAGGCCATTTCTGATTTAAATAGCTATCTAAGCAGCATCGAGGTTGACCCGGCACGGTTACAAGATATTGACGCGCGCATGGCACAAGCTTTTACACTGGCCCGCCGCTTTCATTGTGAACCGAACGAGCTGCCCGCCAAACAGCAAGCCTTACTTGATGAGCAAGCCCAGCTGCAGGCCCGCACCGATATCAAACAATTAGAAAAACAGTGTCAGGCGGCAGAGCAAGATTTTATGAAACAAGCCCAACAGCTTAGCCAAGCACGCCAAAAAACTGCCTCTTGGCTGGGTCAGGCCGTCACCGAGCTGATGCAAGAGCTCGCCATGCAAGGGGGGGTGTTCGAGGTGCAACTGCGCCCTTGTCCGGCTTATGCAGGCGGGTTGGAGCAGGTGGAGTTTTTGGTGGCTGGGCACCCCGGGGTACAGCCTGCGGCCCTAGCCAAAGTGGCCTCGGGCGGTGAGCTTGCCCGCATCTCGCTAGCCCTCTCGGTTATTGCCAGCAAGGCGACGCGCGTGCCCACCCTGATTTTTGACGAGGTTGATGCAGGTATAGGGGGGGCAGTTGCCGAGGTTGTCGGCCGACTGTTGGCTGAGCTGGGCAAACGCCATCAGGTTTTGTGTGTGACGCACCTTGCTCAGGTAGCAGCCCGTGCAGCACACCACTTTGAGGTCAGCAAAACCCTAAGCGCCGGCGCCACCGTATCAACTATTAAAACCCTAGATGCCGCACAACGCATTGATGAAATAGCGCGCATGCTTGGTGGGATACAAATCACCCAAACAACCAAAGAGCACGCCCGTGAGATGCTAGGCAGCAATCAATAACCCCCGTTAGCCCGAAATAAACTACGGCCTTTTGGGGGCGGCAAAGCGACACTATCAACAAAAACCTAAATTAGCACAAAATGGCCAAAGTAAGGGCAAAAGCCAAAGGCAGGGTTTAGCGCTTTTTTTCCTCTTGACAGTCTTTGCAGGTGCCATACAGCACTAAGGTGTGGCTCTCGAGCTCAAAGCCAAGATTATCGGCAATAATGTACTGACGCTTTTCTATTTCGGGGTCTGAAAACTCAACCACCCGAGCGCAGTGGGTGCAAATAAAGTGATCGTGCTGATCACCATCGTTGAGCTCAAAAACAGCTTTGCCCCCGTCAAACTGGCTACGTGTCAAAATACCGGCCTGCTCGAATTGGGTCAGAACCCGGTATACAGTCGCTAGACCAATGTCTACCTCTTCGACTATCAGTAGCCGATAAACATCCTCGGCGCTGAGGTGACGGTACTCTTCATCATCATCGTAGCGACGAAAAATATCTAGGATTTTCAGGCGCGGGAATGTCGCCTTGAGCCCCATATTCTTTAATTTGTTTTGGTCTTTCATAGTCATCGAATTGTATTTCGTAGTTGGGAATGGGGTGTGCTCGTTGCCCAGTAGGCTAGAAAAACAGCGGGTGGATTTCGAGTACAGTAAGCATAGGGCATGCTTAAAGCTTAAAGTGTTGACACAACAAAACTGCCCTAGCGCATCAACCAACATATGAACTATGCAGGAAAAAATTTAGCATGTTTTTATTATCGCAACGCCTTAGGCAGCCGAACACCTAAGTGTATTATTGCATACTTGTTTGGCTGCAGTCACGAAATGCCTATAGTTTGCAAGGGCCTAGCGCGGTTCTTGCTGCCCGTCTTTCTACCATCTACCGCGCTGTCATGACGAGGTAGGCGGATTCCTATATGATAATGGTTTTAGTCATTTACTATGCAGGGCTGTCTTATGAGCACGAGAAAACAATTGGGCTGGCCATATCTTGCCCCCTTGCGTCGAGTTATTACGCTTGGCGTCATTGCTGTCACCCTTAGTGCATGCGGCGGGGGCAAGTGGGGCTTCCCCTACCGTATCGATGTCCAACAAGGTAACTGGGTCACCGCCTCGCAAGTAGAGCAGCTCGAAATCGGTATGACACGCGAGCAGGTGCGCTTTGTTTTGGGCACCCCAACCTTGCAAGATATATTTTATAGCGATCGCTGGGAGTACCCCTATTATTTCAAACCCGGCTACGGTCAAGACGAGCTGCGTACCTTTACAGTTTGGTTTGATGGTGATCAGCTAACCCGTTGGGAGGGCAGCAAACAGCCCGATCGGCAGCCTTTTGAGCGTGCCGATAGCGGCGCTGCTGACGATGCCCAAGATGCAGAGCAGACCCAAACAGATACCGAGGCTACCCAGGCCGCTGAGGGCAGTGCAGCCCAACCCGCGACCCCGCCACCTAGCCCAGCTGCCACACCCAGTGAGGTGACAGATGGCCCCGTAAGCTCGCCGATACTCGTCGACAACCCGCCTATGCCCGTACCCACTGATTCGGCTCCAGCAGATCAGCCCGCAGCGGGTCAGTCCACTGATACGGTGCCATCAGTTGAGGGCTCCATAGGTGCGGGGCAAACCGATATCGCCCCTATAGATGATGCCCCAATGGGTAGTAATTCTGTTGGTAATGTCCCAGCAGGTGACGCCCCAACAACCAATAAATCTATTGGTGATATCCCAACAAACACTAACCCTATGGGTGATGCCCCAACAACCGATATGCAGTAACACCTAGGCCACATAATTTGACAAACAAAGCCTAGGCTGCCGCCGATTCGGCCACCATTTATTTATTAACCATCATGGATGACGCAATGAAAATAGCAATCAGTGGCGCCAATGGGCGCATGGGTAAAATGCTCATCGAGGCTGTTTTACAAAGTGATGATATGCAGCTTTGTGCCGCCTTGGTACGTAGTGGCAGCCCTGCTCTGGGCACCGATGCAGGCGCCTTTCTCGGCCAGCAAACCGGGGTACAACTTAGTGACGATGTCACGCAGCTCAAAGAGGCAGACTGCCTCATCGACTTTACCCTGCCAGAGGGGACCATGCATTACCTGGCAGCCTGTGAAAAATACGGCACCCAATGTGTGATTGGCACCACTGGCTTTGATAACGAACAACGCGCAGCCATAGCCCGCGCAGCAGAAAAGATTGGCATTGTTTTTGCTCCCAATATGAGTGTGGGCGTAAATATCACGCTCAAGCTGGTCGAAATAGCAGCCCAGCTCATGCAAGAGGGTTTTGATGCCGAGGTTTTTGAGGCACATCATCGCAATAAAATTGATGCCCCCTCTGGCACAGCCCTAGCCATAGGCGAGGCCATCGCTGGCGCCTGGCAAGAAAACCTCGACGATATTGCTGATTGGACGCGACACGGGGTAACCGGGGCACGCGAGACGGGTCGCATTGGTTTTTCTGTCGTGCGTGGTGGCGATATTGTGGGCGATCATACAGCCTACTTTTGTGGCCAAGGCGAGCGTATAGAAATCACACACCGTTCAAATAGCCGCGCGACCTATGCCCAAGGCAGCCTACGTGCGGTACGTTTTTTAGCTAATAAAAAACAAGGCCTTTACACCATGCATGATGTACTAGGTATTCAGTAACCGCCCCCAAATATACGGCCTACTCTATAGTTACAGGCTCTTGCTCAAGCTGCAAAGCAAATAATGCCGCCATATCTTTTTGTATCTGTGCCGTAATGCGCTGTACATCATGGTAGGTCGCCTGACTTACATCATGGTTGACCAAGACCAACGCTTGGTTTTTGTGCATACCCAGTGGCCCGAGGCGTTTGCCCTTCCAACCGGCCTGCTCGAGCAGCCAACCTGCGGGTAGCTTGACCTGCCCGCCCTCTAGGGCAAAGGCACGCAGCTGCGGCCACCTGCTTTGTAGTTGTGCAGCCTGCTTGGCATGGACTATTGGGTTTTTAAAAAAGCTCCCAGCGTTGGGCAGCAGGGCCGGGTCAGGCAGCTTGGCGCGCCGTATTTGACAGACGGCATCAAATATAGCCATAGGGGTGGGTTGTTGCAGCAGCCCAGGGCGTTGCTGCAAATCAGGGTAATCAAGTACCGGCTGCCACCTTTTAGGGAAAGCAAAGCCCACCCTTAAAATCAACCAACGGCCGGGCTCATGGCTTTTAAAAATACTGTCACGATAGGCAAAGCCACATTCAGAGGCGCTAAGTTTATAGCTTTTGCCTACTTGCCAGTCCCAAACCTCTACCCAACGGATAAAGCGCTCGACCTCGACCCCATAGGCCCCTATATTTTGTACTGGTGCAGCCCCCACCGTACCTGGGATGAGGGCCAAGTTCTCGAGCCCATACCAACCCTGAGACAAACTAAAACGCACAAAATCATGCCATGTCTCACCCGCCTCGACCTCTATGACTGTGCTGTTAGCTTCATCTTTGACATGACGGATGCCGCGCGTACGAATCGCAATAACCAAGGCATCGACCTGCTCTTTAAACACAACATTGCTGCCCCCCGCGAGCACATGCATATGCTCATATTGGCGCCTTAGCTCGAGCAAGCGCCCAAACTGTGCGGGCTGCGTAAAGTAAGCCAGCACACTCGCCTGCGCACGCAAACGCAAAGTGTGCAGGGGCTGTAAATCTGCCTGCTGAATAATCCTCACAATGAAGCACCTAAAAGGGGTAAAACAAGGCCCAAATACGGCAAAAGCACCAAGGCAACAACAATTAAATAATGCCCTTGAGCACTATAGCAAAGAGGGAAAAAGCAAAGACAACAAAAAAACCACAGCTTGGGCAGTGGGTTGACAGTCTATTAAAAACAGCATAATATTATCGCTTGTATCGGGTTGGCAGTACATAGCCCAACAGATTTGTGGCAATGCAAAGGCATCACAGCCACTTGCAAACCCCAACACTTTACGGTACAATATTTTTTTATGCGGGAATAGCTCAGTTGGTAGAGCGCAACCTTGCCAAGGTTGAGGTCGCGAGTTCGAGCCTCGTTTCCCGCTCCAGATTCTAAAGGCCCTTGAGTCACACTCAAGGGCTTTTTTCTTATCTAAGCCCTGACAGGCCATAAAAATAAAACCCAAGCGCCTACACAAATCGCCTGATGGAGCCCTTATGCAACGCCTTAAACCTACCCTTATTGCGTTTGGCTTTAGTTTGAGTATTGGCTTAGCTGCTCTTAGCCCGCATGCCCTTGCCAAACAAAACATCGATTATGTACAACTGCCTAGCACGCAAGCAGCAAGTGCGGCCTATGATGATAGCTATAGCCTTTTTCACCCAGTTTTGGCTCAAGAGGTGATGGTGGCTACCGAAGAGCAACACGCCACCCAAGCCGCACTGCAGATACTTAAGCAAGGTGGCAATGTAATCGATGCAGCCGTCACCATTGGCTTTACCCTAGCAGTCACATTGCCAAATGCGGGCAATATTGGTGGGGGTGGGTTTTTGCTTTATCACGAGGCTGACACAGATGCTACCTATGCCCTAGATTTTCGTGAGGTGGCACCAAAAGGGGCCGATCAAAACACCTTTCTCGATGAAAAGGGTGAGGTCATAGATGGGCGCTCGCTCTATAGTCACTATGCGGTAGGGGTGCCTGGTACGGTTGCCGGCTTGCTATACGCCCACGAGCAATGGGGGCAGCTACCACTCGAGCAGTTAATCGCCCCGGCCATCGAGCTCGCCCAAGAGGGCTTTGAGGTTAGCCCTACCCTAGCACGGGCTTTGCAACGTACCGCTGAGCGCATGCAGGCTTGGCCGTCCAGTACCGAGATTTTTTGGCGTAATGGGCGCCCGCTACAAGCTGGCGAAAGGCTCGTGCAAAAAGATTTGGCCCAATCCTTGGCCCTAATCGCCCAAGTCGGGCAGCAGGCCTTTTATGAGGGGCCAATTGCTACAGCTATTGCCCAAGAGATGGCCCCCTACCCTGGTGCTATTACTTTAGATGATTTACGTGATTACGAGGTTGTTTTGCGCGAGCCGCTAGTGGGCAACTACCGCGGTTACGAGGTGGTCACCATGCCACCCCCATCTAGCGGTGGGGTGCACTTATTGCAAATACTAAATACCGCCGAACACTGGCCACTAAGCGATTGGGGGCACAATAGCGCACAAAGCATCCACTATCTGGCCGAGGCGATGAAATATGCCTATGCCGATCGCAGTGAGTACTTGGGCGACCCCGACTTTTATGCGGTACCGGTAACGGGCCTTATTGCCAAGGACTATGCCCAAAGCATTGCGGCACAAATTGGTTCTACAGCGCGCCCAGCCGAGCAAATTCGCGCCGGCCAGCCCCATGACTTTGAGGGCGACCAAACCACCCACTACTCTATTATGGATGCCCACGGTAATGCAGTGGCGGTTACCTACACCTTAAACACCAACTTTGGGTCGGCCATTGTTGTCCCGGGGACGGGGATCTTACTCAATAACGAGATGGATGATTTTGCGCTAAAACCTGGTGTGGCCAATGCCTATGGGCTGATTGGTGGGGCCGCCAATGCTGTTGAGGCAGGCAAACGCCCCCTATCATCTATGACCCCAACTATGCTCTTTGATGAGGGCAGGCCGGTTTTAGTCACCGGCACACCTGGCGGGGCCCGCATTATCACTACGGTTTTACAAAGTCTAATCAATGCGGTTGATTACAACATGAACCCTGCACAAGCTAATGCTGCCCCACGTTTTCATCATCAATGGTTACCTGATGAGCTGCGTATCGAGATGGGGGTTAGCCCCGACACCATTCGCCTACTCGAGGAGCGTGGCCACAACGTGCAGCTCAAGCCTGCTATGGGCCGCACCCAAACTGTCCAACACCGTGACGGGCTATTACAGGGGTTTTCTGACCCACGTAACCCCGATGGCCTAACCTTGGGCTACTAAGGCCCATAACCGCTCTTAAAGTCGTGCCCCTTAGGGCCAATCAAGGGCAAGGGGCTTAGCGATCTTTGGCGCCCCCGCACACTCGGGCCAAGGTTTGCGTGTGGGCACCTTGCTATTTTCGCGCAAATAAGTGATAATTAGTTGCTTTATGTGCTGGCGCAATGGCAGAGTGGTTATGCACCGGATTGCAAATCCGTGGAGGTCGGTTCGATTCCGGCTTGCGCCTCCATTAGCAGATGTTGCCCCTACTATGAGTACGGGGCTATTTTTTTGCCCACAACAATTGCCAACACCCCTAGGCGGCCATAAATTTTCGGGCTTTTTATTTGGGTGACATTCCTAATGTTGTAAAGGCTTGCCTTTTGCAATAATGTAGCCAAAGCAATTAATTAACAAAATATAATCATTGCTTTTATTCGCCCCTAAGAGTAGGGCGTTAATTATGGCTACAGTCTTTTCCTGACCTATAGCGCAGTAGCATAATTCACGTCCAAAGCTCTTTGACTTTTTTAGTTATTTAAGCGCGTAGGAGGTTTTATGCCACAGCAAGCACCCATGCGGGGCCCATTTAAAGGCTGGCGTCGGTTAGCTCTTTGGAAGCAAATATTTATTGCCCTAATCGCGGGCCTAGTCGTTGGCGTCGGGCTCAACATGAGCGGCTTTCCCGAGGTCGCTGTCAGCATCAAGCCCATTGGTGATTTATTCATCCGTGGGATCAAAATGCTCATTGTGCCTCTGGTCTTTGTCTCTTTAGTCACCGGAGTGAGCTCCTTAGACAATATTTCTACAATGGGCCGTCTGAGTATCAAGACGGTTGCTTTGTATTTAATAACTACTGCCGTAGCCATTGTTATTGGTTTAGTTCTTGCTGTTATCTTTCAGCCAGGCAGTGGGGTGGCCATGGCGGCCAGTGAGGCGACCCAAGTACGCGAGGCGCCCCCCCTCATCGACATTTTCCTTAATCTTATTCCCACCAACCCTTTTGAGTCTTTTGTCGATGAAAACATCCTGCAAATCATTGTATTTGCAATCTTTTTTGGGGTGTCTATTTCATTGGTTGGCGAAAAGGGTCGCCCTGTGCGCGAGTTTTTTGAGTCTGCCGCCGAGGTTATTTACCGCCTCACCGCCATTGTTATTTCCTTTGCCCCCTATGGGGTATTTGCTTTAATAGCTTGGGTAGCTGGCAGTTACGGCCTAGAGCTTCTTGCACCCTTGCTCAAGGTAATACTTATTGTCTATGTGGGCTGCATACTGCATGCCATTTTTGTTTATGGGGGCTTACTCAAGTTTTTGGCACGTTTAAACCCCGTGCGCTTTTTCCAAGGGGTGATGGAGCCCGCCATGGTCGCCTTTACCAGCACTTCTAGTGCGGGTACCTTGCCCGTTAGCATTATGGCTACCGAGCAAAACCTTGGGGTGAGCCGGCGCATTTCGAGCTTTGTCTTACCCCTAGGCGCTACCATCAATATGGATGGTACGGCTTTGTACCAGGGCGTGTGTGCAGTATTTATCGCCCAGGTTTATGGCATTGATTTGGGTATGCCTCAGTATCTGATCATTGTGCTCACAGCCACCCTTGGCTCTTTGGGTACTGCCGGGGTGCCTGGGGCGGGGCTGATTATGTTGTCGTTGGTATTGACCTCAGTGGGCCTGCCTCTTGAGGGGGTAGCCATCATTGCTGGTATCGACCGCATACTTGATATGGCCCGCACAGCTGTCAACGTTGTGGGTGATTGCGCCGTGACCAGCATTGTCGCCAAAAGCGAAAATGAGCTCGACCAACGCGCTTATGATACCCCGCACGTTTTGGGCTCTAAAAACGCATAATTCTATACCTTGCGGTAGACTAGGAGGGTGAAAACAATTTAAGCATGACCATGACTAAACCAGCACCCTCCTTTTATTTTCCTAACCCAAGAACCCTGCACTACTGCACTCAGTGCGGTCAGTCGCTCGAGCGTATAGTCCCGCCTGATGACAACAGAATGCGCGATGCCTGCCCGCATTGCGGTGCCGTGCACTATCAAAACCCACGCTGTGTGGTCGGCCTCGTACCCATTTGGGGTGATCGCCTTTTGCTTTGTCGGCGCGCCATCGAGCCGCAGTACAACAAATGGACCCTACCCGCTGGCTTTATGGAGCTAGGCGAGACAACTGCCCAAGGGGCGATGCGCGAGGCTGACGAAGAGGCCGGCGCCAACCTCGAGCTGGGCGCTTTGTACACTGTGATCGATGTGCCACACGCCGAGCAGGTACATTTTTATTATTTGGCCAAGGTGCTTGGCCCAGAGCTTGACCCCGGCAGCGAAACCCTTGAGGCCAAGTTTTTTACCTTTGATCAAATCCCCTGGAGCGAGATCGCCTTTCGCACCGTTTCGACCACTTTAAAATATTTAGTTGAGGATTTTCCACGTCAAGAGTTCCCCTTGCGTAACTACAGCATCATCCACCACAAAGTAAGGCACACATAATGAGTCGCACCATACGCTGGCTAAATGGCTACACCTCATTTCCTGACCCCCAAAAAGCAGCCGATGAGGGCTTGCTCGCAGTAGGGGGTGATTTGTCTTCACAGCGTCTATTAAGTGCCTACAGAAAGGGCATTTTCCCTTGGTACAACGTTGATGAGCCTATCCTTTGGTGGTGTCCCAACCCACGTATGGTGCTTTTTTGTGATGAGTTTAAGGTCTCGCGCTCACTAGGCAAAAAATGCCGTCAAATTGCCCGTCGCGAGCAGTTGCCCCAAGAGCGCCAATACTGGGTCAGCCTCGACCATGCTTTTTTACAGGTTATTAGTGCTTGCGCAAGTACCCGCCACAATACAGGTACGTGGATACATCCTGAGCTGATACAGGCCTATTATGGCCTGCACCGCCAAGGTTATGCGCACAGTGTCGAGCTCTGGCAAGACTACACTTTAGTTGCTGGTTTATACGGGGTACGTATTGGGCAGTTTTTCTTTGGCGAGTCGATGTTTACCAAAATTAGTGATGGCAGCAAGATCGCTTTGTACTATTTGGTGCAATATCTCAAGCAGCAAGGCATAGAGCATATTGATTGCCAACAAGAGACCGCCCACCTTGCGAGTTTGGGGGCACGGCCCATAGACCGCAGCAAATTTTTAAACCTACTGCAGACCCATACCCAGTCCCCCCAAAAAGCATGGTCTGCGGGGCAACTATTGGCTAGCGGCGCACTTATTGCCTTTGATGCCTGCACACCACCGACACCATAGTTTATGATCAGTTAATAGCCGTTCTTTTGATTTTAGGTTTTAGCAACAAGCGGTAAAATCTCGCCCCTTAGGCGAAGATGATGTCACTATTTACACAAAGGCAAGCATGGGCGATCCAAACGAGCTTCATTCACAAACCCTGCATTTTTATACTACGGCAGACTATCAATGTAGCTATCTGCCTCAGCGGCAGGCGCGTTCGCTAGTTGCTGCGCCCTCGCATTTTGTTGGTACGGCCCAATACAGCCGCCTTATTAAAAAGGGTTTTCGCCGCAGTGGCACCTTTAGCTATAGGCCCGCCTGCGATCACTGCCAAGCATGCACGCCCATACGTATCAATTGCCAAGACTTTGTGCGCCGTCGTTCCTTTAACCGCGTCTGGCGCCAACACCAAGATCTCGAGGTCACATTACGCCCGCTGAGGTGGCAGCCCGAGCACTTTGAGCTCTACCAACAATATCAGCTTGCGCGCCACCCCGAGTCATCGGCTGATAGCACCGATCGTTCGCAATATATACAGTTTTTATTAGCCAGCCATGTGCACTCTAAGCTAATTGAATTTCGTGATGCCAATCAAGAGCTGCAAATCGTTGCGCTCACTGATTTTGTTGATCATGGCCTGTCAGCAGTCTATACCTTTTATCGGCCCGATGCGGTAGGCAGCTTGGGCACTTATGCGATTTTGTGGCAGATTGACTATGCCAAAAAAATCGGCCTGCCTTGGTTATACTTAGGCTATTGGATCAAAGAAAGCCGCAAAATGTCTTATAAGACACGCTTTCGTCCTTATCAGCTGTACCGTGGTGGGCAATGGGTTGATGGCTAGACCACCTTTTTTACTCTGGCCTGTACCCCCGTCGCACTCTATGTGCGCCAACCCTAGCGCCCATCTTGCCCTTGTCTGACCATACTCATATGACTGCCCTACTCACTACCTGCTACCCCGCTTTACGCCCCTTATTGTTTTGTTTGCCCCCCGAGCAGGCACACGATCTGAGTCTGCGTGCCCTCGACTTAATGCATAGTCTACCTGGCAAAGGGTTGCTATTCCCTGCCCCAACAACAACTGTTGCGGGCGCGACAACCACTGCGGCGCCATTACAACAGGCTGTCAATTTGATGGGGCTTGAGCTGCCCAACCGCGTTGGGCTGGCCGCAGGCTTAGACAAAAATGGCGCTCATATCGATGCCTTGGGGGCCCTTGGTTTTGGCTTTGTCGAGGTGGGTACCGTCACGCCACGGCCCCAAGCGGGCAACCCCAAACCACGCTTATTTAGGCTACCCGAGCATCGGGCCCTCATTAACAGGTTTGGCTTTAATAATGATGGGCTAGAGGTGTTTGTACGCAATGTGCAACGTAGTCAATGGCGTCAACAGGGGGGCATTTTAGGCTTAAATATTGGTAAAAATGCTGACACACCATTAGAAAATGCGGCCCAAGACTACCTCACGGGCCTCACAACTGTCTACCCCCATGCAGACTATATTACCGTCAATATTTCATCGCCAAACACCAAAGACTTGCGCGCCCTACAAGAAGATCAAGCGCTCAGCACATTTCTTGCTGCGCTGCACAATAAGCGTCTAGAGCTCGCCGCACAATACCAAAGACAGGTGCCATTGGTAGTTAAAATTGCACCAGACCTTGATGCCACGCAAATTGACCATATCGCGGCCATGGTGCGCGAGAGCCAATTTGACGGCATCATCGCCACCAATACCACTCTCGAGCGGGGTAGCATCAAAGGCCATCGTCATGCAGATCAGGCAGGCGGCTTATCTGGCCCCCCCGTACATGCACTATCGTTAAAAGTCATTGAACGTTTACGTGCCCAATGTGGGCCAGATTTCCCCATTATTGGTGTAGGGGGGGTAGATAAAGGCCAAGATGCAGCAGATAAAATCAGGGCAGGGGCCGATGCGGTGCAAATCTTTACGGGCTTGATTTACCAGGGGCCCGCATTGATCAGCGATAGTATCCGTGCTATCGAGCAGGTGATACAAGACTGACACCCATTAGCTGTGCTTAGATAGACATAAAAAGCCCAAAACAACTATAGATGACTATAAAAAATGCTGCCAATAGCTATGATGACAATAGACATGATTGCAATAGAGCGTGCTGGCAATAGGCATAAAAAAGCCCCTAACCGAAGTTAAGGGCAAACCACACACACACCAAATAAGCAGTGCCATTTATGAGCTCTTCTTAGCGGAGCAGCACTGCTTGCTACCCTGCCTTTAAATCACCACACCCAAAGGCAGGGTAAAGACAAATTACTTAGCAGTTTTGCTAGCTTTGGTCGCAGCAGCAGTAGTGCGGCTGATGTTTTTCTCGACCACTTCTGCAGCCTGCTCGGCAGTTTTGATTACTGCGCCAGTTGCTGCATTAACATTGGCTTCGTTGAGCTCAGCTGCTTGGCGCATTGCTTTGAAAGCGTTATCAGCCAAGTTGCTAAAAGAAACAACGCTAGACTTCAACAAGGCAACTGCACCTTCAGAGCCGGCAGGGGCGTTTTTGGCCAACTGGTCGACCCACTCAGCAGCTTGCTGCTGGTTAAGGTTGAGTTGCTTTTCAGCTAGCTCAGCAATATCACTCTGAAGCTTGCTAACAATTTCGAAAACGCTCTTACCATAGTCAACAGCCTTTTCTACTGTGGGCTGCGACAACTCGCTGGCAAAGCTGGTGGCCTCTTGAACATCTTTTAGGCCAGCGGCTTTTTGGGTTTTCTCGGCTACCTCGTCGATGGATGCTTTGAAAAGATCCATATTTAGGTTTACCAACTGCTCAAAACCACTGAACAAACGTGTTTGGGCAGCGACTAAATTATCGATACTGTCTTTTTGGGTTGCTAAAAATTGCTCTGTAGAAATACTCATGATTTCTGATCCTCTAAAAATAAAAATCTGTAGCTGAATCTTGCCGCCCATCAGCTACTACATAAATGCTGCGGTGCAACAATGATTACTATTTTAACGCCTTATGCCCAATAGTCAAGTGTTTTGTAGAAGTCAAGGGGGTAAAACGCTCTTTTTTTGTTGCGCTGCAACAAATTAGTTGTTGTTGCGTCTATAGGGCTCGTAGCCCAAGGCCTGCGAAATCTTGTCAGCAGTATCTTGCAAAATCGGTATCCACGTATCATGCAGGCGATCAGCAGGGGCCGAGACCGACAGGCCAGCTATCAGCTCGCCCCCCTCGTCATAAATACCCGCAGCAATGCAACGCACGCCGAGCTCGAGTTCCTCATTGTCGCGGGCATAGCCATGCCGGCGCACCAAGGCTAGCTCGCGATCGAGATCAGCCAATTGAGTAATACTATTGCGCGTATTGCCAGCCAAGCCGGTACGTAATACATAGGCACGGACTTGTTGATTGTCCCAAGCTGTTAAAAACAATTTGCCGCTCGAGGTGAGATGCAATGGCGCATGCCCACCAATGGCCCGTACCACCTGCATACCAGAGTACTCATTCCAAGCACGCTCGACATAGACTATCTCATCGCCTTGACGCAAAGCCAGATTGACGGTTTGGCCCGTTGCTTTATGCAACTCGCGCATATGCTCTAGGGCAATAGTACGCACATTTAGACGTGCCTTGACCAACGAGCCTAGCTCGAGTAGGCGCATGCCGAGTCGATATAGACCATTATCAACCCGCTCAACATAGCGACCAACAACCAAGTCATTTAATATGCGATGCGTAGTAGAGGTATGCAAACCCGTGGCAAGAGCGAGGTCCTTGAGGGCCATTGGCTCATCATCACGGGCCAAAGCGTCAAGCAGACGCATGGCCCGATCCAAAACCTGTATAGTGATGCCTTGCTCGGGTGTAGAAACTTGGCTATGCAAAGGTGGAGTACTGCTAGTGGGGGTGGTTTTTTGTGCTTGAGGGGAAGTCATAAATCAAACTCTTTTGCGTTGCAACATTCCCATAATATGAAAAACCCCTGTCGAAATCAAGCCGATTTTTATTTATTTACCCACTATTTTGACTCGCTCACTCACAGGGCTGCCCCCATGACGGGGCGGAATTCCACTGCACAGACTAGATACAGATACTACAAACAGACTGTCTAAGATGTTTAAGAGACTGCCTAGGGTTGTGTCTTATCAGGCTCGGGGGTCAAACGACCGCCTAGTTTTTTTACCTCTGCGCGCAAAAACTGCAATGCCGCCGAGCTCTCATCGGGCTGCCCCTTGACCCCAAGCTCGATATGGGGGCGCCCGCCATTTTCGCCCACACTAGGCAAACTAAAGGCCTTGACCCCGGGCCAGCGCGCCTCTATTTGCTCTAAAGAGGGGGTAATTCGAGATTCGGGCAGACCAAATACTAAAAAAGAATGCTCAACCAAATGCTGCTGATGGTGCAAATGCGCAAATTTGTGCTCGAGCACCCACTCAATCATGGGCCAAGCCATCACTGGAAAACCCGGGGTAAAAGTGTGGTTATGGATATAAAAACCGGGGATCTTATTAAAAGAGTTAGGGATGATTTCTGCCCCTTGGGGAAAGAAACCCATTTGCAAGCGCTGTTGGTTTTCGGGCAATGACATATCACTGCTGCCACGGCCGCGACGCTCATTGTCTTGGCACAGCTCGGTAATTAAGCGCTCGGCCTCAGGATGCAATTGCAAAGGTAGCCCTAAGGCTTGGGCGGCTGCCTGACGCGTTTGATCATCGGGTGTCGCGCCGATACCACCACAACAAAAAACCACATCATCGGTAGCAAAACTGCGCTTTAAGGTCGCGGCAATATGGTCGCGCTCATCGCTGATGATTTCTGCAGCATAAAGCTCGAGCCCACGCTCGCCCAAAATATCGACAACCTGGGCAAAATGTTTGTCTTGGCGGCGACCTGAAAGGATCTCATCACCAATGATGATCAATCGAAACTTAGGGAGCTGTATGGGTTTAGTCATAACTCAGAGCCTGTTTATCGGGTTGTGCTGTCTCGCTACGCAAGCTACTAAGAGCCTGCAAACTAAAATGCGCGAAAAGCAGCGCAGAGAAAACGGGTAATACTACCCACAAAAAAGGAACCACACTGAGGCCAACTAGGCTTAGGCCAAGTAGCCAGTAATCCCAACGATATTGCTGAAAAAGCAAACGGCGCTCGAGGCTGTTGGCATGAGTAGCCAGTGCATCGGCACCAAGTAAGCCTTTAAAGGCATAGCCCCACCAAAATATGGGTAACAACACAGCAAAGGGGGGGATGAGCCACAAGGGCAAGGTCAACAGCCAGCCAAAGCAAAATATCAGTACGACTTTTAGTGCATTGAGCATACTATAAGAGCCGGCATGCCGCCCTGCACGGATCAAATACCCATAATGCGTAGTACGTAAATGCGCCACCACTATGGGCATAATGGCAAAGGCCATAACCGCAAATACCACCACTGCAATAAAAGGCAACATAATGCCCATAGCAAAGATAGTGGCAAAAAAACTTTTCATTGATAACCAGCTCATCACCGTGGCGATGGTGGCAGAGTGTGCCGCGGCGTTTTCTAGCCAAATATTGGTTTGCTGTATGGGTGCCTGGGCGTCGAGCCACTGTATCAAGGCGGTTTTAATACCACTAAAAAACAAAGTATAAACCAAGACAAAAGCCACCACAGCAACTAACACAGGCAGCAAAATAGTCAATAACATACGAGGCTGCAGCTGTGAGCGCAAAGCCGCTAAATAACTATTCGTAACGCGGGTCAACACCCCTTGTTGAGAAAACTGTGTCTTCAAGGTTAAACTCCAAAGCAAGACTCACACTCGCCCGATCATACAACTTTGAAAATCTTTTTTTATGCAATTGCTCTACCCAGAAAAACACATGACAGAATTACAACAGCGCCTAGAGCAACATCCCGAGGCGTGGTGGCTGATTTGTTTTTGCGCCGCCTGGTGTCGTACCTGCGCGGGCTTTGAAGAGGTGCTCGAGCAATTTGCAAGCAGCCACCCCGAGGTGGTCTGCGTGTGGGTTGATATCGAGGAGCACGAAGAGCTGCTTTTAGATGATGATTTAGTCGATCTGCCGACCTTTGCTTTGCAAAAAGCTGGGCACACCTATTTTTATGCCCCCCTGCCGCCTATGATCGAGCATGTACAAAGGTTGTATCAACAGGCCGAAAAACAGCTTTTACCGCCATTAGACGATACAACATACCCGATATTTACGCAGCTTCTGCCTTAATTTTTTATTGGTCTTATTAGTTGGCATTTAGGGTCATTAGGGTCAATTTTATTTTTCTCGTTTGGGGCTTGGGTCACCCAATAGCAGACCCACTGCAGGGCGCTCATCGCGATCAGATGCTGGCGCTGGCCTGCTAACTGTTTTTTTAGCCGGTGGAGCCTCGGGCTCGTAAGGCTGTGAAAATATCGGGTCGGCTGACTGATGGCGCGCACGGCCCGTCTGCCCACGCCCACGGCCCGTTGTTTGGCGGCCTGAGCGCCCTCTGGGCCCTCTCGACCTATCTGATGCATCAGCCCTGCTAGGTGCAGGTGCCTCTGACTGCGGCAAGGACAGCGCCGCACCTTTGGGAATCGCCTCACCTATTAGTTGCTCTATATCATCTAACTGTCGACGTTCTTGCCGCCTATCGACTAATGAATAAGCCTCGCCCTCGGCCCCTGCCCGCCCAGTACGCCCGATGCGGTGTACATAATCTTCGGCATTAAAGGGCAGCTCGAGGTTAACCACCCCCGCCACCCCGGCTATATCGAGCCCACGTGCAGCCACGTCAGTGGCCACCAACACAGGGGTTTGCTCATCTTTGAAGCTGGCTAAAATCCGTAGCCGTTCGTTTTGGCTTTTATCCCCGTGTATGGCCTCAGCCTGCACACCGTGACGGGCTAAATAGCGCGCTACCTGCCCCGCCCCCGCACGAGTATTAGTAAAAACAATGCTTTGGGGCCATTTCTTGTCAGTGAGAAGTTGTAATAAAGCAGCCTGCTTGTCTGCAGTGGCTACCTCGAGCACGCGCTGGGTGACCGTCTCGGCTGCGATATTGCGTACGGCAACCTCTATTTCTATGGGCTGTTGCAAAAACTGTCTACTGAGGCGACGAATCTCGCTACTAAAGGTGGCTGAAAACAGCAGCCCTTGGCGCTTTTTAGGCAAAGCCTGCACAATGCGCGACAAATCAGGCAGAAAGCCCATATCTAGCATGCGGTCAGCCTCGTCAAGTACCAATATACTGACTTGGGCGAGGGATAAATGACGCTGCCCCATATGATCGAGCAACCGCCCAGGGGTAGCAACCAAGACCTCGCAGCCCTGTTGTAGCACCTCGGTTTGACTGCCCATATCGACCCCACCAAATACTACGGCACTGCGCAGCGGAGTAAACTTGCTGTAGTCTTTGACGCTTTGCCCAACTTGGTCAGCTAACTCGCGTGTAGGCGTTAGAATGAGGGCCCGCACGGGGTGACGGGCAGGAGACATGCTGTGGCTAGCATAAGGCAGCAAACGATGCAAAATAGGCAGCACAAAGGCCGCTGTCTTGCCGGTGCCCGTTTGTGCAGCCCCCATTACATCGCGGCCTTGCATTATCGCGGGTATGGACTGGGCTTGTATAGGCGTAGGCTGTTGATAGCCTAGCTCTTGAACAGCAGTCAAAAGCGCGGGCGCCAGATTAAATTGGGCAAAGTCCTGCACTGAAGGGGTGCCGTCTGTTGGGTCTGTAGAGTCTTTAGTGGTCATTGAAGTATCAGTATTGCCAGTATTGGTTAGGCTAGTAGTGCGCGGAGCACCCAAAAGCAAACCATCCCACCGAGCATTAGGTGCAAGGCATTGCGTGTGCGCATAAATAATAAAACGGCCAAGGCTGCAGAAACAATTTTTATAATCGCCTCGGTGTTGTAATAACTGCCAGACAAGGGCAAAAGCTCGGGTACGATAATTGCGATCAAGGCCGCTACCGGTGCAAACCGTAGCGAACGTCGTACCGCAGGGGTGAGTGGTAGGTGGTCACCAAATAAAAAATACCCCGCACGCGTCAGTATGCTACACAGCGTTAATAATAAAATGGCCCCGTATATATATGTCTGACTACTCATCATTGTACGCCTTTGCGCAAAGCATAAAGTTGTTCTGCCACCACGCCAGCAATCATACCCACAAAAACTGCGGTGACTAGACCCAAACGCAAGGGTAATAATTGGCCCACCCAAGCGGTAAGCGCGGCCACAATCAAACAAATTACTAAGGCCCTATTGGTGACCAAGGGCACTAAAATCGCTAATAAGGCCAAAATCGCCGCGTAATCTAGAGACCAAGCTGGGGGGATCAGGCCAGCAAAGTACACCCCAGCCACTGAGGACAGCTGCCAGCTTAGCCAGCCAGGTAAGATCATGCCTAAAAAATACCACAGTTGGTCATGTGTGCCTTGCTTTTTGGCCTCGCCATAATGCGCCATAAACAAAGCAAAGGCAATATCACTGGTTAAATACCCTAGGAAAAATCTCTGCCGCCAATTGTAGTGACGAAAAAATGGCTGCAAGGCAGCCCCAAAAATGAGAAAACGTATATTAACAACAAAGCCCGCCACAAAAATAAGCCACAAAGGCGCCTGCGACTCGAGCAAGGGCAAAGCTGTCAACTGAGCAGAGCCCGCATACACCAAAAATGTCATTAACAAGGCCTGTGCTTCGCTAAGGCCAGATTTGAGCATGGCAATGCCGGTTACAAACCCCCAGACCGAGGTAGCCACCATCGCGGGCAAGACATGTCTAAAACCTAATGCAAAATGCCAGCGCTCGCGAGGGGTAGGCGGCCAGCGAAACAATCTAGAATGCTGCACAAATACTTCCCAATTAAAAATCCCCATTGAAAAACCGCTTGCCCACAGTCTACGACAATTTTAATTTTGTCACAGATAGGCTTTGTGGATTCCTACACATAGTGAGGTAGTTACTATTGCTCGCCTACGGAGCTTGCTACAATAAGACGGCAATTTTGCGCCCGCTGCCTTGGCTGCCTGGCGCAAACACGCAGCATCTATACCGCCCTTTGTTTACTACCTAGTTTGACTCGAAGGATAGCCTTATGAATCAACCCCATGCTAAAAGCATCGATATAATCTACGTCGACCCTGATCATCTGCCAGTCTATTGCCCCGGGCCGCACTCACCACTTTGGAGCATGCACCCGCGAGTTTATATAGAAATAGAGAGCACCAAAAAGGCGCACTGCCCTTACTGTGGTGCCACCTACAAGCTACGCTCAGAGCCTGCTCAGGGCGGCCCACAAGCCGAGCCCACTGCTGACTAAGCCAACCAAACCGCCCAACCCATACACCAACCAACCCCCACTCAACCCTAACTATAATTGCCTCGTTTGTGACTGCCCGTCTTGATACTACTGCCTGCCCGACCCCTTTTTGGTTGCCTGGGGGGCATATACAAACGATATACAGCGCACAGTGTACCCGTCACCAGCGCATTGCCTTTGTGCGTCACCGAGTGGACACCACCGATGGTGACTTTATCGACTTTGATTGGGCCGCACCGGGTTTATTCCCCGAGCGTTTACCCTCGGGCCTGCTTACCAAGGCCGATACACAGTTACGTCATACCGCAGCCAAGCGCTGGGCCCAAGAAGACGATTGGCACGCCCTGGCCCAACTGCCCACCCCCCCTGCCCTCGTGCTTTTACACGGCCTCGAGGGCAGCAGCAAAAGCCATTATGCCCAAGCCATAGGGCAGTATTTTCGTGCCCGTGGTTGGGTGGTGGTAGTGGCGCATTTTAGGGGCTGCTCGGGCTTTCCTAACCGCATGGCACGGGCCTACTACTCGGGCGACAGCGCTGATATAGATTTTATCTTAGAAACTGTTCGGCAACGCCTGCCCCAAGCGCGCTGGCACGCTGTAGGCATATCAATGGGTGGCAATGCCCTCTTAAAGTATTTGGGCGAGCAGGGGGCGAATGCGCAGTGGCTACAGGGCAGTGCAGCCATATCGGCCCCCCTTGACCTAGCCCCCTGTGGCGAGCAGCTATCTAATAGTTTTGTAGGGCGTTATTTATACAGCCCCTATTTTTTGCGCAGCATGAAGGCCAAAATACTCACAAAGACCTACCGCTACCCTGGCCTGATTGACTTTATGCGCCTCAATCAAATACGCACGATACGGGCATTTGATGATTTATACACAGCCCCGATGCATGGCTATAAAAATGCCCATGACTACTGGCGGCAATGCTCGGCCAAACCCTTGTTGGCCAAGGTGCGGGTACCGTCATTGTTATTAAATGCCTTAAATGACCCCTTTGTACCGGCTTACTCTTTGCCTCAACCGCTAGACTGCAGCCCGGCAATTGTGCTGCATCAACCCAAAACTGGGGGGCATGTTGGTTTTACTACGGGTAAATTCCCTGGCAACTTTAGCTGGCTGCCCCAACGTATTGCGGCATTTTTTAATGGGCAGACCAGCAACTAAGCACAAACCTTAGCCTTTAAACCGACTCAGCATTTCGCGCTCTCGCTCGAGACGCTCTTGGAGCTCGCGAATAGTAACGTCTAGGCGCGACTGCTCGTAAAAATCATCACTAAGATTGCGCGCCTGACGCAACTGCTCGATGGCCGTCGGCAAGGCACCAACGCGCTCGTAGTATTCGGCCATTGCCATACGGGCGGCAATAGGCTGTTGATTGCGCTCGTAGCTTTTGGCAATGAGCTGATACCAGCTCGGCTCATTGGGCCATTTTTTTATGTGACCTTGTAAAAACTCAATCGCCTCGGTGTCTTGACCAAGCTCTTGCATCACGCGGGCATAGACCACGGCCAAAGCCTGTTGGTTGGGCCACTGCTGCCACGCCTGCTGTGCCTTGCCTAGGGCCTGCTGCGGCTGCTTACGCGCCAACAAAAGCTCGACCTCGAGAATATCTAATGCGGCGTTGCTGGCCCGTTGCCGTGCCTGCTGCAATAAAGTCAGACTCTCGTCATACTCTTTGCGCTTAAAGGCGGCAAAGGCCATCCCATATAAGGCGGCTGACTGCTCAAGTGCACTGTCAGCATGGCTTTCAGACTCGAATTGCTGCATGAGTTGTTGCAAAGCCATCCCGCCACGTGCCTGCACAACCCGAGCTGCCGCACGCACAAACCAAAAGTCATCGTTACGATAGTAGTCATCACGAACAGGGGCATTAGCAATACGGTTTTCAATGTCAGACTGTCGTTGTATGGACAAAGGGTGCGTACTGGCATAAGAACCCCGTGGCGGCTCGTTTAGGCGTGAGCTTTGCATGAGGCGCTGGAACATTTTGGCCATACCCTTAGGGTCGTAACCTGCCTGACTGAGCATTTGAAAGCCGATGCGGTCTGCCTCTTGCTCGGCTTGGCGCGAAAAGCCCAACTGCTGATCAATAGCAGCAGCCTGACCAAAGGTGGCCACCCCCATCGCCAAATCGGCACTGCCTGACAGGGCGGCCAACAATGCCCCCGCCAAGGCCGCCATCATCACATGGCTACTTTGGGTGCTTTGCGTCATGCCGCGAGCCACATGTCGCTGCCCAACGTGGGCAATCTCGTGGGCGAGTACAGAGACAAGCTCGGCCTCATCGCGCGAGGTCGCAATCAGACCACTGTTAATGCCCACATAACCACCAGGCAAAGCAAAAGCGTTAATAGAAGAGTCTCGCACAGCAAAGATACGGATCTTTTGTTCGATATTAACAGGGGCCGCCTGAGCCAAACGCTGCCCGGTATCGCTCAGGTATTGATTGATGTATAGCTCATCGATATAGGTTGGGTCGCGTCGCCCTTGCTCCATAATGGCATCGCCCAGCATCGCCTCGACAGCGGGGGAAAGATCAGCCGATGACGCCGCCCCAATACTGGGTATACCCATGGGCTGAGCAGACAGCAAAGCCGGTTGCACCACCCAGATTGTGGACAGCAGTAACAGCATATAAAAACGCCGTTGCTGCCGGCTAAAGCAGCGAGCATAAAACTGCCTAAAGGGGCGCATAAATAGCGTAAACACTCTCATGGTCATCTAAAAAGTTAAGAACCCAATGGGGCAACCCAAAGTCGAGGCACAGACGACAACCCACAACTATAGGCTATGGCCCGAGCGATCATTACAAATTAAATCATTAAACACCCAAACAATAAAGCCAAGCTTAGGCTGTAAACGATGTCTTGGGCCGTAGCCAACGCGGGGGATCAATCTTGTCTTTGGCCGCTAGGCGCAGCACCGTACGCAAGGCAAAAACAATGCCCATGGTTTCGACCAAACCAGCCGGCACCCACATAATCAGCCCACCCATTGCCTGGTCTTGTATAGCAGAAATACTAGGGATGGCTCGCCCACACAGATCAAAGATTGGATATAGGTCTTGGGTAGTAAAAGCTATATAAGCCCCAGCAGCAATCTGTGGCGTCATCGTAATCACAGGGGAAATCACCCGCCCCCAAGGGCTCATGGCGGCAGGCGGATGAGGGCGTCGATCGAGGATCAAATTCCAATATAAAAAACCACTAATGACTACCGACCAGTTCATAAAGCGATATAAACGCCAATCAATCATTGAGTAAAATTGGGGGGTAGGCAACAACCAAATTAAAACAAAAAATATAAATAAAAAGGGAATCAAAATAGGGTGTGTACACCAATGTATCAACCAGCGCCCGACTGCCGTTTGATTAAAAATGCGTAAGCGGTGGCGCCAAGACAAAGGCAAACCTGCCCGCATGACCTGCCCGGGGTAGGCTAGCATGACCAAAAACGGTGCCAAATGGTGCAAAAACAAATGCTGAATACGATGGATAAAAAACATACGTTCAGCGTAATAATCAACCCGCGTGTGCAAACACAAATACAACATCACCACGCCAAGGTAAAATAACCACTGCCGCTGTGCCCCCACATGGTGTACACGACTGCCACGCCAAAAAAGCCCAACCCCTATAATAAAAAGCGTCACCAAGGTTGGTGAGGGCTCCCAGGGGGTGGCCCAGTCGATGATGGTCTCTAAAGTTTGATTATGCAGACTTGCTATCACACTGCTTTCCTACTGATTTGCTTTATGGCCCTACCTATAGGTAGGATAATGCTTTCTTTGACACTGTGCACAGCTAACCGTTCCCGTATGTGCTATGTTTGCCTACTAATTAACCGCAATAAACCCAAACCGAGGCACTTATGAGCCATGCCGATTTTGATCTTGCAATTTGTGGTGCCGGGCCCACCGGCTGCACCCTAGCCTTGCTCTTGGCTCAATATAGCCCAAAGCCCGAGCGCATCGCCCTGATTGGGCGCCTACCAGCGGCCTCGGGCGCTGCCTCTGACCCACGCGCCATCGCCCTCAACTACGGCAGCCAAAGCCTGCTTACCAGCCTCGATGCTTGGCCAAGCCACAGTGCAGCAATAGAAAACGTACATGTCACCCAAAAGGGCTATCTGGGCCGTACCCTGATTAGCCACGAGGATTTGGCCGTGCCGACATTGGGCTCGGTAGTGGCCTACGATGCGCTGATACAACAGCTGCATCAGGCAGTCGCCGCCAGCCCTATACATTTTATACAGGCACAGCAACCCGCCCAAGCACAACCCGGCCCGGTGGTGCGCATTACGCGCCCTGACAGCGGCCAACCCGAGATCACTGCGCAGCTAGCCATACAATCAGATGGGCACCGCCCCAAAGGGGTCAGCCGCGATTATCGGCAGCACGCAGTACTCGCTACGGTACACAGTAGCCAACCCATGGTTGGTCATGCATTTGAGCGTTTTACCACTAATGGGCCATTTGCCCTGCTGCCCCACCCCCAATCACCTGCACATTACGCCCTGATATGGTGCCTCCCGCCAGCCATGGCACAACAACAACTTGAGTGCCCTGCGGCTGATTTTGAGCAAAACATCTGGCGTACCTTTGGGCCTTGGCTGGGCGAGCTCAAGCTAAGCAGTGAGCGTTATGTCTTCCCCCTGAGTTTGCATGCGGGGGCCCATCAGCAGGCCGAACGCATTGTCGCTATTGGCAATGCTGCCCAGACCTTGCACCCAGTGGCGGGGCAGGGCCTCAACCTAGGGCTACGCGATGTGGCTCAGCTCGCGCTATGCCTGCGACCTTGGCTGCTGTCGCCACAGCAAGACCCTGGCCCAATGATCGATCAATTTGTCGGCCAACGACAACCCGATCGCTGGCTGACCATTGCCATCACCGATACCTTGGCACAAATCTTTACCCAACCAAGCAATCTACTGCGTCATGCACTCGGGCTGGGCTTGCTTAGTTTTGACTTGTTTGCTGCCCCGCGACGCGCCTTTGCTCGGCATCTTTTATACGGGCTACGCAGCTAAAATAATCATCTATAGGTCAAGTTAATAGGTCATACCATGCAGATTGGACCATGGAAATTTACTAACCCAGTGGTGGTGGCACCGATGGCCGGTGTTACCGACCGCCCATATAGGCGCTTGTGCAAGGCGTTGGGTGCCCAATACGCCATATCAGAGATGGCTGCCAGCAACCCACAACTTTGGGATACGGTTAAAACCGCCCGTCGACTCAACCACGAGGGTGAGCCTGACCCTATAGCGATACAACTCACCGGGGCTGACCCCGAAATGATGGCCCAAGCAGCCCGCTTTAATATAGAACGCGGGGCAAAAATCATAGATATCAATATGGGCTGCCCGGCCCGCAAGGTCTGCAATGTACTATCAGGATCGGCCCTGTTAACTGATATCGACCAAGTTGCTAAGATACTAAGCAGTGTAGTAGATGCCTGCCAACCCTATGGGGTGCCCGTGACACTTAAAACCCGTACCGGTTGGGACCGCGACCATATCAATGCACCCGAGGTTGCCCGCCTCGCCCAAGATATCGGCATCGCAGCCATTACCATACATGGCCGCACCCGCAATGACTTTTACAAAGGGCAGGCCGAGTACGACACCATTGCCCATGTCAAGCAAAGCATAAGTATCCCCGTCATTGCAAATGGGGATATCGATAGTCCTGAAAAGGCCCAATACGTATTACAGTATACAGGTGCCGATGCGGTCATGGTCGGCCGTGCAGCCCAAGGCCGCCCCTGGATCTTCCACCATATTAATCACTATCTAAATAGTGGCGAGCACCTGCCCGCGCCCACCTTTGGCGAGCTCCGCGATATGCTCCTAGAGCATTTGGTCGACCATTATTCCTTTTACGGCGAGCACACGGGTGTGCGCACTGCACGCAAGCATATTGCCTGGTATTTGGGTCGGGCACCCGACGCCAAAACCTGGCTACGTAGTATCCACCAAATAGAATCTAGCCACCTACAGCTACAGGCCATCAAAAACTGGCTCGACGAGCATGACCCAAATGAGCCCATCGAAAGCCCAAGCCTATAGCATTATTTTTACTGTTATCAAAATACTAAAATGTCTACAATGAACTCATTACAAGAAGCCGTACGTGATCGTGTTGAACGTTATCTCGAGGATCTCGGCGATGCCGAGCCGCATGATATGTTGTCCATGGTCATCAATTGTGTCGAGCGCCCAGTGATACAAATTGCCTTAGAGAAAACCCAAGGTAATCAAACTCGTGCGGCCAAAATGCTGGGCATCACACGCAGCACCCTACGCAAGAAAATCAACACCCACAACATCAAGTTTTAGGAATAACAAACACTGTCATGAGCACACTAACTGCATTGCTGTCCGTATCGGACAAGGCTGGTATTATCCCTTTCGCCCAAGGTTTACATCAACTCGGGGTACGCATCTTATCTACTGGGGGGACAGCCCAGCAACTTAGTGATGCAGGCATCCCGGTTACCGAGGTCGCCTCATTAACCGGCTTTCCCGAGATCTTAGACGGTCGGGTCAAAACTCTGCACCCAGCCATTCATGCGGGTATTTTGGCACGGCGTGACAATAGCGCGCATCTCGACACCCTTAGGCAGCACGAGTTATCGCTCATCGACTTGGTGGTGGTTAATCTCTACCCCTTTGAGCAAACCCTAACCAACCCACAGTGCAGTCTCGAGCAGGCCATAGAAAACATCGACATAGGCGGGCCCGCCATGTTGCGTGCCGCGGCCAAAAACTTTGGTAATGAAAAAGGTGGGGTGACCGTGGTGGTTGACCCAACTGATTACGAGCAAACGCTGGCCGCTCTCAAAGAGCATGGTCAGCCCCCTTATGCCCTACGTTTGGCATTGGCCACCAAGGCTTTTGCTCATACAGCTGCCTACGATGGGGCCATTACCAACTGCCTAAGCGCGCTTACCGACGAGGCCCCCGCCCCCGACCAACCGCTCAAACAAAACCAATGGCCCCAAACGCTTAATCTACAGTTGCAGCGCAGCCAAAGCCTGCGCTATGGCGAAAACCCACACCAACAGGCCGCCTTTTATCGCGACCGTACAGTTGGCGCTGCCGGCCTACTTGGGCAATACCAACAATTACAGGGCAAGGCACTGTCTTATAACAATATCGCCGATGCCGATGCCGCCTGGGAGTGTGTGCGCAGCTTTGAACAGCCTGCCTGCGTCATTGTCAAACATGCCAACCCCTGTGGCGTTGCCCTGGGCACCCAGGCAGTTGAGGCCTACCAACGTGCTTTCCAAACAGACTCGACCTCGGCCTTTGGGGGCATTATTGCTTTTAACTGCCTTGTCGACGAGGCGGCAGTACAAGCACTCAACCAACAATTTGTCGAGGTTTTATTAGCCCCTGAATACAGCCCTGCAGCCCTAAAACTACTCAGCCAAAAGAAAAACATGAGGGTTTTACAAATCCCGCTAGGCGATGGACACAACCCCTTTGAGCTGAAACGCGTGGGGGGTGGTTGGCTGGCCCAAACCCCTGACACCCATGCCGACGATGTTGATGCCTTTCAGGTGGTGACTGAGCGCCACCCCAGCACCGATGAGATGGACAACCTCTTATTTGCTTGGACGGTCACCAAGTTTGTCAAATCAAACGCCATTGTATTTTGTCGTGACAGCATGACTATTGGTATTGGGGCCGGCCAAATGAGCCGTGTCGACTCGGCACGTATTGCTGCGCTCAAAGCCGAGCAGGCTGAGCTCACCCTACAAGGCTCAGCCGTGGCCTCTGATGCCTTTTTCCCTTTTCGTGATGGCCTCGATGTAGTGGCCGATGCAGGGGCCACCGCCGTCATCCAACCTGGGGGCAGCATTCGCGATGATGAGGTAATCGCTGCCGCCAACGAACGAGGAATTGTGATGGTTTTCACCCATACCCGTCACTTTAGACACTAATGCGTATTATTGGTATCGATCCGGGGCTACGACGCACCGGCTACGGTGTGATAGATGTCCAAGGCAGCCACCTAAGCTATATAGGCAGTGGCACCATCATGGTGCCCACCGAACTCGAGCTTGCACAGCGCCTCAATACTATCTTTTCGGCCCTACAAGAGCTAATCAGCACCCACCAGCCTACCCACTCGGCCATTGAAAAGGTCTTTGTCAATGTGAACCCCCACACGACCTTACTCTTGGGCCAAGCGCGCGGTGCGGCCCTATGCTCATTAGCCTTTCAGGCCTTGCCTGTGCACGAGTACACGGCCCTGCAAATCAAAAAAACGGTGGTGGGTCAGGGCCATGCCGCCAAAGAGCAGGTGCAGGCCATGGTACGCTACTTGTTGCGTCTCGATGGTGACCCCTCTGCTGATGCAGCAGACGCCTTGGCCTGTGCCATCTGTCACGCCCACCACCACCCATTTAATCAGGGGCTTAAAAAACAATCACATATGGCTCAATCGCCCCGCACCCTGCGCCGCGGGCGGGTGGGTGACTAACAGCTGTTGGCTAGGCAAAGTTGTGAGGTTACCGCCCGTACCAACAAGTAGTGGGCTATCAACCCACTTGCCCGAGTTACTACAGGCACAGACTGCATTATTTTTAACATAAAGGAAGATCATGATTGGACGTCTACGCGGAGTACTTATAGAAAAAACACCCCCTACAATTTGCCTCGATGTGCAAGGGGTAGGCTACGAGGTAGATGTCCCCATGAGCACCTTTTATCATCTGCCCGAGCTCGAACAACAGGTGGTACTCTATACGCACCTTAGCATTCGCGACGATGCCCATGTGCTATACGGTTTTGGCACCGCCCAAGAGCGGCAAACCTTTAGGCAGTTGATCAAAGTCAGCGGCATCGGTGCGCGTACAGCCCTAGCTATTTTGTCTGGCCTCGAGGTTGATGAGCTCGCTTTGGCTATCGAACAAGAGGACGGCGACACCCTCACCCGCGTGCCTGGCATAGGCAAAAAAACAGCACAACGCCTACTTTTAGAATTGCGTGGCAAGCTCAGCGTGGGCACTGACCCCACCTCTAGCCCGGCTAGCAGCAAGGCAGCCCCGATGGCCCAAAAACAAAGTGATATTGAACATGCCCTTGGGGCACTGGGCTATCACCAGAAAGAGATCCGCCGTATTGTTAAAAAGCTCGACCCCGAGCTCAGCGTAGAGGCAGGTATCAAACAAGCCCTGCAACAGCTAGCCGGCCGCTAACCACTGCTCGCTAGCCTTTTGGGCTAAAGGCTGCCGCCCGCTACCCCGGCTAATTATGCTACCTATATAAACTGATTGTGCTGTCATGGCTTGCCACCCAGCTATCGAGACTAATCCTGTGCTGTCATGGCCTGCCACCCAGCTATCGAGACTAATTCTGCTGTCATGGCCTGCCACTCAGCTATCTAGACTAATTCTACTGTCACGGCCCCCCTGCGGCCAACGGCAATAATCAAGCAGTCTAGGCCTGTATATAGTGGGCAAACTGGGCCAAATCAATATTGCCCCCACTTAAGATCACCCCAACCCTTTTACCCTGTATGGGCAGCAACTGCTGCATCACTGCTGCAACCCCTAAGGCTGCCGTGGGCTCGATAACAAGCTTGAGCTGCAAAGCCAATACCTGCATGGCCTGTATCAACGCGGCGTCATCAACCGTCAAGATGCCCTGCGCGTAGCGCTTGATGAGCGCAAAAGTAATTGGGGCCAACGACTGCGTTAGGGCACCATCAGCAATAGACTGCGGTGGGTCAATGCGTATGATTTGCCCCGCAGCGAGCGACTGCTGCCCGTCATCACCCGCTTGGGGCTCAACCCCATAAACCTGACAATTAGGGGCGCTGCCTTGCTGCGCCAAAAGGCTGCCCGAAAGCAAACCACCCCCACCCACTGGCACAAACAAATAGTGCAGATCGGGCACCTCAGCAAATAACTCTAAGGCCGCAGTGCCCTGACCCGCAATCACCTCCGCATGGGCAAAAGGAGGGATTAAGGCTGCCTGACGCTGTTGGGCAATATCATTGGCTAAGGCCTCGCGGTCATCATGCAAGCGGTCATAGGTCACCACCTCAGCCCCATAGTGCAATACATTATTCTTTTTAACTTTTGGGGCGTCGGCAGGCATCACAATCGTCGCAGGCACCGCAAATAACTGTGCTGCTCGGGCCACAGCTTGGGCGTGATTGCCCGAGGAAAAGGCCACCACCCCCTTGGCCCTTTGTGCTGCTGATAAAGCGGCCAAGGCATTATATGCGCCACGAAACTTAAACGCGCCCACATGTTGCAGGTTTTCGCATTTAAAATAAACCTCAGCCCCTACCAACTGGTCAAATAAGGGGGAATGTAAAACGGGGGTGCGCACTGCATGCCCAGCTAAACGCTGCGCAGCAGCATGCACAGCCTGTGTATCGGGTACCTCTGTATGCGGCATACGTGATGCTCCTTTGGCTATGTTATGCTTTGGCGAATAAAAGGGAAAAATGGGTATCAACAGGAATAAGCAGCAATAAACAGGGCTTAGACCAGAACAAACGGTTAACTATACAACCAACACAATATTACAAAACTATCTACTCAAGCTTGTTTGGGTTAAGATACTGTATATCGACACAGTGAATCAGTCATGGTAATACAATCCGATCAATTAGGCAGTGCCAGCAACCCCCCACGGTTGATCAGCCCGCACCCACAGAACCACGAGGAGTCTGCCGAGCGCGCTTTGCGGCCCAAAAACCTTGATGAGTACATCGGGCAGCACAAAATTCGCAGCCAGCTCGAGATCTTTATCGCCGCGGCCAAACAACGGGGCGAGGCCTTAGACCATGTGCTGCTTTTTGGCCCACCTGGGCTAGGCAAAACCACCCTTGCCCATATTATTGCCCAAGAGCTCAAAGTACAACTTAAACAAACCTCGGGCCCGGTGCTCGAGCGCCCCGGCGATCTGGCGGCAATCTTGACCAGTCTCGAGCCCAACGATGTGCTCTTTATAGACGAGATACACCGCCTTTCACCCGTTGTCGAAGAGATCCTCTACCCCGCTCTCGAAGATTTTCAAATCGATATCCTCATTGGCGAGGGGCCCGCAGCCCGCAGTGTCAAGCTCGACCTGCCCCCCTTTACTTTGGTAGGGGCAACCACCCGCGCGGGCATGCTGACCACCCCCTTGCGTGATCGCTTTGGCATTGTTTCGCGGCTTGAGTTTTATCAGGTTGATGATTTGCAACAAATAATCACCCGCAGCGCACAATTATTGCAGGTAGAGGCCACCACCACGGGCGCGGCCGAGATCGCCCGCCGAGCACGTGGCACACCGCGGGTTGCCAACCGCCTATTACGCCGCGTGCGCGACTATGCTGATGTCAAGGCCCAGGGCCTGATCGACGAGGCCACCGCCCAAGCGGCCCTATCTATGCTCGAGGTTGACCCGCTCGGGCTCGACCTTATGGACAGAAAGCTTTTAGAGACCATTATTCAGTCTTTTGATGGCGGCCCGGTCGGGGTCGATAGCTTGGCCGCAGCCATCAACGAAGAGCGCGATACCATCGAGGATGTCATCGAGCCCTATCTGATACAGCATGGTTTTTTGCAGCGTACCCCCCGCGGTCGCCAAGCCACCCGCCGTAGCTGGCAGCACCTCGGCCTACCCGCCCCAACAGGCACAACTTAATCTCGGCCAAACTTATTTGGTCTTAAACTCAATACAAGCTTACTTGGCTAGCCTTGCTAGCCTTTAGTTTTCTAATGCCTGCACAGGTGTTCGAGCCATATGGTTAAACCACACCTTTTGTTTACCCTGCAAAATAGCACGGCTTTTTTCAGTTAGTAAAAATGTGCCGTAACCCTGCCTATCAACCTGCAAAACATGCTGTGCCAGCAGCTGGCGCACCATGCTGCGCCATTGTCTATTTGAATACTGACGACCTACCCCAAACACACTAAGGTGTTGGTGGCCAAACTGCAACACCCGCTCGGTACGGCGGCCACGCAAAATGGCAATCAGATGGGTGGCACCAAACTGTTGTTGGTACTCACGCCACAGCCGATAAATAGCTGACAACAGCATTTGTGCAGGTATGGTGCCCTCCCATTGCTCGGGCGGGGACAGGCAGTTGTCACAATGGCCACAAGGGGTCGAGGCCTCGCCAAAATAAGAAAGCAAATGCTCACGCCTACAGCCTGTGGTCTCGCATAAACCCAGCATGGCATTAATATGCTGGGCCTGTTGGGCCCTATATGCCCCATGCGCCTGTGACTCGGCCACCATGCGATGCAATTGCACAGCATCTTGTAGGCCATAGGCTAGCCAAGCCGTAGCGGGCTCGCCATCCCGCCCGGCGCGGCCGGTTTCCTGATAATAGCCCTCTATAGAGCGCGGCAAATCAATGTGCGCAACAAAACGCACATCGGCTTTGTCTATGCCCATGCCAAAGGCAATAGTCGCCACAACCACCACCCCTGGCTCTTGCACAAACAGAGCCTGATGCTCGGCCCGCTGTGCGGCGCTGAGGCCCGCATGATAAGGAACCGCCCAGACCCCCTGCTCTTGTAAAAACTTGCTAATGTCCTCGACACGAGCGCGAGAGCGGGCATAAACAATGCCACTATCGCCTGCATGCTCAGCCTCTATCCACTGCCAAAGCTGCTCTTTGACGTTTTTCTTTTCGACCATCTGGTAAAAAATATTTGGCCGGTCAAAACTGGCCACAAACTGCTCAGCTTGCTCAAGCCCTAACCGTTGCACCATCTCTTGACGGGTTTGGGCATTGGCTGTGGCCGTAAGCGCCACCCGCGGCACCTGCGGCCAGTGCTCGGCCAGCAAAGACAGGTTTAAATACTCGGGACGAAAGTCATGCCCCCACTGCGCCACGCAATGGGCCTCATCGATGGCAAATAAGGCGATAGGCAAAGACTTGAGCATCTCGAGTGTGCGGGGGCTGCTTAAACGCTCGGGGGCCAGATACAACAGGTCGAGCTCGCCTCGGCGTAGTGAGTGCTCGACGGCCTGTATATCGGGCCAATCGAGGCTAGAGTTAAGATAGGCGGCACGCACCCCCAGGGCCTGCAGCTGCTGCACCTGATCATGCATCAAGGCGATCAAAGGCGAGACCACCACCGCCACCCCATCACGCACTAGGGCAGGTATCTGATAGCACAATGATTTGCCCCCGCCAGTGGGCATCAGCACCAAGGCGTGCCCGCCTTGGATGATATGGCGGATGATCTCTTGTTGTTGCCCCTTAAATGAGCTGTGGCCGAATATATTATGTAAAACTTCGTAGGCCCGCTGCATAACCCCTAACCCAAGCAAAAACACCCATCATAACCACTGTCACCCAAGCAGCCAAGTTAAAACCAACATAAACCGCCGCCGCCACCCAAACACAGCCTTGTAGCATGAAGCCAACGCGCTTGTTTTAATATTAAAAACAACCCTAACGTCTAAAATGCAATAAGGCCTCGCTCGAGGCATCAAGGGTACGTTTAAGCACTGAATAACGCTCGAGCAGGGCTGATTTATACACCACCCCAAGCAAGCGCTTTTGATTAGGGTTATTGACCACTGGCAGACGCTCGCCATTAAAGTTGACAAACAGCCCTTGGGCCTCGTCTAGGCTCATGCTTGAGGTCAATGGATCGATGGCGTCGATTTTCATATGCTCGCCCAAAGGCTCGTCTTGGGCCTCGGGGTGCTGTATGAGCAAGCGCGTCAAGCTTTGTTGATCAATCACCCCTTGGTAGACGTTATCCTCATCAACTATATAAACATAGCGCACGGGGTAGTCTAAAAACATTTGTATCGCCTCACGCACGCTAGCAGTCATAGGCAAAACTGTCTCGGCCGGCTTAATCAACTGATTAATACGGGTATAGCGCAAGGTGTGGCGCAAAAGCTCATCGCGCTCACGGACCAAAACCACATCGTACATGGCCACCTCGGCTAGGGTGCGCGAGACAAAGTAAGCGATCACCGATGACATAATCAAAGGTAGCACGAGCTGATAGTTTAGGGTCATCTCGAAAATCATCAAAATAGCCATCAACGGCGCACTGGTAGCCGCCCCCAAAAACGCCCCCATACCGACTAAGGTATACATCACAGGGCTCACCTCTAAACCGGGCACCAGAGCATGGACCAAACTAGCAAACAAAGCACCAAAGGCCGCCCCCACAAATAAAGCCGGCGTAAACACCCCACCAATGGCCCCCGAGCCCACAGTAATGACGGTGGCAAACACCTTGGCCAACAACATACCCACAATGGCATACCAAGACCAATGATCGTGCAAAAGCGAGCTGACTACGCTATAGCCATTGCCCGCCACCTCGGGCACCAATAACAGCAACAAACCCAAAATAAAACCCCCTAGGGTTAAGCGCGCAATCAACGGCAAACCTGTACGTGCCAAATAACTTTTGGTTGCGCTCATTAGCTGTAAAAACCCTGGTGCCACCACGCCAATAATTGCCCCCAAAAAGACAAAAACCACCATATCTAGGCCTGAGCTAACCGCCTCGAGACCAAACATCTCGTAAGGCGCCTGATAGTAGCCCGTCATGCGCATGGTCAAATTGGCCGAGGCTGCGGCAATAAGCAAAGGGCCAAGGGTTTGTATCTGCATCGAGCCCAAGATGATTTCGGCCACAAAGATCGTACCCGCCAAAGGGGCCCCATAAGCAGCCGATACCCCTGCTGCCGCCCCGCAAGCCACGAGCAAACGCAACCTAGATGTGGCAATTTTGATTACCCGACCAAATAACGAGGCCACCAAAGAGGAGATCAGTACCATCGCCCCCTCACGCCCTATGGAGCCCCCTGAGGAAACAGTAAATAACGAAGAAAGAGAGCGCAGCACGGCCTGGCGTACCGACATACGCCCATCACCGATGACTACGGCCTCCATATAGTCAGCACTGGCACCCTTTTTGCTACGTAGGGCAAACCACAAAAACACCCCAGCCAAAGCCCCGCCCACGGTGGGAAACAACACCCGCAACCAAGGTGGCAAAGAGCTGGTTACCGTCACAATACTGCCTGATTGCCCTGTGGCTACCCACTGAATAAGATAGATGCCCTCATGAAAAAAAATAACAGCACCGGCCCCCAGCACGCCCATTATCGCCGCCCAAAACAACATCGCTGGCGTATCAGCAAGCCAGCGCCGATGGCGAAAATGTCTACGCAGAGGGACCAGCGTTTTTTTAAGCATAATGAAAAGACGAAACGAACAGCAATAACAAGTAACTGTCGCGAGCCAGCAAACGGCTCAACAAGCCAAACAAACCACAAAACGCTAGGTAGCTCGGCCGCTACTCACTACGAGGGTACTGAAAATCAGGGACCAATGGCGGCTTAGAAACCCCAAATAAGCGCCAATACACCCAAATATTAAAAAACAACACAAAGGGCAAAGCTACTAAGGCAAACACCCCAACAATAACCAAAGTGGGCAGGGTGGCCGCGGCATCCCAAATGGTAACCTCATCAAGCACAAAGAAGGGAAAATAGCTAAAAACAAAGCCAAAGGCCACTGCTAAAAAAATAAGAATGGTCAACAAAAAGGGCACCACCGTGGTACGTACACTGCTATGCAGCAAACGCTGCAAGCACATCTCAACACCGACAAAGCAACCTAATATGGCGGCCCAATAAAAATAAACTGACCAACGCCGTGCGCCAACTGTCCACTTGAGAAACACCCCAGCATTTTCCAAGGCTAAAACCACCGATGCAGCGACCAAACCCGCTGCACACCAACGGATAGAGCGACGCGCCCACAATACGGCACGCACGCGCAAAACCCCACTCTCGCGCATAATCAGCCAACTGGCACCGAGCAGGAAATAAGCCGCTACTGCGCACACACCTAAAAGCAAAGAAAACCAAAAATAGCCCCCTTGCCATTGCCCGCTGACCACAATTTGGGCCACCAACAAGCCATGGGCAAAAGCAGTCATCAATGAGCCCAAAGAAAAGCCTAAAGCCCAATAAGGCTGCTGCTGCTCGGGCGCACGTAAACGCCACTCAAAACACACAGAGCGCAAAAACACACCCAAGGCCAAAAGCATTAGAGGAATATATAAATGGCTGAGCAACCCCGCCCAAGCACCCGGGAAAACAGTGGCCAACAACCCCAAGCCCATGAGCAGCCACAACTCGTTGGCATCGCGCCACGGGCTAAGCAAGGCCAACATACGAGCTCGTAATTCGTTAGGGGCCAAAATAGTCAGACACCCCACCCCTATATCAAAACCATCGAGTAACAGCCCCAAAAAAGACACCAACAAAAATAGGGCAAAAAAACTAAGGGGGAGCCAAAATATGGGGTTGCTGACCTGTAACCCTAATGCTGCGGCTAAATAATCGATCATGCACGCCCCCTATGTCGGGCAACGGGGATCACCCCATGGCGGGCAACGTAACGCGCCAAAGAAACAAAGCCAAGCACGCAGATAGTATACAAAACGCCCGTTGCCAACGTGCCCGCAGCCAACCAGCTAAAGGGCAAATGCGCGTATAACTCGCTGGTAGTTAAGCCCTCGAAAACTGCATACGGCAATACCCCTAATAACTGATAACCCAAACCACAAAAGAACATCAAAGCCACCAAGGGAGGGAGCAACAAAGAGGCATGACGCCACCATACACTGAGCATATTGGGGTCAAAATGGCGCCGACAAACCAGCCAAAAAGTACGAACTTGGTAGATAAATGCCAACAAACCCAACAACAGTGCTGCCCTAAAAGCCCAAAACACAATATTAACAGGGGGCAGCATCCCCACCCCCCTGTCTAGCCCAATATATTGCTGTCGGTGGTCTTGCCCGAGCCAAATGGAATGCTTGGTGTGCCAGCCTAGGCTAAATAAATTTTTTTGCTGCGCCTCATTAGACCAAGCGGCAAAGAGCCACTGTGGTGTACTGCCGCTTTGCCAATAGCCAGCTAAGGCCGCGGCTTTTTGGGGCTGATTATGGGCTAACCAAAGCCCGTGCCCCCACAACCCAGCCCCTAACAACAACCAGGCCGCAATTGAAACCAATAAAGCAAAGCGAAAGGCACGACGGTCAGCCTCGGCAGCTGGGCGGCGCAAAGACTGCCAGCTCAGCATGCTTTGAATAAGCACCTGCACCAGCAACAAACTGCCCCCTATAAATAAAAGCAAATACCACAGCAATAATGGGTTAGATAACACCTGTGACCAGTCGACCTGCTCGAGCACCCTATCAGACCATTGCGCCCCAATGGGATGGTGCAACCAACTGACCCACGCCAAAAGTGCCAACATAATAAAAGTATTGGCCACGGCCACAGCGCCAACCACCATGGTGTGCAACCAATTGGGCATTCGCCGCTGTCCATATAGCATGAGACCTAAAAAAGAGGATTTAAAAATTAAAGTTGCTACAATGACGGCTGCGAGAAAGGGGCTACTCAAGACCGCGGTCTTGACCATAAACTGCGGCCATAGGCTACCGAGCAAGATAAACACAGGTATACTGGCGGCAAAGCTAAGTACCAGCGCCAAGGCGAAAATACGCACCCATGTCCTGTAGGTACCCAACCAAAGCGAGTGCTTTGTGTACACGGTACGCAGGCGAAACACAAACAACACCCACGACAAGCCTAGCTCAATGGCAAAAAACACGGCCATAAAGCCAAGGCTGATAAAAAACTGTAACTCTGCCAACCAAAGTGTTGTATGGGTCATGGTAGATACGCTCTTTTGCCACCCAGTATATTTTTATGTGCCCCAAGTCGCAATAAACTCAGTATATCGGCTTTGCTCATGGCAAAATAGTAGCTGTTTCGATTGTTTCTTTTTGTTGACTCGTATATGACCACTGCATCTCAACCTGCTCCCTCTAATTTTATCCGTACCATTATCGACAAAGACCTCAAAAGCGGCCGCTATGCGCAAAAGCGCTGGGCAGGCAAGCCTGGCCCAGCTGCCATCCAAGACGGCGCTGCAGTCGACCATGCACGTATTCGCACACGCTTTCCGCCTGAGCCCAATGGCTACCTACATATTGGCCATGCCAAAAGCATTTGCCTTAATTTTGGGCTCGCCATCGACTACCAAGGTGCCTGCCATCTACGCTTTGATGACACTAACCCAGAAACCGAAGAACAGGAATACGTAGATGCCATTATTGAAATGGTCAAATGGCTGGGCTTTGACTGGGTAGACGGCAAAGACGACAACCTGTACTTTGCCAGCGATTATTTTGGCTTTATGTACACCTTTGCCGAGGCTTTGGTCGAGGCGGGCTATGCCTACGTCGACGAGCAAAGCCCCGAGGAAATCAGCCGTACCCGCGGCACCCTTACAGAAAAGGGCACCAACTCGCCTTGGCGTGACCGACCCGCTGCAGAGTCTTTGCAGCGCCTGCGCGAGATGAAAGCAGGGCAACACCCCAACGCTAGCATGTGCTTGCGAGCCAAGATCGATATGGGCTCACCCAATATCAATATGCGCGACCCGGTCATCTACCGCATCCGCCACGCACGCCATCACCGTACAGGTGACCAATGGTGCATTTACCCCATGTATACTTGGGCGCACCCCGTCGAGGATGCCCTCGAGATGATTACCCACAGCCTGTGTACGCTCGAGTTCGAAGACCAACGGCCCTTTTACGATTGGACCTTAGAAAAGCTCAGCGAGCTTGGTTTCTTTGTCGACCCCTTGCCGCAGCAAATCGAGTTTGCACGCCTTTACCTAACCTATGTGGTGACCAGTAAACGCAGACTACGCGTGCTGGTCGAGGGCGGCCATGTCGACGGTTGGGACGACCCCCGTCTACCTACCTTAGCAGGGCTACGCCGACGCGGCTATACCCCTGCAGCCATTCGTTTATTTTGTGATCGCATCGGTATCTCAAAGGCTGACTCACGCATTGAGTACAGCGTGCTCGAGCAGGCCCTGCGTGATGATCTCGACCCCATTGCCCCACGTAGCGTGGCGGTACTTGACCCCATCAAGCTCATCATCACCAACCTGCCCGGGGACCACGACGAGGCCTGTTCCGCCCCCCTTAACCCGCACAACCCCGAGGCAGGTCAAAGACATTTTAGCTTTACGCGCGAGCTCTGGATCGAGCGCGATGATTTTCGCAAAGAGGCCGAGAGACGCTATTTCCGTCTCTACCCTGGCAACAAGGTGCGCCTCAAGTATGCCTACATTATCGAGTGCACAGGCTTTAAAGAGGATGATGACGGCAATGTTATCGAGGTCTATGCCGAATACCTACCCGATACCAAATCCGGCACAGCAGGGGCGAGCTCGGTACGCGTACGCGGCGCCATCACCTGGGTAAGCGTGCCCCATGCAATTTCGGCCGAGGTCCGCCTCTATGATCGGCTATTTACTGACCCCCACCCCGATATAGGTGACAAAGATTTTCTCGAACTGCTCAACCCCAACTCTATGCAAACTGTGCAAGCTTGGGTCGAGCCAGGCCTCGTAGCCAAGCCCGAGGCCTTTTGGCAATTTGAGCGGTTAGGTTATTTTGTTGCTGATAGATATCTATCCACGCCTGAACAACCCGTGCTCAACCGCACTGCCACGCTGCGTGATACCTGGGTATAGATGCTTTTACCCTTTTTTAACGGCACAATCCTAGCCCAAAAGCCGTGCTTCGGCGCGCTGATTTTAGTTTTCCCATAGGTGCAATGTGACCAAGCCTTCGCCCACTGCAGATAAAGCTATCGATTTTAAAAGTGCAACCCTCGATACGGTTCGGTTGGTACTGCATAGCCAAAATACCGATGCTCTGCTCGAGCAACTGCAGCAACATCTCGAGCAATCTGCTGGTTTTTTTGCCGGCGAGCCGGTAGTGATTGATGCCACAGCCCTTGAGGCTGGCATCGACTGGCCTCGTTTACAGCAGTGCCTTTTGGCGCATGAGCTGCACCCTATTGGGGTGGTCGCCAAGGGGGCAGCTGCGCACAGTGCTGAGGCGGCAGGCTTGGCCCTAGTCGAGCTCTCAGTACCCAGTGCCCGCCCCCGCCGCCCCGAACAACCCCATGCCGACGCGGCTAACCAAACCGCTACAGGCGACCAAGCAGCTGCTAATGCCTCCCCACAGGCTGCAAAGACAGCCACGCAGGTGGAGGCAGACCTTGCTGCTGCGCAAGAGACAACAAATACCTCTGCCCCCACCTCTACAAAGCAGGCTGTGCCAGCTGATGCCGATGCCCAAAGCGTTACACCAACCAATTCAGGCAGGCAGCCTACTAAAATTGTGCATCGACAGCTGCGCTCGGGTCAGCGCATTTATGCCCAAAATAGTGATTTGGTGGTCATCGGGGTGGTAGGCCATGGGGCCGAGATCATCGCCGACGGCCATATACACGTCTATGGTCCCTTACGCGGGCGGGCCATGGCGGGCGCCAATGGCAATACCCAAGCACGTATCTTTACGACTGAGCTCGACCCCGAGCTCATTGCCATTGCCGGTGTTTATAAAGTCATCGAAGAGGCGCTTTCCCCCGAGCAGCGCCATCAAGCAGCGATTATTTCGCTAGATGGCGAAAGCTTAAAAATTGAATCAATCCGTTAACCATTGCCCGTAACAGTTGCGTAAAATACCAAAGCGTGCCAATGTAACAGTTGCACAGACAAGGATTTCTTTTAAAATCAAGGGCGCAAGCCCCTAATCGAGGCGGGTTGTCTGCCGCACACAGCAACGGCCTCTTGGGCCTATTTTTAACTAATAAAGGATGCACACCCTCATGACACGAATCGTTGTGGTGACCTCAGGCAAGGGTGGGGTTGGCAAAACCACCACTAGTGCTAGCTTTTCAGCCGGCTTGGCCCTGCGCGGCCATAAAACAGCAGTCATTGACTTTGATGTTGGGCTTCGTAATCTTGATCTCATCATGGGCTGCGAGCGTAGGGTAGTCTACGATTTCGTCAATGTCATTCAGGGCGAGGCCACGCTTAATCAAGCCCTAATTCGTGATAAGCAGTTAGAAAATCTTTTCATCTTGCCCGCCTCGCAGACACGCGACAAAGATGCCCTCACCCGCGATGGGGTAGGTCAGGTGCTTGATGAGCTAAAAGAAATGGGCTTTGAGTATATTGTTTGTGACTCTCCCGCCGGCATCGAGACGGGGGCGCTGATGGCCTCGTATTTTGCCGATGACGCTCTGGTAGTTACCAACCCCGAGATCTCCTCTGTGCGAGATTCTGACCGTATTTTGGGTATTTTGTCTGCCAAGTCTAAGCGCGCCGAAGAGGGGCTAGAGCCCATCAAAGAGTATTTATTAATCACCCGCTATAGCCCCAAGCGGGTAGCCGAGGGCGAGATGCTGTCGGTCTCAGATGTCGAAGACATCCTGCGGGTCAACCTTGTGGGGGTCATACCCGAGTCTGAAATCGTGCTCCAAGCATCTAACCAAGGTGTTCCCGTCGTTCATCTACGAGAAAGCCATGCTGCACAGGCTTATTTAGATATTGTTGATCGCTACCTAGGCAAAGAGGTGCCGATGCGCTTTGTAGAATACGAGAAACCGGGCCTCTTTAAACGACTATTTGGAGGAAAGTAATTATGTCTTTCCTTTCTTTTCTGCTTGGCAACCGCAAAAAATCCGCCTCAGTAGCCAAAGATCGCTTACAACTTATACTCATCAACGAGCGTGGCCACGGTGGGGTCACGCCTGACTATCTGCCACGACTACAAAAAGAGCTTGTCGAGGTGATCTCACGCTATGTGAAAATCAACCCAGACGATATACAGGTCAATCTCGATAGACGCGATGAGCTCGAGGTCCTCGAGGTCAAAATTGAAATGCCCAGCGACGACAAAACAGCCTAGGGGGTACTACGCCCACCTAGGCTGTTCGTAGTATGGAGCCACTTCATACAGAGGCTACTTCCATGCAAGAGCTACCGCATACACAGGTTATTTCCATACAAGGATACTGTTCATACAGGTGCTAGTTCTATACAGGGGCTACCGCATACGCAGGCTATTTCCATACAGGAATGCTGTTCTTATAGGGCTAAAAACTTAGGGGTTTTTACCAATTTGGTCGCCAATAATGCCCCCTATGGCCGCACCTCCAGCGGTGCCTAATACCCCACCACCCGAGATCACTGCGCCAGCCACACCGCCAATGCCAGCACCAGTCACCGCACTTTTCTGCCGAGAAGACATGGTATCCCATGAGGCGCAGCCAGCTAAGAGGGCCAATAGACTAAAGGCCAACATACCTTTGACTAGTTGTTTACGCATTACTATCTCCTTAAAGCTTTACTTTAATAAGATAGCCCAATTGCATGTAAGCAACAACTTTATTAGGTATGTCTTTGTATCTTTTTGTCTATTAGCCGTAGGTAGTTGGGGCCTTAGCGTAGGTTGGGGCCCCAGCTTAGGCTAACGTAAGGGCTTATAACGAATGCGACGAGGTTGTGCACCTTGCTCCCCAAGGCGCTGTCGCTTGTCCTCCTCGTACTCTTGATAGTTACCAGGGTAGAACTCAACATGCGAATCGCCCTCAAAGGCCAATATATGCGTCGCAATACGGTCTAAGAACCAGCGGTCATGGCTAATCACCAATACACAGCCAGCAAACTCAAGCAAAGCATCCTCGAGTGCACGCAAAGTCTCGACATCGAGGTCGTTAGATGGCTCGTCAAGCAGCAGCACATTACCCCCAGTAACAAGGGTTTTAGCCAAATGCAAACGGCCCCGTTCGCCCCCCGAAAGCTGCCCAACCTTTTTGTTTTGGTCCGCACCACGGAAATTAAAGCGCCCCAAATAAGCCCGTACGGGAATAGAATGACGACCTACCTCGATATTGTCCGCGCCCTCATCAGATAAGGCCTGGAAAACGGTTTTTTCATCGGGCAGCTCGGCGCGTGACTGATCAACATGAGCAATTTGAACCGTTTGGCCGATTTTGATCTCGCCTTGATCGGGTTGCTCTTGCCCGGCAATCATGCGAAAAAGTGTAGATTTACCCGCACCATTAGGGCCAATAATGCCTACGATCGCCCCCGCTGGCACGGTAAAACTTAGATCATCGATGAGCAAGCGATCATCAAAACCCTTTGAAACATTTTTAAACTCAATGACCTCATTGCCTAAACGCTCAGCCACAGGTATGAAAATCTCTTGGGTTTCGTTGCGGCGCTGATACTCATAAGAGGAAAGCTCCTCGAAACGATTGAGGCGCGCTTTAGATTTGGCCTGCCTACCCTTGGGGTTTTGACGTACCCACTCGAGCTCTTTGCGTATGGTGCGTTGACGCGCACTTTCGGCAGCCTCTTCTTGTGCCAGGCGCTGCTCTTTTTGCTCGAGCCAAGAGCTGTAATTACCCTGCCAAGGTATGCCATGGCCGCGGTCTAGCTCTAAGATCCAGCCCGCTGCATTATCTAAAAAATACCTATCGTGGGTAACGGCCACAACCGTGCCCGGGAATTTGGTCAAAAACTGCTCGAGCCAGTGCACACTCTCGGCATCGAGGTGGTTAGTGGGCTCATCGAGAAGCAGCATATCGGGTTTGGCCAAAAGCAGTTGGCATAAAGCGACACGACGTTTTTCCCCCCCAGATAGATGCTCGATCTTGGCATCCCAAGGGGGCAGACGCAGCGCATCGGCGGCAATCTCTATCTGTGTTTCTATATCATCGCTACCACTGGTAGCTGCAGCGGCAATTATGGCCTCAAGCTCGGCCTGCTCGGTAGCTAAGGCATCAAAATCAGCATCGGGCTCAGCATAGGCTGCATAGACCTCGTTCAAGCGTGCCTTGGCCTGAAAGACCTCGCCTAGGCCCTCTTCGATCGCCTCACGTACGGTTTGCTCAGCCTTGAGCTCGGGCTCTTGAGGCAAATAGCCAATATTGATGCCCGGCATCGGGATAGCCTGCCCCTCGATCTCGGTATCTAGCCCAGCCATAATGCGTAGCAGAGTAGATTTACCGGCACCGTTGAGGCCCAACACACCAATCTTGGCCCCAGGGAAAAAAGATAAGGAAATATCCCGAAGTATTTGTCTACGAGGGGGCACAATTTTGCCCACTCTATTCATTGTGAAAACATACTGTCCCATAGATTTCTGACTATAAAAGAAAGTGATAAATAAGGGTCGACACTGCGTAAAGAATGAAAAGGCCGTACAATATGGGGGTCTATTCTTAGTACTGAGTTGTTTTTAATATGCCCAATTTGACTTTTACAAATGCCGAAATCGACCTGCTTGCCCGTACAGCTGACGCCCTAAGCGCCTACGTTGGTAAACCCGTTTTAGCAGAGATCATGAATGCAGACGAAACGGGCTACGAATGGGTGGCCTTTGCTGTCCCCCTCGATATTAACGAAGACGAGACAAACATTCCAGTTATTCAAATAGGGGGGGCCAACGCCCGCCTAATTGGCAGCCAAGGCGGGGTCCATATAGATGGCAATGAGACCTATAGCTGCCGTTTTTTGTGGGCCATCCAATGCGCTGACATTGGCCCGATTAGGTATATCAAAGTCAACCACGAGGGTGACGAGATTGGTTGGGCCGAGCAATTATTAGAATTGTTGCCCTTTCAGTTTGATGAGGATGACAACGATAAAACGCCTGCGGCAAAGCCCGAGCACCTATTTGTACAAACCCCACCCGACCAATTGCAATAACCTTGCTAAACAAATAGAAAAACCACAGAAAACAAGTCTGTGGTTTTAAAATATCGCCTAGCGCAGCGACCACAACACTATAGGTGTTAGGTCGCCTACTGTAGGCCGCCTGATGCAATTAAATTTAGGCGCGCTTAACTTCCTCGAGTAGCTTAAATACACCATGCGACGAGCCTGCAAACAAACGCTTAAATTGTTTGCCCAAGCAGCGACGCTCTAAAGTATTGCGGCGAACGCGTTTAATTTCTGCCATAAATTGCTCCTAAGTAATCAAGATTAAACCTATATTATAGCCTTAATTTTTTGTCTGCCCTATTTTACCTGACCCCTAACCTCACAGCACTACTTATTGCATGACACAAACCATTCGTATTGTCGGCGCCCAACAAAACAATTTAAAAAATCTTAACGTCGACTTTCACCCACAAGAAATCACCGTTATTACTGGCGTATCGGGCTCGGGCAAGAGCTCATTAGCTTTTGACACCCTCTACGCCGAAGGCCAACGTCGCTATGTAGAAACCTTTAGCCCCTATGCGCGGCAATTTTTAGATCGCATGGATAAACCCCAAGTGGAACGCATAGAGGGAGTACTGCCAGCAATTGCCATTGATCAGGTCAACCCCATTCGCAATTCACGTAGCTCAGTGGGGACAATGACCGAGCTCAACGACTATTTAAAACTGTTTTTTGCCCGCCTGGGCCGCCTGTTTTGTCAGCAATGTGCACAAGAGGTTGTGCGTGACAGTCCGCAAAGCATTGCCCAACACCTTAAAGCCGAGGCCAAGCGCTTAGGCGACCCGCGCTGGGTAATTTGCTTTGAGGTGACTGTACCCGAAAACTTCAGCCCAGCCGAGGTAGAGCAATACTTACAGCAGCAGGGCTATACCCGCAGCTATCAGCCACAAAAAAGCAGCCAATCCGGCCAGCAAACCGGCACAACCAGCCCACTCAAAGGTCAGGACGAGCACAGCATTTATGTCATCCAAGATCGTTTTCGTTATAGTCGGGTCGACGCGGCTCGCCTTAACGAGAGTCTCGAGACAGCTTTTTTGCATGGGCGCGATCAAATACATGTGTTTGCCCTCGATGATGAGCGTCAGCAGATTGCCCACCTGCACTATCGGGCTACCCTGCACTGTGCACACTGTCATATAGATTATCCCCCTGCTCACGAGAGCACGTTTTCGTATAACTCGCCCTTGGGGGCCTGCGATACCTGCCGTGGCTTTGGCCGAGTGATGGGCATTGATTATGGCCTCGTCATTCCAGATGAAAACAAAAGCCTCATCGACGGGGCTATCCGCCCATGGCAAACCGCGCGCAACAAAAAGCATCAAAAAGAGCTTGAGGCCTTGGCACCCAAGGCGGGGGTGCGCCTAAGCGCTCCTTGGAATCAGCTCACTGAGGAAGAAAAAAACTGGGTCATCTACGGTGACGCTGACTGGCGACGTGGTAAAAAAGACAAATGGTATGGGGTGCAGCGCTTTTTTGACCACCTAGAAAAACGCAGTTACCGCATGCATATTCGCGTTTTGCTTTCAAACTATCGTAGCTATACCCCCTGCCCAGACTGCCTGGGTGCACGCCTAAAAACTAACTCGCTGCTTTGGCGCATTGGCGCCCAAACCGCAGCAGATGACCCTCAGCCCTACCAACGCTTTATCCCCCATGGGTGCAAATGGTCAACCGAGCAAGTCGAGCAGCTGCCCGGCTTGCACATTTATGACCTGATGCGCCTACCCATTGGGCAGTTGCAACAGTTTTTTCAACATGTACACGATAAACATGGTGATACCCCCAGCCTTGAGTTGATCCTCACTGAGGTTCTTAGCCGACTAAATTTCTTATGCCGCGTGGGGGTAGATTATCTACACCTAGATAGGCAAAGCCGTAGCTTATCGGGGGGTGAGGTACAGCGCATTAACCTCACCACCGCTCTCGGCAGCTCGCTGGTCAACACCTTATTTGTATTAGACGAGCCCTCTATTGGCCTGCACCCCCAAGACATGCACCGCATCATCGAGGCCTTAGAGCGACTCAAACAACATGGCAACACCCTCGTGATCGTTGAACACGACCCCCAGGTAATGGTGGCGGCGGACCGCATCCTGGATATGGGCCCGGGCCCGGGGCCCAAGGGGGGGCAAATACTCTTTGATGGCCCACCTACCGCCTTGAGACAAGCCCATACACTCACCGGTGACTACCTGAGCAACAGGCGCCAAATGCCCGCTTACCCAAGTCTGCCTGTCACCGCACAAAGCCCCTGCCTGAGCCTTTATGGGGTGCAAGCCCACAACCTAAAAAACATTGATGTACATCTACCCCTGAACCGCTTGACTGCTATTTGTGGGGTATCGGGTTCAGGCAAATCTACTCTAATAGAAAATGTGCTTTATCCCGCCTTGCTCAAACACTTTGGGCAGGCAACCGAGGCCCCGGGCAATTTTGCTCGTCTCGAAGGTGCCGAACAGCTCGCCGATGTGGTCTTTGTCGACCAAAGCCCCATTGGGCGCACTGCTCGATCAAACCCCGCAAGCTATGTAGGGGCTTTTGATGGCATTCGTCGCCTCTTTGCACGCACGGCACTGGCCAAAGAGCGTGGTTATACTGCCGGCACCTTTAGTTTTAATACCGGCAATGGGCGCTGCCCAGGCTGCGGTGGCTCAGGTTTTGAACACATCGAAATGCAGTTTTTATCTGATGTGTATTTGCGTTGCCCCGATTGTGATGGCCGCCGTTACCGTAACGAGGTGCTTGAGATTTTTCTTGAACACCACGGTCAACGCGCCTCTATCGCTGATGTTTTGGCAATGACCATAGATGAGGCCGCCGAGTTTTTTGCTGGCTTGCAAGACATCCAACGTGGGCTCGCCCCCCTCATCGAGGTAGGGCTGGGCTATTTGCAACTGGGCCAACCTGTACCCACCCTTTCGGGCGGTGAGGCACAACGCCTAAAGCTAGCTGGCCACCTAGCAGAGGCCAAAAAAGGCCCACGGCGCAATACTGGCCTCCTAACAAAAGGGCAATTATTTTTATTTGATGAGCCCACCACCGGATTGCATTTTGATGATATTGCCAAACTCATGAATGCCCTGCGCCAACTCATGCAAGCTGGCCATACCGTCGTATTGATCGAACACAATTTAGATGTGATTTTGGCCGCCGACTGGGTCATTGAGCTTGGCCCTAAGGGTGGCCACGAGGGGGGACGACTCATCGCCGCATGTAGCCCACAGGCGCTACAAGACGATGGGCAAACCCCCACTGGCCAAGCATTACAAGAGTATCAAGAGCACATTATGGGGCAGGCAGACATTGCCACCCTCTATGCGGCCGCTGAGCCCCAACCACAAACCTATGCCCCCCATAACCATGCCATACAGATAGTGCATGCGCGCGAGCATAATTTAAAAAACATACAGGTGGATATCCCCCGTGATCAATTTACGGTCATCACCGGTGTATCCGGCTCGGGCAAATCGACCTTAGCTTTTGATATCTTGTTTAATGAAGGGCAGCGACGCTTTCTCGAGTCGCTCAATGCCTATGCGCGCTCAATTGTGCAGCCTGCAGGGCAACCCGATGTAGATGCCATTTATGGGATCCCACCTACCGTTGCCATCGAGCAACGCACCAGCCGCGGTGGGCACAAATCTACCGTGGGCACCATGACCGAGATACATCATTTTTTGCGTTTGCTTTATCTCAATCTGGCGACGCAATACTGCCCCAGCTGTCAGATACGGGTTGAGCCACAAAGTGCCGAACAGATTGCGGCCCACATCCTAACGCACTATCGTGGCCAAACGGTAAGCCTGCTGGCCCCGTTGGTCGTGGCGCGTAAAGGTTACTACACCGAGCTCGCGCAGTGGGCACATAGCAAAGGCTACGCACAGCTACGTGTCAATGGCGAGTGGCTCAGCACCCTTGACTGGCCCCGCCTCGAGCGCTACCAAGACCACAACATTGAGTTAGCTGTTGCCCAAATAACGGTTGACCCAAAAAACGAAAAAGCCTTGCGCGATGCCATACAGCAAGCCCTCGAGTATGGTCACGGCCATTTGCAATTACTCAGCACCCAGTCCGACCCAGAACAGCCACAAAATGAGCCCATCGAACAAATCGAGGACTACTCAAGCAGCCGCTCGTGCCCGCAGTGCCAAAGTAGCTTTCCTGCACCTGACCCCAGATTGTTTTCTTATAACTCGCGCTACGGCTGGTGCACACAATGCTATGGCACAGCCCTATCATTAAAAGGCTTTGACGAGGACGAGACAGGTGAAGAGCAAAAATGGCTAGATAGCGAGCCCGAAGAGCGCAACGTACAGTGCCCCAGTTGCGCGGGCCAACGCTTAAACCCAATCGCCCTAAACTACCGTTGGGAAGGCCACTCTATTGCGCAATTATCGGCACTCACCGTGCAAGAAGCACGTAATTTTTTTGCTGGCCTGAGCCGCCAAGGGCGCGATGCCACCATCGCCCGTGATATTTTTAATGAAATCGAGCACCGCCTGCATTTTATGGAAAATGTTGGCTTGGGCTACCTTAGCCTAGATCGCTCAGCCCTGACCCTATCGGGCGGGGAGGCACAACGTATCCGCCTGGCCGCCCAACTAGGCTCTAACCTGCAAGGGGTATGCTACGTACTCGATGAGCCCACCATCGGCCTACACCCACGTGATAATCAAATTTTACTTAACGCCTTGCAAGGCTTGCAGCAGCAAGGAAATACCCTAGTGGTAGTCGAGCATGACGAGGACACCATCTGTGCCGCGGATCACATTATTGATATGGGCCCCGGCGCTGGGGTCAAGGGGGGGCAAATTGTCGCCACAGGTAGTGTAGAGGAAATTCGCAACCACCCCCAATCTATTACTGGGCAGTACCTGCGTACCCCCATTCAGCACAGCATCGAGCCGCGACGTCCTATTGAGCGCAAACAGTCTTTTCTCGATATTGTTGGTGGCCAAGCGCACAACCTCAAAGCAGTCAATGCCCAAATCCCACTTGAGCGCCTGACCGTCATTACAGGCGTTTCGGGCTCGGGTAAATCGAGCTTGGCCCATGAGGTCTTATTAAAAAATCTTAAACTAGCCCTACACCATCAAGAGGAAGAAAAACGCGCCGCGCGGGCACAAGGTGATACCGGCCCTGAAGGCAGTCAGACACCCGCCCCAACCGCTACGGTGCCTTGGCAGGACTGCGCGGCCCTAAGCGGCTGGGAAGGCCTAGAAAGGGTGCTCGAGGTTGACCAAACCCCCATAGGGAAGACGCCCCGCTCGTGTCCGGCCACCTATGTGGGTTTTTGGGACCACGTACGTCGACTATTTGCTCAAACACGAGAGGCGCGCATGCATGGCTGGAATGCCTCGCGCTTTTCCTTTAATACCGGCCAAGGTCGCTGCGCACAATGTGGGGGGCAAGGATTACGCACCCTAGAGATGAGTTTTTTACCCGATGTGAAAGTGCTTTGCGCAAGCTGTAATGGGATGCGCTTTAATCATGAAACCTTGACAATCAACTGGCAGGGCAAAAACATTGGTGAAATACTGCAAATGGATGTCGATACGGCGGTGGAGTTTTTCGCTGCCCACCCTCGTATTGTGCAACCCCTACAACTCATGCAAGATGTGGGCTTGGGCTACCTCACCCTAGGCCAACCCTCGCCCACCCTGTCGGGGGGTGAGGCACAGCGTCTCAAACTCGTCACTGAGCTCAGCAAAGCCCGCCTAGAAGAAGGCCTAACGCGTAGTGGCCCGGTGCAAAGAGTACGCACCACCCTATATGTGCTCGATGAGCCCACCGTAGGCTTGGCCATGGCTGATGTGGAAAAGTTGCTGCATGTATTACATAGACTCTGCGACGCTGGCCACACCGTCGTGGTCATTGAGCACCACCCCGATATCATGGCCCAAGCCGATTGGATCATCGACCTTGGGCCAGAAGGTGGCGATGAGGGCGGTCAAATAGTGGCTCAGGGCCCTGTAGCCGATATTATTAATACCCCTACCTCACATACGGGGCAGGCATTGGCGGCCTTTTTGCAACGCCCCGGCCACAACCTCAGAATCACCACCGCCTAAGCCTACCTAACTAAAACCATGTCGATACCAAGCCCACGCAACAAATGACAAAATGCCCAGGCCATACCCCTGCTAATACTGCTAGTACTGTTAGTATCGCTAATACTGCTAATAGGTTATTTGCCAGACGTACAAGTCGCTTGGGCAGCTGGGTTGGCTAATAACCAGTCAATGGCCCGCTGCGCAGCCAAGAGCCCCATGCTCGCCGTCATGCTCATCGCCGAGCCATAGCCCGAGCAAGACAGCCCCTGCAAAGGGTCATCGTCTTGCGCCCAAGCTGGCGGCATGATGGTCTCTTCGGCAAACCAAAAGGCATTAACGTGCATTTTAGCGGGGCGTTGATTGCTTTTACGCTGGCCCGCGGGCCAGCCGTGGTGCTTGCGTAATTGTTGTCGCAAGCGTGCCAACAACGCATCGTGGGTAGCCAATGATAGGTCACCCTCGCGTAAGCTAAGCGGGTTGCGCTTGCCCCCTGCTGCACCACAAACCAGCAGCCTTTTATGCTGATGTTTTTGGGCCGCCAGCACCAGTGCGACCTTGGCACTAAGCATGTCAGTACAATCAATCACAACCTGGGTCGCCCCTTGAAAAAACACCTCGGCATTATCCGCGTCGACAAAATCATCGACCAAACGCAGCTGACACTGTGGGTTAATGCCTTTGATGCGCTCGGCCATCACTTCGATTTTGCTGCGCCCTAAGGTACTATCTAAGGCAGGCAACTGTCGGTTGATATTTGACTCGCTAACATGATCCATATCGACTAGGCACAAATTACCCACCCCACTACGGGCTAGGGTCTCGACGCACCAGCTGCCCACACCGCCAATCCCAGCCACCACCACATGGGCCTGCTGTAGCTGTTGTGCGCTTTGTGCGCCAAATAAACGGTCTAAGCCACCAAACCTACGTGTTTGTGCTGTGTGCACCATAAAAGCCTGCCTCAACTAAGAAAATAAAAAAACTCATTAGAAATTGGTTAAAATCCAACCTTTGCAAACAAGCATACGCTTATTTATTATGTACTTACAACCCCCAACCGCCGCGTCATTTAATCGTTTGAGCTCGGCCCAGTTGCACCATTCGATGCAACAGACCTTGCAACAATGGCACCCACAACAACCGCTGTGGGTGTTTGCCTATGCGTCGTTGATATGGCGGCCCGAGTTTCCTACCATTGCGCAGCGCCCGGCCACCTTGCATGGCTATCATCGCTCATTGTGCCTGTGGTCACGCATCAATCGCGGCACACCCGAGGTCCCTGGCCTAGTATTTGCTCTTGATCGAGGCGGCAGCTGCCAAGGCGTGGTCTACCAACTACCCAACCAAAAGGTCTACGAGATCTTCCCGCGTTTGTGGCAACGTGAAATGCCTAGCGGCTCTTATGTACCCAAATGGTTAACCTGCGAAACCGACCAAGGCCCAGTAACAGCCTTGTCTTTTGTCATGAAACGCAGCTGCCCAGCTTATGCCCCGCAAATCTCGCTCACCCAACAACGCGATATTATCCAACAAGCCCATGGGGTGAATGGCTCGTGTTTAGACTATGTAATTGAAACCCACCAGGCCTTGCAACGCAGCGGCATACAAGACCCAAAGCTCAATCGCCTCGTACACTATTTGAGTCTACATCAATTAACATAACAGCCTACACAGCCAAGGCATCTTGCGCCCAATAACAGCTTTAAACTTGCATCAAAAAGGACAATCGCTAATGAGTCTTGCCGATTATCGCAACGAATACACCAAATACCAACTACCCGAGGATGAGTTGCTCGACGATCCTCAGGCTCAGTTTCATCGCTGGCTCGATGAGGCCATGGCCGAGCAGGCGCCCGAGCCCACGGCAATGACCCTTAGTACCGTCAATCAAAACGGTCAACCCAGCGCACGTATTGTGCTCTTAAAAGGCTATGACGACAATGGGTTGAGCTTTTTTACTAACTACGAGTCTAAAAAGGGGCTCGAGCTCGCACACAACCCCAAGGCTTGTTTGTCATTTTTCTGGCCCACCATGCAACGGCAAGTGCGCTTTGAGGGCCAAGTGGTGCGTATGCCCCGAGCAGAGTCTGTTGCCTATTTTAAAAGCCGCCCACTGCCCTCGCAGATCAACGCCTGGGCCTCGCCCCAAAGCCAACCCATCAGTGCCAATGAGCTACAAGAAAAAAGCAGCCAATATGCCCAAAGCCTTGGTGCCGAGCCCGACTGCCCACCTTTTTGGGGGGGCTACTATTTGCAGCCCAACTATATAGAGTTTTGGCAGGGTCGCGCCAACCGTTTGCATGACCGTTATGCATTTCGTTTACGCGCCAATCAACAGTGGAATATTATCCGTCTTGCCCCTTAGAGCTTAAACTCGTATTTAAGTAAGCCCGTAGTTAAGTAAACCCGTATTTAAGCCCAAGCCCCCATTGAATATTCATAACAGCTTGAGTTGCGCGCCCATTTATTAGCTAACCACACTGTGGCAGTCAACTATAATCATGATAAAAGGCCTTTTATGTTTGATGTCGAATGCGTAGTCATCGGTGCAGGCGTCGTTGGCTTGGCTACTGCCTATGCCCTAAGCAAGCAAGGGGTAGAGGTGATGGTATTAGAGCAACACGACAACATAGGTGTAGAAAGCAGCTCCCGCAACTCAGAGGTTATCCATGCGGGCATTTATTACCCACAAGACAGCCTCAAAGCCCAGCTATGCGTGCAAGGCAAAAAGCTTTTGTACCAGTTTTGCCAGCAACACCACATCCCCCACCAAGCCATTGGCAAACTAATCATTGCCCAAAATGACGCCGAGCTCGAGCAACTCAAACAGCTTAAACACAATGCCCATGCCTGTGGGGTAGATGACCTACAGTTATTATCGGCAGCGGCAGCCCAAGAAATCGAGCCACAAATACGCTGTGCTGCAGCGCTCTATAGCCCCTCAACGGGGATTATTGACAGCCACAGTCTAATGCTTAGTTTGCAAGGCCTGAGCGAGCAACAAGGCGCGCAAATTGTTTTCCGTACCCCTGTCTCGGCGCTGCGCCCACATGCTGAAAAAGGTTTTGAGGTGCACATAAAAGAGCAAGACTTTAGCCTACACTGCCGCTACCTTATCAATGCAGCCGGGCTATGGGCCCCCAAACTAAGCACCACACTGGGCACCGTCGATGAGGCGGCGCCCATCATTGATGAGTATTGCAAAGGCCAATATTTTAGTTATCAGGGCAAAAACCCCTTTAACCACCTTATCTACCCCCTACCTAATGAGGCCGGGCTGGGCATCCATAGCAGTCAAGACCTAGGTGGGCAGCTACGCTTTGGCCCCGATGTACAGTGGGTGCCGCATTTAGACTATGACCCTGACCCTAATCGCCTAGATGACTTCTATGCCACCATCCGTAATTACTGGCCAGCCGTACAAAAAGACAGACTCCAGCCTGATTTTTGTGGCATTAGGGCCAAAATCAGCCCACGCGGTCAGCCGGCAGCAGACTTTTATATTGCCACTGCTGCTGCACACGGCTACTCGGGCCTGATCCAGCTTTTTGGAATCGAGTCCCCAGGCCTAACCGCCTGCCTTGCCATCGGTGAGTACGTGCACAAACAGCTCCTTAACGACACCCAAATATAAAACCTAGCGCAATAAAAGCCCCACATAATAAAAGTCCAACAGCAAATAGAAGCTAACCGTAGCTAGAGACTAATCAGATTTAAAGACTAACCGTAGCATCACAATTTTGATTGATAATTTAGGTTGTAACCATGCATGATTTTATTTTGACCCTTTCTTGTGCAGACCGTACCGGCATTGTCCATGCTGTTACGGGCTGGCTATTAAAACAAGAGGGGAATATTTTAGAAGCCCAACAATATGGCGACCCAGAAACGCAGCACTTTTTTTTGCGCATCCATTTTGCTTTGCCACAGCCCAGCACCCCAAAAAAACTACGCACAAATTTTGATATTGTGGCCCGAGCTTTTAATATGGATGCTCAATTCTATGATGCCCAACGCCCCACTAAGGCCTTATTGCTTGTTAGCAAACAGGGGCACTGTCTAAACGATTTGCTCTTTCGCTGCCAAGAGGGGCAGTTGGCACTTGATGTCGCCGCTGTGGTCTCTAACCATGACACACATGCCGAAATGGTTAAGTCCTATGGCATACCTTATTATCATTATCCGGTTAAGCCCGAGACCAAAGCAGAGCAAGAGGCACAAATATTGGCTTTGGTTGACGAGCTCGATATTGACCTCGTGGTGCTGGCCCGTTATATGCAGATATTGTCGCCACAGGCCTGTGAGGCCTTATCTGGCCGCGCCATTAATATTCACCACAGCTTTTTACCCAGCTTTAAAGGCGCACGCCCCTATTACCAAGCGCATGCACGCGGGGTAAAAATGATCGGTGCAACCGCACATTATGTGACCAAAGACTTAGATGAGGGGCCCATCATCGAACAAGATATCGCCCATGTAAACCACACCATGAGTGTTGAAGACCTCACACGTGTAGGCAGTGATATCGAGTCATTGGTGCTTGCGCGTGCTGTAACGGCCCATATCGAACACCGTATTTTGCTAAATGGACAGCGCACAATAGTTTTCCGCTAAAGCTAAAGATATTGGTCACTTTCTTGCTGCGCAGCGCGAGCCAGCCATTGCTCAAGTTGCAATAAGGCCGGCTCCGGCTCTACCTCGGCGGGGTAACTAAAAAAATACTGCTCTTGCACCTGTAACACCTCGTTCACCGGGCTAATTAAATGCCCTGACTGCAGGTGAGCACGAGCCAAGAACCACGGAATCAAACCTACCCCCATCCCGGCTTGCACAGCTGCCAGTATCATTGAAAACAGCTCATAACGTGGCCCCACACTCATTGCAGGGGAATCATCATAGCCTTGGCTGCGATACCAATCGCGCCAAGCATCTGGGCGTGAGGCCATATGAAAATGCACCAGTCGGTCGAGCTGCTGCTCGGCCTGTGCCCAAGCTTGCGCCGTACATACTGGCACCAAAACCTTTTCTGCAAATAAAGCGCTACCGCGCGTGTTTGGCCACAATTGCAAGGCATGGTAAATGGCTGCATCAAAAGGCTGATCACTAAACTTAAAGGGTAAGGTGCGGGTAGATAAATTAACCGTAATATCAGGGTAATGTTTTGCAAACTCATTGAGGCGCGGCAATAACCAATGCGTGGCCAAGGTCGGTAGCACGGCAAGATGCAGGCTGCGCCCTATTGCCGTACGCGAAACTAGACTAAGGGTGTCTTTTTCTAATTGCTCTAAATGTCGGCGAATGCGTGCAGCATACTCACGCCCTGCATCAGTCAGGGCCAAGCGGCGCCGCACACGTATAAACAACTCAACGCCCAAACGCCCCTCTAAATTAGTGACCTGCCTATAGACTGCGCTATGCGATAAAGATAGCTCTTCGGCCGCCCGTGAAAAACTACCCAAACGTGCCGTTGCCTCAAATGCTTGTAATGCCCCTAAACTAGGAATGCCTAAACGCATGGTACTGCCCCCCTTACTCACCACCTATTAGTAAACTGCTAGCTGCCTAGGGTTTGCCCCTATAATAGTGCAAGCTATGTAAATAAAGGGTTAAAAGCAGCCCCCTCAACCCAATACATGCAAAGATAACACGATAGTGTGCAAAACTATCAATTGATAAGTGCGTTTAATGCAAATAAGCTAGTAGTGATAGGAATACAACCAATATGCCAAATAAGGATACAACCATGCCACGTTTGGGCGGACACATACTCGTCGATCAACTCAAGCAACAGGGTGTGCAACAGGTATTTTGTGTACCCGGCGAAAGCTACCTCGCTGTACTAGACGGTTTATATGATTCTGATATCGAGCTCACGGTTTGCCGTCAAGAGGGCGGCGCCGCTATGATGGCCGAGGCCTATGGCAAGCTCACTGGCCAACCTGGCATCTGTATGGTCACCCGCGCCCCGGGCGCGACCAATGCCTACGCTGGGGTACATATTGCCAAACAGGACTCTACTCCAATGATCCTCTTTGTGGGTCAAATACAGCGCGATATGCGTGAGCGCGAGGCCTTTCAAGAGATGGATTATCGCCGGGTATTTGGCGATCAATGCAAGTGGGTCACCGAGATTGACCACATCGAGCGCATACCCGAGATTATTTCACGCGCTTTTCATGTGGCCACCTCAGGCCGCCCGGGCCCAGTTGTCATTGCCCTGCCCGAGGACATGCTCACCGAAAGCGCAACTGTAACGACCCCACCCCACTACCGCGCTATAGAAACAGCCATCAGCCCACAACAGCTTGAGGCCTGCATTGAGCAGTTAAATCAAGCCAAGCAACCTATCGCTATTCTTGGCGGCAGCCGCTGGTCAGCCGAGGCTTGCGCACAGTTTGCTCAGTTTGCCAACAGCCATCAGCTACCTGTAGCCGTGCAGTTTAGGCGGCAGATGCTATTTCCTACTGATCACCCCTATTTTGTTGGTGATCTGGGTCTCGGTTCAAACCCTGATCTGCTCGACTATATTGCTACCGCTGATTGCGTATTGTTATTGGGGGGGCGCATGTCAGAGGTGCCCAGCCAAAGCTATACCTTATTTGATATACCCTGCCCCGACACAAACTTTATCCACGTGCATCCCGACCCACTCGAGCTCAATAGGGTATACCGCGCTGATCTGCCCATATGTGCAGCACCCGCAACCTTTGCCCATGCACTTTCCGAGCACAGCAACACGAAGCAGGGTGCAATTAACCGCAACAACCCAAAATTTACAGCCCTAAAAAGCAGTTATACAAAATGGGCCAACCCTGATCTCATCAAATCCCCAGGTAGCTTGCAGATGGGGCAAATCATGCGCTACTTGGCTGATACGCTACCAAAGGACAGCATTATCACCAATGGGGCAGGTAATTTTGCTACTTGGGTCCATCGCTTTTACCCCTTCCGCCAATATGGTACGCAATTAGCCCCCACCTCGGGCTCAATGGGCTATGGTTTACCTGCAGCAGTTGCTGCCAAGCGTATGCAGCCCGACAAAACCGTGGTTTGTTTTGCTGGTGATGGCTGTTTTATGATGCATGGTCAAGAGTTTGCTACAGCAGTGCAATACGAGCTACCCATAGTTGTTTTAATCATTGATAACGCTATGTTTGGGACCATTCGTATGCATCAAGAGGGGCATTACCCCAACCGTCCTAGTGGTACGGCACTTAAAAACCCTGATTTTGCCGCCTATGCTGAGGCCTTTGGCGGGCATGGCGAGCAGGTCAGGCATACCAAAGAGTTTGCCCCAGCCTTTGAACGGGCCTTAAATAGCGGTAAACCCGCCATCATACATTGTTTGCTCGACCCCGAGGCCATCAGCCCCGCTACCACCCTCAGTGCGATTCGTGAGCGAGCGAGCAAATAAATTTAGACAGTTTCATCATCCGCTTAAATCTATTTTCCATTATTGTTTATATTTAGATAAATCATTATTTAATAGTAGGAGCCATACATGTCCTCTCGACCCTCATTCAACTGGGAAGATCCTTTCTTACTTGATACACAACTAACCGAAGATGAGCGCATGGTGCGCGATGCCGCCCGTGCCTACTGCCAAGAAAAGCTCGAGCCCCGCATACTCGAGGCCTTCCGCCACGAACAAACCGACACCGATATTTTTGGCGAGATGGGTGAGCTCGGCTTATTAGGCCCCACCATACCCGAGCAATACGGTGGCTCCGGGCTCAATTATGTCTGCTATGGCCTCATCGCACGTGAGGTCGAGCGAGTCGACTCTGGCTATCGCTCAATGATGAGTGTGCAGTCCTCCTTAGTCATGGTGCCTATCAATGAGTTTGGTACCGAAGAACAAAAACAAAAATACCTACCTAAACTCGCTAGTGGCGAGTGGATTGGTTGCTTTGGGCTTACCGAGCCCAACCACGGCTCAGACCCCGGTGGTATGGAATCACGTGCCAAAAAAGTAGACGGTGGCTATGTTCTGACAGGCACCAAGACATGGATCACCAACTCCCCCATTGCTGATGTATTTATAGTATGGGCCAAGGTAGTAGGCGGCGAGGATGACGGTAAGATTCGTGGCTTTATCCTCGACAAAGGTACCAAAGGCCTAAGTGCACCTACCATTCATGGCAAGGTTGGCTTACGCGCATCGATTACGGGCGAGATTGTTATGGACGAGGTTGAGGTCTCTGACGAGCAAATGCTGCCCAAGGTTGCAGGCTTACGCGGGCCCTTTACCTGTTTGAACTCGGCCCGTTATGGGATTGCTTGGGGCGCTTTGGGTGCTGCCGAGTCCTGCTGGCATACGGCCCGCCAATATACTTTAGACAGAAAGCAATTTGGCCGCCCCTTGGCTGCTAATCAGCTCATACAAAAAAAGCTGGCTGATATGCAAACTGAGATATCACTCGGCCTACAAGGCTGCTTGCGCCTCGGTCGCATGAAGGACGAAAATACTGCTGCGGTTGAGATCACCTCAATACTCAAGCGCAACTCCTGTGGTAAGGCACTCGATATTGCCCGCATGGCACGCGACATGCTTGGTGGCAATGGTATTTCAGATGAGTTTGGTGTAGCACGCCACCTCGTTAACCTCGAGGTGGTCAATACCTATGAGGGTACGCATGACATACACGCCTTGATACTGGGTCGTGCACAAACCGGCCTGCAAGCATTCTTTTAAGCAACAGTTCTCACCGTAGCTACTGACCTAAATATCTACACAGGCCCTAACAAAACTCAAGGGCCTGCCGAATATTTAGGCTGATACACAAAAGCCGCAAGAGGTTCGAAAATACCTCTTGCGGCTTTTTAAATAATTGTTGACTAAACTAAGCAGTAATTTTAGTCAGCACTTGGGCTTTTGGCCGCACAGTGCGCCAGCCAACCTTTGGCCAGGCGGTAATAAATCCAAA
>Ga0209487_1000102_pt1 | contig 80154 bp, 75 predicted proteins | sample Poulit2012_FD_187524 | JGI IMG/M metagenome (GOLD analysis project Ga0209487, IMG submission 187524) | Agricultural soil microbial communities from Georgia to study Nitrogen management - Poultry litter 2012 (SPAdes) (version 2) | ecosystem: Environmental > Terrestrial > Soil > Agricultural land...
GTGGACCCCATGATCGCCCAGGCTGGCAGCGATGCCGTGCACGTCATGGTTCTCCGCCCGCCAGCGACCGTCGGCCCGGCGGATCAGGGTGTTGGAGATGGCCAGCCGGGCAGAGACGTCATCGGTCTCTGCGGCCAGGGCGAAGGCCTCGGGCTTGCCCGGCATGGTCACGCTCATCCCGTGCAGTTCCCGGCCAGGGCCCTCGCGCACGAAGGTCTCGAGCTGCCCCGCGGCGACCTCGAAGCGCTCATAGGAGGCGTCGTGGATGCCGAGCCCCCGGTAGGCGGCCCGGTGCAGGACAGGTGAGAGGGAATGGGCGACCGGGGAGCCGATCACGGCGAAGCGGCGCTCAGCGGCGGGGGTGCTCGTGCTCAACTGTCGGCCCACTCCTGCCACTCGCGCACATTGACCTCGTGCTCGTCCCAGGTCTCGGCGAATTTGGTGTCCCCGGTGTCGGTGTTGACCGTCACGAAGTACAGCCAGTCCCCCGCCGGCGGCTCCTGGACCGCATCCAGGCTCGCTCCCCCGGGCGAGGCGATCGGACCGGGGGGCAGCCCGGTGTGGAGGTACGTGTTGTAGGGGCTCTTCGTGGCGCGCTCCGCGTCGGTGGTGCCCACGCTGGCGTTCTTGCCGGTGACGTAATGGACCGTGGAGTCGAACTGCAGCGGCATGGAGGTGCCATCGGCCTCCCCGGCCCCTGCCAGACGGTTGAGGATCGTGCGCACGACCTTGCCGTAGTCCTCCTCGTTGCGGACCTCGAGCTCCGCGAGCGAGGCGAGCGTCAGCGTGCTGTGCCAGTCCTCCTCGGGGATCTCGCGCGCGGTGAGCTCGTCCTCCATCCGCGACCACATCATGGCGATGACGTCCTCGGCGGTGGCGTCCTCGGGAACGTCGTAGCGCCCGGGCCAGAGGTAGCCCTCGAGGGAGTCGGCATCGTTCTCGGGGATGCCGAAGGAGGTGTAGTCGACGGCCGCCTCCTCGAAGTCCTCGACCGGGATCCCGGCCTCCTCGGACATGAGCTCCCAGATCTGCTCGGCGCGCAGGCCCTCCGGGACGATCACGCGATGACCGGTGAGGTTGGAAGGGTCCAGGAGCATCTGCAGGGCATCCGCGGCGGGCATCTCCTGCTGGAGGCGGTAGATGCCGGGCTCGATGTTCGAGGCCTCGGGGGTGTTGGAGAAGATGGTCACGAACGGCGGGGCCGTTTTGATCACGCCCTCGTCGACGAGCGTGCGAGCGATATCCGTGCCGGTGTCACCCGAGGCCACCTCCACCACGGCCTCGCCCCGGCCGGGACCCGGGAAGTCGGTCTCCTCGGACTCGACGCTGACGTTGGAGGTCAGCCAGCGATATCCGGTCACCCCGCCGACGGTCGCACCGACCAGCACCAGGACGACCAGCAGCACCGGCAGCGCGCCGCGCAGCGCGGAGTGCTTCCGGGGGGCCCTGCGGCGTCCGTGCCGGGTCGGGCCCTCCTCGTCCTGGGGAGACTGCTCCGCGGCGATCTCGTCGAACGAGGCCTCCTCGTCGCTCATCCGTCCTCCTCGTCGTCCGCCGGACCGTCCTGGGCCGCTTCGGTCTCCGTGACCAGCTCGCCGGCGCGCGCCCCCGTCGACCGCTCGATGTCCAGCGCCTGCTGGAGGATCATCACGGCGGCGACCTGGTCGACGACCTGGCGATGCGTGCGCCCCTTGCGTCCCGAGGAATGCAGGGCGCGATGCGCCGAGACCGTGGTCAGCCGCTCGTCGAGCAGATAGACCTCGGCATCAGAGCCTTCGCGGGACAGCAGCTCCACCAGCTCTCCGGCGAAGCGACGGGACTTGTCCGCCGCCGGGCCCTCGGCGCCGCTCAGAGAGCGCGGGAGTCCGACCATGATGGCATGCGCCTCGGCATCGCCGGCCTCAGCGACGATACGTGCGGCGGCTCGATCCCGATCCACGGTCTCCACGGGCGTGGCGATCATGCCATCCGCATCGCTACGTGCCAAGCCCACCCGGACGTCCCCGACGTCGACACCGAGACGCGGGCGGCGGGGCAGTGGGGACTGTTCGCTCATGCCGCGACGGCCGCCTCGATCGCGCTGCGCACGGCCGACAGCGCCGCGCCGATCTCCTCCGGAGCGCCTCCGCCGCCCTGTGCCATGTCGTCCTTCCCGCCGCCGCGGCCGCCCATGGCCTCGACGCCGGTGCGCAGCAGAGTGCCGGCGCCGAGACCACGCTCGCGGGCGGTGGCGTTGGTGGCGATGACGAGATTGGCGCGGCCCTCGGCGTGACCGGCCACCGCGACCACGACCGGGGCGTCCTCCCCCAGCCGGGATCGCAGATCCTGGACCAGGGTGCGCAGGTCGCCCGCAGCGACGCCCTCGCCCGCGTCGTGGCTGAGCACGCGGACGCCGGCGACGTCCCGGGTGGTCTCCACCAGCCGGCCGGCCTCCGCCCGCAACTGCGCACCGCGCATCGTGGCCAGCTGCTTCTCCATGTCCTTCATCCGCTGGGTGAGCGAGCGGACCCGTTCGGGGAGGTCCTCGGGAGAACCGACCTTGAGCAGCTCGGAGAGCTGGGAGACCAGTGCCCGCTCCCTGGCTTGCTGACGGTAGGCGGACAGGCCCACCAGCGCATCCACGCGCCGCACCCCGGATCCGATCGAGGACTCGCCCATCAGCTGCACCGAGCCGATCGCCCCGGTGGTGGGCACGTGCGTGCCGCCGCACAGCTCCCGTGACCAGTCGCCCCCGATCGAGACCACCCGCACGATGTCGCCGTATTTCTCGCCGAACAGGGCTTGGGCGCCGAGCGCCTTCGCCTCGTCCAGCGGCATCTGCTGGTCGGTGACCTCCAGCTCCTCCTGCAGCAGGGTGTTGACGCGCCCCTCGATCTGGTCGAGGGCCGAGCGGGGCACGCCCTGGCCGTAGCGGAAGTCGAAGCGCATGCGGCCCGGGGAGTTCTCCGAACCGGCCTGGGTCGCGGAGTCCCCGAGCTCTTCGCGCAAGGACTGGTGGACCATGTGGGTGGCCGTGTGAGCGCGGGCGATGGCGCCGCGGCGTTCGATATCGATCGTGGCGACGGCCTCGTCCCCGGCGGTCAGGGTCCCCTCGAGGAGGTGACCGCGATGGACGGTCAGGCCCGTGACCGGGGACTGGACGTCGTCGACCCGCACCGTCGCCCCGCCGGCGGCGGTGATGGTGCCCTGATCGGCCAGCTGGCCGCCCGCTTCGGCGTAGAAGGGGGTCGCGGCGAGCACGATCTCCACCTCGGCGGGGGCGTCGACCGAGTTGACCAGCTGCCCGTTCACGAGCACGGAGCCGATGGTGGTGCCCACGGTGGACTCGTCGTAGCCGAGGAAGCGGGTGGGCTGCGCGGAGGAGGCGAGCACCTGGTTGTAGACGGCGGTGTCGGTGTGCCCGGACTTCTTGGCGGCCGCATCGGCCCGGGCTCTCTCCCGCTGCTCGGACATCGCGGCGCGGAAGCCATCCTCGTCGACGCTCAGGCCGACCTCGGAGGCCATCTCCAGGGTCAGATCGATGGGGAAGCCGTAGGTGTCGTGCAGGCGGAAGGCGTCGGCACCCGGCAGCACCCCGCCGCCCTCCTCCTTCACCGCGCTGCTGACCTGGTCGAAGATGGTGGTGCCGGTGGCCAGGGTGCGGAGGAAGGCCTCCTCCTCGGCGTAGATGATCTCGCTGATGCGCTGGAAGTCGCTCTCCAGCACCGGGTAGGACTCGCGCATCACGGACTGGGAGGCGGGCAGCAGCTGTGGCATCGCGGGCTGGTGGTGGCCCAGCAACCGCACCGAGCGCACCGCCCGCCGGATCAGCCGGCGCAGCACGTAGCCGCGGCCCTCGTTGCCGGGGCGGACGCCATCGGCCACCAGCATCATGGCGCTGCGCACGTGATCGGCGAGGATGCGCATGTGCACATCGTCCTCCGAATCGCTGGAGGCGTAGTGCTTGCCGGTCAGCTGCTCGGTGACCTCGATGACCGGGTAGACCTGGTCGATCTCGTACATGTTGTTCCTGCCCTGCAGGATGTACGCGAGGCGCTCGACGCCCAGTCCCGTGTCGATGGACTTCTGCTCCAGCTCGCCCACGAGCGCGTAGTCCGTGCCGGTGCCGGGGCCGCGCAGGAACTCGTCGAAGACCAGGTTCCAGATCTCGATGTAGCGGTCCTCACTGCGAGGATCGCCCGGCCACTGGGCCACGGTGCCGGTCAGGGCCTCGGGGCCGTACTCGGGGCCGCGGTCGTAATGCCATTCACCGGTGGAGCCCGCCGGTCCGGGCTGACCGGTGTCCCAGGCGCTCTCGGCCCACGGCAGGCGCACCACCCTCTGCCGATCCAGTCCGATGACCTCGGTGACGTGCTGGTAGGAGACCTCGTCCTGCTCCCACACCGTGAACCACAGCCGCTGCGGGTCCAGCCCGAAACCGCCCTCCTCCTGCGGTGTGGTCAGCAGCTGCCACGACATGTCGATGGCGCCTTCCTTGAAGTAGTCGCCGAAGGAGAAGTTCCCCGCCATCTGGAAGAACGTGCCGTGACGGGTGGTGCGGCCGACGTTCTCGATGTCGTTGGTGCGGATGCATTTCTGCACGCTGACCGCCCGCGGGTACGGGGCCGTCTCGGTTCCCACGATGTACGGGATGAACGGCACCATGCCGGCCACCGTGAACATGATCGATGGATCGGAGGAGACCAGAGAGGCGCTGGGGACGACCGTGTGCTCCTTGGCTGCGAAGAAGTCGAGGAAGCGACGCTGGATCTCGGAGGTGCGCATGGACGTGAGGTGTCCTTCCTGGAACGCCGGGAACGGGACCGCGGCCGTGGGGTGACGGGGTGGGAGACACGAAGGCCCCGGTCAGGGTACCGGAGTACCCGCCGGGGCCTTCGAGGAACGCGTGATCAGATCAGCGTGCGTAGTACTCGACGACCATCTGGACGTCGCAGGTCACGGGGACCTCGGCGCGCTTGGGTCGCGAGACCAGCTTGGCCTTCAGCTCGGCCAGGTCGACGTCCATATACGCCGGGGTCGAGGCGTAGACGTCGGAGTTGCCGCCCTCGGCAGCGATCTGGAACTGGTCCATGCTCTGCGACTTGGGCTTGATCTGGATGGTCTGCCCGGGCAGCACCCGGAAGGAGGGGCGATCCACCAGCTTGCCGTCGACCAGCACGTGACGGTGGCTGACCGCCTGGCGGGACTGCAGGATGGTGCGGGCGAAGCCTGCGCGCAGCACGAGGGCGTCCAGCCGCATCTCCAGCAGCTCGACCATGCTCTCGCCGGTAAGGCCGGACTCCTTGCGAGCATCCAGGTAGGCGCGGTACATCTGCTTCTCGCGCAGGGCGTACTGGGCGCGCAGGCGCTGCTTCTCCTTCAGGCGCACGGCGTAGTCGGACTCGGTCCGACGACGGGCACGGCCGTGCTCGCCCGGGGGGTACGGGCGCTTCTCGAAGTACTTGGTGGACTTCGGGGTCAGGGGGAGCCCGAGGGCTCGAGACAGACGCGCCTGACGGCGCGCACGGGTGACGTTGGTCACGAGGTTTACCTCTTATCGCGTGTGGTGAATCCAGTCTTGCAGCCGCGGATTCAGCCGTTCACAGTACCGCAGGTGCGCAAGGGCCTCAACGCCATCGCGCCGTGGTGGGCCCCACGTCGCTGTGGGGTCGCTCACCCAGGCCCGCCCCGGTGGGGCCGCGCGGCCGTCGCCCCCGACGCCTAGCCTCCGCGCACGATGCGGCGCAGCGACTCCAGGCGCCGGCCCACGGCGGCCTCCGCACCGTGGGTGCGCGGCTGGTAGTAGTCCACGCCGACGAGGTCATCGGGCGGGTACTGCTGGGGCACGACCCCGTGGGTGGAATCGTGCGCGTAGCGGTACTCCTGGCCGTGCCCCAGCTTCTGGGCGCCCGCGTAATGGGTGTCGCGCAGGTGGGCCGGGACCACGCCTCCCTTGCCGTCCCGGACATCGGCCAGGGCGGAGTTCATCGCGGCGTAGGCGGCGTTGGACTTCGGCGCGGTGGCGATGTGGACCACGGCCTGCGCCAGAGCATGCCGCCCCTCGGGCATGCCCAGCATCTGCACGGCCTGCATCGCGGCGACGGCCACCTGGAGCGCGGTGGGGTCGGCCATCCCCACCTCCTCGCTCGCCGCGATCACCACGCGGCGGGCCAGGAAGCGGGGATCCTCGCCGGCCTCGATCATGCGGGCCAGGTAGTGCAGGGCGGCATCGACGTCGCTGCCCCGCATCGACTTGATGAATGCGCTGGTGATGTCGTAGTGCTGATCGCCCGCACGGTCGTAGCGGATCGCGGCGCGGTTGACGGCCTGGGCCAGGGTGGCCGCGTCGATCTCGGCGGACTCCTTCATCAGGGCAGCGGCGGCCGCCGCCTCGAGGGAGGTGAGGATCTTGCGGGCGTCTCCCCCGCCCAGGCGCAGCAGCGCCTCGCGGGCCTCCTCGGTCAGCGTGACGGCCCCGTTCAGTCCGTGCTCGGCGGTCAGCGCCCGCTCGATCAGGGTGGAGAGGTCATCGTGGTCCAGCGGTTCGAGGGTCATCACGATCGACCGGGAGAGCAGGGGCGAGATCACTGAGAAATAGGGGTTCTCGGTGGTCGCGGCGATCAGTGTGACCCAGCGGTTCTCGACGCTGGGCAGCAGTGCGTCCTGCTGGGATTTCGAGAAGCGATGGACCTCGTCGACGAACAGCACCGTCTCCCGGCCGACGGTGCGCAGCCGGGAGCGGGCCTGATCGACGACCTCGCGGATCTCCTTGACGCCGGCCAGGACCGCGGAGATCTCCACGAACTCCCGGCCCCCCGACTGCGCGACGACGTAGGCCAGGGTCGTCTTCCCGGTCCCGGGAGGGCCCCACATGATCACTGAGGACGGCGCGGTGCGGGAGTCATCGGTGGCGACCAGGCGGCGTAGGGGACTACCCGGCTCGAGTGCGGAGGACTGGCCGACGATCTCCTCGAGGGTCCGCGGCCGCATGCGCACCGCGAGCGGCGCACGATGGTCACGATTGCGGTCGGACAGGGTGCGCGGCACCGGGGCGTCGCCGCCCAGCGAGAAAAGGTCCTCCTCCATGCCTCCAGGGTAGGCCCGCCCGCTGACAGCCCGGCGTGCCGGAGTTCGGCCCTCAGCCGGCCTGGAGCTCGCGGGCGATGCGCCCAGGCCAGGACGGGCCCTCGTAGATCAGAGCGGTGTAGCCCTGGACCAGGTCCGCGCCTTCCGCCAGCCGATCGCGGACGTCCTGCGCGGTGCGCACACCCCCGCAGCTGATCACGGTGACGTCGGCCGGCAGGTGGCGCCGCAGCAGACGCAGCACCTGGAGCGACCGGTCCGCCAGGATCGGCCCGGACAGGCCCCCGGGGCCGATCCGCTCGATCTCGAGGCGCCCGGTGTGCAGACTCTCGGGGCGCGCGATGGTGGTGTTGGTGGCGATGATCCCCGCCAGCCCTACGTCCTGGACCAGCTGGGCGACCGCGATGATGTCATCGTCGTGCAGGTCAGGGGCGATCTTGACCAGCACCGGTATGTCGCGGCGGAGCCGGCGGCGAGCCTGGGAGGCCTCGTCCTGGACGGCTTCGAGCACAGGTCGCAGCACCTCGACGGACTGCAGGTCCCGCAGGCCGGGGGTGTTGGGGCTGGAGACGTTGATGGCCAGGTAGCTGGCATAGGGAGCCAGGGCGCGGGCGGAGAAGCGGTAGTCCTCGGCGGCGTCGTCGAGCGGCGTGGACTTCGACTTGCCGATGTTCACCCCGATCACGGCCCGCTGACCGCGCTCGGTGCGCCGGGCTCTGGCCAAGTTCTTGGCCAGCGCGCGGGTCCCATGGTTGTTGAAGCCCATCCGGTTGACCAGGGCCCGGTCGCTGAGCAGGCGGAAGGCGCGAGGTCGCGGGTTGCCCGGCTGGGGGTGGGCGGTGACGGTGCCGACCTCGACATGACCGAAGCCCAGGTCCAGCAGCGCCAGCGGGACCTCGCCGTCCTTGTCGAAGCCGGCGGCCATGCCCAGCGGGCTGCGATGCTCACCGCCCAGCACCCGCTTCGCCTCACGCCGGTCCCGGTGGGGTGCGGGGACACCGAAGCTCCGTCGCAGCAGGGCGGGACCGCCAGGGAAGCCGTGGGCGGCGCGCAGGGCACGCACCGCCAGCCGGTGCGCAGTCTCCGCATCCAGCCGGCGCAGCACATGCCGCAACAGCAAGGGGTAGAGGCCGCGCGAGGAGTCGTCGTTCGTGGTCACGCAGTCACCGTACGTGCTCATCACGGCGCTGGAGCGGCAGGAGGTCCCGGTGAGTCCCCCGCATCGCCGGGCCCGGAGCCACGCCGGCTGAGCAACAGGTAGCCGAGTGCGACCACGGGCAGGACCAGAGGCACGAAGCCGTAACCGATCCCGTAGGTCGACCAGACGGTGGCGTCGGGAAACAGCGAGGGCACGGTGATGCTGAGGGTGCCCACGGCCAGCACGCCCGCCAGCTCGACCATCACCAGGGCGAAGACCGCGGACGAACGGCGCCCACGCCGGACCAGCAGGACGGTGACCGCGATGTAGGTCAGCGCGGCCACGAGGGACAGAGAGTAGGCGACCGGGGCCTCGTCGAATCCGCGCAGGATCTGCACCAGGCTGCGAGCGGTGGCCGATAGCGCGAACAGGCCGTAGATGATCACCAGCACGGCCTCGAAGCCTCGTGCGCCGCGCGAGGGAGCAGTGCTCGAGGTGGGGGTGGTGGCGCTCATGCGAAGCCTCCGGGCCAGATCTGCTGCACACGCAGCTCGAGGACCATCAGGGTCAGCGCCACGGCACCGATGGCGAGCGAGCCCCAGCGGCTGCGCTCCCACACCCCTGCCCAGGCTCCCCCCAGGGGCAGCACCAAGCCGGTGAACAAGTAGCCGTACAGGGTCACCGGATCGGTCATCGCGGTCCCGCCCAGGTCCCGCAGCCCCAGAGCGACCGCCTGGACCAGCCAGATCAGCAGCACCGCGGCGCAGCCTCCGAGCAGCACCAGATCCGCGCTGAGATCCCTGACGGTGTAGTAGACGGCCAGCACCGCGGTGAGCCCGCAGAGAACCTGCACCAGGATGCTCAGAACCGTCATCGATCCGCCCGTCCTTCATGTCCGGTCGTGGCTGTGTTCACGGGCGGCGACGGTGACCGCCGGCCCGCGGAGCGCGGACATCATGTCCGGGCCAGGCCTACGATAGATCCATGCCCCTGATCACTGTTTCCGATGCACCCGTGCGCGACGCCGCCGCCGACGTCCTGATCCTCCCCCTGGTCCCCGGAGCCGACGAGGCCCCCGCCACCGTCCCGGGCTCCCCGGAGATCTCCCAGGCCATCGCCGGTCTGGACGCCTCCGCGAGCCGTGGCGACATCCACCGCATCCCCTCCAACGGATTGGCCGCGGCCACCTCACTGCTGCTGGTCGGGATCGGTGAGGAGGATCTCACCGCCGCGGAGGAAGAGGAGCTGCGACTGGCCTTCGGCGCGGCCACGCGATCCCTGTCCGGCGTGGACACCGCCGCCATGGCGCTCCCCGGCGGCAGCGAGCAGCAGTTGGCCGCCGCGGTCGAGGGTGCGGCCCTGGGCGCCTACGCCTTCATCGCCCACAAGTCCGATGCCGACAAGGCAAAGCCCGCCCTGACCTCCCTGATCGTGCTGTCCGAGGACCCGTCCGCCCAGGCCGCGGCCGAGCGTGCCGGACTGCTGTCCGAGGTGGTCGACATCACCCGTGACCTGGTCAACACGCCGCCGAACCTGCTCTACCCCGCCGAGTTCGCCCGCCGCACCGAGCAGGTCACGGAGGGTCTGCCGCTGACCGTCACCGTGCTGGATGAGAAGCAGCTGGCCGAGGGCGGCTACGGCGGCATCATCGGCGTGGGGCAGGGCTCGGCTCGCCCGCCGCGGCTGATCCGCATCGAATACGCCCCCGAGGGCGCGAGCTCCTCGGTGTCGCTGGTCGGGAAGGGCATCACCTTCGACACCGGCGGCATCTCCCTGAAGCCCGCGGCCGGCATGGACGACATGACCTCGGACATGACCGGTGCGGCCACGGTGCTGGCCGCGACCGTCGGCGCGGCCCGCCTGGGACTGGACCTGAAGGTCACCAGCTACCTGGCGCTGGCCGAGAACATGCCCGGCGGTGGTTCACAGCGCCCCGGTGATGTGGTCACGATGCGCAATGGCACCACGGTCGAGGTGCTCAACACCGACGCCGAGGGTCGCATGGTGATGGCCGATGCCCTGGTCGACGCGGTCGCCGACGAGCCCGACCTGGTCGTGGACGTGGCCACCCTGACCGGCGCGGCCATGGTCGCGCTCGGCAAGCGCACCGCCGCCGTGCTGGGCACCGAGCAGGGCCGCCGGACCGTGATGGAGGCCGCCGGCACCACCGGGGAGCCCTTCTGGCCGCTGCCCTTCCCCGCCGAGCTGCGTGCGGACCTGACCGGTCGGGTGGCCGATCTGCGCAATATCGGCGAGCGGTGGGGCGGAGCGCTGACCGCGGGGGTGTTCCTGGCCGAGTTCGTGGGTGAGACCGAATGGGCACACATCGACATCGCCGGCCCCTCCTTCGCCTCCGCCCCCCTGGGCTACATGGGCAAGGGCGCCACCGGCATGAGCGTGCGCACCGTGCTGCAGGTCCTCGAGGACCGCGCGAGCTGAGATCGCCGACGACCGGCCCGCAGCCGCTGCGCCACCGGACACCGCCGGTGTCACAGCGAATCCGGGCCGGTCGGGAGCGTCCTGTGCCCTAGCATGGGACGAGCAGGCGGCGCCGGCCGAAGAACCTCGGTCCTCACGCGCCGCGCAGTCGAATACACACCGAGGGAGCACACAGGTGGCTGATACAACCACTGACCAGTACGACGTCGTGATCCTGGGCGGTGGCAGCGGCGGCTATTCGGCCGCGCTGCGCGGCGCCCAGCTCGGCCTGAAGATCGCCCTCGTGGAGAAGGACAAGCTCGGTGGCACCTGCCTGCACCGCGGCTGTATCCCCACCAAGGCGCTCCTGCACGTCGGCGAGGTCGCCGACGCACCGTCCGAAGGCTCCTCCCTGGGCCTGGACATCTCTCTGAACTCCGTGGACTACGAGAAGGTCCTGGCCTTCAAGGACAAGATCGTCTCGCGGCTCCACAAGGGCGTGCAGGGACTGGTCAAGGCCCGCAAGATCGACTACATCGAAGGTTTCGGCCGTCTGACCGGCCCGAAGACGGTCACCGTCGAGACCGAGTCCGGCAACCGCGAGCTGACCGGCGCGAACATCGTGCTGGCCACGGGCTCCTACTCCAAGACCCTGCCAGGCATCGAGCTCGGCGGCCGCTTCCTGGATTCCGAGGCGGCTCTGCAGCTCGAGACCATGCCCAAGAACCCGATCGTGCTGGGCGGGGGCGTCATCGGCGTCGAGTTCGCCTCGGTCTGGAAGTCCCTGGGCGCCGAGACCGTCACCGTGGTCGAGGGCCTGCCCCACCTGGCCGCCAACGAGGACGAAGCGATCTCCAAGGCGCTTGAGCGCGCCTACAAGAAGCGCGGCATCACCTACTCGCTCGGCGTGTTCACCGAGAAGGCCGAGCAGGACGAGAACGGCGTCAAGGTCACCCTGACCGACGGCACGGTCTACGAGGGCGACTACCTGCTGGTGGCCGTCGGCCGCGGCCCCGTCACCTCGGGCCTCGGCTACGAGGAGCAGGGGATCGAGATGGATCGCGGTTTCGTGCTCGCGAACACCGAGACGCTCGAGACCAACCTGCCCGGTGTCTACGCCCTCGGCGACATCGTCCCCGGTCTGCAGCTGGCCCACCGCAGCTTCCAGCAGGGCATCTTCATCGCCGAGCGCATCGCCGGTCAGAACCCGGCCCCGATCGTCGAATCCGGCATCCCGCGCATCACCTACTGCGAGCCTCAGGTCGGCTCCGTGGGCCTGACCGAGAAGCAGGCCAAGGAACAGCTCGGTGACGAGGCCGTGGAGACGTATGAGTACAACCTCGGCGGTAACGGCAAGTCTCAGATCCTGGGCACCGCCGGCTTCATCAAGCTGGTACGGGAGAAAGGCGGCGCCATCATCGGCGTGCACATGATCGGTGCCCGCATGTCCGAGCTCATGGGCGAGGCCCAGCTCATCGTCAACTGGGAGGCCTACCCCGAGGATGTCGCCTCCCTCATCCACGGCCATCCCTCGCAGCACGAGGCCATGGGCGAAGCCGCCCTCGCGCTGGCTGGCAAGCCCCTTCACGCCCACGCCTGACGCCACCAGGAGGAGAACCCCTTATGTCCGAAACAGTGAAGATGCCTGCCCTGGGTGAGTCCGTCACCGAGGGCACCGTCACCCGCTGGCTCAAGTCGGTGGGCGAGACCATCGACGTCGACGAGCCCCTGCTCGAGGTCTCGACCGACAAGGTCGACACCGAGATCCCCTCGCCCGTCGCGGGCACCATCGAGAAGATCCTGGTCGATGAGGACGACGACGCCGAGGTCGGCGCCGATCTCGTCGTCATCGGCGACGGCTCCGGTTCCGACGATTCCGGCTCCGGGGACTCCGGCGCCGAGGAGCCCGCGGAGGCCGCGGCCTCCGGCGGTGAGGACAGCGCCTCCGAGGAGGAGGCTCCCGCCGGCGAGGAGGACGAGCCGGCTGAAGCCGAGTCCGCGCCCTCGTCCGGGGCGCCCGGCGGTGGCGCCGAGGGCCAGGACGTGACCATGCCCGCACTGGGCGAGTCCGTCACCGAGGGCACCGTCACCCGCTGGCTCAAGTCGGTGGGCGAGACCATCGACGTCGACGAGCCCCTGCTCGAGGTCTCGACCGACAAGGTCGACACCGAGGTCCCCTCCCCCGTCGCGGGCACCGTCCTCGAGATCCTCGTCCAGGAGGACGAGGACGCCGAGGTGGGCGCCGTACTGGCCGTGGTCGGGGACTCCTCCGGCGCGGCACCCGGCGGGCAGGAGCCCTCCAAGGACGTTCCCGCTGCCGAGGAGGAGAAGCCGGCGCCGAAGGCCGAGGAGACGAAGCCCGAGCCGAAGGCCGAGGAGAAGAAGCCCGAGGCTCCGAAGGCTGAGCCGAAGCAGGAGCGTTCCGCTCCTGCTCCCGCTCCGAAGGCCGCCGACTCCATCAGCGGCGCTGAGTCCTCCGGATACGTGACCCCGCTGGTGCGGAAGATGGCGGCCGAGGCCGGCGTCGACCTGTCCTCGGTCACGGGCACGGGCCTGGGCGGTCGGATCCGCAAGCAGGACGTCCAGCAGGCGATCGACGCGCAGAAGTCCGCTGCGGCCGCGCCGCAGGCACCTGCCGCAGCCGCTGCCCCTGCCGCTCCCGCGGCACCGGAGCTCGAGGTCTCCTCGCTGCGCGGCACCGAGGAGAAGATGAGCCGCATCCGCAAGATCACCGCGAAGCGGATGGTCGAGTCGCTGCAGACCCAGGCGCAGCTGACCACGGCGGTCGAGGTCGACATGACCCGGATCGCCAAGCTGCGCGCCCAGGCGAAGGATGCCTTCCTCCAGCGCGAGGGGGCCAAGCTCACCTTCCTGCCGTTCCTGATCCAGGCCGCGGTCGAGGGACTGAAGATGTACCCGAAGATCAACGCCGAGATCGATGGGGAGATGGTCAAGTACCCTGCGGTCGAGAACATCGGCATGGCGGCGGACACCGAGCGCGGGCTGATGGTCCCGGTCATCAAGAACGCCGGTGACCTGAACCTGGCCGGTCTGGCCCGACAGGTCGGGGACCTCGGTTCCCGCGCCAAGAGCAACGACCTGGGACCGGATGATCTGTCCGGGGCGACGTTCACGATCACCAACACCGGGTCGGGCGGTGCGCTGTTCGACACCCCGATCGTGGCGCACCCGAACGTGGCCATCCTCGGCACCGGCACCATCACCAAGCGACCGGCGGTGGTGCAGAACGCGGAGGGCGACGACTCGATCGCCATCCGGTCGATGATGTACATCTTCCTGTCCTACGACCACCGTCTGATCGACGGTGCCGACGCCGCCCGCTTCCTCAGCTACATGAAGAAGCGCCTGGAGGCCGGAGACTTCGAGTCCGATCTCGGCCTGTGAGCCACCCGGTCGGCGATAGCCGCTGATCGACACGAACGAGGGGCCCGGCACCATGCGGTGCCGGGCCCCTCGTGCAGGTCTCGACCCGCGGGTGATGCCGCAGGCGACGGTGCCGCGCACCGGCCGGGCCCGCCCGGAGGTGGGGCGGCACCAGGCCCACCCGGACGTGGCCGGAACCGGGCAGGCCCGGGCGGCCCTGTCCCGCCGGCGGTTCATCCGGGATGGAACTCGCTCACCCGCCAGTGGCCGTCTCGCCAGGAGAGCTCGAGCTGGACGGTGGCCGCAGCGGTCGCTGCTACAGGTGCGCTCGAGCCATCGGATTCGGTCACGGTATGGGCCGGGGTGACGATCTCCGCCTCGAGCCGAGCTGTCCCCTGCGGTGTGGGCCCCGCCACGACGTGAGCGGCGAGCACCTCGGGCTGACCGCCCTCGACCACCGTGCCCTGGTAAGCGCGGCGCACCTGCTCATCGGCCTCCTCGGCGGGCGAGCCCGGCGCGGCGACGGCATCGGTGCCGTGCCCGGTGACGTACTCGTAACGGGTATGAGCAAGGTCCGTGGCCAGCGACAGCGGATCGATGATCCGGGGGTGCTCGGTCCCCTCCGGTGCCCCTGTGCTGCCGTCCGCCGGGCTCGAGGCGCTCGGTGCCGCGCCGGCCGGCGGGGCGGGAGCCGAGCTCTCCGGCACCAACCACCACGCGCCGCTCCCCAGCGCTCCCCCGGCGATCAGCACTGCCGCGGCGCTCAGCAGGGCGATCCGGCGCGGCCGAGGGGCACGGAGCACCTCCTGCACGCGCCGCCCCAGCCCGGCGCCTCTCAGGCGGGACCGGACCCGGCCCGCTCGCAGGCCCTGTGACGGCGCCGCGCGGTGCGGGGTCATGGGGGCGGGCAGCGGGCGCAGCGAGGGCGCCTCCTGCTCGCAACCGTCGAACGGCTCCGCGAACGGGACGTCGGGTTCCGGGCCGGCTGCATCGAGCGGAGCGGGGTCGCCTGACGGCACCGTTCCCCCGGGCTGCCCGGGCATGCCACCTCCTACCGGCCCACCGGCGTGCGGCGACGGCTCGTCCACGGTGGTCGGGAGCGCTGGTGAAGACGGGCCCGACGGAAGCGGGGTGCCCCGCGCATCGATCCGCCGGCGGAGGGTGCGACCCTCATCACGCAGCACCGAGTCGACCCACCGCCGATCTTCGAGCCGAGCACCGGTGGCCTCCTGCGGCCGCAGCCCGGACAGGTCCAGCACGGTCACACTGCCGTCGGTCCGGATGCCCGCCCCCTCGCCGAGCGGTGCGCCCAGCACCCAGCCCCGCTCGTGGAGAGCATCGATCAGAGCCTCGAGGCTCTCACGGGCGCGGGCCTGCCCCTGGCGCTCGGAGGTGCCCGGGGTGGCGTCCTCGGCGCTGCGCCTGCCCCGCCTGCCCCGCAGCGGTGCGGCACCCTCGCGCACATACCCCTCGTCCTCGACCTCCAGCACCGCGGGTGCCGCCCCGATCCCGCCGACCTCGAGGGTCGCCAGCAGCTGCACCTCACGCCGGAGCTGATCCCGGCCTGCCTCGCTGAGCGCCCTGACCCGGATCGCCGCAGGGTGGCCGGACTGCGCGCATCGCAGCTCCTCCCGGTCCTCGTCGCGGTGGATCACCCGGCTCGCAGGCACCTCACCGCGGCCGCGGGCAGATCGCCGGCCCGCTCTGCGCCCCGGGCGTGCGGAGGCCGCGGCGAGGGACTGGCCACCGCGCGCGAAACGCTCCCCGTCGAAGTCGTCCATGCCCGAGAGTGAACCCCAGCACTCCCCCGGCCACAGCCGCTTGTCCACAACGCACTGGTGGCAGCCGCGGAGTAGCCTGGGCCGATGCTCGATGTGATCCGCCTCGGCTTCAGCGAACCTCTCCCCGGAGGGGATCGTCACGAGGAGTTCGGGCTGCCCCCGGGGCCGGTGGACTACCAGGCGGCCTGGGACCTGCAGCGGGCGATCCACGCCGAGGTCGTCGCGGGTGACCGCCCCGACACGCTGCTGCTGCTCGAACATCTGCCGGTCTACACGGCCGGGAAGCTCACCGCCCCGGAGGAACGCCCCCGGGACGGCGCCGCGGTGATCGACATCGATCGCGGCGGCAAGATCACCTGGCACGGACCGCAGCAGCTGGTGGGGTACCCGATCGTGCGTCTGCCGGTCCCCATCGACGTGGTCGGCTTCGTGCGCGCCCTGGAGAACACCATCATCGAGGTGTGCGCGGCGCTCGGTGTCGACACCGTCGCCATCGAGGGCCGCTCCGGCGTCTGGATCGCCCCCGAGGACGAGGTGGCCCGGAAGGTGTGCGCGATCGGGATGCGGGTGTCCAAACGGGCGACGATGCACGGGTTCGCCCTGAACTGCGACAATGACCTGAGCTGGGTGGACAATGTGATCCCCTGCGGGATCGACGACGCCGAGGTGACCACGCTCAGCCGTGAGGCCGGACGCAGGATCGCGGTCGCAGACGTGTGCGACCTCACCGAACAGGCGCTGACCGAGCTGGTGTCCGAGCGCACCCGCCGCCGCGCCGGCTGACATCCCCGTGCACCAGCAGGGTCGATAGACTTCCAGGACCGTCGAATGCTAGGAGGCATGAGGGTGACGATCGCTCCCGAAGGCCGACGCCTGCTGCGCGTCGAACAGCGCAACGCCGAGGTCCCCATCGAGCGCAAGCCCGAGTGGATCAAGACCCGTGCGGTGATGGGCCCCGAATACAGCGCGATGAAGAAGCGGGTGCACAGCCAGGGGCTGCACACCGTGTGCGAGGAAGCGGGCTGTCCCAACATCTTCGAGTGCTGGGAGGATCGCGAGGCCACCTTCCTCATCGGCGGGGACACCTGCACGCGCCGCTGCGACTTCTGCAACATCGCCACCGGCAAGCCGATGGCGGTCGACCCGATGGAGCCGTTCAAGGTCGCCCGATCGGTCAAGGAGATGGGGCTGCGCTACTCCACCATCACCGGGGTGGCCCGCGATGATCTGCCCGACGGTGCGGCCGGCCTGTTCGCCCGCACCTGTGAACAGATCCACGCGATGAACCCCGGCACCGGGGTCGAGCTGCTCATCGATGACATCAAGGGCAACGGGGAGCACCTTGAGAAGGTGTTCCAGGCCCGCCCCGAGGTGTTCGCCCACAACCTGGAGACGGTCCCGCGGATCTTCAAGCAGATCCGTCCGGCGTTCCGTTACGAGCGGTCGCTGGACGTCATCTCCATGGGCAAGGACGCCGGGATGATCACCAAGTCGAACCTGATCCTGGGGATGGGAGAGACCACCGAGGAGATCATCGACTCCCTCCAGCGGCTGCGCGATTCCGGCTGCGACATCATCACCATCACCCAGTACCTGCGGCCCTCTAAGCTGCACCACCCCATCGATCGCTGGGTGAAGCCCGAGGAGTTCCTCGAGCTGTCCCGGATCGCCGAGGAGATGGGCTTCCTGGCCACCATGGCCGGACCGATGGTCCGCTCCTCCTACCGTGCCGGGAAGCTCTGGGCGCAGGCCATGCGGAAGCTGGGCCGCGAGATCCCCGCGAACCTGCGCCACCTCGACCAGGACCAGCCCGCCCGTCAGGAAGCCGCGAGCGTCGTCGCCCGCCAGAACTCCGTGAGCTGCTGACGCTCGCGACCCCCGAGAGGACCCCACCCACCATGGCCCGCAAGAGCGAGACCAAGCCCGCCGCGCAGGAGAAGAAGCGCGGGAAGAAGAACGCCGACGGCACCAAGCAGCCCGGCCGCTTCAAGCAGATGATCGAGGTGTTCAAGTACACCCAGGAGATCGACAAGGCCACCGCGCCGCTGATGATCGCGGCGATGCTCGGATCGATCGTGGTCGGCATCGGAGTCAGCTGGCTGATCTTCAAAAATCTCTGGTACGGCATCTTCCTGGGCCTGGCCGTGGGCCTGCTGGTGGCGATGCTGATCCTGGCCCGTAAGGCCGAGCGGGCCGCGTTCTCGCGTATCAAGGGCCAGCCCGGGGCGGCGCTGGCGGCGATGCAGTCCATCCGCCGGGGCTGGAACATCGAGGAGGAGCCCGTCCAGATCGATCCGCGCAGCCAGAAGATGGTCTTCCGGGCCGCCGGGCGGGCGGGGATCGCGATCGTGGCCGAGGACTCCTCCGCCGTGTCCATGAAACTGCTGGAGAAGGAGCGCCGCAACATCCGGCGCGTGCTGCAGCACGATGGGGTGCCGGTCCATCAGATCGTGGTGGGCGACGACACCGAGCAGGGCCAGGTGCCGCTGCACAAGCTGCCCACCTACATGCAGCGGATGAAGAAGGTCCTCACCAAGGCCGAGTCCTCCCAGGTCAACAAGCGCATGACGGCGCTGCAGCGTTCCATCCGGCAGTCGATCCCCAAGGGCGTGGACCCGATGCGTGCCCGCCCCAACCGCAAGGCCATGCGCGGCCGCTGACAGCCGGCCGCGGACGGCCCGGCCCTGTTCCTGAGGAGCGGGTCCGGGCCGTCTTCCTGCCGGGCACCGGGTTTGAAAGCGGCGCGACTCCCCCGCCGTTCCCTTCCGGCCGTCCGGCGGGGCGCGTGAGAGGCCAGGATCAGCGGCGAGGCCTCAGACCTGCACCACGGCAGTGCCGGCGACCACGTCCTGGAGGGGCTGCGCATCACGGTTCCACACCACGGACGGGATGATCAGCAGGATCAGGACGGTGCGGACCAGGGCGCGCAGGGGCATGGGGCTGCGACCCCGCACCGGCAGCACCCGCACCCGCAGCAGGAACTGCCCGGGCGTGGCCCCGAAGAGGCTTATGCACAGCAGGTTCAGGACCACGAAGGTGCCCAGGACGGCGAGTTCGTGGTAATTGAACAGCAGCATCGCGATGCCGACGGACAGCGCCCAGTCCACGATCAGGGTCAGCAGCCGGCGCCAGATCGGCGCGACCGCCCCGGGGCCGTCGGCGGGCAGACCGAGAGCGCTGCCTCGCACGTATCCGGGGTCACCGGGAGCCCCCTCCATCCACGAGCCCAGGTCCTTGCGATCGATCACATCCGGATCCTATCCGGTGGGCCTGGACACCCCTGGCACCTTCCTGCGCCGCCGCAGAACGCCCTTCCGCGAGCCCGCCGCGCACCGGACCGGGGCAGAGCGGCCACCGGCGAGCAGACCGGATCCTGGCTGGCCGTGCTGAGCGCACGGTCTCGGCGCATAAGCTTGACCCACCCGGGGCCGAGCGGCCCGCGACGGGCGGGCACCGGGACCGAGCGGACAACACGCACCGCAGGTGCGGATGGAGGAGATGTGTTCAACAATCCCAGCGAGGTCGTCACGTACATCGACGAGGAGGGGGTCGAGTTCATCGACATCCGGTTCTGCGATCTCCTCGGCGTGATGCAGCACTTCAACGTCCCGGCCAGCACCTTCGACGAGGACGCGATCGCCACCGGCCAGCTTTTCGACGGCTCGTCCATCCGCGGCTTCCAAGCCATCCACGAGTCCGACATGAAGCTGATCCCGGACCTGGAGACCGCCTACATCGACCCGTTCCGCGAGCGCAAGACGCTGATCCTGAACTTCTCCATCGTCGACCCCTTCACCGACGAGCCCTACTCGCGCGACCCGCGCACGGTGGCCGCGCGCGCCGAGGAGTACCTGAAGTCGACCGGTATCGCCGACACCGCCTTCTTCGCCGCCGAGGCCGAGTTCTACATCTTCGACGACGTGCGCTTCAAGACGTCGGTCAACTCCGGCTTCTACTCGATCGATTCCGACGAGGCGGTGTGGAACACCGACCGTGACGAGTCCGAGTTCGGCGGGAACCAGGGCTACAAGACCCGGCTGAAGGGCGGCTACTTCCCCACCCCGCCCAATGACCAGATGGCTGATCTGCGTGACGAGATCTGCACCGTCCTGGAGCAGGTCGGGCTCCAGGTCGAGCGGGCCCACCACGAGGTGGGCACCGCCGGTCAGCAGGAGATCAACTACCGCTTCAACACTCTCCAGCAGGCCGCCGACGATGTCATGAAGTTCAAGTACATCGTGAAGAACACCGTGTGGGAGGCCGGCCGCACCGCCACCTTCATGCCCAAGCCGCTGTTCGGCGACAACGGCTCGGGGATGCACACTCACCAGTCACTGTGGAAGGGCGGCGAGCCGCTGTTCTACGACGAGCGCGGTTACGGCGGCCTGTCGGACCTGGCCCGCTGGTACATCGGTGGGCTGATCGAGCACGCCCCCTCCCTGGTGGCCTTCACCAACCCGACGGTCAACTCCTTCAAGCGCCTGGTGCCCGGCTTCGAGGCGCCGGTGAACATGGTCTATTCGGCCCGCAACCGGTCAGCGGCGATCCGCATCCCGGTCACCGGGTCGTCCGCCAAGTCCAAGCGCGTGGAGTTCCGTGCCCCTGATCCCTCGGCCAACCCGTACCTGTCCTTCGCCGCCCAGCTGATGGCCGGCCTCGACGGCATCCGCAACCGGATCGAGCCGCCGGAGCCGATCGACAAGGATCTCTACGAGCTGCCCCCGGAGGAGCACGCGGAGATCAAACAGCTGCCGGAGTCGCTCGGCGCCGTCCTGGACGCGCTCGAGGCAGATCACGAGTACCTCACCGAAGGTGACGTGTTCCCCGAGGATCTGATCTCCACCTGGATCGATCTCAAGCGCACCACGGAGATCGACCCCTTCCGCTTCCGCCCCCACCCCCACGAATTCGAGCTCTACTACGACATCTGAGGGCTGCCCTCCCGGAAAGAGCCCCGACCTGCATATATCGTGGCCGGGGGCTCGTCTTCCGAGCGGAGTGGGGCCCGCTCGGCGGGAGCCGTGGGCGGTTGCGGCTTCTGCTGGGCGAACGGAACTGGCCAGAACCTGCAGAAGGGTGTGAACTGGGGGCATGAGCAGCATCGAGATCACCGTCATCGACCGCGAAGGCGTCGCCACCCCCGGGATCGAATGGGACGACGACGAGTCGCTCATGGAATGCCTGGTGCGCAACAAGTACCCGATCCTGGCCAGCTGCGGCGGCAACGCCTCCTGCTCCACCTGCCACTCCTACCTCGATCCGGAGTCCTATGAGCAGGCGGGCGAGATCGACGAGGACGAGGCGGACGTCCTGGACTCCCTGATGGACGATGAGCGCGAGCCCACCTCCCGTCTCACCTGCCAGGTGGTCTGGGACGAGGACCTGGAAGGCGCCGAGGTCAGGATCGGCCCCTTCTGAGCGACCGGCTGGCAGCGCCTGCCAGCACCTCATGGCCCGCCAGCAGCTCGCACCCCGCGCGGAGAGGCGTCCCGGAACGTTCCCGCGGGAACGGATCCGGAGCTAGACCTCGGTCGCCGCAGCTCAGCGGGCGTAGGTGAGGGTCATGACCCCGTTGTCGTAGACGACGTGGTCGGTCAGCTCGTACTGCTGCGGAGCGAAGTGGCCGTCGAACAGGCGCACGCCGTCCCCGGCGACGATCGGATGCAGCTTGAGGACGATCTCGTCGATCTCCGGTCGCAGCGTGGCAGCGAGGCGGCCACCACCGCACAGCCAGATCCCGGCGCCGGTCTCCTGCTTCAGCTCCCGCACCGTCTGGAGGGGATCGGTGCGCAGTTCGACCGAGGGATCGGGGCTCTGCGTCATGGTGGTCGAGAAGACGATGCTGCGCAGATGCCGGTAGGCGTTCGTGTGACCAGCGGTCAGCCCGATCTCGTAGCTGCCGCGGCCTTGGAGCACCGTGTCGAAGTGCCGGTTGGGCGTGTCCTCGAGCCCCAGCAGGGACCGAAGGTGCGTCGGGACCATCTCCGGGTACTCCCGCTGCTGCGGCCCGGCATGGGGCCCGTCGAACAGGAAGAAGTCCGGATTGTCATTGTCGGGGCCGGTGATCACTCCGTCGAGGGTGGAGGCGATCAGATAGGTCAGCGTGCGCACGGCGACTCCCCTCCGGTGGACAGCGGGTGTGCCGTGCCAGCGTCGGTGACGGGGGCGGAGGCGTCAATCGAATAAGGGCGGAGTTGGTTCTGCGAGGGCCCTCGGGCAAGCTGTCGAGCGTGCTCTGCGCGTCCTGCCGCCGGTGCGTCGCCTCAACCCGCCACCATGTCGCGCCGACGCAGGCCGAGCAGACCGATGACGCTCAGCAGTACGGCCAGCACACCCATGACGATCAGGGGCCAGGCCTCCACCTCGGCGTCGGGGGCCAGCGGCACGTGATGCAGCGGCGAGATGCTGCGTGCCCAGTCGGGCAGTCCGAGCAGGTCGCCGAGCAGGGTGACGATCGACGTCCACAGCATCAGTGCCCAGGCCAGCCCCGCCAGCCGCAGCCGCAGGCCGTACAGGGCGAGGGCAAGGGCCGCGAACAGGGCGATCGCAGGCAGGTACGCCAGGGACGCAGCGGTCATCTCCCCCACCCAGCGGGGATCGCCCGTGGCCTGCCAGACTCCGAGGCCCACCCCGAGGCCCAGCAGCACCTGGACCACGAAGGCCTCCAGCGCCACCACCAGCAGCCACAGCAGCGCGATACGGGTGCGTGAGCTGCCGGCCAGCAGCGCCCCGGCCAGGCGGCCCTCCTGCTCCTCGGTCCTCAGCCGCAGCACGCCGGCGACGACCAGGCCGATCGGTCCCAGCGCCAGCATCATCAGGACGAAGGCCGCGAAGGAGGTGGTGAGGTCATCGAGATCGATCGGGGCCCACTCCGATACCGCCGGCATGTCCGCGACCATGTCGTCCAGGGAGGAGGCGAGCGCTCCGAAGGCGGTGGCGAACAGGGACAGGCCGATCGCCCAGGCGAGCATCATCGGGGTGACCAGTCGGCCGGCCAGTCCGCCCGGGGCGAGCAGCACCGACGAGGCCTGCTCGGGACCGGCCGAGGCGGGCCGCAGCCCGGCTCCGACGTCGCGGCGGCGGGACAGGGCGCCGGCGATCACCAGGCCGGCCACGATCACCGCGAGGGAGACCGTCAGCGGCCACCACCGCAGGTCCACGTACACGCGGGTCTGCTGGGCCCACGCGAAGGGGGAGAACCAGGACAGCCAGGAGCCCTGGCGCTCGATCACGTCGCCGACGCCGCGCACCATGAAGGCCAGGGCGAGAGCCCCCAGGGCGAGCCCCGAGGCGGTACCGGAATGCTCGGTCAGCTGCGCGGTGACCAAGGCGATCGCGGCGAACACCATCCCGGTCAGAGCGGTCGCCGCCCCGAGGGCGAGGGAGCCGACCGCCGGACCGTCGACGGCCAGGACGCCGACGGTCACGGCGAGCCCGACCAGCAGGTTCGCAGTGGCCACGATGAGCAGCCCGGCGGTCGGGGGCGCGAGGCGACCCGTGGGCAGGGAGCGGATCAGCTCGAGCCGCCCGGCCTCCTCCTCGGCCCGGGTGAGGCGCACCATCATCAGCACGCTCATGATCGCCACGGCGATCAGGACGTAGAGCATCAGCTCGTTGGCGACCATCGCCCAGAAGGTGTAGTCGTCCTGCGCGAAGGCCGGCCCGGTCATCATCACCGCGGAGGGATTGTCCAGCAGCATGGCGCGGGCGTCCAGGGCTTCCTGGTCGGGGTAGGCATCGTCCATCGCGATCACCGAGGCGGGCACCATGACCAGCATGGCCAGGGTCCAGATGATGATCTGCCGCCGGCAGAGGCGACCGTACAGCCGGATCAGGGAGCCCAGCCCGGTGAGAGGCGAGGCGGCGGGGGTGTCGGCCCGGTGGGTGTGCTGGCCCTTGCGGGCGGCTCTGGTCGCGGTCGTCATCGTGCGCCCCCCGTGTTCGCGGCGGCCTCGTCCTCGGTGACGGAGAGGTCGTCGCCGTAGTGGCGCAGGAAGAGGTCCTCGAGGGAGGGCGGCGTGATGGTCAGGTTGGTGGCTCCCATGGTGGCCAGCGCGGGCAGCACGTCGTGGACGGTCGCGTCATCGACGTCGAAACGCAGCCGGCCCTGGCCGGCCTCGAGGTCGTGGACACCGTCCATCGTCTCCAGGTCAGAGGGATCGGCGTCGGTGCTCGCGGCGACCGTGGAGCGGGTGAGGTGGCGCAGCTGGGCGAGGGTGCCACTCTCCACGTCGCGTCCGGCACGGATGATGGTGACGGTGTCGCACAGCTTCTCGACCTCGGCCAGGATGTGGCTGGACAGCAGCACCGTGCGGCCCCGTTCCTTCAGGGCCCGGACCTCATCGGTGAATATCGCCTCCATCAGGGGGTCCAGACCCGAGGTCGGTTCGTCCATGATGTACAGGTCCACGTCCCGGGACAGGGCCGCGATCAGCGAGACCTTCTGCCGGTTGCCCTTCGAATAGGTGCGGCCGCGTTTGCTGGGGTCCAGCTCGAAGCGCTCGATCAGCTCGGCGCGACGGGTGCGGTGGGCGCTGCCCTTCTCCCCCCGGGTGAGCACGTCGATGGCCTCTCCCCCGGTCAGGTTCGGCCACAGGTTCGTGTCCCCGGGGACGTAGGCCAGGCGGTGGTGGATCTGAACCGACTGGGTCCACGGATCCATCCCCAGCACCGTGGCCTGCCCGGAGGTGGCCTTCAGCAGCCCCAGCAGGATGCGGATGGTGGTCGATTTCCCCGCGCCGTTGGGCCCGAGGAAGCCGGTGACCTGGCCGGTGGGCACGGTCAGCGAGAAGCCGTCCAGAGCGCGCGTGGGCCCGAAGGTCTTGGTCAGGTCCCGGATCACGATGGCCGGGTCGGCGGAGGACGTCTTCGGGCTGATGGTCTGGGAGGAGGTCATGTCCTCGTCTCCTTCACGGGGTCGGTGCAGGGGTCGGGATCGTCCGGGCGATGGGCGAGGTAGGCATCGAGCAGGGAGCTGTCGGCCAGCAGCGGTGTCGTGTACAGCTCCAGGACGGGCCCCATGATCCGCTCGACATAGTCGCGTATCCAGATCGGGAGCTCGGCCAGATCCAGCTCGTCCCGTTCCCCGGGCAACTGGAGCAGCAGCGCGCCCAGCGCCATCTCCGTCACCACCCGGGCACGTGCCTGCGGGTCACGGCTGGGGGTCAGGAGTCCGGCCTCGACGCCCTGCTCGAGATATTCGGCGGCATCTGTCACGAAGTCATCCACCAGCTGGGTGGCTATCGTGCCGCCCGCCTGGAGCCGGCGCAGCAGATATCCGACCGCGGGGGCGTACTTCTCGGCGTGCGCCAGCTGGAGGAGCATCTCCGGGGCGCCGCCTTCCATCAGGCCGGACTTCTCCCGCCTGGTGATCTCCAGGACCCGGGAGTCGCAGGCCGCCAGCAGCTTCTCCCGGGATCCGTAGTGATGGATGATCAGGCCGGCGCTCACGCCGGCGTCGCTGGCGACCCGTCGCAGAGAGGCGGACAGGCCGTCCACGGCGAAGCGGCGCAGGGCGGCCTGCAGGATGCGTTCCTCGGCAGTGAGCTCCTCGGGCACCGGTCCCTCCTCGCAGTCTCGTCCGCTGACGCCTGAACACGTGTTCAACAGGCTATACGAGTGTTCAACCCGTGCCAAGGGCAGGTCGGATTCCCTCTGCTGCGGACAGCATCCGGCCCCAACGGATCACCGCTGGGGCCGGGCAGGGTTGGGAGCGGGTGGGCCGGGGTCAGTCCAGAGCGTCCAGACCGCCCTTGGCTCGCAGCAGGGAGAGCAGCAGGTCCTTGGGATCCTTCGAGGCGGGCAACGCGCACTCCTCGGGCTCGAAGGACCAGGCGCGCCGCAGGGAGCGGAACACCTCGAACTCCGCATCGCCCGTGCGCAGCGGAACCGCCTGGTAGCCCCCGGCCTCGGGCAGATGGACCACGAAGGCACCGGTCATCTCGGGCACCTCCCGGGTGGTGCCGTCGTCATCGAGCAGCTGCTCGGCGTTGACCACCGCGACGCCCTGCAGGGCGTAGTCCCCGCGCACCTTCTTGGAGGTCTTGATGTCGGCGCTGAGCACCGTGTTGCCGATCCTCACGACCGCGTCGGTGGTGCCGGCGTAGCCGACGGTGTGGTTGACCACCGTCTGCTCGACCTCGAGGAACTCCGGCTGGTAGTCGTCCAGGAAACGCGCATACCCGTCCAGGCGGACCTCGGCGCGGGAGATCAGGGCGCTGAGGTCCCGCTCGGCCGCGAAGCAGCCCTGCTGGCTGCGCATGGTCGCGGCGATCTCGCCCAGCTCGGTGCCGGTGGGGCGGGTGCCGCCGGTCGCCCACTGTTCGCAGGCCGTGTGGACCAGGGTGCCGAAGTCACCGGCGGCCCGCGTGTGCTCCTCGGCGGCGGCGGCGATCCGCTTCTGCGTCCCCCACTTGTCACGTGAGACACGGGCGATCTCGGCGGGGGCACGGCCGGGGTTGCGGTCCAGCCAGGAGTACATCTCCAGCGCCCGCTTCGAGGCCATGGTCGCGTACCAGCCCTGCAGGAAGTCCTTCGCACGCATCCCGGCGACCGTGGTGATCGAGGGATACAGCAGGGGGCCGTCGGGCTCCAGGCGGTACATGCGGCCACGAGGGGTATCGGCGCTGAGCTTGGGGGTGGTCATGTCTCCTCGGGAGGGCGCACGGAGGCGGTCGACGGCACGGACCCGCCCAGGCTACGTCCCGTCCACTGGGCATCGGGCCGGGCGGCGGCGACGCGCCGTGGAGCCGGGCCGTGGATCACACGGCGCCGGGTGTCCGGCACGGTCAGTCGTCGGCCTCGAAGATGATCTGCTCGGCGACCGCGCGGGCCCGTCTGGTCACTCGCAGGTAGCGCTCCTCGAGCTCGATGGCGGTGCCCTCGTCACCGTCGATCAGCCGTGCCAGCGCACGCAGCTCGTTGCGGTCCGAGGGCAGCACCTCTCCCTCGCGTCCCTTCCACAGGAACAGGCTCCGACGGATCTGCCAGGCCAGCGTCCACGCCTCGCGGAGCTCGCAGGCAGACCGCTGCGGGATCAGCTCGGCCTCGCCGGCCGCTCTCAGCGCGTCCATGGTGCTGGTGGTGCGCAGAGCCGGATGGTCATGGGCACGATCCAGGGTGGTGATCTGCACAGACCATTCCACGTCGGTCATTCCGCCGCGGCCGAGCTTGAGGTGGCGGGAGGGATCGGCGCCGCGGGGCAGCCGTTCCGATTCCACCCGGGCCTTCATCCGGGTGATCTCCCGGCGCCTGCTGTCGTCCAGGCCGCCCGCGGGATAGCGATGCCGGTCCATCTCCTCGCGGAGGCGGGCGGAGACGGCCTCGGAGGCCACCACGGGCCGGGCGCGCAGCAGGGCCTGCTTCTCCCAGGTCTGCGCGTCGCGGCGGTAGTAGTCGCACCAGGCCTCGAGGCTGCGGGCCAGCAGTCCAGCCCGGCCCTCCGGGCGCAGATCGGCGTTGACCTTCAGGTTCGTGCCGGCGGCGGGGGCGTTCAGGATCCGCTGGATCTGGGTGGCGACGGCGATGCCGATCTCCCCCGCCTGCGCACCGGCGCCGCGGTCGAGGACCAGGAACTGCACATCCACGTCCGAGGAGTAGCCCATCTCGCGGGCACCGAAGCTGCCCAGGCCGATGATGGCCATCTCGATCCCCAGCGCGCGGGCCGGGTCCGAGCGCCGTTCCCGCAGCCGTGAGGCGGTGCCGACGTCGACCTCTTCGGCCCCGTCCAGGGTGGCGGCACCGGAGTCGACCACCGAGCGTTCCCGGGCGACCACGTGACAGGCCACCAGCATCCCGGCCTCGAGCACGGCCTCGGCGAGATCGGTCAGCGCCCGAGCGACCTCGATCGGACCGACCAGGCCCGACAGGTGCGCCAAAGAGATGCGCAGCAGCTCCCGGTTGCGGGTGCGGCGCAGCACGTCGCGGGCGACGTCGACGTCGTCCACACGGGTGATCACGGCCAGGAACTCCCGGCCCAGGACGTCCCGGGCCAGCGGTCGCAGCAGTTCGTCGCGAGCCAGCCAGCGCACCCCCTCCGGGATCTGTTCGAGCTGCTCGCCGACGAAACGGCTGCCGGCGAGCACGCGGGTCAGGCGCTTGGCGGCCCGACCGGAGTCGCGCAGCAGCCCCAGGTACCAGTGCGCGGAGCCGATGGCATCCGACAGGCGCCGGAACTGCAGCAGTCCCAGATCCGGATCGATGCCGTCGGCGAACCACTCCAGCATCGCCGGCAGCAGCTGCCGCTGGATCGCGGCGCGGCGGGAGATGCCCTCGGTGAGCGAGGAGATATGGGACAGCGCACGGGTGCCGTCGCGGTATCCGATCGCGGCCAGCCGGTCCTTCGCCGCCTGGGGGCTGAGGGTGATCTGGCCGTCGCTGAGCCGGGAGGAGGTCACCAGCAGCGGACGGTAGAAGATCTCCTCGTGCAGCTGGCGCACCCGGCGGCGGGTTCGCTGGTAGCGGGTGGTGAACTGCTCGGGGGTCATTCCCAAGGTGCGGGCCAGGCGGCGCACGTCGACCGCGGAGGTGGGCAGCACCTGGGTGCGTCGCAGCCGGTGCAGCTGCATGCGATGCTCCACGCAGCGCAGGAAGCGGTAGGCGGAGTCCATCTCGGCCACGTGGACGCGAGAGATGTAGCCGCCCTCCCCCAGCCGGGCCAGCGCTTCCAGGGTGGAGCGGGCCTGCAGGTCCTCATCGGTGCGCCCGTGGACCATCTGCAGCAGCTGGACCGTGAACTCCACATCCCGCAGCCCGCCGGGACCGAGCTTGATGTTGCGGTCCGCCTCACCACGCGGGATGTGCGCGACCACGCGGCGACGCATCGCCCGCGAGTCCTCGACGAAGCCCTCCCGGGTCGAGGCCTTCCACACCCACGGAGCGATCATCTCCTCGAAGGCCTGGCCGAGTTGCCCGTCGCCGACCGCCCAGCGTGCCTTCAGCAGCGCCTGGAACTCCCAGGACTCTGCCCACTGGGTGTAGTAGCTGCGGTAGGAGTCCATGGTCCGCACCAGCGGGCCGTCCTTGCCCTCCGGACGCAGGTTCGCGTCCACCTGCCACAGGGTCCCCTCCGAGGTGCGGTCCGAGCAGGCCCGGGCCAGCTCACGGGCCAGCGCGGAGCCGATCGCGACCAGGCCGTCCTCCTCGGCGCGGGCGGTCTCGTCTCCATCGGTGTCTCCCTCGGAGTGCTCGCTGCCGGGTTCCTCGGCGGGGGCGACCACGTGCATCACGTCGACGTCGGAGATGAAGTTCAGCTCCCGCGCGCCGGTCTTGCCCATCGCGATCACCGCCCAGCGCACCCTCTCCTGGCCGGGCACCGCCGCACGGGCGATCGCGGCCCCCGCGGCCAGGGCGGCGTCGGCCAGATCGCTGAGAGCCTCGGAGACGCGGGGCTGCAGATCCGTCGGAGACGGCGCCATCACGTCGGCCGCGGCGATCTGGAGCAGCCGTTCGTGATAGGCGATGCGCAGGTGGTCCCGGGCCGCCCGTCCGCCGTCCCCGGCCACCGGGGTCGGCGCCGCGGGATCCGCGCCCACGGCCCGCAGCAGGGTTGCGCGGACCTCGTGGGCGGTCATGGTGAGCTGATCGTCCCCCGTGCGCAGCGCCGACAGCCGTTCGGGGTGACGGGTGAGGAAGTCCCCCATCGCCACGGAGGTGCCCAGCAGGGTGATCAATCGCTGCCCGGAGCTGCCCGGGGCGCCGATGCCGCGCAGGAACTCGGTCATCTCCGCCGTCAGCCCGGCTTCCTGCGCCGCCTCGGCCACCCGCAGCAGGCCCAGCAGCGCGTCGTCCCCGTCCGCGGTGGCGCCCAGGGCCGACGGGGCCCGGTCCCCCAGCTCCGACAGCGCCGGTTCGGCCAGGAAGCGGCGCACCCGCTCGCTGCGGCTGAAGCCCAGCCTGGCCAGGGCGCCGGTGGAGGTGGAGGGTTCGGGCATGCTCGGTCCTCTCGGTGCGGTGCGTGCCGCTCTCAGACGCGGCTGAAAGTCGAGGCGAGCTCGTAATCGGTGACCTGTTCGCGGTAGCGGTGCCATTCATTGCGCTTGTCGCGCAGGAAGAACTCGAAGACCTGCTCGCCCAGGGTGGAGGCCATCAGCTCGGAGCTCTCGAAGCTCTCCAGGGCCCGGAACAGGTCGGTGGGCAGCGGTTCGATGCCCATGGCGCGCCGTTCACGTTCGGTCAGGCCCCAGACCGCGTCCTCAGCGCCCTCGGGCAGCTCGTACTCCCCGTCGATCCCCGCCATCCCGGCGGCCAACAGCACCGCGAAGGCCAGGTATGGGTTGGCCGAGGAGTCCAGGCCCCGGAACTCCACCCGGGAGCTGGTGCCCTTGGTGGGTTTGTGGAACGGCACCCGCACCAGCGCGGAGCGGTTGTTGTGGCCCCAGCAGATGTAGCTCGGGGCCTCCTGCGCCCCCCACAGCCGCTTGTAGGAATTGACCCACTGGTTGGTCACCGCCGAGTACTCGGGGGCGTGGCGCAGCAGTCCCGCGATGAACTGACGGCCGACGCGGGACAGACCGAACTCGGCGCCCGGCTCATGGAAGGCGTTCTTGCCGCCCTGGAAGAGCGACAGGTGGGTGTGCATCCCCGAGCCGGGCTGGTCGATCATCGGCTTGGGCATGAAGGTGGCGACCTGTCCCATCGACAGGGCCACCTCCTTGACCACGGTGCGCAGGGTGACGATGTTGTCGGCGGTGGTCAGAGCATCGGCGTAGCGCAGGTCGATCTCGTTCTGGCCGGGTCCGTTCTCGTGGTGGGAGAACTCGACCTGGATGTTCATCGCCTCCAGGTGCTGGATGGCGATGCGGCGGAAGTCCTGACCCTGCCCGCGGTGCACATGGTCGAAGTAGCCGGCGTTGTCGGCGGGCATCAGCTGCTGACCGCGCTGGTAGGGCTCCGCGAACAGGTAGAACTCGATCTCGGGATGGGCGAACAGCTCCAGCCCCTTCTCCTCCGCGCGTCCCAGAGCGTCACGCAACACTCGGCGCGGATCCGCGGCCGCCGGCTCCCCGTCGGGGGTGAGGACATCGCACATCATGCGGGCGGTGGCGTTGGAGCGTCCCCTCCAGGCCAGCAGTTCGAAGGTGGCCGGATCCGGTCGCAGGATCATGTCCGACTCGTAGCTGCGGGTCAGGCCCTCGATGGTCGAGCCGTCGATCCCGATGCCCTCGGTGAAAGCGACCTCCAGGTCCGACGGGGAGATCGCGATGGACTTCAGGGTGCCGGCGATGTCGCAGAACCAGAGCCTGATGAAGCGCACATCGCCGTCGTCGACCTTGCGGATGACATCATCGTGGAGGTGTTCCATGCGCCCAGTGTGCCGCACCGGACCCGCCGACCGACCTCAGCCGATCAGAACGCAGGACCGGTGATGTACCACTCGCCGTCCTCGCCCTCCACCAGCGGCAGCGGGAACGGCTGTCCGTCGAGGAGGATGGTGACCGAGCCGTCACCGTTGTCCTCGGCATCGATCATCGAGACGTCGAGGCCGGCGAACTCATCGCCGTCGACCTGGGGCATGACGTCCTCCTCGAAGGCCGCCTCGCATTCCGCGTCCCCGTCCCCGGTCTGCCCGGTCTCCGGATTGAGCAGGTAGGAGCACGCATACTCGGCGTCCTGCTCGTCGAGCGCGCCGATGAAGTCGACCCAGCGCTGCTGCGCGGCCTCCAGATCCTGCTCGGACAGCTCCTCGGCGTCCCCGTCGCCGTCGGAGGCCTCGGAACCACCGTCCGTCTCCCCACCGGCGTCCGACTGCGGCTCGTCCCCGTCGCCGGGATCGAGCTGCTCATCCTCCTCCGGGGCGCTCTCCTCGACCCCGGGATCCTGCTCGGGGGCCGATTCCTGGCCGTCGTCTCCCCCGCAGGCGGCGACGCCCACTGCCAGAGCCAGGGCCCCGAGGCCGATCGAGGTGCGCCGGGCGACGCTACGGACGAATGCATGCATGAGCTGGGTCCCTTCATGACAGTCGGTGCACGCGCACCTGAGCACCAGCTTGTCAAGGGCTCGCTGCCCAAGACAAATCGGCGAACCGTGCCGCGGAGGAGGGCACGGGCGCCGATAAGCTGGTCGCACCCACTGCCGCACGGCACATCCGCTCATCGACCAGGAGGTCACCGTGGCCGCCAGCACCGGTTCCGGCTCCGCCCGCCCCGCGAAGATCCGCATCCGCCACCTGCAGCAGGCCAAGGAGGCCGGCCGGCCGTTCTCGATGCTCACCGCCTATGACCAGTTCTCGGCCCGGGCGTTCGAGGCCGCCGGCATCGAGGCATTGCTGGTGGGCGACTCGGTGGGCACCACCGTGCTGGGCCACAGCTCGACCACGGCCACCACCCATCAGGACATGCTGACTTTCACCGGGGCCGTCGCCCGCAGCGTGCATCGCCCACTGCTGGTGGCGGATCTGGCGTTCGGGACCTACGAAGCCGGACCCATGGATGCGGTCCATCACGCGGTCGAGCTCGTCCGGGCCGGAGCGGAGATGGTCAAGCTCGAGGGCGGCTCCGCGATCGCGCCGCAGATCCGGGCCCTGGTCGGTGCGGGCATCCCGGTGATGGGCCACCTCGGGTTCACCCCGCAGTCGGTCAACGCCCTGTCGGGGCACCGCGTGCAGGGTCGGCAGGCCGAGGCGGCGGATCAGCTGGTGGCAGAGGCGCTCGCCGTCCAGGAGGCCGGGGCCTCGGCGATCGTGCTCGAGCTGGTGCCCGCTGAGGTCTCCGCCCGCATCACCGCGGAGCTGACCATCCCCACCATCGGCATCGGCGCCGGGCCCTCCTGCGACGGTCAGGTGTTGGTCTGGCAGGACATGGCGGGGCTGTCCGGCTTCGCGGGGAAGTTCGTCAAGGCCTACGCGCAGCTCGGCGCCGAGCTGGAGCGCGCCGCGAGCGCCTACCACGACGAAGTCGCCGAGCGTGCCTACCCCGGGCCCGAGCACTCCTTCGAGTGACCGGACCCGATGGCCCCGCCCGGGATCGGTCCGGCGGGCTGCTCAGCGGGGGTCTTCGGCCTCGGCCGGGGGCTCACCCCAGTCCTGCCACTCCTCGTCGGCCTCCTCCCAGGCCTCGTTGCGGGTCGCGGCGATCTGCAGTGCCCGCTCGGCCTCAGCGCGCGTCTGGTAGGGGCCCATCAGTTCGCTGCCCGGCGACTGACGTCCCTCCTCCACGGCCCCGGTGGAGAGGTTGTAGTAGAAGCCTTCGGTCTCGCTCACGGTGAGCTCCCTCCTGCGTCGGTGAGACACTGGTGACCATGACTGTAGAGCAGGAATGGATCCGCCCTGAAGGGCGCGAGGAGCTGGTGCCCGGTGACGTCGGCCCGAGGCGTGCGGTTCCCGCGCGCATCGAGCGCCCCGAGTACGTGGACAAGGACGAGGCCGTCTCCGACAGCGGCCCGAAGGTGCAGACTGCGGAGGTGATCGAGCGGGTGCGCGAGGCGTCGCGGATCGCGACCCTGGCGCTGCAGGCCGCCGGCGAGGCCGCCCGGCCGGGCGTGACCACCGACCACATCGACGCCGTGGTCCACGACGTGCTGGTCGAGAACGGCGCCTACCCCTCGCCGCTGGGCTACCTGCACTTCCCCAAATCCTGCTGCACCAGTCTGAACGAGGTCGTCTGCCACGGCATCCCCGACTCGACGGTGATGCAGCCCGGCGACATCCTCAACGTCGATGTCACCGCCTTCATCCACGGTGTGCACGGGGACACCAATGCCACCTTCCTGATCGGCGACGTCGACCCGCGCATCCAGGAGCTGGTGACCCGCTCCGAGGAGGCGATGATGCGCGGCATCCGTGCCGCCAAGCCGGGCCGGCAGGTCAACGTGATCGGTCGGGTGATCGAGAAGTTCGTCGGCCGGCACGGCTACGAATCGGTGCGCGACTTCACCGGTCACGGCATCGCAGAGGGGTTCCACAACGGTCTGGTCATCCCGCATTACGATTCGGCCCCGATGTTCGACGACGTGATCGCCGAGGGCATGACCTTCACCGTGGAGCCGATGGTCACGATCGGCTCCCAGGCGTGGGAGATGTGGGACGACGGCTGGACGGTGGTGACCAAGGACCGCTCCTTCACCGCGCAGTTCGAGCACACCCTGGTGGTCACCGCCGGCGGACCGGAACTGCTGACGGGCACATGAGCTCCGGCCGTGCGGATCTGGCCGGGCAGGTCCTGACGGCCTATCTTTGGCACACTGTCCCCGGCGGCCCGCCGGGCGGCCAGCGACCCGGCTCACCAGAACGAGGACTGTCATGATCAAGAAGGCCTTCGGCGTGGATATCGGCGGCAGCGGCATCAAGGGTGCGCCGGTGGATCTGAGCACGGGGGCGCTGTCGGCCGACCGTCTGCGGATCCCCACGCCCCAACCCTCCACCCCCGATGCCGTCGCCGATACGGTCACCGCTTTGGTCGAGTCCTTCGAGATCGGCCGCGGCGTGCCGGTGGGCGTCACCTTCCCGGCTGTGGTCCAGGACGGCGTGGCCATGACCGCAGCCAACGTCGATCAGAGCTGGATCGGCACCGACGTGGACAGCCTGCTGACCGAGCGCACAGGGCACGAGGTGTTCGTGGTCAACGACGCCGATGCCGCCGGGATCGCCGAGATGGAGTTCGGCGCCGGCCGCAGGAGCAGAGGCGTGGTGCTGGTGATCACGCTGGGCACCGGCGTGGGCAGCGCGATGTTCGTCGACGGCAGGCTGGTCCCCAACGCCGAGCTGGGCCACATCCCCTATCAGGGCGCGTCCATCGAGCGGTACATGGCCGAGTCCGCCCGCGAGCGCGAGAACCTGGACTGGGAGACCTGGGCCGGGCGTCTGCAGGAGTACTTCTCGCTGGTCGAGTTCTTGTTCAGCCCCACCCTGATCATCGTCGGGGGCGGGGTCTCCAAGCACCACCGCAAGTTCCTGCCGCTGCTGGACCTGCACACCCCGATCGTCCCGGCCGAGCTGCGCAACGAGGCCGGTATCGTGGGAGCGGCGGCGCTCGCCCGCCGGGCCGAGGAGGAGAAGGCCGCCCTGCGCCAGCGACCGCGCACCGCCACCGGGTCCTTCCCGCCGGTGCCCACCGGCGGGGGCACACCCGAGAAGAAGGATCCCTCCTCCAAGAAGGACCCCTCCTCGAAGAAGAAGAAAAAGAAGAAGGGCCGCAAGGAGCGCGAGAAGGCCGCGATGAAGAAGACCGCGGAGCAGGCGAGGTCCGCGGACATGGAGGCGGCGAAGTAGCCTGCGCTGAGCGATGGGCGGACCAGCCGGCCTGTAAGCCGGGTTCTGTGATCGGCAGCCATCCATCTCGGATCACCGTTGCCGGTGACCTCCAGCGGTCCACCCGGGAACTCGGGCTGGCACCCTCGAGCGTTCCCTGTCTGACCTTGCTCCCGGTGGGGTTTGCCGTGCCGACCTCGTCACCGAGGCCGCGGTGGTCTCTTACTCCACCCTTTCACCCTTACCGCCTGCTCCCCGCAGGGCGCGGACGGCGGTCTGCTTTCTGTGGCACTGTCCCGCGGATCACTCCGGGTGGGTGTTACCCACCACCGTTCCAGGTGGAGCCCGGACTTTCCTCGGCCCCGCTGCTGCGGGGACGCGGCTGCCCGGCCGACTGGTCCGCCCCCAGTCTACGTCCCACGTCGACCTCCCAACACGCCCGGGGCGGTCCCGTCGCCTCACCGACCGGAGGTGAGACGGATCCGCACCGGCGTGGGGTGGCTCAGATTGTCCGAGACCGGGCAGCGCTCCTCGGCGACGTGGATGATCTCCTCCAGCTCTTCGCTGCTCGCATCGCTGTCGATGTCGAGCCCCACCTCGATCTCGGTGAAGCCGGTGCGCTCCTGCGTCGGACGCCCCATGAACCGTGCGGGGTCGAGGCTGCCTCGAGCGGTCGCCTCCAGTGAGCGGATACGCACGCCGCGCTCCTTCGCCACCAGATGGACCACCACATTCATGCATCCCATCACCGCTGCGAGCACGAACTCGACAGGATTGGGTCCCTGGTCGGAGCCGCCCAGGGCAACGGGTTCGTCGATCGTGAGCGTGAAGTCGCGCAGCTGCACGTTCACACGCGTCTCGGTCTCCGCCGTCGCCCGGGCGGTGAAGGTCTGTGGGGTCATGGTTGCGCGCCTCTCCAGTGCTGGGGCCACTGGTGAGCGGCCCGCTGTTCCGTCAGGCTAGTAGCGCAGGACGTCTCCGGCCGGGCGTTTGGTCCCGCCACCGCCCTCGCCGTGCGGGCCGTGCAGCGGCCCGTTCCCGTCGCAGCGCGAGGCGGACGTCAGGCCTGCTACGGACGTGAGGCCTGCTACGTCTGCCCCCTGTGGATGCGATCGAATCGTCGCTCTCTCCGAGAATGGCGGGATGCTGATCCTCCTGCCGCCCTCGGAGACCAAGGACCGCCCATCGCCGTACGCGGATCCCATGGAGCTGGGGTCCCTGTCACTGCCGGCCCTGACCACGGCCCGCCAGTCGATGCTCAGAGCCGTCCAGCGCACGGCCACCGGGGCCGACGGCGCGGCCAGGCTCGGCGTCCCGGCCTCCGCACCCGAGCTGACCGAGCGGATGGCGCATCTCGACCAGGAGCCTGCCGGCGCGCCACTGCAGGTCTACTCCGGTGTGCTGTTCGATCAGCTCGCCCCGGGCACCGAGGTGGGGGCAGAGCGCACGGTGCTGATCCAGAGCGCCCTGCTGGGCCTGGTCGATGCCGCCACGGACCGCATCCCCGCCTACCGGGTCTCGGCGACCTCCCGGATCCAGCGTCTGGGCACCGCGGGAACCTGGTGGCGCAAGCACCTGACCCCTGTGGTGGCGGATCTGCACAGGCAGCTGGCCGCCTCCGCCTCACCGCTGGTCATCGACTGCCGGTCCGGTGCCTACCGGTCGATGATGCCGATGAGCTCCACCGAGCAGGTGCGGGTGCTGCAGGTCTCTCCGGTGCAGGAGCGCGGCGGGGCGCGCAAGGTGGTCTCCCATGACGCCAAGCGCTATCGCGGCTGGGTGACCCGGGCGCTGCTGGACGCCACCCGCTCCCCGGCCACCGCCCAGGAGACTGTCGAGCTGCTCCGGGCGGGTTTCGACGACACCTTGGGCGTGGAGCTCCACGGCGACGAGCTCATCGTCGTGGACCGCGTGGACTGACCCCCGTACCCTGCACTTCCCGTCCCGTGTCGTCCCGTCTTCGGCCCCTCCCGGACATCCTCCGGCCCGGACCTCGGACTCTCACGAGTGATGTCGGCCATGGGATCGGTCATGTGCCCCCGACGGTGCGGGGCAACCCTTTCTCCGATGCACCCCGGGTTCAGACAGCGGTGCCGGTCCAGGGATCGCTGGAGCGCGTGCTCACGAGCACCTCGAGATCGGGGACGGTGCGGGCCAGCAGGTCCTTCGCCAGCGGCAGCCACAGCGACTCGCTCGCGGCGTGGGAGACGTCCAGCAGGGCCGGCACGCCGGTGGCGTCGGCGGCGGCCTCCACGTGCTCGAGGGCGGGATGGTGCCGCAGGTCCGAGGTGATGTAGGCGTCGGCCCCGGTGCGAGCAGCGGCCTCGACGAAGGAGTCGCCGGCCCCCGGGCACACGGCGACCGTGCGCACGCTCCGCTCGGCGGGCCCCGTGTGCGCCACCCCCCGGGCCGTGGCCGGAACGATGCTGGAGACTCGGCGGGCGAGTTCGCCCACCGTGGTCGGCGCGGCCAACGTGCCGACCACGCCGAGTCCGAAGAGACGGGAGCCGTGGGCGCCCTCCGCCTCGGCGGCGGGCGGGACCAGCGGGCGGGAGTCCTGCAGGTCCAGGGCCCGGGCCCAGGCGCCCACGGTGCCGAGCGTGGAGCGGTCGACGTTGGTGTGGCCGCACCACAGGCCCGCCCCGGCGCGCAGCAAGGTGGTCACCACCGCGCCCTTGCCCTCATCGGCCGGCAGGAAACTGGCCCCGCGCAGCAGCAGCGGGTGATGGGTGATCAGCAGGTCGCTGCCGGTCTCGACGGCCTCGCGAGCGACCTCGAGGGTCGGGTCGACCGCCAGCAGCACCCGGTCCACCCCAGCGGAGCGCTCTCCCAGCACCAGGCCGACCCGGTCCCAGCTCTCGGCCCAGTCCAGCGGGTAGGTGTCCTCGAGGAGACCGACGAGCTCGCCGAGGGTCCGGGCCGCGCCGTTGCCGGTGGCGGCCGCGCTCATGGCTGCCCCAGGGTGCGGGCCTCGACCAGGGCGGCCTGATAGGCCTTCCAGGGCATCAGCACGCATTTGATGCGGGCCGGGAACTTCGCCGCCCCCATCAGGGCGATACCGTCGCCGATCAGCTCCTGGTCGCCTGGGATCCTCCCGCGCGAGCCGATCGCCGCCTCGAAATGCTCCTGGACCGGCAGGATCTCGGTGATCGTGCGGCCGATCAGCAGGTCGCTCATGATCGAGGCGGAGGCCCGGCTCATCGCGCAGCCGATCGCCTCGTAGGACAGGTCGGTCACCCGCAGCTGCTCGCCGCTACCCTCGAGATGCAGGCGCAGGGTGATCTCGTCACCGCAGGTGGGATTGACGTGATGGACCTCCGTGTCGAAGGGCTCACGCAGTCCGGCGTGCAGGGGACGCTTGTCGTGCTCCATCACCAGTTCGGTGTAGAGGGAAGCGAGGGGGCTGGTCATCACAGGGTCCTGAAGAACTCGACGGTGCGGGACACGCCCTCGATCAGGGCGTCGACCTCGGTGGGGGTGGTGTGGACGGAGAAGCTGGCTCGGGTGGTGCCATGGATCCCGAACCGTCGATGCAGCGGCCAGGCACAGTGATGGCCCACCCGGACCTCGATGCCGAGGGAGTCGAGCACTTGGCCCACATCGTGCGGGTGCCGACCGGACAGGGTGAAGGACACCGCACCGGTGCGGTCGGGCGAGGGGCCCGGACCTATGATCGAGACGCTCTCGATCCCGAGCAGGCCGCGCAGGGCCTGATCGGTCAGGGCCTGCTCGTGGGCCGCGATCTGCTCCATGCCCAGGGCGTCGAGGTAATCGCAGGCGGCGGCGAGACCGACCGCCTGGGAGATCGGTGGGGTGCCCGGCTCGAAGCGGGCGGGCGGCTCGGCATAGGTGGAGCGCTCCATCTCCACCAGCTCGATCATCGACCCACCGGTGAGGGCGGGTGGCAGCTCAGCGAGGTGCTCGAAGCGTCCCCACAGCACACCGATCCCCGTCGGGCCGAGCATCTTGTGGCCGGACAGCGCCACGAAATCCACGCCCAGGGTGGACAGGTCCAGGGGCATGTGGGGAGCCGACTGCGCGGCGTCCAGCACGGTCAGGGCGCCCACGCTCCGCGCGGCCTCGACGAGGCGTGCGACCGGATTGAGGGTTCCCAGCACGTTGGACTGGTGCGTGAAGGCGATGACCCGCGTGCGCTCGGTGACCAGGGAGTCCAGCTCCGTCAGGTCCAGGGTGAAGTCATCAGCCACCGGGATCCAGCGCAGACGGGCCCCGGTGCGCCGCGCCAGCTCCTGCCAGGGCACCAGGTTGGCATGGTGCTCCATCTCGGTGACCAGGATCTCGTCACCATCGCGCACCCGCAGGTGATCGGGAGTGGTGGCATCGCCGTTGCCGAGCCCGTAGGCCAGCACGTTCAGCGCCTCGGTGGCGTTCTTGGTGAACACGATCTCCTCCGGCCGCGGCGCTCCGAAGAACTGCGCGACCCGGTCGCGGGCACCCTCGTAGGCATCGGTGGCGGCTTCGGCCATCCGATGGGCACCGCGTTTGACGGCCGCGTGGTCGTGCTCCACGTAGGCGACCTCGGCCTCGATCACCTGCCGGGGCCGCTGGGAGGTGGCACCCCCGTCGAGATAGATCAGCCGGGTGTCCTCGTCCAGACGGCGGGAGAGGATCGGGAAATCCTCCCGGATCGCCTCGATGTCCAGCACTCTGCGGGGTGCACTCACCTGCGCGGCTCCTCCTTCGGTCGGTGCCGTCCCCGGCGGCCCGGCCGTAACTGTGACGGCAACTCGGACCACCGGCGGCCGTCCCGCCAGTATAGGAACGTCACAGCTGCGGAGCGCAGGGCGTGAGACCCTGTGCACAGTCCGTACGTCCGCAAGCCCTCGAGTCCGCACGCATCCGGTGGGCTCTTCAGTGCCGCTGCCGTCCCCCGATCCTGCCTCTGGGAGTGAACAGCCATCAACACCACGATCCTGCTCCTGTTCGCGGTGGTCATCACGGGCATCCTGATCGTCGTGCTCGTCCGGATGATCCCGTGGTGGAAGCGTGAGCGGGAGGCCGAGGCGGCCCGCCCGCCCCGCACGGAGGAGGAGAAGGCCCGGGACCACCAGACCGCGAGGATCTGGGGCTGCCTGACGATCGCACTGCCGGTGTTGCTGGTGCTCGCCTACTTCCTGACCCGTTGATGTGCTGCACCGAGCGGCGGCGGCGCATTCTGGCAGGCCGCCGTCAGCGGGAGCGCGGAAGGGCGTTGCGGTGGGTCGTGAGGGGCTCGAACCCCCGACCTCCTGGGTGTAAACCAGGCGCTCTGACCAGCTGAGCTAACGACCCGGGCGGGGCCGGGGCCCCTTCGCCGCCTGGGCGGCGCGACGCATGAGTCAGTTGGTGCGGCTGGCCAGGCGGGTACCTGTCCAGTCGGGCGCGAGGCTCACCGTGCTCATCACACGCAGCCCGGCGATGCCTGCGCTCTCCTGTACGTCACCGGGCGGCACGTGCCCGTCGCGCCCCGCCTTGGGGATCACGACCCACACGGGTGCACCGGGGGCGAGGGTGGTGAGGGTGTCGACCATGGCGTCGGTGAGGTCACCGTCGTCATCGCGCCACCACATGACCACGGCATCGACGATCTCGTGGGAGTCCTCGTCCTCGAGCTCGCTGCCGACGAGGTCTTCGATGGCATCGCGCAGATCCAGGTCGACGTCATCGTCGTAACCGAACTCCTGCACGATCTGCCCAGGGGTGAAGCCCAGCACCTCGGCTAGAGGGCTGGACGAATGGGCGTCGGCCGACGGTGACAACTAAGAGCTCCTCACAGGATGGGACGGTGTTCTGCCGAGGACCGGACCATACCGTGCGGCGCGGCCGGGCCCCAGCGCGCGCTCGATTCTATGTCACAGGGGCCCGCCCTGCACCATCGCCTCCGCATCCCGGTCTGGGGGACGGACGCCGCCGGGCCCGAGGATCCCCGGCCCGGCGCGATGCCCGGGGTGTTCGGCGTCTCACATGTGAGGCCCGGCCGAAGCAGGCCCCCCTCTCTCCGGCGACGGTAGGCTGAGGTGATCAGAGGCCGAAGGAGCCGGGCCCACCGGTGCTGCACTGCTCCACGGCCCCGTCCGTCGCCTCCCATAGAGAGAAGGACAGTGTGAGTTCGCACGAGACCCCTCATCCCATCGGCATCAACCTGCCCAGCCATGCGCAGGATCCGGATCCGGAGGAGACGCGTGAGTGGCTGGAATCATTCGATGGTCTCGTCGAGCAGCGCGGCACCGACCGCGCCTCCGAGATCATGCAGAACCTGATCCAGCATGCTCGTGAGCAGGATCTGCACCTGCCCGACTCCCTGACGACCGATTACGTCAACACGATCCCGGTCGATGCCCAGCCGGAGTACCCCGGGGACCTGGACCTCGAGGTCCAGATCCGTAACATCCTGCGCTGGAACTCCGCGATGCTGGTCCACCGGGCACAGGCGCCGGGGATCGCCGTGGGGGGTCACCTGTCCAGCTACGCCTCCATCGCCACGATGTACGAGGTGGGCTTCAACCACTTCTTCCGCGGCCGCAACCACCCCGGCGGTGGCGACCACGTCTTCTTCCAGGGCCACGCCTCCCCCGGGATCTACGCCCGCGCCTACATGGCGGGCCGCCTGTCGCAGGAGGACCTCGACGGCTTCCGCCAGGAGGTCTCCGCCGAGAAGGGCATGCCCTCCTACCCCCACCCGCGCGGGATGAAGGACTTCTGGGAGTTCCCGACGGTGTCCATGGGCATCGGCCCGGTGGCGGCGATCGAGCAGGCCTCCTTCGACAAATACCTGCACAACCGGGACCTGAAGGACACCAGCGAGCAGCACACCTGGGCGTTCCTCGGCGATGGCGAGATGGACGAGGTGGAGTCCCGCGGCGCGCTGCACATCGCCGCCAAGGAGCACCTGGACAACCTCACCTTCGTGATCAACTGCAACCTGCAGCGCCTCGACGGCCCGGTCCGCGGCAACGGCAAGATCATCCAGGAGCTGGAGGCCCAGTTCCGCGGGGCCGGCTGGAACGTGATCAAGGTGATCTGGGGCTCGGGCTGGGACCCGCTGCTGGAGGAGTCCACCGACGGCGCCCTGATCGACCTGATGAACGCCACCCCTGACGGCGACTACCAGACCTACCGCGCCGAGTCCGGCGGCTTCATCCGCGACAACTTCTTCGGCCGTGACCCGCGCACCAAGGCGCTCGTGGAGAACCTCTCCGACGACGACATCTGGTGGAAGCTCAACCGCGGCGGCCACGACGCCAAGAAGATCTATGCGGCCTTCAAGAAGGCCACTGAGCGCAACGGCAAGCCGACCGTCATCCTCGCCCACACCATCAAGGGCTACCGCCTGGGCAAGAACTTCGCGGGCCGCAACGCGACCCACCAGATGAAGAAGTTCACGCTCGACGACCTCAAGACGCTGCGCGACACGCTGCGCATCCCGGTCACCGACGAGCAGCTCGAAGAGGGCAGCCTGTACGACGCTCCGCTGTACCTGCCCGAGGACGACTCCCCGGTCATGAAGTACTTCAAGGAGCGCCGCCGGGAGCTCGGAGGCCCGGTCCCCTCGCGCAGCACCGAGCACAAGCCGCTGGACCTGCCCGGCGACAAGGCCTACGAGGTCGTCAAGCGCGGATCGGGCAAACAGGAGATCGCCTCCACGATGGCCCTGGTCCGGCTGCTGAAAGATCTGATGCGGGACAAGGAGACCGGCAAGCGATGGGTCCCGATCGTCCCCGACGAGGCCCGCACCTTCGGCATGGACTCACTGTTCCCGACGGCGAAGATCTACAACCCCGACGGTCAGAACTACCTGTCGGTGGACCGGGACCTGCTGCTGGCCTACCGGGAGTCCACCTCCGGGCAGATCAAGCACATGGGCATCAACGAGATCAGCTCGACCGCCGCCTTCACCGCGGCCGGCACCTCGTACGCCACCCATGACTTCCCGATGATCCCGTTCTACATCTTCTACTCGATGTTCGGGTTCCAGCGCACCGGCGACTTCTTCTGGGCCGCCGGTGACCAGATGGCCAAGGGCTTCGTGATCGGCGCGACCGCCGGCAAGACCACGCTGGCCGGTGAGGGTCTGCAGCACATGGACGGCCACTCGCCGATCCTGGGCTCCACCAACCCCGGCACGGTCATCTACGACCCCACCTACGGCTACGAGCTGGGCCACATCATCCGCGATGGCCTCAAGCGCATGTACGGCGAGGACGACCGTCTGCAGGAGGTCTTCTACTACATCACCGTCTACAACGAGCCGATGGTCCAGCCGGCCGAGCCGGAGGACCTGGACGTCGAGGGGCTGCTCAAGGGCATGTATCTCCTGGACGCCCAGCCCGAGGGCGATGGCCCCGAGGCGCAGCTGCTGGCCTCCGGCGTCGGCGTCCCGTGGGCCCGCCACGCCCGGGAGCTGCTGGCCGAGGACTGGGGCGTGCGCGCCAACGTGTGGTCGGTGACCTCGTGGACCGAGCTGCGCAAGGAGGCCCTGGAGGCTGAGAAGCACAACCTCCTGCACCCCGAGGAGCCGCGCACGCCGTGGATCTCCCAGCGCCTCGAGGGCGTCAGTGGCCCGTTCGTCGCGACCTCCGACTTCGACTTCCTCGTGCCGGATCTGATCCGCGAGTGGATCCCGGGCTCCTACGGCGTGCTCGGGGCCGACGGGTGGGGCTTCTCCGACACCCGCCCGGCCGCCCGCCGCCATCTGAAGATCGACGCGCACTCCATGGTCGTCAAGGCGCTGCAGCTGCTCGCCCGGGAGGGCAAGCTCGACCACTCGGTGGTGCGCCAGGCGATCGACAAGTACGACCTGGGCAACGTCAACGCCGGTGAGTCCGGTTCGTTCGGCGGCGAGTCCTGACACAGGCGGGCCGCCTGCCGCTCGGTGCGGCAGGCGGCCCTCGCCGTCGTCCCGGCCCGAATTCGCCCCTGGCACACCGACGACCTAGCATCACCTCACGCTCCGTTCCCCTCCGCTTCGACCCCATCGCGTCCTGAAACTCTCCTGGAGGTCCCCGTGCTCGCCATCGTCTGCCCCGGTCAAGGGGCGCAGAAGCCCGGCTTCCTCAGCCCCTGGCTCGAGCTGCCCGGTGTCCGGGAACAGCTCGCCTCCCTGTCCTCCTCGGCCGAGCTGGACCTGATCGCCCACGGCACCGTCTCGGACGCCGACACCATCCGCGACACCGCCGTGGCCCAGCCTCTGCTGGTCGCCGCGGGCATCGTCGCCGCCGGCCAGCTGGGCCCGGCCGACGACGGCCCCGAGCTCGCCCCGGCCGACCTGCTCGCCGGGCACAGCGTCGGCGAGCTGACCGCCGCAGCTCTCGGCGACGTGCTCAGCGACGAGGACGCGATGCGGCTGGTCGCCGTCCGCTCCCGCGCCATGGCCGAGGCGGCCGCCGCCGAGCAGACCTCGATGGCCGCCGTCGTCGGCGGAGTCCGCGAGGAGGTGCTCGAGGCGATCGATCGCCACGGCCTGCACCCGGCCAACATCAACTCCGCCGCGCAGGTGGTCGCGGCCGGCTCCCCCGAGGCCCTGACGGCGCTGGCCCAGGATGCGCCGTCCCGGGCACGCGTGATCCCCCTTCAGGTCGCCGGCGCCTTCCACACCCCGTACATGGCGGCCGCGCGCCAGACGCTGGCCGACTTCGTCCCGACCCTGCAGCCGGCCGACCCCACCATGCCGCTGATCTCCAACGCCGGAGGCGAGCTGGTCACCTCCGGCTCCCACTACCTGCAGTCCATCGTCACCCAGGTCGCCTCCCCGGTCGACTGGGAGGCCGGCATGGCCGTGATGCGGGAGAAGGGCGTGACGGCGATGATCGAGGTCGCCCCCGCCGGCACCCTCACCGGGCTGGCCAAGCGCGATCTGAAGGGCATCGCCACCCTGAACCTGAACACTCCCGATGATCTCGAGCCTGCTCGCGAGCTGATCCGCGAGCACGCCGGCCGGGCCGTCTTCACCGACAGCGAGGAGAACTGACATGGCCGTGAGCCTGCGTCCCCATCCGACCGTCCCCGGCTCCCAGGTGCTGGCCTACGGCGCCGCCCGCGGCGACCTGGAGGTCCCCAACGACGATCTGGTCGGCCCGATCGACTCCTCCGACGAGTGGATCCGCAAGCGCACCGGGATCGTCACCCGCACCCGCGCCAGCAAGGACGTCGGCGTCAAGGACCTCTCCCTCACCGCCGCCCGCGAGGCCATCGAGACCTCCGGCATCGAGCTGGAGACCTTGGACGCGATCATCGTCTCCACCATCTCCTTCCCGTACCCGACCCCCTCGCTCGCGACGCTGCTGGCCGGGGAGCTGGGCCGCCCGGACGTGATCGCCTACGACATCTCCGCAGCCTGCGCCGGCTTCTGTTACGGGATCGGCCAGGCCGATGCCCTGATCCGTTCCGGCAGCGCCCGCAACGTGCTGGTGATCGGTGCGGAGAAGCTCTCGGACTTCGTCTCTCCCACCGATCGTTCCATCTCGTTCCTGCTGGGCGACGGGGCGGGCGCAGCCGTCGTCGGCGCGAGCCAGGAGCCCAAGGTCGGCCCGACCGTGTGGGGCAGCGACGGGGACAACTGGGACACCATCCGGATGACGGGTTCCCTCATCGACTTCCGCGACGGCACCGCCGAGTGGCCCACCCTCGAGCAGGACGGCCGCACCGTCTTCCGCTGGGCCGTGTGGCACACCGCCGAGAAGGTCCGCGAGATGCTCGTCCAGTCAGGGCTGACCGTCGAGGACATCGACGTCTTCGCCCCCCACCAGGCGAACATGCGCATCATCGACGAGCTCGCCAAGCAGCTCGGCCTCGGGGACGACGTGGTCATCGCCCGCGACATCAGCGAGACCGGCAACACCTCGGCGGCCTCGATCCCGCTGGCCACCCACCGGCTCATCGAGGAGGGCGCCGCCAAGAGCGGCGACGTGCTCGTGCAGTTCGGGTTCGGCGCAGGCCTGGCATACGCCGGGCAGGTGCTGATCCTCCCCTGATCCCGTGGCGTGTGGCGGGTGCAACCTGTCACGCCACACGGACCACCCGTGGCGGCTGACCGAAAAGCCGCCCTCACGCGGGTAGTCTTTGACCGCCAGACAGAACATCAACCTAGGAGAGACCATGGCACACACCGAGACCGAGATCCTCGCGGGCCTCGCCGAGATCGTCAACGAGGAGACGGGTGTCGCCACGGACGACGTCAAGCTCGACAAGTCCTTCACCGACGACCTCGACATCGACTCCATCTCGATGATGACCATCGTGGTCAACGCCGAGGAGAAGTTCGACGTCCGCATCCCTGACGAAGAGGTCAAGAACCTTGCGACCGTCGGCGACGCCGTCAAGTACATCGAGGGCGCCCAGTCCTGAGTCCCGTCGGACGCCCGGGACCGCAGTGTCCCGGGCGTCGCCGTCTCACGTCCCCCTGACCGACCCGGAGGTCTGCATGTCCGCGTCCCCATCCCGTGCCCGCATCGCCGTGACCGGTCTCGGCACCGTCAACCCCCTCGGCGGTGACGTCGCCTCGACGTGGCAGGCCGCGCTGGCCGGCACCTCCACCGCCCGGACCCTGGACAACGACTGGAAGGACGTCTACGGCCTATCCGTGGACTTCGCGTGCCAGCTCGCCCCCGGCGCGCTCGACGAGCTGCCCCGGCCCCAGGCCAAGAAGCTGGACCCCTCCGGTCAGTACTCGATGGTCGCCGCCCGCGAGGCCTGGGCCGATGCCGGGGCCCCGGAGGTCGAGCCCAGCCGTCTCGGTGTCGTGGTCGGCACCGGTATCGGCGGCATCTGGACCACCCTGGACCAGTGGGATGCGGTGCGAGAGCGCGGCGCCCGCCGCGTGAACCCCTTCACGGTCCCGATGCTCATGGCCAATTCCTCGAGCGCTCAGATCTCCATGGAGCTGGGCGCCCGCGCCGGCGCGCACACCCCCGTCTCCGCCTGTGCCTCGGGCGCCGAGGCCGTCTCGGTGGGCATGAGCATGATCCGCGACGGCCGCGCCGACGTGGTCGTGGTGGGAGGCACCGAGGCGTGCATCCACCCGATGACCCTCGCCGCCTTCGCCAACATCCGGGCACTGTCGTCCCGCGTCGACGACCCGGCGACCGCATCACGTCCCTACGACGTCGAGCGAGACGGGTTCGTCCTCGGAGAGGGCGCCGCCATCCTGGTCCTCGAGAGTGAGGCGCATGCCGCTGCCCGCGGTGCCCGCGTGTACGCCTACGCCGGTGGTCGGGGCATGGCCTCCGACGCGCACCACATCTCGGCTCCCTCCGCCGAAGGGCAGGCCAGCGCCGTGCGCGAGGCGGTGGCCGATGCCGATGTCGAGCCGAAGGACATCGTCCACCTCAACGCCCACGGCACGTCGACCCCGCTGGGCGACATCGGGGAGCTCGAAGCCGTCCGCACGGCCCTGGACCACACCACCGACCAGATCGTGGTCACCTCGACCAAGTCGATGACCGGTCACCTGATGGGTGGCGCCGGTGCGCTGGAGTCCCTGTTCTCGGCGCTCGCTGTCCACCACCGCGTGGCCCCACCCACGATCAACATCGAGACGCTCGACCCCCAGACCCCGATGCAGATCGCACAGAACTCCCCGGTCGATCTGCCGGCCGGCGACATAGCGGCGCTCAACAACGCCTTCGGCTTCGGCGGTCACGACGTCACGGTGGTCTTCACCAGCGCCTGACCGAGCGCCGCGCAGGTCCCGGGCGAGAGTGCCCGGTCGGCGGTCGCCTCTCGTTGCGGTCGCCCCTCGTTGCCGCCGGCGAGTGTGCCCGGCCGGCGAGCCGCTCCCGGTGCTGCCGGGCGAGCGTGCCCGGTCGGCGAGCCGCTCCCGGTGTTGTTGGGCGAGTGTGCCCGGTCGGCGGTCGCCTCTCGTTGCGGTCGCCCCTCGTTGCCGCCGGCGAGTGTGCTTTTTGGGGCACTATCCTTCGGTCAAAGACCCCCGAAGCGCACACTCGACCGGTGCATCCCCCGAAGGGCACACTCGACCGGTGCGGCCGCTCGGCTCCGCCCAGAAGGACGATGCGGGGGCATGGTCACCGCCGGGCCGGGCATCGCTGGGCCCACCACCGCTTGGCCACCGCTCGGTCTACCACTGCTCGGCCTACCACTGCTACGCGGTCCCTCGGCCACGCGATTCGGCCACGCGATCGGGAACTGGGCCTGGGGTCGCGGACGACTGACCTCAGCTGACGCGGTGCAGCCAGCGCATGGGCACGCCCTCCCCGGCGTGGCGGTAGATCTCCAGATCCTCGTCCCAGGGCTCGCCCAGGGCGATACCGAGCTCGCGTTTGAGCGCCAAGGGGTCGTTACCGGCGCGTTCCATGCAGCCGCGCACGTGGTCCTCGGTCAGCACAGTGTTCCCGGCGCGATCGGTGGCGGCGTAATGGATCCCGAGCTCCGGAGTGCAACTCCAGCGGGCCCCGTCTGTATGCGCGGTCGCCTCCTGGGTGACCTCGAAGCGCACCTCGTGCATCCCGCGCATGGCGCTGACGAGCTGGGGACCGGTGTCGTCCCGGCCCCGCCACGTCATCTCGGCACGCAGCAGGCCGCGGCCCACATGCTGCTCCTCCCAGCGAATGCGAGCAGGCACACCGAGCACTCCACTGGCGGCCCATTCGATGTGCGGCGCGAGGGCTCGCGGAGCGGAGTGAATATACAGAACGCCCTGAGTCATCTCGTTCCTCCTGGTCTCCGATGCGTCTTCCCCAACGAATCGGTGACTGCCTGGAAGCACGAGCATTCCTGCAGGTCGCGCCTTGAGCTTAGAGGGTCTCCCGGATCTGGCGCAACGCCGTCTTCTTCACGGAGCGCTCCAAGCCGTCGATGTACAGCTCCCCGTCGAGGTGCCCGACCTCGTGCTGGATCAAACGGGCGACGATCCCCTCCCCCGCCAGCTCGATCTCCTCTCCGTCGATGTCGATGCCAACACAGCGGGCATAGGCCGCTCGGCTTCGGGGGAACCACAGCTGGGGCACGGACAGGCAGCCCTCGTCGTCGAGCTGGGTCTCCTCGGACAGCTCCACGATCACCGGGTTGAGGATGCAGCCGATGCCGTGGTCCTCGAGGTTCCAGGAGAAGGCGCGTAGGCTCACGCCGATCTGGTTGGCGGCCACGCCCGCACGCCCGTCGTCGTCGACCGTGTCGATCAGGTCCTGGGCGAGCCGGCGGGTGGCGTCGGTGATCCTCTTGATCGGATCGCAGGGTGTACGCAGCACCGGGTCCCCGACGATGCGGATGGGACGGACGGTCATCGCGGCTCCTCGTCGGGTGTGGTGTCCTCGTCGGGTCTGCTCTCGGGCGTTCCGGGCGCATCGGAATCCGCGGTCTGCGGGGCGGAGGTCCGCAAGGTGGCGGCGTCCGGCGGCTCGGCCCCCAGGACGGTGTGGGTCACCTCGACACCGGGGACCACGGTGCGCTCGACGGTGCACCCGGCCGCCACCGCCCGCTCGAAGACCGTGACGACCGTGGCGATCTCCTCGGCCGTCAGCCCGTCCAGCGGCAGCTGGACCTCCTCGGCGATGCGGTGGTAGCGGTTGTCTTCCTCATCGGAGGTGCCGTGCGCCCACAGGCGCATCTCGAAGTCCTCGCCGAGACGACGTGTGAGCGTGATGTCGCTGCTCATGCCGGCGCAACCGATCAGGGCGAGCTTCAGCAGCTCACCGGGATTGATCTCGCCCTCGCCGTGCCCGATCGGGATCTCGACGCCGCGCTGGTTGCGGCCGACCAGGCTACGGTGCCCACTGCGGTCGGCCCAGACGCTCCCGGGTCCGAAGCTCGCGGGGCGCGGGAAACTGTCATCGGGCGCGACGGCCATCGGTGTTCTCCTTCGGGAACCGTCCTGGAAAAGACACGGCCCCGGATCTCTCCGGGGCCGTGGTGCTGCTGCGGCTCCCGCACTTGGATTCGAACCAAGAACCGCTCGATTAACAGTCGAGTGCTCTGCCGTTGAGCTATGCGGGATCGACCTGGACGACTCTAGCAAGCTCTGCTCGGGGGCGCATCTCGCGATGGCGCCGCGACCGGCCTCTATGACGCATCTAACCCCGCGAGCCGGTCGGCGCGGAGGCGGGCTCAGCGCCGGGATCGGTTGATCCGCGCACGAGCAGCTCGGGGTCGATCGCGCGGGATTCGGTCTGGGCGGTCTCGCTCGCACCGGAGGTGCTCCACCCGGCGATGATCTCGAGCATGCGGCGGGCGGCGACCCGGCCGTACTCGACCGCTGAGCGTCCGATGGCGGTGATCGATGGGCGGTGGGTGCGTGCCAGCGGGGAGTCCTCGTAGGAGGCGATCGCGACATCACCTGGGATGTCGGCACCGCTCTCGAGCACCACACGGGCGCCGGACAGAGCCATCTCGTCGCTGTCGAAGACGATCGCGGTGGGAGAGGTCTGCGCCGCCAGCAGCTCGGCGGTGGCGCGGGCGGCGCCGTCGGCGCCGAAGCCGGCCTCCTGCAGCACCCCCTCGACCCCGAGCTGGGCGCACAGCGCCGTGAAGGTCTGGTCGCGCTGAGCGGTGTGGAGGAACTCCGCGGTGCCGGCCACGCGGGCGATCCGGCGGTGACCCTGCTCTACCAGGTGCTCGACGAGCAGGGCTGTGGCACGGGCGTCGTCGACGTAGACCGAGGGCAGGCAGCCGTGGTGTCCGGGCCCACCGATCACCAGGGCGGGCTGGGCGAGCTCCTCGAGGGCGGGGATGCGCGGATCGTCCACCCGCAGGTCCACCACCACCACGCCGTCGACGCGGCGCTGCCCGAACCAGCGCCGGTAGGTGTCGATCTCCGCCTCGGGGGAATCGACGATCTTCATCTGCAGGGAGTAGTCCTGGGCGCTGAGCACCTCCTGCAGCCCGGCGACGAAGGCCCCGAAGAAGGCTTCGGCGCCCAGGACGTCGGCCGGGCGGGCCAGGACCATGCCCACCGTGAGCACGGGGGCACCGGCGAGAGCCCTGGCTGCGTGGGACGGCTCCCAGTGCAGCTCGCGAGCGATGTCCATGACGCGGGCGCGGGTGGCGTCGGAGACCCCGGGGCGACCGTTGACCGCCAGGGACACGGCCGCGGAGGTGACGCCGGCGCGCTCGGCGATGTCGGCGATGGTCACCCTCTGCCCTCGCCCGGTGCCGCGTGGGCTCGTGGCTGCGGTGCTGCTCATCTCGACGGCCTCTCGACTCGGGGCATGCCACACCCAGGTGACTTGAGCGCTATAGTAACAGTCGGGAAGCACCGAGCACCGGCCGTGCCACCGGCTGATCCCGCGTTCCTCGGATCAGCTGTGCCTCAGCTTCGCGCCCGACCGGAAGGACGAGGATGTCTGCCGCCACCGCCACGCCCACGGACTCCCCGGGGGTGCGCTTCGGAGTCAATTACACCCCCCGTCAGGGCTGGTTCCATTCCTGGCTCGACCTGGACCTAAATGCAGTCGGTGAGGACCTGCAGGCGATCGCATCCCTGGGGGTCGATCATGTGCGGATCTTCCCGCTGTGGCCGCTGCTGCAGCCCAATCGGACCCTGATCCGTGCCCGGGCCCTCGATGATGTGCGGGCCGTGGTGGACATCGCCGCCGCGGTGGGCCTGGACGTGGTGGTCGATGCGATCCAGGGCCACCTGTCCAGCTTCGATTTCGTGCCCAGCTGGCTGACGACCTGGCACCGGCGCAACATGTTCACCGATCCCGACGTGGTGGCCGCGACCGCCCAGATGGTGCAGGCTCTGTCCGCCCGGGTCTCCGAGGCCCCGAACCTGGTGGGGATGAGCCTGGGCAACGAGGTCAACCAGTTCTCCGCCTCCAACCATCCCGACCCCGACGAGCTGACCGTCGAGCAGGCCGAGGACTGGACCGGCGCCATGTTCGAGGCGGCCCGGCTGGGGGCACCGGCGGGCATGCACACCGTGGCCAACTACGACGCCGCCTGGTTCATGGACGATCACGTCTTCACCCCGGACCAGTCGGCGCGCTTCGGCGATGCCACGGTGGTCCACAGCTGGATCTTCGACGGCACCGGACAGCGGTACGGGGACCGCTCCTACGAGGTCGAGCACCGCGCCGAGTACTACCTGGAACTCGCCCGTGGCTTCTCCCCCACCGTGGACCGTCCGCTGTGGCTGCAGGAGGTGGGGGCTCCGCGCAGCATCCTCGGAGAGAGCGATGTGCCCTGGTTCCTGCGCCGGACCGTGGAGACGGCGCTGGACTGTCCGCAGCTGTGGGGCGTGACCTGGTGGTGCTCCCACGACGTGTCCACCGAGCTCGCGGATTTCCCACCGCTGGAGCACACGCTGGGCCTGTTCGACTCCGCCGGGCGCCTCAAGGACGCCGGGGCCGCTTTCCGAGACGCCATCGCCGCTGCCCGGGAGCAGGCCCCGCCCGCCCCGCGCGGGCGGGCGATCGACTTCCACGTCGGCCCGGATCCACTGCTGGACCGCAGCTCGGCGGCTCCCGGAGGGTCGGTGTTCGAGGCCTGGATGGACGCCTCACGGGCCGGGGACCGACCGACGGTCCGGGTGGTGCGCGAGCACGCCGAGGCCCGTTCCGGGGACACCCGCACCGGCGGAGCCGCAGCCACCCGGCTGCCCGCCTGACAGCTGCCACGAGTAGGTCGAGCCCCCTGGGACAGGCACGGAAGTGGGCCCCGGGGTCTCGCATTGCTCCAGGTCATACGGGTTCGCGTGGTAGATTCGTCCCGCCCTGCACCGGGGCGCACGGGCCAGTAGCTCAGCCGGTTAGAGCAACGGACTCATAATCCGTCGGTCGCGGGTTCAAGCCCCGCCTGGCCTACTTGACCAGCAGGTTTGTCCGCTTCGGTACATTCCGGAACGGAGAGGAGCGAGTTAAGAGCGAGAAATGACTTCTCGGGTGTCACGCGAGAGCCCTCGCAGCCACGTCTACATCGACGCTCTTGTGGTCCACGTAGCTCGCCCACGACGTCGCCGGATCGTGCCCCATGACGGCCATGATCACGCGCGGATCCACACTGGCATCCATGAGCTGACGCTCCACGGTGCGTCGGAGGGTGTGGAAGGTCGCCCAGGGGAAGCCGGCCCGGTCGAGCTTGCGCCGCACCGCCTTTCGCGCCGTGACGGTGTCGGGCACTCCCCCACTCTGGGTCGGAAACACGAACCGCAATGCGGGATCGCTCGCCTTCGCGCCGCGCCGAGCTGCAGCCGCACGTTCCTTCCGGGCCTGCAGCAGCTCGACGGCGGCCGGCGGCAGCGGCACCATGCGCCGACTGGACTCGCGCTTCAGGAGCGGCTCCCATCTCCGGTCGGTCCCGCTGCCGTAGACCTGCCCTTCGACAGTCAGGAAAGACCGCTCGTCACCGAGGTGGACGTCCTCCCAACGCAGCGAGTTCGCCTCGTTGATTCGCAGCCCGGTGTAGCTGCCGAGGATGATCAGGTCGCCGACGTCGAGCCGCTGCTGCGGGTGGCGCACCTTCACCTCCTCGCGGAGCGTGACAAGCTGCGCATCCGTGAGGGAGTTGTTCAGAGGCCGCCGAGCACCATTCTTGTAAACCCGGTTCGCCGGGGCGCTGGCCGGCTTGGGCAGCGGCAAGCCGATTGCCGGGTCGATCGCGATGTGCCGTAGCGCGATCGCACGGGCGGTGGCCTTGCGCCACAGCGCCCGCAGATGTGGGAGCGAACCGGCGCCGAGGGACGCAACCCGTTCGAGCTCGTCGGCAAGATCCGCAGGAGTCAGGCGATCGATGCGGATCCCGCGCACACGGGACTCGTGCTGGACCGTCTCCTTGATGTGCGAGCGACGCTCAACCGAGGACTCGTCGAGATCCGGGGCAGGGTGCCCTGCCCAGAGCCGCGCGATGCTCACGTACTTCAGGACCGAGTTCGGAGACTTCACCTTTGGGTCCCGGCCCTGCTCGATTCGTTCCACGACCCAGGCGATGAGGTCACCCAGGGTCGGTACCGAGTCCTCAGGGTCGAGGATCCCACGTCGCTCCTCAGCGAGGACCAGCTCCAGAGCAGCCAAGGCGCCTGCAGGCGTCAGGCCGGAGCGGGAGACCTTGGTGGTCGTCCCGTCGGGGCGCCCCATGCGGGTCTGGGCTCGCCACTGACGACCTCGCTTGGCCCGGGCCAGCGTCGAGTCCGTAGGACACGCTGCTCGCCACGGCCCACCGTCGGTACGGATTGAGTAGCGGATCCCGGTGATATCTCCCGGTGCGGTCTTGCGCCGTGCCATCAGTCGAGCACCCTTCAGTCGAGAGTCGGGATCGCTACCGGCCCGTCCGCGCTGAGGTCCGGAGCGCGGAGTCCGGCATCGAGTGTCGCGCTGCCAGGAGCCCGGAGCCCCTTGGATCAACCAGCGTAGCGCTGCGGGTCGCGTAGCACTCGGTGGACGGCACTTCGAGTTCTCGGCTCACGAATCCACCTACTGACCATGAAGCAGATTCAGCCCGGCACTCAATGCGCGATGACCGCGGAGAATGTGCGGAATGGCCCTTCCGTACCCACTGTACATCTCGTGTACGTCACACACCTCTTAGCCGTGGATGACCCGACGTTCTCAATGTCCGATAATGGCTGTTACCGGACATTGAGCGATTCCGAGACATTCACACCTGCGCGGTCCACAGCACCTCGCGCCCGCCACCAATGCTACAGCGCGCACATTTTGCGCCGCAGCCGCCTCGCGTGCACTACGCAGGAAGTGCGTGACGCTCGAAATGAACATTCGGGTATGGAATGCTTTGTTGATGCCGACCGTCCGCAGCACCAAGCCGAATCCCGACGAGCAGATCCCCGTAGCTCTCGCCGCGCGCATCGTCGGCATCGACCGATCCTCCCTCGCGCATCTGGTCGATCACGGACTGGTGCCTCGTCTCGACCTCGAGGCTGTGCGAGCACTGGCCGCCAGTAGCGAGGTGGCCGCAAAGACCACGGACTCTCCGGGCCACCTCGTGATGCGCATGGATGTCGACCCCGGCAGGCAGCGGATCGCGGACATGAGCGACGACGAGCTGTCCCGCAATGTCGAGGGCCCCCACCGGCTCTCCGGCTCCGCTGTGCGCCGCGGCGTCCTACTGTGCGTGCGCTCGTTCGTCATCGCCACCGGGCACCTCGAAGGCCTCGGCGATCCGCTCCCGCTGCGCACCGATCGACGGGGTCGCGAGATCACCGGGCGGACCATCTCGGTCAGCATCGAGCACCGCCTGAGCGACCTCTCCTCACGCCCCTCGAAGGCTGTCGAGGATGCCCGGTGGCTCGGCCGTCGGGCTCGTGTCGGCACCGGCGGCGCCGTGCTGCCCCTTCAGTCCTGACGCCCGGTCCCGCATGCGCACTGCGGCCACCTGCCGCCACGCTTCCTGAACTCGAGGACGACCACGAGCGCCCCACACCCAGCCGGAGCGACTGTCCTGTCAGGCGGCACTCGCGCCCACTGCACCAGTACCCGGAAGGACCGATCCACGAGGAGCAGGAGCACCATGACCACCATCGGACAGCACGCCGCGCCCCATCCCCTCGAGGACCAGCACGCTGTGCGGATGCTTCTTCGAACTGCCGAGTTCAGCGACGACCCCGAGGTGCTGGACGACCTGGCCCGCGCCGAGGTGACCGGCGGTGTTCTGCGGAAGATCGCGCACAACCCCGCGACATCCGAGGACACGCTGGAGTGCCTGATCGAGCTCGACCAGAGGTGGCTCACCTTCCCCGTCACCCGCCGCCGCGATCTCTCCCCCGAGTTCATCGACGGCATCGCCCGCCGACTCACCGACCGCAACGCGATCTTCCATGCCTCCTCCGCACCGAACGCGGACCCGGAGACCCTGCGCTACCTGGCGGCTCATCCGTCCGCACCGATGGCGACCGTCGAGACGGTCGCTCAGCGACTCGCCACGTGGCCGCTGTCGGTCGCGTAACCGCGCTGCCGTGGTGATGCCGGTAAATCTTTGGTCCATGATTGGGGAGATCACGGAACAGGCAAGACTCCGAGGTATCGCTCTCCTCGGGATCTTATGCATTCCCAGCCACCAGGCCTATCCGCCGACGCGCGAAACAGGCTACCAGAATTCTTTCAGCATTCGCCAATGCTGCGTCGCGCGGATCTTCTAGGCGTCCTGTGTGTTCACCGAAATGCCCACTAACGCGGGTGAGCGTGAACTATTGTGGAAGGCCGGTAGTGTCTGCCCCCGTCCAGGCTGTCGCTACCAAGAATCTGGCTCTCCGCAGTTGAGCGTGGTCGTGTCGTGACGCAAGATGGCTCGTGCCCTTGCTGAGGATGGGTGTTGTCAGACATCCAGCTTCAGAAGGACACGAGCCGTGATCGAGCATATGTGCTCGCAGCCGCGCGATGGGCGTGACGCTGCCAGCATCGTTTTCGACCTGCCCGGATACGACGTGGTCGACGCTGTCGACCTGCCCCTGGGAGGGCGGCGGGTGGTGGTCCAGGCCCGCGCGAGGGACGAGGCATGTCCGGGCTGCGGAGTGCTCTCTGCCCGGGTCCATGCCTGGGCGCGCCAGCACGTGACCGCCCTCCCCTGTGGTGGGGATGCGGTCGAGGTGGTGGTGCGCAAGCCGCGGATGGTCTGCGCCGAGCCGGCCTGTCCGCGCAGGACGTTCACCCAGGCCACCGACGAGCTCCCGCTTCGCGCGCGGTGCTCGCGGCGGCTGCGCGAGCAGCTGGTCGAGGCGGTGGTCGACTCCGGCCGCGCCGTTGGGGAGGTCGCCGCCGCCTTCGGGGTGGCCTGGTGGACGGTGCAGAACGCGATCGATGCTGCTGCGGTGACCCTGCCCGATGCGGACACCGTGGCGGTGCGTGAGCTGGGCATCGACGAGCACCGCTTCGCCCGCGCCCGGTTCTTCCGCGAGCCCCAGACCCGCTCGTGGCGACGGATCGAGCCGTGGATGTCGACGTTCGTCGATGCCCGCACCGGGCAGGTCCTCGGCGTCGTCGACGGCCGGGGCAGCACCGGGATCCAAAGCTGGCTCGAGCAGCGCTCACTGTCATGGCGCGAGGGCATCAAGGTCGTCGCGATCGACCCCTCGGCTCCCTTCCGGGCCGCGATCACCCGGGCCCTGCCCCGGGCTCGCGTGGCGGTCGATCACTGGCACTTGGTCAAGCTCGCCAACCAGGCCGTGACCACGGTCCGTCAGCGGGTCTCGCGCGAGCAGCACGGGCGCCGGGGCCGGAAGAACGATCCGGTCTGGGCCCACCGGATGCTGTTGCTGCGCGCCGGCGATCGGCTCTCGCTGCGGGCCCTGCGACGGCTCCAGGACGTCTTTGATCGTGATGACCCCACCGATGAGATCAGTGCTGCCTGGGCCGTCAAAGAACACACCCGGATGCTGCTGGCCTGCAACGACATCGAGTCTGCCACCACCGCACGCGGGCAGCTGGGGATCGCCGTGCTCGCCGCGGATATGCCCGAAACCTGGACACTGTGGAACACCATCAACGCGTGGTGGGACGAGATCGAAACGTTCATCACAACCGGCGTGACCAACGCCCGCACCGAGGCCGCGAACACCGGCGTCAAGCACATCAAGCGCACCGGCCGTGGCTACCGCAACCACGACCACTATCAGGCCCGTATCCTGCTACGCAGCCACCGACGAACACGCCGGCGGCGCACCTTGAATCAGCAGGGCACCACACTCAAATGCGAATAGCCCCATAACCCTGATCATCGGAGGTCGTAATGGCCCGCAAAACCCAAGTTCTCCTCGTGGACGATATCGACGGAACGGACGCTACGAACACGGTCACGTTCGGGCTCGACGGCGTCGCGTACGAAATCGACCTGAACGACGACAACGCTCGCCAGCTGCGCTCCGAGCTGGAGAAGTGGACGGCTCCGGCCCGCCGTACCGGCGGTCGCGCGCGGCGCGGCACGGGAGGCGGCACGGCCGGCGATGCGAAGAAGATTCGCCAGTGGGCGTCCGAGAACGGATACGAGGTCTCCGAGCGGGGCCGCATCCCCGCCGACGTTCGCGAGGCGTACGCCGCGGCGAACTGATCGAGCGCCCGTACCGGGTGTGGTTTCGTGCCGCGCGGATGGGCGTCCGCGCAAGTCTTCTGCGCCGGTCCGCTGATGAGAGGGAGAGCTGTCAGTAGGGTTGCCTTCGTTCCCTTGTTCCCTCTTCGTGCCCCTGGGAAGTAAAGGCGACCCCTACCCTCCGGGGGTATCGGCGGAACGCGCGTAAAGCCGCGGTTAAATTTTCGAACCGGGCGTTTCATGCCTCGGTAGATCGGCCGATTTGGCCCGTACGTTGATCTCGCAGCCCACGACAGGAGCCGTCTCCTCGATGCTCGCTCCGCCGTCGCTGCGGCACTGACGAAGTCATCGACTCTCGCCCGATACGGGGTGGGAATATTACGGAGTTGAACCATGGCCCAGAACAACACCCACCGCGCCATCGGCCGAGCAGTCACGCCTGTCGGGACCGCCGGCCGCGCACTGCGGGGCGCCGGCGGTGCCGCCGTGCTCGGCACGGTCGTCATCGGCTCCACACTGCTCGCGGGCCCCGCGCAGGCCGCCCCCGCCACACCGGCCGTTGCTGCCCAGGCCTCAGCCCCCGCGGCGCCGGCTCCTGCCCATGCGACCTCTACACTCGCGGCCGAGAAGCTGCGGTGGGGTTCGCAGGGAGCGTCGGTGGAGCAGCTCCAGAGCGCGCTCAACGAGCAGGGCGCCTCGCTGGCCGTCGACGGCAAGTTCGGCAAGCTCACCCACGGCGCCGTCAAGGACTTCCAGCGCACCCATGACCTGCAGATCGACGGGGTCGTGGGCCCAGAGACGCGCGGCGCACTGAACGGCAGCGGCGCTTCGATCTCAGGCGGCGGGACGTCTGCTCCTGCCCCGGCGCACTCGGCGACGAACTCTCAGCAGGCGATCGTCGACGCCGCGCGCAGCCAGATCGGCGCCTCCTACTCATGGGGTACCTCCAATCCGGGCGTCAGCTTCGACTGCTCTGGCCTGAGTTCTTACGCGTACGCGCAGGCCGGCATTGACCTGCCCCGCACCTCGTCCCAGCAGGTCGCGGCCGGCACCACGGTCTCCAAGTCCGAGGCCCAGCCCGGTGATCTGGTCGTATGGCCCGGCCACCTCGGGATCTACGCCGGTGGGGACACGGTCATCGACGCGGGACGCTCGCCGGGCGCTGTCACCGAGCGGACCATCTGGGGCAATCCCACCTTTGTCACCTTCCGCTGACCGCAGGTCACAACACTGACGCAAGGGGAGCCTCGACCAACGGTCGGGGCTCCCCTTTGCATGCAGAGGCGGCGGTGTCAGCCGATCGAGGCCAGCAGCTCGGCGCAGGCCTTCTCGCAGCGACGACAGGCGTCCGCGCAGACCTTGCAGTGCTCGTGCATCTCTGCGTGCTTCTCGCACTCCTCGGCGCAGGACCGGCATGCCGCCTGACACGCTTCGAGCAGGGCTCGGGTGAGGGCGACGTTCTTCCCGGTCTGGCGGGACAGGACCCGGCCGGTTGCCTCGCAGACATCGGCGCAGTCCTGGTTCAAGCGGATGCACTGGGTCAGTTCCGCCACCATGTCCTCGGCCAAGCAGGCGTCCGCGCAGGCGGTGCAGGTTTGGGCACATTCGAAGCAGGCCTCGATGCATTCGGCGAGCTTCTGTTGGTCGATGGCGCCGAGGTCCTTCGGGTAGGTCTGAAGCATTGAGGTGACGTGACGGGTCATGATCCTGCTCCTTCTCGTTCCGAACCGGCCGGCGGATACCGGCCCGCCCCGACGACGATAGCCAGGGGTCTCGAGAGACGGAAGCGAGTGGACCGTTCGTTCACAGGCGCTGAGGGCCGACTGGTCAGCGCTGTCCTCAAGAAGTCAAGATCTGACCTTGAGGAGACCTTGATCTAGGGGCCATAGGCTGGCGGAAAGTGTCCTCTGACTAGGAGAAAATATGCGTTCTCGTCGTTCTTTCGGTCGTCTCGCGGCCGTCGTCTTCACCGGTGCGATTGTGTTTGCCGGCTGCACCGACAATGGGTCTGACGAGGATCAGACGTCGGATACGTCGGGCGAATCAGAGGAGTCGAAGGCGTCCGATGGGGGCGGCCACGCGGATATGGAGCACCCGATGGATGGCGGCCCAGCGCCCGAAGGGATGATGCCCGCAGAGGACCCCGAGTTCCCCGTCGGCACCGAGGTGACGCTCACAGCGGACCACATGGAGGGCATGGAGGGCGCGACGGCGACGATCACCGGCGCCTTCGAGACCACGACCTACTCGGTCAGCTTCACGCCGACCGATGGCGGGGACCCGGTCACCGACCACAAGTGGGTCGTCCACGAGGAGCTCGAGAGCCCCGGCGAGGCACCGCTGGCGGAGGGCAACGAGGTGGTCATCACCGCCGAGCACATGGCGGGCATGGAGGGCGCTGACGCCACCATCGACAGTGCCATCGACGAGACCGTGTACATGGTCGACTTCGAGGCCGACGGGATGATGATGACCAACCACAAGTGGGTCGTCGAGAGCGAGATCGAGCCCCTCCAGTGATCACGACCCGTCGCCGCACCGTCCGGCTGCCTCGACGATCGCTCATGATCGGTGCCGGCCTGCTCCCGCTCGTGATCGCCGGTTGCTCCAGCAGCGGATCTGAGACCGCTCCGGTCACGGGCAGCGAGGAGTTGCTCCAGGACCATGGCTTCGCAGACATCGACGCGCGCGAGATCATCGACCGGCTCGAAGCGCTCCCGGTGGCTGAACGGCCGCAGAACCTGATAGCCAGCGTCACGCCGTCGTCTGTCCAGCTCCAAGATGATGCGGGGCGGGAGGCCGAGCTGCCCCTTCCCGAGGGCCAGTTCTACCTGTCGGTGGCCCCGTTCGTGGAGACCACCCACGAGTGCGCCTTTCACAGCCTGACCACGTGCCGCGGGGAACTGCGCAGCCGCGAGGTCACAGTGAGCGTGGTCGATGCCGGCTCGGGAGAGATTCTCGAGGAGGGCACTCGTACCACGCATGACAACGGGTTCTTCGGTCTCTGGCTGCCGCGCGGGATCACCGCCGAGCTCACGTGCGCCCTCGAGGAGTACACGGGGTCCGCGTCCATCTCGACTCAGGCAGAGGATGATCTGACGTGTCTGACCAGTCTCCAGCTCACCTGAGCCGACGAGACACCCGGCCCGCGTCCTGGCACTCAATGGGCACCGCCGCGCGGAGCGGGGCCAGGCCTGGCCCCAGCCGGCGGGCCACGCTGCGGCTGGGCGGGAGCCTGCTCGTTCTTACGCCCCTTCTGGCGGCATGCAGCAGTTCCTCCGATGCGGCGAGTGAGGCCAGCGCCGGGTACGTTTCCGGCGATGGCGTCATCGTCGAGATCCCCCGGGAGACTCGCGCAGATCCTCTGGAGATCCGGGGCAGTACGTACGGCAACGAAGAGTTCGATTCCGTGGCGATGCGCGGTGCGCCGTTAGTGGTCAATGTCTGGTATGCCGCGTGTCCGCCGTGCCGGGTCGAAGCACCGGCACTGGAGGCCGCGCACGCCGAGTACAGCGTCCTGGGAGTGGGATTCGTGGGCGTGAACACTCGCGACAAGGCCGGGCCTGCCGCCGCTTTCGAGCAGACCTTCGGCATCACCTATCCCTCGATCCCCGACCAAGACGGCGCCTTGATCGCAGCCATGGACGGCAGCGTCTCCCCTAACGCCGTCCCGACGACATTGATCCTGGATGCTGAAGGACGAGTAGCCGCTCGGATCACGGGTGCGGCCGAACAGACCACCCTCGAAAGCCTCATCGAGACCGTGTTGGCGGAGGCCGCCTGATGGGTGAACTGTTCGCCTCCACCGTGATGAGCGGACCCTTGGCGGCAGCCCTGCTGCTGTCTCTGGTGGCCGGTCTGGTCGCATTCCTCTCCCCGTGCGTGCTCCCCGTGGTCCCCGGCTACCTCGGATACATCACCGGTCTCACCGGACGAAACGCCGGACCGCGCCGCACCAGCGATCCTGGGGAACGACCATGGCGCCTGGTCACTGGCGCGGTGCTGTTCGTCGCCGGCTTCACGGCAGTGTTCCTGGTCATCGGCGGGTTCGTCGGTGCACTCGGGTCATTGATGATCCAGTACACGAGCGCGATCAATCGGGTCTCCGGAGTGCTGGTCATCCTCATGGGCCTGGTGTTCGTGGGAGTCTTCCCCCGCCTCTCCGGCGAGAAGAGGATTCGGAAGCGTCCTGATGCCGGACTAGCCGGAGCCCCGCTGCTCGGGATCACGTTCGGCTTCTCGTGGACCCCGTGCATCGGCCCGACGTTCGCCGCGGTCGCGGCGCTCAGCCTCGGGGAGGCTTCCGCGAGCCGCGGCGCACTCCTCGCATTTGGCTACGCGATCGGGCTCGGGATCCCGTTCATCCTCTTCGCCCTCGTGTTCCGTCGCGCTCTCGGCATCTCCAGAGTGCTGTCCCGGCATCGCCGCACGCTCCAGATCTTCGGGGGCTCGGTGCTCATCGCCATCGGACTGCTGCTGGTCACCGGAGTGTGGGAGCAGTGGATGGCGATGCTGCAAGTGCGGATCGGTACCTTCACGACAGTCGTCTGAGAGCTGCAGCCCGCCTTCCGCTGCCGGCTCAGCGATCAGCGATCGCTCGCTCGGGGCAATCGGATGGTGAAGGTGGCTCCCCGTCCCGGACCCTCGCTGGCCGCAGTCATGGTCCCACCGTGCGAATCGACCAGGGCCCGACTGATCGTCAGGCCGATGCCTGAGCCGGAGTTCTCACGTGTCCGTGAGCTGTCGGCGCGGAAGAAGCGTTCGAACAGGCGAGACCGGTCCTCAGCGGTGAACCCTTCGCCGTCGTCCGCTACCGCGATCTCCACCGTGCTGCCGTGGGTGGTTGCCGAGACCGTGACGGTGCCTCCGAAGGAGGTGTGCCGCAGAGCGTTGCTCAGCAGGTTCCCCAGAACTTGGGCGAGGCGGTCCGGGTCCGCGTGGATCGTCATGGAGTGGGGCAGGGCCACTTCTCGCCGTAATGTCACCCCCGCCGTCTCACACCGTTCCTCCCATTCCTGGAGGGCCGATTCCAGCAGGTCATCGATGGCGATGGCGCGCAGCTGTACCGGGAGCTGGCCTTCCTCGGCCCGGGATACCTCACTGATGTCGTCGGCCAAGCGCGACAGGCGAACGGTCTGGCCGGCGAGGATGGGCATGGCCGCCTCGGGCTCGATGACACCATCGGCCATCGCCTCGTGATGTGCCGAGAGGGTGGCGATAGGGGTGCGCAGCTCATGGGCGAGGTCGGAGAGCAGTTGGCGTCGGGTCTCTTCGACGGCGTCCAGGCGTGCAGCCATGTCGTTGAGCGTGGCGGCCAGGGAGTCGAGTTCGGTCCCGGCGCCGACGGAGGGCACGCGTGTGGAGTAATGGCCCCGGGACAGTTCATCGACAGTCGAGGTGAGGCCCTGGAGCGTCTGGCGGAGTCGTCGCGCCAGGTTCCAGGTGACAAATCCCGCGGCCAGGAGGGAGACCACCAGTCCGACTCCGAGGGCAAGTGCGAGCGCGTCACGGTAGGCTCGCTCGATGTGGATGAGCTCCGCGCTTCCCACGGGGAGGTCGGTTTGGAGCAGGTGGTAGTGGAAGACGGCGGGCCCGATGAGCACTGTCAGGACCGTGATGGTGAGCGCGCCGGCGAGCAGAACGATCAGCTGTCCGATCATCAGGCGTGAGGCCAAGCTGGCGTGAGGCCGAACCATTCGAGGAGAAGCACTGCGGGCGGTCACGACCTCACCCCTTCCCCATCCGGTAGCCGATGCCGCGCACGGTGGTCACGAACCGTGCAGACTCAGCCGACTCGTCCAGTTTTCGTCGGAGGTTGGCGATGTGCACATCGACGAGATGGTCATCTCCGATCCAGCTGTCGCCCCAGACGGCCTCCATCAGCTGTCTGCGACTGAAGGCCTGGCCCGGACGGTGCGCCAACGTCATTAAAAGCCCTCTCTCAGTAGGGGTCAGCGCGATCGCCCGGCCGGCGAGGCGCACCTCCTGCCCAGTCGTGTCGATCTCGAGCTCTCCGAACGTGCGCACCGTCTCAGAAGACGCACTTCCGGATTCGGCGCGTGGTCGGCGCAGTACGGCCTGGACTCGGGCAACGAGCTCACGCACGCTGAATGGTTTGGTGAGATAGTCATCGGCCCCCACCGACAGTCCCACCAGGCGATCCACCTCCTCGGAACGCGCGGTGGTGATCAGCACGTAGCAATCGGAGAACGCGCGGATCTTCCGCATCACCTCCAGACCGTCGAGACCCGGAAGGCCGAGATCGAGGATGATCACGTCCGGCGCCATGGTGCGTGCTCTTTCCACGGCCTCCGGACCGTTGCGCGCGCTCGCGGTCGCGTAGCCGGCCTTGGCCAGGTACGCCTGAACCACGTCAGACAACGCCGGTTCGTCTTCGACGACGAGAACCATTGCTGCTGCTCGTTCCGCTTCACTCCTCATGGGTTCCAGTCTGGTCTCCGTTCCTGGACGCCGAGGGTTTCGCGGAGGATCTGGACCAGATCTTGAGGAACTCTCGACGAGATCTTCGCCCGCCTCGAGGAGTCTGGTGGGGACTGTGTCGCGTACGAACTCGACCCCCTCAAGGAGAACCTCGATGATGCCTATCGATGCGATGTCGTGGCTGCTGTGGGCGATGGTCGCCGGCCTCGTCGTTCTCCTCTGGGCCTCGGCGTTGCTGCTGGCACGCACTGTGCTGCCCGGGCGTCCCCGACGTGCTCGGGACGAGAACGAGGCGATCGGAGAACTCTCCCTACGCCTCGCTCGAGGTGAGATCGAGGCCGACGAGTTCGAACAACGGCGACAACTGGTCCGGGACACGTTTCGACACTGACACCTCCCCTCCATGAAGAAGGACTGCACCTGTGAAGAGCATTTCCCGCCGTACGATGTTCGCCGGAGGCTTCGGCGTGGCAGCGCTGACGCTCGCGGCATGCGGTGACCGCGCTACCCCTACTGAGGCAGGTGCCTTCGCGTCGCCTCCTTCCCTGACGCCGAAAGCTGGCCAGAACGTCGTCACCCAGACTCTGACCGCGGCGCCGACGACGTTGGACCTCGGGGGTAAGGCGGTCTCGACCTGGGCATACGGGGAGAGCCTTCCCGGGCCGCTGATCCGCGCCACGGCTGGTGATCTGATGCGCATTACGCTCGACAACCGCCTGCCCGAGACCTCCACGATCCACTGGCATGGCATTCGACTGCACAATGCGGCCGACGGTGTGCCGGGGATGACGCAGGACGCCGTCGAGCCGCAAGCGTCCTTCACCTATGAGTTCGTCGTACCCGATCCCGGGACCTACTTCCTCCACTCCCATGTCGGCCTGCAGCTGGACCGCGGGCTGTACGCCCCGCTGATCATCGATGATCCCGACGAACCGGGTGACTACGATGCGGAATGGATCGTGACCCTCGATGACTGGCTCGATGGCACCGGGCAGACTCCTGACGAGGTCCTCGCCGCCCTGACCGATGCCGGGGCCTCGGATGCTGGTGGCATGGACCACGGCGACATGCCCATGGGCGACGGGGGCTCCCGCGGCATGGATCACGGCGACATGCCGATGGGTGATGAGCCCTGGGGTGACGCGGGGGACGTGGCCTACCCCCACTTCCTCATCAACGGTCGGGTTCCAGAAGCACCGGAGATCTTCGAGGCGAAGCCCGGCCAGCGCGTGCGCATCCGTCTGATCAACGCCTCCGCCGATACCATTTTCGCTCTCGCGCTCGGCGATCACGATCTGTCCGTCACCCATTCGGACGGATTCCCCGTCGATCCGGTCACCGCCAAGGCGCTCTACCTCGGCATGGGCGAACGCTACGACGTGATGGTCACGGTCAAGGACGGCATGTTTCCTCTCGTGGCGCGTCCTGTCGGGAAGACCAGCGGCGGCCAGGGGCTCGCCGTGATGAGGACCGGTACCGGGGAAGTGCCTGCTCCGGGCGTCCAGGTGCCGGAACTCGACGGGGAGGTTGTCATCGGATCCGCCCTGGAACCGGCCGAGACCGCACGACTCGAGGACCGCACCGTCGACACCGAACTCGAGCTCGCATTCCAAGGCTCGGTGCAGCCGTACCAGTGGGCGATCAACGGAGCGCCCTACGGGCAGAACACCCCGCTCAGCATCCGCGAGGGACAGCGAGTGCGGATCATCGCGACCAACCAGACGATGATGAGCCACCCCCTCCACATCCACGGCCACACCTTCGCCCTGCCTTCGGGACTTCGGAAGGACACCGTGATGATGGCCCCCATGGAATCGCTCGCCCTCGACTTCGATGCGGACAATCCGGGTCGGTGGGCAGCGCACTGCCACAACGCATACCACCAGGAGGCCGGCATGATGACCGGCATCGACTACGCGTCATGACGCCCATCCTTCGGGCCCCTGATGTCGAAGTAGGCGAGAACGCCCCGGGTTTCGACCTGGTAGGAGTGGGAGCCGACTGCAGCACTCGCAGTGTCTTCAGCGCCTTTTGGTGGCGGAGAAGGCTGGGAGCAGGGTTCCGATGATGAGCTCGGCCGCGTCCTTGCGCGCGATTCGGCCGGCGGTCACCTCTTCGGCGGCGGCGTTCATGGCCAGATGCGTGACGGCGAGCATCCAGCTGACCGGAAGATCCGCGCGGAAGAATCCTTCTCGCTGTCCACGTTCGAAGAGTCCCTGCATTCGTCCCTCGGCCACCTCGTGCATCTCACGAATACGCGCTGCCGGTAGCTCACGCTGTGCCACCACGAGCACGGACCGCACACGTTCTAGGAGCGTCCAGCTCGATGTGATGAGAGCTTCCAGCGCTGCTGCGGGGTCCCCGTCGAGGGGTACGCCCCCGAGGACGCCTTCAGCCTGCTCGAGGCTGTCCGTAAGAGTCGCGTCGATGAGTGCCTCGCGGTTGGCGAAGTGCCCATACAGAGTCATGCGGCCTACGCCGGCTTCGGCAGCGATGTCGGCGACAGAGGCATCCGGGTTCTTGCGCAGAGCGACCGGCGTGGCGGCAAGAATTTTCGCCCGGCTGCGCTGTGCGTCGGCACGCTGATTGACCGCCGGTGCGCTCTTGTGGCGCGCAGCTGCTGCGGTCGTGCCTTTGGCGTTCGGCATTGTCCACCTTTAACTCGTACTGGAATGTATGGGTTACTCTATCGCTTGTAACCCGTACACGTATGTACGAGTTAAGGGTCTTGGGGCATCCCGCCCCATGGGAACGCAGTCAACGAGAGAAGGGCCGGAGGTCATGAGAACGATGAAGCACGAGACGAACGAGGTGCGCCATGACTGAGATCAATGCGCCTGCGCCCCAGACGCAGGCGAAGCAGTGGTGGGGTCTTGCGGTCCTCGTAATCCCCTCGACCCTGCTGTTCATGATGTTGACGATACTGTTCCTCGCAGCCCCGAAGATGGCCGCAGATCTGGGCCCGACGAGCGCACAGCTGCTGTGGATCCTCGACATCTACGGATTCGTGATGGCCGGCTTCCTCGTCGCGATGGGTGTCGTCGGCGATCGCGTCGGCAAGCGCCGTCTCATGGTGATCGGTGCCGTCGTGTTCGGTCTCGTCTCGATCGCTGCGGCGATGACGACGATCCCGGAGCTGATGATCGCCTGGCGAGCCGTTCTCGGCCTCGGAGGAGCCATGATGCTCCCCTCCACCCTGGGACTGATCTTCGTGCTGTTCGCCGAGCCGAAGGCACGCGGAATCGCGATCGGGGTATGGGCTGGCGGCATCTCAGCGGGTGTCGCGCTCGGCCCTCTGCTCAGCGGGCTCCTGCTTGAGGTGTTCGGCTGGGAGGCGACGTTCCTGGTCGCTGTCCCGGTGATGGCGCTGGTGGCTATCGGTGCCCCGCTGCTGCTTCCGGAGCACAAGGACGAAACCGCGCGGATCGACATCTTCAGCGCACTGCTTCTGGTCGCCGCACTACTTGGGATCATCTACGGCATCAAGCGCTTCGCCACCCAGGAGCCGGTTGGACCAACGGCCGGGCTCCTCATCGCCGGGATGCTGGTCGGACTATGGTTCGTGATTCGACAGCTCCGCTCCGTCAACCCCCTGTTGGACGTACGGCTGTTCGCCAATCGCACGGTCAGTGGGGCTCTCACCGTCTTCCTCCTGTCGGCCGCGGCCCTGGGAGGTGTGTACTCGTTGTTCACCCAGTACCTGCAACAGGTCCAGGGGCTCTCACCGATGCAGGCAGGGCTGTCGATCATCCCAGCCGCTGCGGTGCTCATCGTCGTCTCCACCCTCTCCCCGATGTTCGCTCGGAAATTCCGTCCCGGCAGCGTCATCGCGCTCGGTCTGCTCACGCAGGTCGTCGGCTACATACTGTTCACCCAGCTCGATGCTGGCACCGGTCTCGCCTTCGTGATCGCGAGCTTCGTGATCACATACCCGGGCGTTGCACCCTCGATGGCACTGACGACTGATCTGGTGGTCAGTTCGGTTCCCCCGAACAAGGCCGGTGGCGCGTCGGGATTGGCGACCACGGTCAACGATCTGGGCATCTCACTCGGCGTGGCGGTCATCGGCAGCGTCGGCATCGCCACCTATCGCAGCAAGATCACTGACACTCTGCCCGACGGAGTGCCACCAGAGGCCGCAGTGGTCGCGAAGACCGGGATCGACGGAGCCCTCGCCACTGCATCGCAGCTACCCGACGCTGTCGGCGCGTCCCTTGCCACCGCAGCGCAGCAGGCGTTCACCAGCGGGCTGAACATCACCGGCCTGGTTTCCGCTGTCATCGCCGCTCTCGCCGCACTCATCGCCGCCACGCAATTGCGGCACATCCGACCGACGGGCGAAACCGCATCGGAATCGAGCTCCACCGAGGAATCCGTGCGGTGATCGATGCAGGCAAGTCGACGCCCGTCGCTCGCCACCAAAGAGCTTGCGCGGTACCCGGAGGGGGTATAACCTCAACCGTGAACCGATACCCCCTGGGGGTATCAAGATGAGAGGAGCACGATCATGGCGACGACGAACGAGTACCAGGTGACCGGTATGACCTGCGGGCATTGCGAGATGTCCGTCCGCGAGGAGGTCGGCGAGCTCTCCGGGGTGACCGACATCCAGGTGAGCGCCCAGACAGGTCGCCTCATCGTCACCTCCGAAGAGCCCCTCGATGACGCGCAGGTCATCACCGCCGTCGAAGAGGCCGGTTATTCGGCCGCCAAGACTCGATGAATGCCGCCGGACGACTGATCGCCTACGGCGCCGCTCTCGCTGTGACCTTCGGAGGCGCATTCGTCGCCGCCGGAGCCATCGTCCCGGATCGGATCGTCGAACGATGGGCATCGCAGGCTGCCGAGGCTCCGCACGACGAGGTCAGCGCAAGGGCCGCGGCCACCGAGCCCGCGGTCGCGCCGCAGAAGGGCGTGTCGATGTCCTCGCAGGGCTACGTGCTGTCTGAGGTCTCCGCACCGGTGTCCACGGAGGAAACCGGGGAGCTCGTCTACACGATCACCGGGCCCGACGGGGAGCCGGTGACGGACTATCAGGAGGCCCACGAGAAGGAGATGCATCTGATCGTGGTCCGCACTGACGGTACCCAGTACCGCCACGCGCATCCCGACCTGGACCCGTCAACCGGCACATGGTCCCTCCCCTGGCAATGGGAGGAAGCAGGTACATACAAGATCTATGCCGACTTCGCTCCCGCCGGCGAGGGCACAGACAGCCTGACGCTGTCGCGGACCGTTGACGTTGCCGGCGAACTCAAGCCTGTCAACGACCGTCCCGTATCGACGACGGACGAGGTCGACGGGTTCGACGTGTCTGTGGAAGGGGACCTGATTGCAGGGACCTCTAGCGATCTCTCGCTGACAGTCACGCAAAACGGTGCTCCGGTGGCCACTTTGGAGCCCTACCTCGGCGCCTACGGGCATCTCGTCGCGCTACGAGCGGGCGATATGGGGTACCTCCATGTCCACGCCGAGGGCGAGGACCCGGGGGCCGGTGAGACGTCCGGCCCCTCGATCCCCTTCGTGGCGGAGGCTCCCACGGCCGGCCGCTACTTCCTCTACCTGGACTTCCAGATCGACGGCCAGGTGCACACTGCGCAGTTCGTCGTCGAGGCGGAGCACGGCACCGGAGGCGAGAGCGCCGACGCCCACCCGGACCGGCACTGACCCAATCGGGCCGCGTCGTCCGCCACCACAGACCGGAAAGGACATGCAGTGAATACCGAAGCACCACCGCTCATCGCGGATACCGGCATTGAGCTGGAGATCGGCGGGATGACGTGCGCGTCGTGCGCGAACCGCATCGAGCGCAAGCTCAACAAGCTCGACGGCGTGGCCGCGAGCGTCAATTACGCCACCGAGAAAGCCAAGGTCACTGCCCCCGAGGGGTATGACCCGCAGCTGCTGGTCGCCGAGGTCGAAAAGACCGGGTACACGGCCGCGCTGCCGAAGCATGCGACCCCGGCCGGCTCAGGCCCTGCCTCCGATGAGGAGGACGAGGCAGACCCCGAGCTCACCTCCCTGCGGCACCGTCTGATCGGTGCGGTCGTGCTGACTGTCCCGGTCATCGCGATGGCGATGGTTCCCGCGCTGCAGTTCCCCTACTGGCAGTGGCTGTCCCTGGCGCTCGCGGCGCCGGTGATCGTCTGGGGGGCCTGGCCGTTCCACAAGGCGGCCTGGACGAACCTCAAGCACGGCGCGGCGACGATGGACACGCTCATCTCGATGGGCACCTCCGCGGCGCTGCTGTGGTCGCTGTATGCGCTGTTCTTCGGCACCGCCGGAACCCCGGGGATGACCCACCCGTTCGAGCTGACGATCGCCCCGTCCGACGGCGCAGCGAACATCTACCTCGAAGTCGGCGCAGGCGTGACGATGTTCATCCTCCTGGGCCGCTACTTCGAGAAGAGGTCCAAGCGCCAGGCGGGAGCCGCATTGCGGGCCCTGCTCGAGCTGGGGGCGAAAGAGGTCTCCGTGCTGCGCGGGGGCCGGGAGCAGAAGATCGCCATCGAGGATCTCGCCGTGGGCGATGAGTTCATCGTTCGTCCCGGAGAGAAGATCGCCACCGACGGCACCGTCGTCTCCGGTACCTCTGCGGTTGATGCGTCGATGTTGACCGGCGAGTCCGTGCCGGTCGAAGTGGGCGAGGGTGACGCCGTCACCGGCGCGACCGTCAACGCCGGCGGCCGGCTCCTGGTTCGCACGACCCGCGTCGGCTCCGACACCCAGCTGGCCCAGATGGCCAAGCTCGTCGAAGACGCCCAGACCGGGAAGGCCGAGGTCCAGCGCCTGGCCGACCGGATCTCCGGGATCTTCGTGCCGATCGCCATCGCAGTAGCGGTGGTCGCGCTCGGTGGCTGGCTCGGCGCCGGGTTCCCTGTCGAGGCAGCTTTCACCGCCGCCGTCGCGGTGCTCGTGATCGCCTGCCCCTGCGCCCTGGGCCTGGCGACGCCTACCGCGCTGCTGGTGGGCACCGGCCGGGGCGCTCAGATGGGCGTGCTGATCAAGGGCCCCGAGGTACTGGAGTCCACCCGCAAAGTCGACACCGTGGTACTGGACAAGACCGGCACCGTGACCACCGGCAAGATGACCCTGGTCGATGTCGTCACCGATGAGGGCACCGATCGCACCGAACTGCTGCGCATAGCCGGCGCCGTCGAGGACTCCTCCGAGCACCCCATCGCCCAAGCGATCGCCAAGAGCGCTACCCAAGAGGTCGGCGAGCTCCCGACACTGTCGGACTTCGCCAACGTCGAGGGCAAGGGTGTGCGCGGCACCGTCGAAGGACGCACCGTCGTCGTCGGTCGCGAGAGCCTTCTGGCCGAGACACAGATGACCCTTCGCCCCGAGATCGCTGCCGCCAAGGTGGACGCCGAGGAACAGGGCAAGACCGTCGTCGCCATCGGCTGGGACGGCATCGCCCGAGGGATCTTGATCGTGGCCGACACGGTCAAGCCCACCAGCGCGGAAGCGGTCGCCGCGATGAAGGGCCTGGGGCTGACTCCGGTGCTGCTGACCGGTGACAACGAGGCCGTGGCCCGGCAGATCGCCACCGAGGTCGGGATCGACGAGGTCATCGCCGAGGTGCTCCCGGCCCAGAAGGTCGATGTGGTCTCCCGCCTCCAGGCCGAGGGCCGCACCGTGGCGATGGTCGGTGACGGCATCAACGACGCCCCCGCCCTCGCCCAGGCCGACCTGGGTCTGGCGATGGGCACCGGAACCGACGTGGCGATCGAGGCCAGCGACATCACCTTGGTGCGGGGCGATCTGCGCAGCGCGGTTGACGCCATCCGCCTGTCCCGCAGGACCCTGTCGACGATCAAGACCAACCTGTTCTGGGCTTTTGCCTACAACACGGCCGCGATCCCGATCGCCGCTCTGGGCATGCTCAACCCCATGCTCGCCGGCGCCGCGATGGCGTTCTCCAGCGTCTTCGTCGTGGGCAACAGCCTGCGGCTGCGCGGCTTCACCTCTGTCGCCACGAACTGACCCACCCCCCATGAGAGAAGGACAGCCATGAACGAGACCACCGATCAGAACCCCGGCTGCTGCGGCGGCCACGACCACACCTCCCCTGCGGTGCAGGCCGACGGCCGCACGAACCTGGCAGGCCCGGCAGAGGAAGACATGGCCATCTGCCCGGTGATGGAAGGCAGACCGGTCATCAAGAGCGTCGCCGAGGCAGCGGGCCTGTTCCGCGACTACGAGGGCAACCGCTACTGGCTCTGCTGCGCCGGCTGCGGCCCCCTGTTCGACGCCGACCCGCAGAAGTACATCGCCGCCTGAACGACACCGCTTCCGGGAGGGGAGGACTGCCCAAGAGTCCTCCCCTCCCATTTCTCTTTCGATCGGAGCTCGACTATGCCTGCCAAGAAGCACGTTCTCGTCCTCGGGGCCGGAGCTGCCGGGTCGTCCGCAGCCCAGGTGCTCGCCCAACACGAGGACATCGCCACCACCGCCATCGCCGCCACGGAGACGGCTCCCTACAACCGCACCCTGGTCAACAAGGCTGTCGCTACCGGCCTGATCGACGCAAAGCAGGCACACCTGCCGTTGCTGCCCACGACCACGATCCGGGACAGCGCCGAGGTCATCTTCCCAAAGCATCAGCACGTCGAACTGCGTTCGGGAACGCAGCTCGACTACGACGCCGTCATCGTCGCGACCGGCAGCACACCGCGCCCTCTCCCCGCTGGCATCGCCGGCCCGGGGACCCTGGAAAGCGGCTTGCTGACCCATCTGCACTCCCTGGATGACGCACTGCGCGTACGCGCTGTCATCGAGCAGACACCTGCGGCGCGGGTGCTGATCTACGGTGCGGGATTCATCGGTGCCGAGACCGCCGGGATCCTCAATCATGCTGGATGCGAGGTCACCCTCGCCGCTGCGTCAAAGCTCCCGGGGGTCACCGTCTTCGGCAGCCAGATCGCCGAGCAGCTCGCCCGCGCCCATCACGACGCGGTGGACACCCACTTCGGGCACGCACTGACCGCCTTGGAACGTACGGACCGCGGCCTGTACGCCGTCTTCGATGACGGCCGCGACCTCACCGCAGACCTCGTCATCACCGCCCTGGGCACCCTGCCTCTCAGCCCCGCCCCATGGAGCGGACCGATCCATGTCGACTCCCGTCTGCGCAGCCGGGAGCACGCGAAGTCCTACGCCGCAGGAGGCGTCGCCGTCCACGAGCACGCCGGCGCTGCCTGGCGTATCGATCATTGGGATGATGCTCTCGCCCAGGGCGCCCACGCCGCACGCAGCGTCCTGTTCGACCTCGGGCTCAAGGAAGATCCGGGCCCCTATCGACCCCGCGCTCTCTACAGCGCACAGATCCATGACCACCTCTACTTCGTAGCCGGACACACCAGCCCCCTCGGCACACCGCGCACCCTGACGACCAGCCCGCTGGTTCTCGCCCACGAGGACGCAGGGCGGCTCCTGGCGGTCGCCGGCCTGGACGCCGCGGCCGAGGTCATGGACCTCGTGCCCCAGCTGCACGCTCCGACCGTGGACGTTGCTCACAGCCGAAATTCTCCCTCGACAGATACCCCCTGGGGGTATACGGTGAGAGCATGAACGCTGAGAACCCACCCCGTCGTCACGACCACGGAGACACCGGAGAGCAGCACGATCACGCGTCCGCGACCTCCCAGGCCACTCATTCCGGCAGCCATGATCACCACGCTCACGGTGCCCACGCCGGCCACGCGGCCACCGCTGTCCGCGAGGATCACTCACAGCACAGCGGCCATGAGGGTCACGCTGGCCACGAAGGGCACGCGGGGCACGCCGGTCACGGTGGTGGCCACGGAGGCCATGGGGGGCACGCTGGTCACGGTGACCACGTCGGGCAGTTCCGGCGTCTGTTCTGGATCAATCTGGTCCTGGCCGTGCCGGTCGTTGCGTTCTCTTCGATGTTCGCGATGCTGCTGGGCTACGACCTGCCCGAGTTCCCCGGCGCCGCGGCGATCGCACCGGTGCTCGGCACGGTCATGTACGTGTGGGGCGGGCGGCCGTTCCTGACGGGCGCGGTCTCCGAGATCCGCTCCCGCAAGCCGGGGATGATGCTGCTGATCGGACTGGCGATCACGGTCGCCTTTGTCGCCTCCTGGGGCGCCAGCCTGGGTCTGCTCTCCCACGAGCTGGAGTTCTGGTGGGAGCTCGCGCTGCTGATCGTGATCATGCTGCTGGGCCACTGGATCGAGATGCGCTCCCTCGCCCAGACCACCTCGGCCCTGGACTCCCTGGCCGCCCTGCTGCCAGATCAGGCCGAGCGGATAGAGGGCGACGAGCTAGTCAGCGTCTCACCCTCCGAGCTGCGTCTCGGCGACCTGGTGCTGGTCCGCCCCGGGGCCAACGTCCCGGCCGACGGCGTGATCCGCGAGGGCCGCGCCGACGTCGACGAGTCCATGGTCACCGGCGAATCCCGACCGGTGATGCGCGCGACCGGGGACCGGGTCGTGGCCGGGACGGTCGCCACCGACTCCAGCCTGCGCATCGAAGTTACCGCGATCGGGGATGACACGGCCCTGGCCGGGATCCAGCGCCTGGTGACCGAGGCGCAGAACTCCTCCTCCCGCGCCCAGCGGATCGCAGACACAGCCGCCGGGTGGCTGTTCTGGTTCGCCCTGGGTGCCGCCGTGATAACCGCCCTCGTCTGGTCGATGCTGGGGATGCCCGATGCCGCCGTGGTGCGCACGGTGACCGTGCTGGTGATCGCCTGCCCCCATGCTCTGGGTCTGGCGATCCCGCTGGTGGTCTCCACCTCCACCGAGCGCGCCGCCCGGGGCGGCGTGCTGGTGAAAGATCGCCTGGCCCTGGAGGCCATGCGCACCGTCGATGCGGTCTTCTTCGACAAGACCGGCACCCTCACCAAGGGCGAGCCCGTCCTCGGTGAGATCATTCCTCGCCATGCGGATGCCACTGAGGTGCTCGCCCTGGCGGCTGCGGCTGAGGCCGAGAGTGAGCATCCCCTGGCTCGCGCGATCGTCAGCAAGGCCCGCGCCGACGGGGTGCAGGTTCCTGCCGCCACCGACATCAGCTCCACCCCGGCACTGGGCGTGAGCGCCCAGGTCGATGGCCACCAGATCCGCGTGGGCGGTCCCCGCCTGCTCGAGGAGACCGGCGCGGGCGAGGTCGAGGAAGCGGCCACCTGGCGCGAGGAAGGGGCGATCATCCTCCACGTGCTGCGGGATGGCGAGGTCATCGGCGGTCTCAAGCTCAGCGACGAAATCCGGCCCGAATCCCGCGACGCCGTCGAGGCCCTGCACAGCCTGGGGACCGAGGTCGTGATGATCACCGGTGACGCAGAGGCCGTGGCCAACAGTGTCGGCCGTCAGCTCGGCATCGACCGCGTCTTCGCCGGGGTGCGCCCTGAGGACAAGTCCAGCAAGGTCGCCCAACTCCAGGACGAGGGCAAAAAGGTCGCGATGGTCGGCGACGGCGTCAACGACGCCCCCGCCCTCGCGCAGGCCGATGTCGGCATCGCGATCGGCGCCGGCACGGACGTGGCGATCGGCTCGGCCGGGGTCGTGCTCGCCAGCTCCGATCCCCGCTCCGTGCTCTCGGTCATCGAGCTCTCCCGCGCCGCCTACCGGAAGATGAAGCAGAACCTGTGGTGGGCTGCCGGCTACAACCTGATGGCCGTGCCCCTCGCAGCCGGAATCCTGGCCCCGATCGGATTCGTGCTGCCGATGTCGATCGGCGCGATCCTGATGTCCCTGTCCACTCTCGTCGTCGCGCTAAACGCCCAGCTCCTGCGACGCCTCGACCTGCGCCCCGAAGCGAGCGTCGCCGCCCTGCGCGAGCGCCGCTGACCCCCTTCACAGAATGGAACCGCTCATGAGCACCGCCCCTGACATCGACGCCACCCAAGACCAGGCCTGCCACAGCGGCCCTCACGGGTACATCCAGGACAAGTCCCGCTACCTCAGCCGGCTCAAGCGGATCGAGGGCCAGGCCCGCGGGATCTCCCGCATGGTCGAAGAAGACGTCTACTGCATCGACATCCTCACCCAGGTCTCGGCCCTGACCAGCGCACTCGAAAACGTCGCACTGGGCCTGCTGGACGATCACCTCCGTCACTGCGTCCTCGATGCCGCCCGCGCCGGCGGCGACGAGGCCGAGATCAAGCTCAAAGAGGCCTCGGACGCCGTACGACGCCTCGTCAAGTCATGACGCGGTCCTGAGGGTCGCATCTACTCTCGCTACCAGGCAGGGGTTTCAGCGGCGTTGCCCGGCGGGATGGCGAGGTCCCCAGGGTTCTGCCGACGGAGCGGAGGGCCTGTCGGACTCCGTGATGGGCGGTGGGATCGTCGAGGCCGTTGTCGAGATGGGCGGCAGAGATGGCGGCGACATCGCGAGAGATGGTCGAGTGCGTGACCTGCCTACATCGGCAAGGGTGCAATGCAGGTTACAGTCGGGCGTGCCGGTAAGTCAGTAGTCACTTGGTGCTCCGCTCGGCGCGAATACTCAGTAGATGACCATCGATGTCGGCACAGGACCGCATCACGCGCCTGCCTTGAAGCTACAACCGTTTCGATGGACTCGCCCGGCAAATCGTCGTACTCGCGCCTACACGGGACATCGCAAGCTGGAACTCATAGCAGATCCGTGATGCACTTGTCCAACACGCATAGTCCCAACCGATGGGACCTAAGTTGTTGGAGGTTCGATGTCAGTCGACGTAGCGGCCCTGCTTCACGAGTTGAACATACACGTCACTGAAGGATCCTCATCGACCAGCTGGCTCCTCCGCGCTGCGGATGACGCGTCTTTCGAAGTCGAGCCCGGCGTGGCCGCACAACGCCTCACCGCACACAGAGTGCGGATCGACAGTGCGGGTCGCGACACCGTTCTCCCCCGATTGCTTCACGTCGGCCAACAAGCAACAAAGAGTGTCATCGAGCGCGCAGAAGCCGGGGAGATCGACATCCTCACTGCCGAGCCGATACGGCTCATTCACGCAGGCCGCTCATACGAGGCAGGTGCTGCGCCCTTACCGAGGCAGCCACCCCGGCACACTGGCCGGCCCGCATGGACGCGCTGGGCGCTGCAGCGCTACCTGCTCCTCACACCGACTCCGAGCCGGCAGTCGGTAATCGCAGAGGCGCTGGGGACCACTCAGCAGTCGATCTCTCGCGCCGCTCAAGCGCTGCACAACCTCGTGACCGATGACGGTGATGGGCTGCTCGCGCCCGATCGAGCGCAACTTATGGAGCACTGGCTCAGCGAGTACCCCGGACCAGGAGGCCAGGAGTTCGGCTGGTACGGCCTGGACAACGCCACGGAACACGTCGAGACCGTGATCGGACTAGCAAGACAGCTCGAGATACAGGCACTCGTCAGCGGCGACATCGGCGCTGACAAGATCGCACCCTGGAAGCTCCCGATGCATGGGAGGGTCTACGTCTCCGGTCCCATCGATCTCGCCGACGACGGCTTCGTCCCGGTGCCTCTTCAGGAGGCGAACCTCGTCACCTGCGTTCCCCGCGACCCGACTCTCTGGCGGCTGGCCTCGTCGGTGGAGACCGAGAGAAAGCCTGACGACCTGCCGATTGCAGACGCAGCGATTGTCTACTGGGACCTGCTCATGAGCGGGGACCAGGACAGCGACGAAGCAGCCCAGCACATCTCCCAGCTCCTGACGGGAGCCCAGTGATGGGCGCGGAGGCTCCCCCGCCGACACGTGATCTCCGCGTAGTCGCCATGAACAATGCCGACGAGCTGGGCTACCTCGGACAGCAAGCTGTGGCCGAGGCTGTCTCTCCAGACGACGACTACCGAATCGTCGGCGGCCACATGGTCAGGCTCCTACTCAAGGCGTACCCGACGTCGGCGGCCACGCCGAGATCCACCTTGGACGCCGACGCCGCCGTCGGCGACGTCGAGGTGATCGGGCCGCTCTCCGTACGCCTCGTGGCGCAGGACTTCGTCAAGGACGGCGGAAACATCTTCCGCAAGCAAGTAGGCGGCGAGAAACCGATCGAGATCAACCTGCTGCTGTCTCGGCTAGACCACTCCCAAGGGGTACGGCAACGCACTGTCGAGGGCGTGGGGCAAGTGGACACCTTGCCCGAGCTCAGCTGGGCGATGGCCAGTGAGCCCCTGGTCCTCGACGTGACGGCCGTGCTCCTCGATGGGCGCACCATTACGTACCGTACGAGGATCCCGGACATCGAAGCCGCGGTCGTCCTGAAGGCCCACGCCTGGAAGGCGCGCCGCATGCAGAGCGATAAGGACCTCGCTGACCTGCGCACACTGTTCGAGATCCGGCACGCCTATCGGGAGTTGCCGTGGCGGCTGGATGAACCGGATCTGAGGGGCTTCCGCAAGGACGGCGCGCGGGCCCTCCACGAGCTCGCGAGCACCGTCACCCGCAAGAGCGCCATGTACAGGGTTCCGGCTCATCTGGATCGCAAACACCTGGCTGCGCTCATCAACCGATACGTCACCAGCGTGAAGTAGTCACCCGGTCGAAAGTCACGGCCAGCGTGGTGCGTCGCCGTTGGCGATACACTTCTCCACGGCGTCGACGCGGTAGCGGACTACTCCGGCAAGTCGAACGTACTTCGGACCTGTGCCCGCGCTGCGCCAGTTCGCCAGCGTGCCAGTGGAGACGTCGAGGTGCTCGGCGAGCTTGGCCGGGGTGAGGAGCTTCGTCACCTCCTCACCGGCAGCCTTTGTCCGTTGCACGGTGCTATCCAGTCGCCATGGGCACCGAGTGCCGCGCTCATCTACTGCCTGTGGGCCAGCTAAAGCGGCTATGACGTTTCCGCGGGAGGCCGCATCGCGACCGAGATCCGCGAGGCCTACGCCCAGGCGAACTGACTCCGCTCTCCCCTACTCGGGCCGCAGTGCGTCTACAGGCCTATCTTGCCTGCTGTGGAGTCTTCGAGGGCACTGGCGGGGCGCACGTAATGTGCGAGGGAATCGAGCCGGCGGTGTCTGGTGGTGCGGGAGATCGTCATCGGGTCGACGCCCTCCTCTGCGGCGGATGTCGCGTGTCCGGCGCGCAGTGAGTGTCCGGAGACCCAGGTCTGGGCGACTCCTGCGATGTGGGTGTAGTCCTGCCCGTTGATGCGGGCTGCTGCGGCGCGGGCCCGGATGATGCGGGCGATCGAGCGGCCCGACAGTGCGGTATCGGCGATGCGGGAGTGGTTGTAGATGCGGGAGAACAAAGGGCTTCCATCCCCCAGCTTCCTGCGGCTGGCTTCGAGCCACGCCTCGAGTGCGAGGACGGGGCAAGTCTCGGGGTGGGTACCGAGTGGGATACCGATGAGGTCCCCTCTCCCGGTCTGGTCGGTCTTCGAGCGGCGGATGCGCAGGAGCAAGCCGGCGTCCTGGCGAGAGATGTCGTTCGTGGTGAGGGCTGCGATCTCGCTTCTGCGCTGGGCGGCGGCGAGCCCGAGGAGGAGGATCGCGCGGTCACGCTTGCCAGTCGCAGTCTCAAGGTCGCCCATCGCGTCGATGATCTGACGCATCAGGGCGGTCGTCAGAGGCGTTGCCCGACGGGACGGTGAAGTCCCCAGGGCTCTGCCGACGGAGCGGAGTGCCCGTCGGACTCCGTGATGGGCGGTGGGGTCGTCGAGACCTTCATCGAGATGGGCGGCGGAGATGGCGGCGACATCGCGAGAAATGGTCGAGTGCGTGACCTGCCTGGAGCGGTGCGCAATGTAGGACGCGACGACCTCTGGCCCCGTGGGGATGGTCGGGTAACCCCGCTCCTGGCACCAGGCGGTGAAGGTGCGCATGGCGGAGGCGTAGGAGCGTCTCGTTTCGGCGGAGCGGCTGCCGACGAGGAGGGCGCCGATGCTCCGGGCATC
>Ga0209487_1000103_pt1 | contig 77018 bp, 75 predicted proteins | sample Poulit2012_FD_187524 | JGI IMG/M metagenome (GOLD analysis project Ga0209487, IMG submission 187524) | Agricultural soil microbial communities from Georgia to study Nitrogen management - Poultry litter 2012 (SPAdes) (version 2) | ecosystem: Environmental > Terrestrial > Soil > Agricultural land...
CACTTTCGATTTCAATCGTACCTCCGTGAGATTCTATAATTTCTTTTGCAATAGCTAATCCTAATCCCGTTCCACCACTTTCTCTGGAACGCGATTTTTCTACACGGTATAACCGTTCAAATAGATAAGGTAATTCCGCTTTTGGGATTCCTTCCCCTTCATCCGAAATAGTTATAGTAATTTCTATATCATTCTGGGTTACCTCTAATGATATAGACTTTCCTTCGGGTGTATGCTTTCTGGCATTATCCAGTATATTTAATAAAACCTGTTGGATCCTATCGGGATCAATATTACCTATGATATTTACTGGGCATGAAGCAGAAAGTGTAATATTCTTTTCTTCCAGTACTGGAGCAATTCGTTCTTCAATCGTTTGGATTAATTGTCTAAAACGAACATTTTTTCGATTAATTACAAACTTATTTTCATCCATTCTAGCAAGGTCAAATAGATTTTTAACTAGAACTGTCAAATGCTCTGTTTCTTCCCGTATAATTTCCAGATATTCTTTTCTTTCTTCATCTGTTATGTCTTGCTTATTTATAATATCCGCATATCCTTTTATATAAGTTAATGGCGTTCTAAGTTCATGAGAGATACTTGCCAAAAATTCATTTCTGTCATTTTTTAATCGTTCTAGATCACTAGATAACCTCATGATAGAACTAGCTAATTCTCCTAGTTCATCTTTTCGTTCCTTATGTAATTCCACTTTATTTTTTCCCTTGCTTAGTTGTTCTGTGGCTTCTTTCATTTTCATTAATGGTAACGTAATAAAACGAGAAAGAATAAAGACGGTAAAAATTGTTAGAACAATGGTGATTAGTCCAACTATGACAAATTGATCACTCAAATGATTAACCATATTTTTTACAATATTGGTATTAGCAAACATAAAGACATGCCCTTGATGTTCTTCATCAATAGTAATGGGACTGTCAACCGCTATATATTGTTTTTCCGTCCAACGATGTTCTACTACTTTTCCTACACTGGGTATATCCTTATAATCCGTATGATCAATTACTTCAAACATTTCCTTTTCAACAGGATCGGAATTAATGATGATGTTACCATTGGCATCGGTAATAATAACAGCAAATTCCGATTCTGACTCCATGATAGCAACATGCTCCAACGTTGATGAATCAAAATTATTTTCCAAGACAGCACTATGTGTATTGGCGCGAGCTAATAAACTATCCATCACTTCATCAATACGTTCATTTGCTATATTTGTATATAGAATAAAATAAACAAAAACCTCGATAATTAACATGAACACAAAGAATAATAGTCCAATTTTTAAGGATAATTTATTAAACATAATTGACCTCTTTTACCAGTAAGTTAAAGTATCCAGAATACCTATAACAAGAATGATAACTCCTGCAAGTTTTTGTACAAGTGACCCTATTTTTCTGCTTCTCTTTAATATAATGCCACTTGCCCCAAAATACCAAATAAGAAAAATAATTAATAAAAGTGGAAGTGAGGTTCCAATTCCAAATACGGAAGGTAATACAAATCCATATGATGTTTCTAATACAACTGGCATTAAGGTTAGTATAAATAATACAAACATAGTAGGGCAAAATGCTAACGTAAAACTCGCACCCATTAAAAAGCTTCCTAGATAACTATCTTTAAATTTAGTGGGTATTTTAAACATTTTTCCTGTTTTTCTCCAGCTAAATAAACCTATCATAAATAAACCAACCAGTATAAGTAATGGCCCAATTGCTTTTCTTAGAATTGGGAACATTTGTGTTAAAGTACTGTGTATTTCCTTTCCAAGTAACCAGATTACTAAACCAATTATTGAAAAAACAACTATTTTACCTAAAACAAATAGAAATATGTGTAACCAAGGAACTTTTTCGACTAATGATCTGTTCCCATAAATAGTCATTGCACTGATATTGCCTGTTAGCTGACAAGGAGCAACAGCGCCAATTAACCCAAGAAAAAATGCAAATAACAGCGGTATGTGTTCATATCCATATGCAATTTGTTGAAGTGGCCCATTTAGCATAATGCCTATTTCATTAAAAAGTTCGAACATATCAATTCACTCGCTTTGACTTTAATAGTTTTCTCCACTAAATAACATATAAAAAATATGTCCATTTTTTGTGCAGATTTCAGCAAAAATTAATCTAAGGTAATAACAATAATGAGGATAAAGAATCTCAAAATATTGTTTAGGACAAAATTTTGTCCATTTTTTTCACTTTACATACATTGGGGGGGTATAGTATTATTTGGTGAGAGGATGTTTTCATAAAAACCTGTTTAATTTGTATATAGATATATTTTATCCATTGTTACAAATATTGAAAATAGGGGAGATAAGAATATGGATAATAAAATAAAAATTGCTGTTAATGGGGGCATAGGGTTTGGTGCTAAACTCAATTCCAAACAACTTATGACAATCTCAAAATACATGGATGAGGAAGATGAACTGGAGTTAACCACCTTTCAACAACTCTATATAGAGATTCTAGAAGAAGATAAAGACGAAGTAATTAAAGAATTTGAAAGTGTTGGTTTAAAATGTTATCCAGTTGGAAATTACGTAAAGAGCTTGAGAACCTGTAATTTTTGTAAAGGGGAAGAAAGGGAAGGGATGCCAGTGGCAAAAGAAATAAATCGCCGTGTAGCAGGAAAACCTGTACCATTTACCCTAAAAGTTGCTTATACAGGTTGTATCATTGGTTGTGGTGAACCAATGTTAAGTGATATAGGAGTAATGAAGTATAAAGATCATTATAATTTATATGTTGGTGGTAAAGCGAAAGGAAAAGATGCTGAGGTTGGTTCTTTACTGAGGGAAAATTTAACACCAGAAGAATTATACAATACAGTGGAAAAAATCATTGCTGTATATGCTGAAAAGGGAAAAAAACGGGAGACATTCCATAAATTTTTAAAACGGATAGGTAAAGAACAATTAATAAGCTAATAATAGACCTTGGATAACAATTTACCATTTGTGAGTATGTAAACATCTAACATCCAAAAGAGTAAAATATTAAAAGATGTTGTCAAAAATGAAGTTTCTCCATTGACAAATATACTGTACGGGGGTATAGTAATTATATAAAAGAAAAGGAAGTGATTCATTTGGAAGAGAAATTCTTACATGATCACCCAAGTAAACCAAGAACGAAAGATGAAATACAGAAAACGATTAATCGTTTGAAACGAATTGAGGGTCAAGTTCGTGGAATACAGAAAATGGTTGAAGATGATCGATATTGTGTAGATATTTTAGTGCAAATTAGTGCCATTCAATCTGCACTAAAAAATGTAGGATTTTCTATCACAGAAAGACACATCAACCATTGTGTTAGCGATGCTATTAAACAAGGTGAAGGAAAGGAAACTATTGAGGAATTAATGACTGTCATGAAGCAATTTTCCAAGTAAGGAGGGAATTATTATGAGTGAAACAAATCATACAACACTTGGTGTAACAGGGATGACCTGTGCAGCCTGTTCTAATCGTGTTGAAAAGGTTTTGAATAAAATGGATGGGGTCAAGGCTCAAGTTAATTTAACAACAGAAAAGGCATCGATAGATTATGATCCAGAGAAAACCTCTATTGAAGACATATCGAAAAAAATAGAGAATGTTGGTTATGGTGTTCTAACGGAGAAAACAGACCTTGATGTCTTTGGAATGACTTGTGCAGCTTGCTCTACCCGTATTGAAAAAGTATTGAACAAACAAGATGGAGTAAAACATGCAACTGTTAATCTAACGACAGAAAGTGCAACGATTGAATATAATCCGGGGTTAGTTGATGTAAAATCATTGATTGATAAAATCAAAAATGTTGGCTATGATGCTAAACCAAAGGCAGAAGCGAAAGAAAAACAAACTTATAAAGAAAAACAACTAAAAAATATGAAGACGAAATTAATTATTTCAGTCTTACTATCTGCACCATTATTATTAACAATGCTTGTCCATTTATTTGGGATGAGTATACCAGATATCTTCATGAACCCGTGGTTCCAATTTGTTTTGGCGACACCAGTTCAATTCATCATTGGATGGCAATTTTATGAAGGTGCATATAAGAACCTACGTAATGGTGGGGCAAACATGGATGTACTTGTTGCTTTAGGTACAAGTGCGGCTTATTTCTATAGTTTATACGAAGCATTTAAGACTATTGGCAATCCAGAATATATGCCACATTTATACTTTGAAACGAGTGCTGTTTTGATTACGTTAATTTTGTTTGGTAAATATTTAGAAACGAGAGCGAAAAGTCAAACAACAAATGCTTTATCCAAATTGCTTAATTTACAAGCAAAAGAAGCTCGTGTAATTAGAGATGGTAAAGAATTAATGATTCCTGTAGAAGAAGTTGTCGTTGGAGATCGCTTAATTGTCAAACCGGGAGAAAAGATACCGGTAGATGGTATGGTTGTAAAAGGTAGAACTTCGGTAGATGAATCTATGCTTACAGGAGAATCAATTCCAATTGAAAAGGATTCAGGAGCAAAATTAATTGGATCTACTATTAATAAAAATGGCTCCATTGAAATGGAAGCAACAAAAGTAGGAAAAGATACGGCCCTTGCATCTATTGTCAAGGTCGTGGAGGAAGCTCAAGGATCAAAGGCGCCAATTCAACGATTAGCGGATGTTATTTCAGGTTATTTCGTTCCAATAGTGGTCGGTATTGCTATCCTTACTTTTATTATATGGATAACTTTAGTCGAGCCGGGTCAGTTAGAACCTGCTTTAGTTGCAGCAATTGCTGTACTTGTTATTGCCTGTCCATGTGCTTTAGGACTTGCAACACCAACATCCATTATGGTCGGAACAGGAAAAGCTGCAGAAAGTGGAATCTTATTTAAAGGTGGGGAACACCTAGAGGGAACACATGAGTTAGAAGCAATCGTACTTGATAAGACGGGTACAATCACAAAAGGAAAACCAGAAGTAACTGATTTTTCAGGTGATGAAGAGACACTACAATTATTGGCTAGTGCAGAAAAAGGGTCTGAACATCCACTTGCAGAAGCAATTGTGGCATACGCTACGGAGAATAGCATCGACTTTTTGGATGTAGATCATTTCGAAGCGATACCCGGCCATGGTATTGAAGCAACAATTACTGGGAAAAACATTCTTGTTGGTAATAGAAAGTTAATGAATGATCATCAAATTGATACAGCAGGTTATGAAGAAAAATTAGTGGAATATGAAATAGATGGTAAGACAGCTATGTTGATTGCCATTGATGGTGAGTACCGGGGAACAGTTGCTGTTGCAGATACTATAAAAGAAACAGCTCCAGAGGCTATTAAGCAATTGAAAGATTTAGGAATAGAAGTGTTTATGCTAACAGGTGATAATGAAAGAACAGCTAAAGCAATAGCAAAACAAGTTGGAATTAATCAGGTAATCGCTGAAGTATTACCTGAAGAAAAAGCAGCTAAAGTAAAAGAAATTCAGGCCCAAGGTAAGAAGGTAGCTATGGTTGGAGACGGTGTGAACGATGCACCTGCGCTTGTTACGGCAGATATTGGAATTGCCATTGGAACTGGTACAGAGGTAGCAATCGAAGCTGCTGATATTACGATCCTTGGCGGTGAGCTATTGCTTATACCAAAGGCAATTAAAATCAGTCATGCTACAATTCGAAATATCCGACAAAACCTATTCTGGGCATTCGGTTATAATACAGCAGGAATCCCGGTAGCAGCCATTGGATTGCTTGCACCTTGGGTAGCTGGTGCAGCAATGGCATTAAGTTCTGTAAGTGTTGTTACAAATTCACTTCGTCTAAAACGAGTGAAGTTATAAAATTATTCTTTAAAGGAGGTGAAATAGTCATGGAAAAGAAAACATTAGACGTTCAAGGCATGACTTGTGGTCATTGCAAAATGTCAGTTGAAGGGGCATTGGAAAAATTAGATGGAGTATCAGCAGCTGAAGTTGATTTGGAAGCTGGAAAAGTAGATGTTACTTTTGATGAATCAAAGGTAAATGTTGATGCCATGAAAGAAGCAATTGAAGAACAAGGCTATGATGTTGCCTAAATATACGAAAAAGGCTGGTTTTCGCAGAGAAGACCAGCCTTTTAATATACATTTCATAAGGTATGAGGGTGGTTTCAAATTTGGATAAATAATGTTACTTTCACTAAGGGAACCAATATGTTAACCATTAGAAATTAGATAGTATTAAAGAACAAACTTTACCAACACTGACATCAACGTAAAAAATACTAAAATCCCAACAATAAAAATTGTAATCCAAAGAGCATTCCCTTTCTTTTGAAGAATTTTATACTCTTTATAAGTGATTTCTCCTTTTGCAAATCTTACCCCATTGTCATTCGGTTCAATAGAATAATGCTTTCCTTCTAAGTCCTCCAAAATAACTTTTGTAATTAAAGCGGACTTGTTCCCCATTTCCGTTTCAAGACTTACCCAATCATTTAATCTACTTTGGACTTCAAAACAGTTGCCACCTGCAAAGTCAACCCTAATTAATTTGTATAAGGAGCTTTCCCATATCTTTTTGGACATTTCATGAGTTTGTTGTTCAATAAAACTATAGGAAAAACACAAAATATCTCACCTCGACTTCACTTTTTCTCTGAACCAAAAAAGTGATTTAAGTACCAATTTACTTTTACTATATCATATGAAAATATTATAAACGGTTAATTAAAATTGTTATATAAATATTTTTAGTGGAACTTTTCGAAGGCAACAGTAGATTATTTCAAGGATACCTAAAATCTCTTGGCATTAACCAACGTTTTAGGATGAATTGTCAGCAAAATAAAAAGGGGCTGTACGTAATCCAAAACAATCGGTACAGCCCTTCTTAATGTTTATTCCGTAAAATTAGTATACTTCTACTTGCCCCATCATACCGTTATCCTCATGCTCTAGAATATGGCAATGGTACATATAGATTCCCTCTTCTGGAAAGGTGACGAGCAGTCTTACTCGTTCGCCCGGTTCAATAAGAACACTATCTTTCAGCCCTTGTTCATTCGGAGCTGGTTCCCTTCCATCACGCGATATGATTTTGAACTGAGTACCATGAATATGGAATGGATGTATCATTCCCCCCATTTCGTCTGGCTTGTTATAAACTTCCCAAACTTCCGAAACTCCTTTCTTTTGCCGCAAGTCAATCCGTTCAGGATCGAATTTCTTGCCGTTTATGGTGACCTTATCCATCATTCCAAACAGTTCGATCTCCTTGGAGACCGGTAAGGATTTTTCTTCTTCTTTAAGGAAGGTAGTGTCATCGGTCCAAGATATGGATTCCATTTCTTCCGTTCCGCCGTCGATATCCAAATCAAAAGGCAACAGAGCATTACCTTCTTCATCAGTAATGGCAATTGGCTCATCGGATTCCATCGCTGAAAAATCAATTAGGATTTCAGCGCGCTCCGATGGGGACAGCGTAATCTCATCCATTTCAACCGGTTCATGCAATAACCCGCCATCTGAAGCAATCTGAGTAAATGTGGCCCCATTGCTTAAACGGAACGTGTAATTTCGGGCGTTCGCGCCGTTTAGGATTCGAAAACGCATCAGCGGTTTTGTCACAGTCAGTTTCGGATTAATCGTACCGTTAACGAGCGATACATCTCCGATTGTTCCATCACTGTTCATCAGATTTTTATAATCCAGTTGCTTGTTTTCGTCAAAGAGACGATCCTGAAAAATGAGAGGGATATCATCTACACCATAAGTATGTGGCAAAGCAGGAGCTTCTTCATCCGTCTCCTCCACGTAGAGCATTCCTGCAAGCCCTTTGAAAACTTGTTCAGCAGTCGATTTGTGTGGATGTGGGTGATACCACAATGTCGCTGCCGGCTGATCGGCTTTTAAGGTGACGATTTTACTTTCCCCCGGCTGAATTACATCATTCGGACCACCATCCTCAGTTCCCGGTACTTCAAGACCGTGCCAGTGAAAGGTTGTTGGTTCGTTTAATTCATTCCGGACCTTCACTTTAACGGTTTCCCCCTCTTTCAACTGTAAAGTCGGACCCAACAAATTCCCATTATATCCGTAAGTATTGGTTGGAGAGCCATCAAAGAATTGCGTCGTGCCTTCTTGTGCGACCACCTCATAATCGAAATCTGATTCCTTCTGTTTTTCTAGCAGGGGTGGTATTACTAACTCCTGAGTTCCTTTGGAGGCTTGAAGAGGGGGGATATTATCATGGTCCATGTGTTCTTCCATACCTTCCATGTCCCCGTGGTTCATATCCATATTTTCTTCATGTTGCATTTCTCCAGATTCCATAGTTTGTTCTACAGACTGTTGTTCTGTTGTGATGTTTGTGCAACCCGTCAATATTAGCAACAAGCCTGCACCTGTCAATATACTTTTTTTCATTTGTTCGCTCCTTTATTCGTCAAGTATAAGTTGTTGAAAATATCATTTCGGTTTTTGCATTTTAGATTTCTGATGAGTTATTTAGTTGTAATCACCACGAGTTAGAAAATTACCTTTAATACATTTTCCTCCTTCCCTTGCCATTCAATCTATCGTCGCAATTATCATACCGAACAAATATCGAGAAATAATGCATAATTGGAGTAAAAACTAATCACTATTAAATTTAGATGTTGAGTATAAATGGACTATTCTACTGAAATGTCATTGATATTAAATGACATTGTATTTTTATAACCTTTTGTAATCCACTTGGAAAAGGAATGAAGATTTATTTTGGAAATATTCGTAATTTACGTTTTGCAAGGTCTGCATATAATCTGCAAATTTACTGGTTAGAATATAAGCAAGCTTTATTTTATTAGGAGGGATTGTTTAAATGCAAAGTAGAAAAATCGTAATAGGGATAATTACTATATTCACAGTACTTATCTTATCTGCATGTGCAGGTGCAAATGAAGAGGAGAATACAGAAACCGAATCTAATACGGAAGAAAATGTGGCTAATAATAATGAAATGGATATGGAGGAATCTGATACCAATGAAGATATGGAAGGCATGGATCATTCTGGTATGAACCATTCTAGCACTGGCGAAATTCCCGAAGGCTTACAAGAAGCGGACAACCCTTCTTATGAGGTTGGCAGCCAAGCAATTATTGAATCCGATCATATGCCGGGTATGAATGGTGCTGAGGCGACGATTGTTGGTGCATACGATACGACGGTATATACTGTTTCCTACACACCAACGACTGGTGGAGAACCAGTAGAAAATCATAAATGGGTTATTCATGAAGAGATTGAAGAAGCAGGAGATGAACCTTTTGAACCGGGAACTGAAGTAACTCTTAATGCAGATCACATGGAGGGTATGAACGGTGCAACTGCAGTAATCGATTCAGCGGAAGAAACAACCGTATATATGGTTGATTTTATAGCTACCGATTCTGGAGAAGAGGTGAAAAACCATAAATGGGTAACAGAAAGTGAATTATCACCAGTAGAATAAGTTTTAAATTAGGGACCTATCCGCAAATCGGGTAGGTTCTTTTTGTAGTAGTTGAATTATAAGAGGGATTTATTATTATTGTTCACATATTTAAGAAATGATTTAGTTGTATAAGGTTTTGTGGCCTATACCTTTATGCTTAATTATTGTTCTATCGTTCTCAACATTCTTTTTATTACTCCCATTAACATGGCAATGACATCTTTCAAAACTCTCCAACCGATTACCTAGATTAGAGCAGCAATAATTATACTCGCTAGTGAAACAGTCTAAGTTCGTCAAGTATATATCGAATCATTCATATTCTACTAATTCATCATAAAATTTTTCAGCTGGATTACTAGGAAAAATTCTTTTGGCATACTCTAGTCCACCGTCAATCGCTACCGTTTTGCATGAACATTGTTGAAAATCATATATTTGTCTTGATTCAATAATATCTCCACAGCATTTACAACGAATTCTATTTCTTTTTATCTTTTTATTCATTTTACTGTCTCCTTTTATAATCTTTTAGAATTCTATATGATTATAATTTATGTAGTTATTAAATGACAATAGATTGACTGAAAAATAGTGAAGCAGAATCAATGTAACTGGATTTCAATGCGCTATGTTTTAGAACAGCCAAGAAGTCATTAAGGGTAGGTAATTAATCGTTATTATCATAAAAATAGGCTGCCCAAAGAGCCGTTAAGTTCTGTTTAGACAGCCAATATAGTTTAATATTAATTAGAGGGGTAAATTATCATCGAATTCTTCTTCGAGTGGAAGATGTAGTTCAATATCCTCTTTATTTTCTTTATAAATTTTATTCCCATTGATTTTAAACATCCAACTAAATTCATTTATATTTCTTTCCTCATTTCTTAAATCATCTAATAGTAGTACCAATATATTTTTGACCTTTCTTACGTTTCGGTCATTACTATTCTTGTTTAATAGTTTAAATATACCATTGAAATGCTTGATTACCTTATTAATTATTTCTTTAAATTCTTCTATGCTATTTGCAAAATATATCAGGAATGGTAAGTCAAATATAAGGTCATTCTCAATTAATTCATTTTCTTTGTTACTACTTATATTTGCCAATCTTAACCAATGATTTTTAAATAGAATGATTCTATTTAAAATATGCTCATAATTTTGTACCGATTTAATAAAGTTAATTTCTACTATTTCTCTTTTATAATTAACTAATCCATCGTGAATTATATTTAAACAATCCTTATATTTAATATTAAAATATGGAATCGAGAATAGGACTTCATCTTCAGTCTGATTATGGTCTTGGTATATGATCAACTCAAATTGTTGGAGTACATAACCTTGATAAAAATATTTAAAAATCCATCGGTGAAAATTAATAAGGTCCTCTGTCCATGCAATGTAGCTATTTGATTCATTTTCGAAGTATTCATAGTTAAACGGTTCGTCAATTGGACAATCGTACCAAGTTACATCTACACGATTATAATTATTTTTTTCCTCTTCCATAGTAAAAACAGCTCTAAATGATAGCATTTATTCAACCTCCTAAGATAATTTTAAGTATTATACTCTATTAAAAAAGCTATTCGAATAGCTAATTATAATTTTAAAAATAAGGTCTAAATGTACTTTAATCGTATATTTAGACCTTATTTTCATGTGTGAATAAATACAAAAATACCTTACTTTAATCCAAATAAAGCCCTAAACAGACCGTTTATGCCCGTGAAACGACCTGATAAGGAAAAGGTGCATATTTAAATATTCTATATGGCAATAATAACTATTAGTCTATTAAATATATGGGGTGTAATAGAATGATAGAAATAAATTTAGATTCTAGAAGTGATTTATACAGTATTGAACCAATTGGTTTACAAACTGAGTTAGTTGAAAGCCTGAGCAGTTATTTAATTAGGGTAGCATATGAACATAACATATCTGTTGGTCATTTATTTAATAAGATGATTTTTCCTGAAATGAATAAAGGTTATTTAGAACGGGCTTCAGCTTATGGGGGGAACCGTTTTTATGAAAAGGCAAAAACTGTAAATGGATACATGGAAAATGCTGTTGAACTTGCATGGACAGTTGAAAAGTTAACATCCAGAGATGACCTAATTAATTTAACCTTGTACAACCTAAAAGAATTCATTCCATTGAGAAATTTGTTGAAGGATACACTTACTTGGTGTCCTGACTGTATTAGAACTTGGGAGAAAAATGGAGAGGTTATTTATTATCCACTGATATGGCATTTAAAACCTGTAGAGATTTGCAAAAAGCATAGTCGTTTTTTGATTGATAGATGTCCTATATGTAAAAAGGAAGTTGATATCATACGCAGACAAATGGTTCCCGGCTATTGTCCACATTGTTCTTCTATATTAGCCCAAGAAAGTGAAAGCAATAGAATCAATCTAAAAAAATTCAGGTGGGAACTTTATGTTTATGAAAATATGAAAGATATTTTATCAATAAATCATAACAAGATAGACGTTCAAAGTTTTAAGCATACATTTATAAGCAAATTGAACGTAATAAATGAAGAATATTTTTCAAATAATGTTGCAGGTTTTTCAAGATACCTAAATATTCCAAAAAACACTCTACGATATTGGTTAAATGGCCAAAACTTCCCTTCTTTAGATAACATACTTAAAATTTCTTTTAAATTAAACAAAAAAGTTTTAGATTTCCTCTTAGAATCCCTAAATTTAGATGTTAATATATTTCAAATTAATGACAGGCAGGTCATTAATAATGAAACAAAACCAACTCGGAAACCACTTAATTACGATGTAATTGAGAGAAAACTGATAGAACATTTGAGTACAGAAACTCCTATATCGATGAATTCAGTTGCAAAAGTAATTGGTCGAGATAAAAGGGTATTGTACAGAAACTTTCCGGATCTTTGTAAACAAATATCGAGGAGATATTACGACTATATAAAAGAAAAGTCAGAGCTGAGAATTAAAAAGTTAAAAGAACAAATTAAGCTAGCCTTTAATGAGTTGGAAAATGAAGGATTATATCCTAGTCGTAGAAAAATTGAAGAAAAGGTTAACAAGATTGGAGTTTTAAAAGAAAAGGTTTTGCAAGATTATTGGAAATTTTTATTAGTACAAAGTGGTTATGAGTATAAGAATAGGAGGATATATTTCAATGATGAGTTCCAGTGAGTTTGAAGATTGGGCAGCAAGAATGGACTTAACGGAAGAAGCAAAGAAGGAAATTCAACGGATAAGACAGTCTCCACCAGCAAGACGGGTCGGGGGAGGTAGAAATAACGTTAGCGGAAGGTATAGTAGTAAAAAGATGGGAGTAACCATTCAATTTGAGAGCCATAAGGTTGAATTACCAACTATCTATATGATGGAATTTAATGATGATGTTTTGGAGTATTATGATCAACCACCCAAAATAAAAATGAATTATTTTCAAAGTAAGAAAGATAAAAATAGAAAAATGGCTTATTGGTATACAGCAGATTTTTTTGTGATCGAAAAGAAAAGAGCCTATTGGGTAGAGTGCAAGACAGAAGAACATCTTATTAAGAAGTCTCAGGAAAAACCTGATAGATATTTTAGAAATAATGGAAGATGGGAATTCGCACTGGGAAAAAATTATGCAATACAGTTTGGTTTGGATTTTCTTGTACGTTCGTCATCTGAGATTAATTGGATACTTCAACGTAACCTTGAATTTCTGGAGGATTATATTACCGCGGATCATATTCCCGAAGATCAAACTATTGCAAAGATTAAGGAGGCTATTATATCAACTCCCGGTATAACTATACTAGACCTTATTCAAAATGCTGAGGAACAATTTACCTCTGATGATATATATGAATTAATAGCAAATAACATAATCTATATTGATTTGTACAATGATTTAATAACCGAACCAGAAAGTGTAAAAGTATATCTAAATAAAGAGCAGCATAAAGGTTTTTCGATAATTGAACAATCAAGTAGAAAAAGAAATTTACCCAACACGATTGAAATAAAAAATGGGAACAGAATTTTATGGGGAGATAGTGCTTGGACTATCCTAAATTATGACCGTGGTAATAAAAAAGTGTTTTTATATTCAAAAAGTACAAATGAACATGCTGAATTACCAATCGACTTGTTTGAATCATATATATCAGAGGGTTATATAAGGGCTACAGAAAGTAATAACAATAAAGAAAGTAATAAATTAAACAAGATGATTGCAGAAGCTAGTGAAAGAGATTTAGAGGAAGCAAACAAGAAATATGAAATTGTTACAAAATATCTAAACGGAGAAAATGTTGAGTTAAATGTTACTGGAAGAAGTCTCAGAAACTGGGTGAAAAAATACAATGATGCAGAAGAATTATATGGAAATGGCTTTGTCGGACTTCTTCCCAGAATCAAAAAAAGAGGAAATAAAAATTCAAAATTGCCACCAGAAACAGAAGAAATAATGAATGATGTAGTTAATGAAAGTTATAAAAATATAAAGTTTAAAACAGCAAAACAGGTTTATCGTGAATTGTTAGTTAAATGTGAAGAACTCAATATTGATCCACCATCATATCAAACATTGTGTACTGCGATTAATAATCTATCTAAATATGAAGTAGAAGAATCTAGAAAAGGAAGACGAGCAGCATATAAGTTTGAGGAATTATATACTGAATTAGAATTTACTACTCCAAAGCATGGGGAGCGTGTTTTCGAACTAGCGCATATTGATCATACTGAGCTGGATATTGAACTAAAACTTACTGGTCATAAGACCATGCGGCCGTGGCTTACCGTGATGATTGATGCCTTTTCTAGAAGGGTTCTTGCCTTTTATCTAACATTTGAACCACCTTCATACCGTAGTTGTATGATGATTATTAGAGAATGTGTAAAGAATTATAACCGACTACCTAACTACCTTGTTCTGGATGGAGGAAAAGAATTTCATAGTGTATATTTTGAATCTTTACTGGCCTGTTATGGTGTTCACAAGAAGCAGAGACCTGCTGCAAAATCAAGATATGGAAATGATGTGGAAAGATTATTTGGCATAGCTAATAAACTGTTTATTCATAATCTTGCTGGAAACACGCAATTAACAAAGAATGTAAGACAAGTTACTAAATCAGTAAATCCTAAAAACCATGCAATTTGGACACTAGAAACTTTGAATGAAGCACTTGAGAACTGGTTTAAAAGGGTTTATGACAATAAAATAAATCCATCGCTTCATCAAAGTCCAAAAGAGGCATTTGAAGAATCAATTAATGTTTCTGGAAGTCGTCCGAATACCTACATTTCTTATGATGATACTTTTATTTTAATGACTTTGCCATCTCCAAAAGGGAAAACTAGAAAAGTACATCCGGGTGAAGGTATTAAATTATCATATTCGTATTATTGGAATGACCAATTCAGAAATCCAAAAGTTGAAAATACCCAAGTTGCAGTGAAATATGATCCTTTCAATATTGGAATTGCATATGCGTATGTAGGAGACGAATGGGTAAAATGCGAATCTGAAAATTATAAGTATCTATATGGTAAAAGTGAAAAACAAATGAAAATTATTACAGGGGAAATTAGGCAAAAGAATAGATTGTATTCACAAAACGATACAGTGACAGCAAAAATGATTGCACAATATATTATTGAATCCGAATTAAAAGAAGAAGAATTAATAAACGAAAATTTATCTTCCACAAAACCAGAATTAGAGGTTTTTGATAGCAAAGATGGTTCAAATGATAAAAACGCAGATGATGATAATTCAAATAAAACAGATGATATTTATGATGATGACGATCTTGAGATATTTGGGGAGTTGATATAGGTGACAAAAAAACAAAGGTTATTTGGAGAAGAGCTTTTATCAAAATCTAAGAAAGAACGTGAAAGTTTTTTTAATGATTTTACTGTAAGTCATACAAAAATGAAACAGGTTTCAGATGAATTAAAAAATGAAATTTATAAAGGCTCACAAAACATCATTATGGTCGTTGGCCCATCAGGGGTAGGAAAATCCAGACTTTTTACTGCAACAGTGTTATCAGTTCTCAGAGACATGAAAGAAGAAACCGAGAAAGATAGAAGCATTATCCCTATCTCCGGTATTGAGCTTCCAAATCCGGATTTAGGGAAGTTCAACTGGAAAGATTTCTATTATAGGGTACTTTCGTCATTAAGAGATCCATTAATTGATTATAAGATTGATGTTACTGATATTGAAAAGAAAAATAGGAAGGGTAAGAAAAGTAACAAAAAAAACCCTCTTAATGCAAACACTGCTCCAGAGTTACGTAGATCAATAGAAAGTGCATTTTTTAACAGGAAAACAAAAGCACTTCTGATTGATGAAGCACAGCACTTTTTTAAAATAAATTCAGAAAAAAGGGGGAGCAGTGAACAAAACCAGAGGCAATTTAATTCCATTAAATCATTAGCAAACATGAGTACCACTAAAATTGTTTTATTTGGAACTTATGATTTAAATGCGGTTTTCAATTTAGATGGTCAGTTGTCTAGAAGGGTTAAGGAAATTCACTTTCCGAGATATGATTATACCAATGCTAACGATAGAAAGTCCTTCCAAGCTTTATTATTAACCTTCCAGAAATTGTTACCTGTGGAGAAGGAGCCTGATCTAAGGAAATACTCAGAATATATATATGAGAATTCCATTGGGTGTGCGGGTATTTTAAAGAATTGGTTGCAAAGATGCCTTTCAGATGCTCTAGAAAAAGAAGAGATGACTATTACCTATCAAAATTTGAAAAGAAATGCTTTACAAACAAAAAAACTTTTAACATTAGCAAACGAGGCAATTACTGGAGAATATTATTTCAGTGATAATAAAAAAGATAAAAAAGAGCTTCAAACTTTGCTTGGAATTAAAAAAGAGAAAGATAATGAAAAACCAAAAAGAAAGAATAATCCAAAGCCGGGAATTAGAAAACCAGAAAGGGATACTGTAGGGTTAGCCTAAGCTTAGGGGATATAAAATATTAAAGAAAAATTGGGTGGGTATTTCCTACTCAATTTTTTATTTCTTGGATTTACTTGTTAACGCATTATCATCATCGGGGGGAATCAGTAATGAATTTAATTTTAAGTAGTTTAACAGATGAGCGAGGGAAGGTTGAGAACTTTTTATCTACTAGAACAGATTTATATAATGTTGACCCAATAGGAATTGGAACATCTTATGTAGAAAGTCTATCAAGTTATATATCGAGAATAGCGGAAATTCACAATTTAGCGGTATCACCATTGCTGAGTAAAGTAATTGCACCTATGCTAAATATAAATTATTTAAAAGAACAACTTACCCAAGGAATAATCAAGGATACCTCACATTTTATTAATGAGAATAGTCCCGTTACGATAGAGTATTGTAATACATTGGAAATACTAACTGGTAGACATGATCTACGTAGTTTGACTATGTTAAATTGGCAGGGTGTTTTTTCAAAAAAACTCTTTAGTAGATATAGAAAATGGTGTCCGATATGCTTAAATAAAATGAAATCTAACTCAAAAATTATATATGAACCGCTAATTTGGTATATTTCTGATATAAAAAAATGCGAAGTACATGAAGTAGTACTGCAAGACCAGTGTCCGAATTGTAACAGAAATTTACCGTATTTGCATAAGGAACTAATGGTTGGCTATTGTCAATATTGCGGATCGTGGTTAGGAGATGAATTGGTAATTAATAAAGAAACTTTAACTGAGAAAGATATATTTATTTTTCAAAATTATAAAGAATTACTTGCAAATTCATCAAAGCAACCAATTTACCCAACAAGAACTTTTATTTCAAATTTTTTAAACAGATTAATGAAGAAATTGGATATTAAAAGTGTAGCGAAGTTGGCAAATATTCTAGGATTAAATTCAGCAACGGTCAATTCATGGGTAAAAGGAAGAAGACACCCTTCAAGTGAAAGTCTTTTAAAAATTGCTCGAAAAATCGGGTTAACTATTTATGAGATGATTTATGACAATAATAAAAAGCTAGTGCTTGAAATAAAAAAAGATAGCTATCTTCAACAGCAGAAATCTATCTCAATAAGTGAAATTGAAGATAGTCTAAAGAAAGAGGTCAATTCAAAAGAGCCAAAAAGTCTAAATAGAATTTCCAAAGAGTATGGTTTTTATGAATCCACCGCCAAAAGGAACTTTCCAATTTTATGTGAAAAGGTAACAAAAAACTTTAATTCTTATAAAGAACAAAAAGTAAAAAAAAGAAGAATCGAGATTGAAGAAAAATTAATAGATTGTCTAAGTAAAGAAACTCCTATAAGTTTGAATCAGTTTTCAAAAGATAATGGCATAACTTTAAAAACCGCAAAAACAGTTTCCCCTAATTTATGTAAAAAGGTGGTTAAACGATATGAGGAGTATATTCATGAATTGAAAAGGAAGAGAGTTCAAATTATAAAAAGAGAAATTATAGAAATTGTAAATACATTACATCAAAAAGGAATTTATCCAAGTTCAAATAAGGTACAAGAGAATCTTGAAAATAAACATTTATTTAGAAAAGAATGGGTAAAAAGGGCTTGGAAGGAGACTTTGGAAAGTTTAGGATATAAGTGAATATTTAATTCTACAATTGTTAATCTAAAATTGAGTGTAAAAGGGTTCTGAAATTAAATAAACCATATAGTTTCCTAAAATAAAATTGTAAAGCATAAAGCTTCCTAAAAGTAGAAAAAAGAGATTATTACTCGATTGTATTTGAATGGTAGTAGTCTTTAGGTTTAATAAGTCTTATAAAAAGAGCTGAGATACCTTGTGGCTCTAGGGTTGGAAGCTATATGCTTTATTGCCAGGAAATTATATGCTTTACGTCACAGTTTTATTATGGATAACATACATTTAACCCTCTCACGGCTGGCTTTTCTCGTTCACCTCAAAATTTGTCCGATAGAAACTTTCTCATGACTAAAATTTATTCGTTCTAGATAAAATTTAGATGAATGACAGAGGTATCTTTTGTTTCCTTAGACTCCACTCATTATTAGCGTTAAAATATAACTACTATTCAAATAGAAAGGGGAATTTTTATGGTATCTTTACCAAACACAAAAGAAACGAAAGATCTTATTAAAAAATTAGTGAGCATTCCAAGTCCCTCAGGTTTCACCGGAAAAGTGATTCAATTTGTAGAGGATTATTTAAAGGGGTTACAAGTTGAAACGAAACGTAATCGTAAAGGTGGCCTTATTGCAACACTACCTGGTAAAAATACATCAGAACATCGTATGCTGACTGCGCACGTAGATACACTGGGTGCTATGGTGAAAGAAATTAAAAATAATGGTCGGCTTCGTTTAGATTTAATTGGCGGATTTACATATCATTCAATTGAAGGTGAATATTGCACGATCCATACAACGAGTGGAGAAGAATTTACAGGTACGATTTTAATGCATCAAACTTCTGTTCATGTTTATAAGGATGCGAATAAAGCTGAAAGAAATCAGGAGAACATGGAAGTTAGACTTGATGCAAAGAGCGAAAATGCGAAAGATATTCGCGCACTTGGTATCGAAGTAGGTGATTTTGTTTCTTTTGACCCACGAGTGGAAGAGACTGATAATGGATTCATCAAATCACGTCATTTAGATGATAAGGCAAGTGTCGCTATTTTACTGCAACTTATTAAACGAATTAAAACAGAAAACATTGCCCTTCCTTATACAACTCATTTCCTAATCTCAAATAACGAAGAAATTGGCTATGGTGGGAATTCAAATATTACACCAGAAACAGTTGAATATTTAGCTGTTGATATGGGAGCAATGGGAGATGGCCAATCAACAGATGAATATACGGTGTCAATCTGTGTTAAAGATGCGAGTGGACCTTACCATTATGGTCTTCGCAAACATCTAGTTGAACTGGCGAACAAAAATGATGTCGAATATAAACTAGACATTTATCCATATTATGGTTCAGATGCGTCCGCTGCCATCCGTGCAGGTCACGATATAATTCATGGTTTAATTGGTCCTGGTATCGATTCATCGCATGCTTTTGAAAGAACACATGAAGCATCGTTGGAAAATACAGAAGAGTTACTGTATCACTACGTTCAAGCCGAAATGGTTAAGTAAATAAAAAAAACATAAAGAACTTAATTCAGGCATTCTATCAACTGGTGTTATCCCGGTAGATGGAATGCTTTTTCTGTTTTAAATTCAAATATACGTCTCAAGACCTAGTACAAAATATGACTCTAGCTCATTACCGACTCTTTCTTTAAGGGATAAGATAGAAATAGTTAAAGAAAGGAGGGAAAAAAATGAAAAATTTCATATTGTTCGTTGGTGGGCTAATTGCATTATTCATCTTGATGGTGAATCTTGGTCCGATGGTCTTGCTAGGTCTCAGCATATGGCTGTTGTATATTATTTTCAAGCAGTTCGTAAAAAGTGATTCAACTGCTGGAAAAATAGGATGGGTGTTATTAGGTCTGCTAGTTCTTAGTATGGGATTAGCGAATATTTACGCTATTTTAGGTATTGCAGCTGCTTATGGTTTGTATATCATTATTAAAAATTGGAAGGAGGAAGATAGAGGACCAGTAAGTTCTGACATTTCCGATGACGACCCATTTGAAAATTTTGAACGGCAGTGGGAAGAATTGAACTATTAATAAAAAGGAGATATAACAAATGACAACTATTTTTTCACGTATAAAAGAAACAATTTCTGCAGATTTACATGATTTAATGGATAAAAAGGAACAAAAAAATCCGATTGCAGCCTTAAACCAGTATTTACGCCAAAGTGAGCAGGAAAAAGAAAAAGTACGTAAATTAGTAGAGAGACAATATCGACTCAGAGATGAATTTACTAGAGAATATCATCAAGCACAAGACCTTGCAGATAAAAGGTTAAAACAGGCAACCGTTGCTGAAAAAGCTGGAGAAGAAGACATGCATGAATTTGCCATGAAAGAATATGAGGAGTACCAAGCCCGAGCAGACCGCATGAAAGTGTCCCGAGAAGAAAGTGTTAAGCAACTAGAGATCTTAGAACAAAAATATGAAGAGATGAAACATAAATTAAAAGATATGCATTTACGTCGAATGGAATTAATGGGGCGTGAAAATGTTGCTAAAGCGAATCACCAAATTAATCGAGTTGTAGAAGGCACATCTGACAAACCGTTTTCCCGTTTTGCGGAGATGGAGCAATACATTGAAAATCTAGAATACAAAGTCAATCATGCCTACTACAGGAGCACATTTGATAGTAAAATGGCTAAATTGGAAAAAGAAATGAATGAACAAGAAGCTGCCAACTAGTTTTAAATAAAAGTTGTCAAACGATAATAAAAAACATGATATACTAAACAGGTGCATAGAAAATGTACCTGTTTTATATAAAAGGAAAGGGGATTGCTCTAATGTTTCATCGGTTAACAACAGATAAATTTAACTTGATCTTAATTATTGGAGTGATTCTCTTCATTATTGAAATCGCTTTTTTTCAAGGGGGCATGATTATAGCATCCTTGTTTTTTGGTGTCATGACTTATTTTGGGTGGAAAAGGTTCAACCATTTATATGGAAAAATTCTTTTTTGGGGCGGCGCCATAAGTCTTTTCTTTTCTATTCTTAACATGTTGGCTATCCGTTTTTTTATCATTGTCGTTATTATTTTGTTTTTATTTGATTATATGAAATCTAAAAATGAAACAGATCGTATTGTTCCTAAACCTCGTGAATTTCAAGAGATCATATTAGACCCAATTATAGAACTAAAGCCATTGTTTGATCATAAACTTTTTGACGATCAAAAAACAGAAGATGCGGCTTACCAATGGCGCGATATTAATATACATGGGGCTTTTGGTAATCGAGTTATCGATTTAAGTAATACCGTTCTACCCCATGACACAGCAGTTATTTCTATACGTCATCTTATAGGTAATATTGAAATTTATGTTCCGTACGACGTCGAAGTAAGCATTCATCACAGTTCCATATTTGGGCGTGCTCATATCTTTGGGAAACATCATTGGAATTTGATGAACAAAACGCTTCTTTATCAAACAGAGAATTATCACCAAGCAATACCTCGAGTTAAAATTGTTACATCTATACTATCAGGAGATATCGAGGTGAAGCGGATATGAAAATGATTATCCGACATGTCGTTATAGCCGTTCTTTTTAGTTTGTTTATTGCTTTCACTTTAATTAGTATAACCTTTGTCGCTTTTCCATTGAATCATTGGTCTATGATCATAAATAAAAACATAGGGGATATTCCCTATATTGTCATTGTCGTGATAATACCACTCATGTTAGGAATTATTTTTGGTTTAAGTTATGGAATATCTGTACGCCAGAGATTCCAACGTATTCATCATCAACTGGACGATATTGTAAAAGGCCAAGAACTTATCAGAAATGATTACAGTCCTTATAACGAACTCGATGATATTCAGATATCACTAGAAAAAATAGAGCGAAAAATCAAGCTACAAACTGAACAGGCCCAACGCCTTGCAACCGAACGAGCAAATGAACGAGAAAAAGGCTTGCAAGCAGTTGTTATCCAAGAACGAAATCGATTAGCTAGAGAATTGCATGACTCGGTCAGTCAACAACTATTTGCAGCATCCATGCTTATGTCTGCAATTAACGAGTCAGAACACTCAAAAAGTCCAGCCATAAATAAACAGCTGGAATTAGTGGAGAAAGCAATACACCAATCACAACTTGAAATGCGTGCCCTTTTACTTCACTTACGGCCTGTGGCCTTAAAGGGTAAAGATTTACAGAAAGGTGTTGAAGAGTTACTTATTGAGCTTACTCAAAAAGTACCCATGGATATTACTTGGAAGATAGAAAAATTTGATGTTGATAAAGGAGTAGAAGACCAGCTCTTTCGAATTTTACAGGAATCTGTCTCCAATACACTTAGACACGCAGAGGCCTCGTCCCTTCATGTTATGTTGATTAAACGCGATCACCTAGTGATATTAAGAGTGATTGATGATGGAATTGGTTTTAACATACAAGAAATAAAAACAAGCTCATATGGTCTACAAAATATGCAAGAACGTGCTTTTGAAGTTGGTGGAGATCTTAAAGTGATCAGTTTACCCAAAGAAGGTACAAGAATAGAAGTAAAAGTACCTATCATTAAAAAAGAAGGTGAAAAAAATGATTAAAGTGTTGTTTGCAGATGATCATGAAATGGTTAGGATTGGTGTGTCGTCTTATTTATCTTCTCAACCCGACATAGAAGTCATTGCTGAAGCTGATGATGGTGGTAAGGCAGTACACTTAACTCTAGAACTAAGACCGGATATCATTTTACTTGATCTCGTCATGAAAAAGATGGATGGCATTGAGGCGACAGAGAAAATTATAAAACAATGGCCTGAAGCAAAGATCATTATCGTCACAAGTTTTTTAGATGATGAAAAAGTGTACCCAGCGCTTGAAGCTGGAGCAACGAGCTATATGTTAAAAACCTCCAAAGCAAGTGAGATTGCTGAAGCAATTCGCTCAACTTATGGTGGTCAATCTATTTTGGAGCCTGAAGTTACCGGAAAAATAATGAATCGAATGCGTGAAAAGCCCATTGACTATTTGCATGACCAATTAACAGAGCGGGAGAAAGAAATTTTGTTGCTTATTACTCAGGGGAAAACGAATCAAGAAATAGCCGAAAAATTATTTATCGCTTTAAAAACAGTGAAAGTGCATGTCAGTAATATATTAGGTAAACTGGAAGTATCCGATCGAACGCAAGCTGTCATTTATGCCTTTAAACATGATTTAGTAAAATGAAAATTAATGATTAGAAAGAAGGGTTTGACGTTGAAATTAAGCATATTAGATCAATCCCCCAAGTCAACTGGAACCACATCTAAAGAAGCTCTGGAAGCATCGCTTAAATTAGCGCAACTTGGTGATGAATTAGGATATACTCGTTATTGGATTGCAGAGCATCATGATATGAAAGGACTATCCTGTCCAGCCCCGGACATTATGTTAAGTATGATTGGCTCCAAAACTGATCGTATTAGAATTGGCTCAGGTGCTGTCTTATTGCCTCATTATAAACCGTTTAACGTAGCTGAGCGATTCAACTTACTAGCGACTTTATTTCCGAATCGTATTGATCTTGGCATTGGTCGTGCACCAGGTGGATCGGCTGAAGCATCAATCGCTTTGTCAGGAAACTTTCTGGAAAATGTCCGCCAAGTGCCTGAAGATTTAGATGACCTCAATTCTTTTTTTGCGGGCTCATTTCCTAAGGAAAATATGTATTCAAAAATTTCGCCAACACCTGTGCCTGAAATTCCCCCGCAAATTTGGTTGCTAGGTACAAGTGAGAAAAGTGGTCAACTAGCCGTTGAAAAACAATTACCTTATACTTTTGGCCATTTTATGAGTGAAGCAAATGGTCCCGAAATTGTTAAAAAATATAAAAATGATATTCATAATGATGACATTTTAAAAAATCAACCACCGATTATAGCTGTCTCCGTTATTTGTGCGGAAACAACAGAAAAGGCACAAAATCTATCATTAAGTGCTCTAGGGTGGTCTATTCTTGGCGGGAAAGAGTATGATGGCGTACCGTCTATTGATGAAGTGAACCGCCATGCATTTACTCAAGAAGAGAAAGATAAAATGACAAAGCAAAGAAAAAACATGATTATCGGAAATCCTAAAGAAGTGAAAGAACAGCTTGAATTCTTGCAGGACCTTTATCAAACGGATGAATTTATGATAATCACGATTACACATGACTATGATGCACGGAGAAATTCGTATGAACTACTAGCACATGAAATATTATAAAAAGACAGTGAAAGACATGTGAGGAGGAATCCGAGTGATTGATTTACGAAGCGACACAGTGACAAAACCAACAAGTGCAATGAGACAAGCAGCGTTTGAAGCGAAGGTAGGTGACGATGTTTATAATGAAGATCCGTCCATACTAGAGCTTGAGGAGCTCGCCGCAACAATGCTTGGCAAAGAAGCCGCAATGTTCGTACCCACAGGAACGCAAGGAAATCAAATTGCGGTGTTGACTCATTGCCGTTCAGGCGAAGAGATTATTTTAGAAGCTGATTCACATATTTATTTTTACGAAGGTGCAACCATTTCAGCTTTTGCTGGCGTTCAACCAAGGCCTCTTGCGGGAAAACGTGGACAATTAGATCCTTATCTTGTGGAAGCATCAATTCGGGAAGATGACATTCATCAACCGGAGACAAGTCTAATATGTCTTGAAAACACCCATAATCGTGCTGGTGGAGCTATTGTTCCATTAGAAAATATGAAAGAGATTTTTGAGATTGCTCAAAGATATGATATTCCAGTCCATTTAGATGGGGCGCGCTTATTTAATGCTTCGGTGGCTAGTGGCATCGATGTTAAAGACTATGCGACATATACCGATACCGTTCAATTTTGTCTCTCAAAAGGATTAGGTGCACCAGTTGGTTCAATTATTGCAGGATCTCGGTCTTTTATTGAAAAAGCAAGAAAATGGCGTAAACGTCTTGGCGGTGGAATGAGGCAGGCTGGTATGATTGCAGCCCCTGGCCTTGTCGCCTTAAAAACGATGGTCGATCGTTTAACTGATGATCACTCAAATGCCGGGTTATTAGCGAAAGGACTAGAGGAAGTTGCCGGCTTGTCAATTGAAAATACGGTTGAAACTAATATTGTTTTAGCTAATACAGAGGGTATTGGAATGAGTGCAGATGAGTTTTTAGATAGCCTAAAAGAAATGGATATCTTCGCCGTCAGCTTTGGACCAAACACAGTCCGATTTGTCACCCATTTTGATGTATCGGAAGACGAGATTAGGCAAGTATTAGCAAAAGTGAAATATCGTTTTAGTTAAATTTAAAAACGGATTAGGACATTAGTATAAATTGTCATTGTAAATGTTACTTTATGTCATAAATCGTTCGAAATGAGAATTACACATCGTGAGGGTGGTCATCATGATGTGAAATCGTTTGAAATGAGAATTACATACCGTGTTGCCACTCGTCACGATGTCTTAACAAGAAAGACCATGGAAACGGTAGCAGGAAATTCACTAGCAAGGAAGAGTGAACTACAATTCATCTTTGCCTAAGGAAAGTGGAGTATTTATATAAGCTATTGTCCAGATCTCGTTTTATCATTATCTTCTATATGAAAATTATCAACTTGATTATAGATTGACAAGAGTTCATATAAAATAATTAATTCGGGAGGAAAATAGGTTAGATTTTGATTATTGTTTTCTAATACTTCTCTATTATCTTCCCAAAATAACTTCATAAGGTGGTTCCTCTGTTTATCATGTTCACGTTTACTGTAGGATGCTGGCCGCCTCAGACTGTAAGATAGCCTTGAGATAGCCTCAAGTAATATTTTTCTCTCCTCATTTGTCCATGATATTGATTTTAAAGGTGTTTGAATCAAATTATCCAAGTGATAGTGCAATAGTCGTAAAGTGGCTAGTTTGGATTGAATCTCCTCGAATTTTTCTTTTTCCGATCCGACAAGTGGATGATATTTCGATTCGTCTTTTTGAAATTCCACGAGCCGTTCCGTTCTCAGTAAACTATTATTTAATCTTCTAACTAGACTTTTATCAAGAATGTCGTCTTCATGTTGTCCTTCTAAAATGTCTTGAAAAACCTTCTCGATTAGAATGCCTGTCTTTTTACTCAAAGTCCTTATATTTAAACTGATTTCTTTTGTATAGTCTGGTGGAAACACAAGCATATTAACCGTCGTGGACACAATCAAGCCTACCGATGTCGTTCCTAAACGAATTAAAAATGAGATAAAAAGATTACTGTGAATGACTTCGACCATGGCGACTGAAGTGAGTGTTGCGACGAGTAAGCCAGCGTGAAGTCTCAATCTAAAGCAAGTTAATATAGTGAAAAAAGCCGCTAAAGTATACGTGATTGGAGAATTCCCAAACAATGAAATGAATATCACTGCATAGGCTGAACCTATGGCAGAGGCAGGAAAACGAACGATACCTTTCTTGATAGAGTCAGAAACAGTGGGTTCAATCGTTACGATGGCAGTAATTACCGCAAAGACTGGTGGCCAATTCAATTGTTCACAAATCCATGCTGTAATAAAAATAGCAATCGCTGTTTTAACAACTCTGCTTCCAATAAATTTTGATTTCTTCATTCACATAATCCTCCATGATAGGTTTCCACTGTATATATTTTTTCAATATATGTTGAAATTTGCAACTAAAATAGACTTACTATAATTATACCAGATAAAGATGAAGTATAATCCACACTGGAATATTTCACATTATGTAGAAAATTGGACTTAAAAATAATAAATTATTATAGAAGCGCTGTTTCTCGACAATTATAAATCTTTTCCCCGTGTATCAGGCGTAATCTATTAATCTAGGCTTTAACTTATTAAATAAAATAAGGTTTAATGTCACTTTTGAAATACAATTGTAATATTACTATAATATGAGTGAAATTTTTCTGTGTTATACTACGATTGACCTAATAAGAAAGGTACATAAAAAATACTAATCTAGTTCACTTTACTGCAAATAATAGAAAAATACATAGAAAAAGTGTTTTGCAGATGTGAAGGGGAAGCGAGGAAAGCGAATTGAAAAAACTTGTAGTAACAACAGCCACGGTAATGGTGGTTGGTTTAGGTAGTGCTTTTTCCACGGATTCTATTCATGCAGAACCAACAACAGAGTCAATACAGAATGAACGCGCGGATATAAATGAAGACATTTCAAAAGCAGAAACAGAAGTAAAGGACATTATGGTTAAGATTGAAAAATTGAATATTGAAATTGAGGATCTTAATAAAGATCTTGATAAAAATGAGAAATCATTAACAGACACTAAAAATGATATCAGCAAAAAAGAAAATGAAATCGAAGAACTTGAAAAAGAAATATCTAAGTTAGAAGATAAAATTGAAAAGCGTTTTGATATACTTAAAGATCGAGCAGTGTCTCTCCAGAAAAGTGGTGGAGATGTTGGGTACTTAGAAGTATTATTCGGTTCAAAAACATTTGGAGACTTTATTAGTCGCATATCAGCTGTTACAAAAATAAATGAATCCGATCAAGAACTGATTGAGAAACAAGAAGCTGACAAAAAACAAGTAGAAGAGAACCAAGAACAAATTGCGAAGAATCTAGAGGAACTTGAAGAAAACAAAAAAGAATTAAAATCAATGCAAAAAACAATAAAAGAACAAAAGTCATCAAACAAAGAAAAAGTTTCGGCAGCAAAAGAAACCAAAAAGAAACTAGATAACAAAATTGCCGATTTAAAATTTGAAGATAGCGAATTGGCTTCATTACAAGCAGATGCTGAACAACAAGCTCGTGAAGCTGAAAACACTGCTCAAGATACAGCAGTAGCAAGCACAAATAATTCTGATACCAGTAGTAATGATGGTGGTAATCTTAGTACACTAAGTAGTAGTCAGGGTCAGAGTTCAAACAACAACTCTACTAAAAAACCAAAGAACAACACGAACAAAAGTGCTCCAAAACCATCAACAGGCAAAGGATTAATTGCTGATGCGAAGTCATTAATTGGTACAAGTTACCAATTGGGCGGAACAACACCAAGCGCATTTGACTGCTCAGGATTTACATCATACGTATTTGCTCAGAACGGAATTAGCTTACCACGTACAGCTGCAGGGCAATATTCAGCATTACCTAAGATTTCTAAAAGTCAAATACAATCTGGAGATTTAGTGTTCTTCTCAGGATCACCAGGTGGAGGTAATATTACACACGTTGGAATTTCCTTAGGTGGCAGTCAGTTTATCGGATCTCAAACGTCAACTGGAGTTGCTATAACAAGTCTTAACAATTCATATTGGGGACCAAGATTCGTTGGAGCTGCTAGACCGTAATTAAATTTTAAAAAGAAGAATGAAACTACTTTGAATATATTCAAAGTAGTTTTTTGTTGATGACAAAAAACATCACCGCATTTTCTTGCATAATTTTACAGATCTTAACGGGAATTTTCACCATTCGTCTATAAACATATTTTATTGCTGATTTCATAACCAGAATGTTATCAAAACACCATATTATATTATCTATAAAATTGTCCTAAAATCTGGATAGTGATATAATAATTGATATTAGTATCAAAGCAATCGGGTTACATAGTTAATAACAACAAAGAGTCTTTGGAAATTTTTAAAAAAAGAGGTGCACATAATTGACAAACAAAGATAATTACAGAATAGCAGCTCACGACATTGATCCTATATATATAAAGCGTTGGTCGCCTCGTTCTTTTTCAGATAAAGATGTTGAACAAGCAACACTTAATAGCTTATTTGAAGCAGCAAGATGGGCACCCTCAGCAGCAAATATACAACCATGGCAGTTTATTTACGCAAAGAGTTCCGAAGATCGAGAGACTTTTTTATCATTTATAAAGGATGGTAATATATCATGGTGTAAACATGCTCCTGTCTTAATTGCAGTAGCCTCTAGATGCAATTGGCCAAAAGGAAATGATCTAAACCCAACACATGCTTTTGATACGGGAACTGCTTGGGGTTATTTAGCACTTGAAGCAGCTAGAAAAGGCCTTATTGCCCATGCTATGGGTGGCTTTAATCGTGAAAAAGCAAAGCGAGTTTTGCGCTTACCAGAGAACTATCAGGTACATGCGATAGTTGCTGTTGGATACCAAGGTTATAAGGAATCCTTAGATGAAAAATATCATGAACGTGAGATACCATCAAACCGTAAAGCAATAGAAGAATTTATGCATGAAGGTGAATTTAAATCAATCACATAAGAGTAATGTTAAGATGACTTTCAAGTTAGAGAGTCATCTTTTTCTTTTTTAATAAAGCTCTGAGTATAAATTTAATCTTTTTTCACACGATATGTTTATAATATATAATATTCGGGTACATGAATTCATGTTCGTACATAAAAATAAAATGGGAAAGGATCTTACATGAATAAAAAAACTTTTACAAATCCTGTGTTTTTGATTTCAGCGTTAATCATTTTTGGATTAGTCGTCGTCGGTGCTATCATGCCACAGCGTTTCGGATACGTTGCAGAATTGTTGTTTAATTTTACAACAACCCATTTTGCCTGGTTTTACTTATTGGCAGTATTTATTTTTGTTGTGTTTCTCATAAGTATATCGATTAGTAAGTATGGTAAAATTCGTTTGGGACCCAAAAATTCTCGTCCAGAATATCCATTTTTCACATGGATAGGTATGTTATTTTCAACGGGATTTGGATCAGGGCTTGTTTTCTATGGTGTTGCTGAACCAATGAGTCACTTTTTAAATACTCCTTTCCCAGATTTAGAGGGATTAACAGAGGAATCAGCAAGAGTATCAATGGGATATACTTTTTTTCACTGGGGTGTGAGTCAATGGTCCGTTTTTGCTATTGTTGGTCTAATTATTGCATTTCTGCAATTTAGACAAGATAAACGTGGTCTCATTTCGACAGCTATTCAACCAGTTATAGGTAAGAATCGTTTCATCGGTGGTACAATCGATTCATTAGCTGTGATAGCCACTGTTATGGGGGTTGCCACGTCACTTGGACTTGGTATACTGCAAATGAATGGCGGATTAAAGAGTGTGTTTGGTTTACCCAGCTCAATATGGGTTCAAATAGTCATTGCAGGTGTTATGTTACTGACCTACCTTCTTTCATCTAGCACTGGTTTGAATAAAGGGATCAAATGGTTAAGTAATTTAAATTTAGGCCTTTGTTTGGTTCTATTATTGTATGTCTTTTTCACAGGACCTACCGTTTTCATTTTAAATTCATTTGTTTTAGGTTTAGGTGATTATTTATCAAACTTCATCCAATATAGTTTGCGGATTACTCCTTATCAAGGAGCAGCTTGGGTTCAAGAGTGGACAATATTTTACTGGGCATGGGCTATTGCTTGGTCGCCTTTTGTTGGAGCATTTGTTGCCCGCGTTTCCAGAGGAAGAACAATTCGGGAATTTGTTTTCGGTGTTCTTATTGTACCACCTGCCATTGCTTGTTTATGGATTGCAGCCTTTGGAGGTACAGCTCTTCACAGCGATTTAATGAATGGGACAAATATCGCGGAAGCTGTAGATACAAATCTTGAAGTGGCTCTATTTGAATCATTTGCAAATTTACCTTTTACCCAACTTTTATCCATATTAGCTATATTTTTAATATTTACGTTCCTGGTGACCTCAGCGGATTCGGCTACCTATATACTAGGAAGTATGACTTCACGAGGAAGTTTAAATCCGAATTTATTCGTTAAGATTGTTTGGGGCGTTCTGATTACAGCTATAGCTATCGTACTGTTACTCGCTGGAGGACTTGAAGCACTACAAACCGCTTCATTAATATCGGCACTTCCATTCACAGTTATCTTGCTGCTGATGGTTATTTCATTTTTTGGGATGATTAAGCATATAACTAGAGAAAAAGATTAGAAAATAATCAGTCAGAATGTATCTGGCTGATTATTTTTTAGAAAGTATCTTGCTAACTTTTTAAACTTTCTAAAATGTGTTACAATATCTTAAATAGTATTTTAATGACATGAAGAAGGTGACCATAAAATGGGGGAGTTAAACAAAGTTAAAGGCGCTTTAAATCAAGTAATTTTTGGTAAGGAGGAAGTAGTTGATTTACTCCTTGTTGCTTTATTAGCGCAAGGTCATGTCCTCTTAGAAAGTGTTCCAGGAACAGGGAAAACAAAGCTGGCTAAAAGTTTTGCTAAAGTGATGAAAGGAAAATTTAGTAGAGTTCAATTCACGCCAGATGTCCTACCAAGTGATGTGACAGGTATTCGTTACTTTAATCCTAAAACACAAGAATTCGAGCTAAGAACAGGCCCTGTTGTTACGAATGTCCTTTTGGCAGATGAGATCAACCGAGCAACACCAAAAACACAATCGAGTTTACTAGAAGTGATGGAAGAGTATCAGACGACAGTTGATGGTGAAACAATAAAAGTACCATCACCGTTTATTGTTATCGCTACACAAAATCCAGTTGAAAGTAATTATGGAACATTTCCTCTACCTGAAGCCCAATTAGACCGTTTTTTATTTAAAATAGATTTAGGTTATCCTTCAATTGAGGAAGATAAGAAGATATTAACAACGTATCGGACGTCTGATCCTTATGACGAACTTGAAGCTTCATTAACATTAGAGGAAATTAAATCAATTCAAGAAGAAGTTAAAAATGTTACAATATCTGAAGTTGTGCTAGATTATTTATTGAATCTTGTCCATCATTCAAGAAATCATCATGAAGTAGAGCTTGGAGTGAGTCCTAGGGGGATGCTTTCCTTGATGAGAGCTGCTCAAGCTAGAGCAATTATCCATGATCGAGATTTTGTGACACCAGAGGATGTAAAAGTCCTCGTTCCATATACGTTTCCACATCGTATTATACTGACAATGGACGGTGCGATTAAGAAAACGCCAGAACAAATTGTGTCTGAAATATTATCCGAAATAGAAGTACCAGTTGAGCTAAAGGTTGAATCATAATGAAATGGGAAAAGCAGTTTGGCATAAATCATGTTAAAAATACGGATTATATTTTAACAGCGGTCTTCATATTTTCATTAATTGGTATTATTTCCCAATATACAGTGGCATTTGTAATAGTAAGTATCTTTTTAACCTATTTTATTATTAATAAATTATATGATAAATCAGTTGGAAAAAATTTAAACCTAAAAAATCCACAAGTGTCCCGGCGTTTATTTCCAGGCGAAGAGGCTGTCTTAACATTTGAACTTGATAACCGTTCAATTTATCCAATGATCAATGGTGAGTTTCAGTTTCAAACAGGACCGGCAATTCAAACACTAAAATACACAAAAGACACCAAATCTTATTATAAACAAGTGGACGTCCCTTTATCTGTTATGGGGCGAAGAAAAACAGTTATAGAATTACCGATTATTGCTAAGCAACGAGGTGCCACGAGAATCACGAATATAGCTTATCAATTTCCACATTTGTTTAATTTTGAACATGTTACTTTGAAATATCTACCTTTTTACCATGCTGAATTTGTGGTTTTCCCTAGATTGTTGCCTGTGTATGGGATAGAGACAATATTTCAGATGGTTCCAGGTGATCAACGCATGAATTTTTCCCCTTTTGAAGATATTCAAAGTCCCGCAGGTACGAGAGATTATAATTATAATGACCCTTTTCACCGTATCAATTGGAAAGCAACGGCTAAGACGAATGAACTTCAGACAAACGTCTATGAACGTGTTGTCGATATGTCTTATATATTTCTTGTGAATATTGGGTCAGAAGATAAAGTCAATATGGCGCAGTTTAATCAAAATCTAGAAGACTTACTTTCATATACGGCTTATTTATGCAAAGAAACAGTTGAACAAGGGTATAATTATGAAGTTTTTATCAATTCGAGACGAACAGGAAAAATACCGTACTTACATATCCCGGAAGGTGAAGGACAAACATATTATATTAATACATTAGAGACGTTAGCAAGGATTCATCAACAATCTCTTGTTTATCCCTTTAAGGAAATGGTATATAAAGTTGGACAACAATTTTATAAGCCTAAAACAATCATTATATTAGGTGATGTATCTAGCGACATCGGTGACATAATTGATTTATGGAAAAGACAGCAACAGAAGATTTTCCAAGTTAAATCATCTAAAGAAGGTGCTTATATTACACGTTGGATGAAGGACGTGACAAACGATGTCAAAAAAACATCTTAATATAACTTATGCTTATCACTTTATGAGTGAGGCCATTATAATTTTTTTGTTTGCGATACCGATTTTATACCTTCATTATCGTTGGATTCCTTACTGGAGTTATCTGTTTACTGTTGTTCTTTTAAGTGTATTATTCTCAATTATGGCAAAACACTTAACGAATTATAGTATATATATAATTGTTGGTTTATTGCTCGTACCAATATTTTATTTCTTAAATTATCCACTAATTGTAAATTTGCTATTTTCAGGTTTATTAATATGGCGCTATATCAATGTAAGAAGTCGATCAATGATAGATTTGAATCGAGAGAATGGCTATATTATTTTATCTATTATACTTGCAACGCTAGGTGTTATTATTGTCAGGGATAGTGAGATTGTCATTTATGCATCTGCATTAGTAATTCTATTGATATTTGGCAATATATTTAGTCATTTAGCGGTCATTAGTCAAGAAGATAGACGTCGATTTGATAAGAAATCAATTGTTTATATAATTGGGCCCATTGTCCTTGGAACAGTTTTCTTCATTCCTTTTTTTCAATCTGGAAAATGGTTTTGTTGAAACTTTGGGATGGTTTTCGTTATTTAGTTTATATTTTAGCAAGTACTCTAGGAAGAATACTACAACTTTTTGAGCAAGACAGAGGCTGGGACGACATTGCTGGTATTGAAGGTTCATCACCTCCATCAGAGGATCCAATTTATCAGCAGTTTGAAGAGAAATCATTAGTTGAAATAATTGCACCCTATGCAATTATCGGGATTGGCTTAATTATTGCTATAATTTTAGTGTTTTTAGCTATAAAACTATCTAAAAAGGTATTTAAACCTTTACCAGAAATTCCAGCAACCAATTTAGTGACTTATACGGCATTATCAGATGACGAAAGTAAAAGTCAGGGTATTTTTAATAACTTTAAGAATCGTTTTCGAAAGCCACGTGAGCCTATTCGCAGACATGTTTTTGATTTTGAGAAAAAAATGAGACAGTTTGAGTATGGTCGAAAACCCTATGAAACAATTGAAGAGTGGCTAAAGAGGATTGGTTTTACAACAAACTTGGAAATCTATCAAAAAGTAAGGTATGGCGAAGAAGAGGTGTCCCATCAAGAAGCAGAGACATTTAAAGCAGAATTAAAAAGATTAGAATCCTCTCTACACTCTGACTAGCCCTTAGTTACTGTAAAATTGAACTTTGATTTTAATCTGTTTATGTTTATCAACTCTATTTCTCGGATAAACATTTAACAATAGATAAATATAATTCAAAGGGAGTGCTAATACTAAATGAATTTACGTACCCAAATTAATGAATTGAAACAAGTTAAAGGGGAAGGTGCCAATAAGGTATTCAGCATGTACTTAAATACAGATCCATCAGATCCTGACCAACAGGGTGGAAAGTGGAAAATCCAATTAAAAAACGGTTTAAGAAACTTTGAAACATATCTTTCTGAAGATGAAAATCAAGAAGAATTACGTAACTTCAAAAAAGTAAAGAAGAAAGTTAAAGAGTTCGTAGGCAAGTTTGAGCAAGATTTATTGCGAGGGATTATTGTTTTTGCAACAGCAGATGGAAAGGTTTGGTTTGCGGAGCGAGTACAAATGAGACTTGAGTCAGAGTTCTATTGGGAAGAGGAACCAGTACTCAATCAACTTGAAAAGTTAAGCAATAAATTTCCTAAAACAGGTGTAATACTCGTTCAACAAAATCAAATTAAAGTTATTGAAACTTATTTGAATGAAGTTGAAAACACCCACTTCTATGAGTTGAATCTGGATACCGAAAACTGGGCAGAAAAAAAGGGTCCTCGCAAAGCAAACGCTGTAGGTGCAGGTGTACATCCCGGTTCTGCCAGCATGCAAAAAGAAAATTTTGCAGGAAGATTTGCTGCGAACCAGCAACGTTGGTATAAGAGTATTGCTCCTAAGTTAGACAAATTAGCTAAAGATGGAGCATGGGAAAACTTGTATTTATTTGGTGAACGAGATGCCATTCATGAATTAAGAAAACAAATGAATCGAAAAGTCAATGATACAGTCTATAAAAATATGCTTGAACATGATGAGGATAAAGTATTAGCCCAGATTAGTTAAATTTAAAAGGTTCCTTTCTTTTACGGAAAGGAACCTTTATATTATAATCTCGTAATAATCAGTTTAAAGATGAAGGATTACATATACTATAGTTAGCGTAAGCAATACAGAAGCAAGTACATAGCTTATCACAAGGAAATACTTCCTTTCCAAAATCAATTGTAAGGTTTCGTTCCCAAATGTGGAGAAAGTTGTAAAAGCACCACAAAAACCTATACCTAGTAGAGTCCATAACCATTCGGCCAGCATATCGTTTTGTTGGCCTGTTACTATAATACCTAACAAAATCGAACCACTAATATTTGCGATCCATGTCCCAATAAAGTGTTTATTTAAAATATAGGAGAGGTAAAAACGTGCCATACTGCCGAAGAAACCTCCACAAGTTACCAGCAAAATATTCATCACTTTTGAAGCCTCCTATACGCTACCTTAAACCCAAGATAACATAGACCTAACCCACCAATGACACTTATCACTACATAAAAGGCAGCCAGGAAGAAATTACGAGTCATCAGTTCAATTGTTTCAACAGCAAACGTAGAAAATGTGGTGAATGAGCCAATTAACCCAGTACTTAAAGCAATAAAAGCTTCTGGTTTGAGTCTGCTTTTAATCTGTTCGTTATTTAAAAGGTAACTAAGGAAAAAGCAGCCTATTAAATTCACCGTGAGCGTCGCAAAAGGGAAGTCAGTACTACTTGTGAATAAAAGAGAAACGGTGTACCTGCCCATTGCACCAAGGATCCCACCGATTCCAACTGCTAAGAGTTGACCGCCTATTTTCATGCTGTCCTACATAGTGGGCAGAGACCATATATTTCGAATTTATGATCTTCAATAGTATAATTGGACAACATACGAAGAGCTTCTTCCATTGGACACACATCTAATTCAGTTGTCTTCCCGCATTTATTACAAATAAAGTGATGATGATGGTCATGTGAACATTTCATTCGAAACTGCTTTTCGCCGTTAAGCTCTGTTGATTCCAAAATGCCCATTTCATTATATAAATGTAAGTTTCGGTAAACCGTATCAAAACTAATCCCAGGGTATTTAACTTCCATATGATCGTTCAAGTCCTTAGCTGTTCTGTAACGGTCTTCACCTTCAAAGTAATTAAGAATATCTAACCGGCGCTTGGTTGTTTTGTATCCTTTATCATTAAGTAATCGAATCGCTTCTTTTTTATTCATTTGAAGATACTCCTTTACGTTGATAACTAAACAAGTTATTCTTCATAATGGCTACTAACAAAATAGCTACAGCTATCATTACAATTGTACCACCAGGTGGAATACTAAAGTAAAAGCCAAAGATCAGACCGAGAACGACAGATATTTCACCGAAAAGTACCGATAAAAAGAGCGTCTGTTTAAATCCTTTCGCTAATCTCATAGCAGCTGCGACTGGTAAAGTCATTAAGGCAGAGACGAGTAATACTCCCACAATTCGCATGGTTGCTGCAATAACTAACGCTGTTAAAATAATAAATAGAAAATGAATTCGTTTAGCATGTATAGCTGAAATACGCGCATGTTCTTCGTCGAAAGAAAGGGTAACAAGTTCTTTATAAAATAATATTATCATTGTAATTACAATGATGGAAATACCGATAATTGTGTATAGGTCATGTAAACTAACGGCAGAAACAGAGCCGAATAAATAGTTGAATAAATCGTTATTAAACCCGTCGGCTAGAGAGATGAAAATAACACTTAAACCAACCCCACTTGATAAAATGATTGGAATCCCAATTTCTTGGTACGATTTATAAATATCTCTTAACTTTTCAATTAAAATTGCTCCTAACACGGAAAATCCCATTCCTCCATAGAAGGGCGTAATAAAGGTAATTGCTGTTTTCTTTTCTAAGAAAAGCCCAAAAGCAATGCCGCCTAGTGTTACATGGGAAAGGGCATCAGCGATAAGAGATAGCCGACGAACGACGATGAACGTTCCTAAAAGAGGGCCAATCAATCCAATAAGAACCCCTGTTATGAATGTGTGTCTTAAAAAATCAAATTCCAATAAATCTGCTAACATATATGTGCCTCCAGTTCAGGTACTAATCTTTTAATGGTTATGTTTGACGATATGAACAGGGTGTCCATAAATAGTTGATAAATCTTCTTCAGTTAAAGCGGTATATTTTTTCGTGTCTCCGTGAAAATGGAGATGTTTGTTTAAGCAGACAATGTCTGTCACATGTTCAGTCATCGCACCGGTGTCGTGGGTGACCAATAAGAGGGTAATCCCTCTACTTTCGTTTAGTTGATGAAGTAAATTATAAAAACGCTCCACATTTTTGTAATCAATTCCAACTGTTGGCTCATCAAGAATTAATAAATCAGGGTCGTTAACAAGTGCACGAGCGATAAAAATACGTTGTTGTTGCCCACCTGATAAATTGCCGATATTTTCATAAGCATATTCAATCATGTCGACTTGATCAATGGCATCTAAAACTTTTTGTTTATGTTTGCTTTTCAAAAACTTAAAGTAGCCTATTTTAGCCGTCAATCCCATTGAAACTACTTCAAACACAGTGGCCGGAAATCCTTTATTGAATGAGTTGGCTTTTTGCGACACAAAGCCTATTCTAGTCCATTCTTTAAAATGTGTTAAAGGTTGTTGAAACAATTCTACAGTGCCTTTATCAGCTTTAAGTTGCCCTAAGATAATTTTGATTAAAGTTGTTTTTCCCCCACCATTTGGTCCAACTAATCCCATGAAAGCTCCGCGATCTATGTTTAAGTTGACATCTTCCAAGATTGGTTTGCTTTCGTATGCAAAGGATATATCTTTAAGTGAAATAATCGATTCAGTCATTAGTTCTCCTCCTTTTTCACTCCGTTGCCTGATCAAGTACATTTAAATTCTGTTCCATAAGGGAAAAATAGTCTTCCTCGTTTTGGACGTCTGCACCTGTTAATGACTCTAAATTATGCAAGTACAATGGTTCAGCATTTATATGTTCCCGAATAATATTTGCTACTTTATCTGTCCCTGTTTGTTCAAAGATTACGTATGGTAAATGATGTTCTTTCGCTGCGTTAATAATACGTATTAAATCTTTTTGGGAAGGTTCATCGTTGGTAGATAATCCACTGATCGCAATTTGCTCAATTCCATAACGGTCTTCCCAGTACCCATATGCAGCGTGAGCTACAAGGATCTCTTTGTTCTTTTTTGAATCGATTGTTTGGATGAATTTATTATCTAAATCCAACATCTTATCTTTAAAAGTCATGAAGTTTTTATTAAATGTTTGCTCATATTCTGGAAAAACATCAGTTAATTCTTCATTAATAATGTTTCCCATTTGGATCATTCTTAATGGATCCAACCAGACATGGGGGTCTTTATCCCCGTGATCATGCCCCGCATGGGCTTCATGGTTTTCAGAATGAGAAAATAATCTATCATCCAATGTAGCAATTTCGATTAATTCAACTCCTTGGTTATCTAAAGAAGCTGCTGCTGTTTCCGCGAAACTCTCCATTCCAGCTCCAAGGTAAATAAAAGCTTTCCCTCTTGCAATTTGTGTCATTTCTCGAGAAGACGGTTCGTAAGAGTGGGCGTCAACACCAGGAGGATAAACTGATTCAGCTTCAATATCCTCTCCACCAATTTCTTCAACAATGTATTGAATAGGATAAATTGAAGTATAAACGATATTCTTATTATCATCATTTTCGTGTTGGCATCCAGAAATTAAGGTTGCTGTAATCAAAATCAGAGTAAAATATAAAAGTTTTTTCAAGATGATTTCTCCCTGTTTTAGTGTAAGAATAGCATAACGGAATGATTACGATTTGTAAATAGGAACGATTACGATTTATATAAAGGAAAATTTACCATAAGTGGAAAGAGTCATTATTACCGATGTTTTATCGTAAGAATATGCGGATAAGATAAATTAGAGATGAGGCAATTTGAAGGTAAGCATGCAGCGACGACGGTAACTCGTTTCAAGCTGAATTATAAAAAAAGAAACTATAAAAAAGGAGTTTTAGAAGTGCAAACAACTTTAAAAGTATCCGGATTAACATGTGAACATTGTGACAAGCAATTTAAAAAATCCCTCGAAAGTTTAAATGGTGTTTTCGGAGTTGAAGTTCATCTGGACACAGGTAATGTCGATGTTACTTACGATGCCTCTCAAGTGACAATAGAAATGATGAGAGAAGCTACAGAAGAACAAGGGTATGATGTTAGTAGTGTAATAAAAGTGCTGACTCCATTTTGAAAAGGAGTCAGTCTTATTTTTTTGCTTTAAAGGTAGATAATCAGGGCCGAGTAAGGGTATAATGGTCGAATAGGATTACTATAATCATACATAATTTTGAAACGAGCATTGCTGAATCGTTTAATGAGTCAAGGAGGATATTAATGAATATTTTACAAGAAACTGAAAACAACATAAAAAAAGCTTTAATACAAGCTATTACGGCGTCAAACCTAGCTGAGGAAGAGGATATTCCTCCGATCATACTGGAAAAACCTAAACAAAAAAGTCATGGAGATTTTGCGACCAATATCGCTATGCAAATGGCTCGCATAGCTAAAAAAGCACCACGCCAAATTGCAGAAGAAATTAAAAATCATATTAACTTGGAAGAAGCGTTTATTAAAGAGCTCGAGATTGCCGGACCTGGCTTTATTAATATTTTTATGGATAACAGTTATTTAACACAGCTCGTTCCAACTATTTTAAAACAAAAAGAATCATATGGTCGGACAGATAGTGGTAAAGACACAAAAATTCAAGTGGAATTTGTTTCAGCTAATCCCACTGGTGATCTTCATTTAGGACACGCTCGCGGAGCAGCTGTCGGTGATTCTTTATGTAATATTTTGGATGCTGCTGGTTATAAGGTGGAAAGAGAGTATTATATAAACGATGCGGGTAATCAAATTGATAACTTGGCTCTTTCAGTTGAAGCGCGTTACATGCAAGCAGTCGGAAAAGAATGGGATATGCCAACTGACGGCTATCATGCTAAAGACATTGTAAAGCTCGGTGAAAAAATCGTGGCGGAGGACGGCGAAAAATGGACTGACGCTGCCTCTGAAGAACGTTTAGCTTATTTTAAAGAAAAAGGCTTGAAGTATGAATTAGATAAAATCGAACGGGATCTACAGGAGTACCGGGTTCCGTTTGATCACTGGTTTTCTGAAACAACTCTTTATAAAGAAAAGAAAGTAGAAGAAGTTTTAAACATTTTGCGTTCTAAAAAGGTAACTTATGAAGCTGAAGGAGCTACTTGGTTTAAGACGACTGATTTTGGCGATGATAAAGATCGTGTTCTTGTCAAATCTGATGGTAGCTATACATATCTTACTCCTGATATTGCCTACCATAAAAATAAACTTGACCGTGGATTCGATAAGTTAATCAATATTTGGGGTGCTGATCACCATGGTTATATTCCAAGAATGAAAGCCGCTATCCAAGCGCTAGGATACTCTGAAGATACATTAGATGTTAAAGTCGTTCAAATGGTTAATCTTTTTGAAGACGGTGAACGTGTTAAAATGAGTAAACGTACAGGAAAAGCGATTACTCTTGTCCAGTTAATGGAGGAGGTTGGAAAAGATGCGATGCGCTACTTTTTCAACATGCGCTCAGCTGATTCTCATTTAGATTTTGATATGGACTTGGCTCGCTCCGAGTCTAATGAAAATCCTGTTTACTACGTACAATATGCTCATGCGCGTATTAGCACAATGATGAGACAGGCAGAGGAACAAGGATATGATTTACATGATCAATACGACAAATCACTTCTCACGTCAGAAAAAGAAGTTGATTTACTAAGAGTGCTCGGTGAATTCCCACAAGCAATAGCCGATGCAGCTGATAAACGAATTCCACATAAAATGACTCAATATGTTTTTGACCTATCTTCCGCATTGCATAGTTTTTATAATGCGGAAAAAGTTCTTGATGCTGACAATGTAGAGCGGACAAAAGCTCGTATTGCTCTAATGCAAGCAGTCAAAATTACATTAGGAAACGGATTAAAGTTAATCGGTGTTAGTGCTCCTGAGAAAATGTAATCTATCTAAAAAACCAGACGAAAATTGCTCGTCTGGTTTTTTTAGATGAGGCCATTTCTAAAGAATCCAGATAGTTAGATCGCATTACCCTCCCTGGATAATCACCCTTTAGCAATTCCAGGTAGTTAGAAGGCACAATCCTCCCTGGAGAGTCGTTTTTTATAGAAAAAATAAAAAAGTTAGTTATTTTTATTGCGAAATGTCTGAACTTAATTTATAGTATATATAAACGGATAGGAGACTATCTATTATTTTTTAAGAATTAATGAATGAGTATTCATTCAAATAAAGATTGGGGGAAAGAAAATGAAACAATCAATCAAGCGCGCGGCAGTGCTAGGATCAGGTGTTATGGGAGCTGGTATTGCTGCTCACTTGGCTAATGTAGGTATACCAACATTGATGCTTGATATTGTACCAAAAGAGTTAACCGAAAAGGACAAACAAAAAGGCTATACACTCGAAGACAAAGCCGTCCGTAATCGTATAGCAGAAGGAAATAAGAAAGCGCTATTAAAACAAAAACCGTCACCAATTACCACAAAGAAAAGTCTTGATTTAATTGAAGTTGGCAATATGGAAGATGATATGGAAAAACTAGGTGACGTTGATTGGATTATTGAAGTTGTTGTAGAAAATCTTGACGTCAAGAAAAAAGTATTTGCAAATGTAGATAAATATCGTAAAGAAGGTTCAATTGTAAGCTCGAATACTTCAGGTATTTCTGTGGAAGATATGGCAGCTGATTGTTCTGAGGATTTTCAAAAACATTTCCTAGGGACACACTTCTTTAACCCACCACGTTACTTAAAATTACTTGAAGTCATTCCAACGAAACATACCGATGATGAAGTTCTTAAATTTATAAAGAAATTTGGGGAAGATGTTCTTGGAAAAGGTGTCGTCGAAGCAAAAGATACACCGAATTTTATTGCTAACCGAATTGGAACCTATGGATTGTTAGTAACGGTTCAAGAAATGTTAAAAGGCGGCTATAGCATTGGTGAAGTTGACTCAGTAACAGGCCCAATGATAGGTCGACCAAAGAGTGCTACGTTCCGTACGTTGGATGTTGTAGGATTAGATACATTCATCCACGTAGCAAAAAATGTTTACGATCAAGTTGAAGGCGAAGAAAAGGAAGTATTTGACGTTCCTGAATTCATGCAAAAGATGTATGAAAAAGGATGGTTGGGTGCAAAAAGTGGTCAAGGATTTTACCTGAAGAAAAAAGGGAAAGACGGCAGTGTCATTTATGAGCTTGACCCTGAATCCTTTGAATATGTTGATCGAAAAAAACTAAAAACAGAAGCAACGGAAATGTCGAAGCAACAAAAAGGACCCCGTAACAAATTGAAAGCGCTTGTAAAAGCGAAAGGGGATCGTGCGAGCGACTTAGTATGGTCTGTGCTTAAACCAGTCCTTCTTTATTCAGCAGAACTAGTCGGCGAAATCTCAGATGATATTGTAGCGATTGATGAAGCAATGCGTTGGGGTTTTGGATGGGAAATCGGTCCATTTGAAACTTGGGATGCCATTGGACTTGGGCGTTCACTCGAACGTATGAAAGAAGAAGGAGAAACAATTCCTGTGTGGGTATCAAAGCTTATCGAAGCAGGGCACGACTCATTCTATAAAACAGAAGATGGAAACGCCTTTTATTATGACCAAGGCGATTATAAGCAACTCAAAGCGAATGAAAAAGAAATCAATCTTAAGCATTTAAAAGATGTCAACGGGGTTATTAAGAAAAATGCTGGTGCTAGTTTAATAGACCTTGGTGATGGCGTAGCATTACTAGAGTTTCATTCTAAAAGTAATGCGATTGGCCTAGATACGATGCAAATGGTAGATTACGCGATTGAAGAAGTAGAAAAGAACTATGAAGGACTTGTGATCGGTAATCAAGGTAGAAACTTCAGTGTGGGGGCAAACCTTGCGTTGATGTTAATGGAAGCTCAAGACGACAATTTCTTTGAATTAGATATGGTTGTTCGTCAGTTCCAGAATATGGGACTCAAAATCAAATATTCAAATAAACCAGTAGTCGCAGCACCATTTAACATGACTGTAGGAGGTGGAGCAGAGGTATCACTTCCTTCTGCAGCAATTCAAGCATCTGCTGAAACCTATATTGGACTGGTCGAATTCGGAGTAGGCCTCATTCCTGGTGGTGGCGGTACAAAAGAACTTTACTTGAAAATGTTACGTGACATGCCAGAAGGAATTGATTTTGACCTAACTAAAGTAGGTAACGATGTCTTTGAAAAAATTGCAACTGCAAAAGTATCTACGTCGGCAGCTGAAGCTATAGAAAACGGATATCTAGACATCAAAGATTCTATCAGTGTTAACCCAGACCATTTAATTTATGATGCTAAACAAAAAGTCCTCGCTTTAGCTAAAGCAGGCTATCAAGCACCTAAGCGTGAAAAAATACCAGTCGTTGGTGACGCTGGTTATGCTGCCATGTTATTCGGTGCAAAATCATTACAATTCAGTGGCTATGCTTCTGATCATGACGTGAAAATTGCTGAAAAACTAGCTTACGTATTGTCAGGTGGCCGTATTAAAGAGGGCACGTTTATTGATGAGCAAACCATGTTAGATTTAGAACGTGAAGCCTTCTTGAGTTTGATCGGTGAACCGCTTACTCAGCAGAGAATGCAACATATGCTTCTAAAAGGAAAACCATTACGTAATTAAGAAGAGGGGGAAAAATTGTGAAGGAAGCAGTAATTGTCTCAGGTGCAAGGACCCCAGTAGGTAAAGCAAACCGAGGGTCGCTTGCCAATACTAGACCAGATGATCTTGCCGCTTTAACAATCAAAGAAACATTAAAGCGTGCGGGTAACTACGATGGAAATATTGATGATGTCATTATTGGATGTGCGATGCCAGAAGCAGAACAGGGAATGAATATGGCACGTAATATTGCTGGGCTCGCTGGGTTAAGCAAAGACGTGCCAGGCATAACAATTAATCGTTATTGTTCTTCAGGGTTACAAAGTATTGCTAATGCTGCTGAACGCATTATGGTTGGAGCGAGCGATACAATAATAGCCGGTGGAGCAGAATCAATGAGCCTTATCCCGATGGGAGGACACGTGATTAAGCCAAATACAAAACTGGTCCAAGATGCACCTGGTTATTATATGGGCATGGGGAATACAGCAGAAGAAGTAGCGAACCGCTTTAACATTTCACGTGAAGAGCAAGACGCTTTTGCAACTGAGAGTCATAAGCGAGCAGCACAAGCCATTAAAGAGGGCAAATTCAAAGATGAAATTGTGCCTGTAGAAGTAACAGAACGCTTTATTGGAAAAGACAATAAGGTCGAAGAAAAATCATTCATGTTTGAAATGGACGAAGGAGTTCGCCCAGGAACAACAGAAGAAGTTCTTGCAAAGCTACGTCCAGCATTCCATATTAAAGGATCGGTAACAGCAGGAAATTCTTCACAAATGAGTGATGGTGCAGCATCCGTGCTTGTGATGGATCGCGAAAAAGCTGAGGCAGAAGGGTTGAGCCCATTAGTGAAATTCCGCTCCTTTGCAGTAGCGGGTGTTGAACCTGAAATTATGGGAGTTGGACCTGTCGAAGCTATCCCTAAGGCGGTCAAACAGGCCGGGTTAGACCTCCCTGATATTGGATTGTTTGAGTTAAATGAAGCATTTGCTTCACAATCTGTCAGAGTTATTCAGGCACTAGATTTAGATCCTAGCATTGTTAACGTGAACGGGGGCGCAATTGCTCTTGGTCATCCACTTGGAATGACAGGAACAAAGCTTACTCTAACACTCATGCATGAAATGAAACGTCGAAATGTCCAGTACGGCGTCGTAACCATGTGCATCGGTGGCGGAATGGGCGCAGCAGGAGTATTTGAATTGATTTAAAAACAAAAGCTGAAGTGCCCGTTAAGCCCCGACAAGCTTAAGCAAGAAAACGTAGTGGTGAATTGTGCCACGAAGATTTTATTGCTTAAGACCTCGAGGGGCTGGGCACTGAAGCTAGCCGACCAAAAGCTGAAGTGCCCGTTAAGCCCCGATAGGGTTTTGTAATACAATGAAAAATTAATAACTTGCGAGAATAGCAATCTATCCTCGCAAGTATAAATTCCATAAATGAAGGAGTTGCTTATAATGAGCGATACAAAAGAAAAGCTATTCAAAGGTGGAGAATTTTTAATTGAAGAATATAAAGGAGAAGATATTTTAGCTCCAGAAGATTTCTCAGATGAGCATAAAATGATTGCTCAAACCACTGATGATTACATTACTAAAGAAGTTCTACCCAAAATTGATAATCTAGAGAATCATGAATTCGAACATTCAGTGGATTTATTACACAAAGCTGGGGAGTTAGGTCTTTTAAGTGCTGATATCCCAGAAGAATATGACGGACTTGGTTTAGATAAAATCAGTTCCTCACTAATCACGGAAAAAATGGGCCGTGCAGGTGGATTCTCAATTTCTCATGGTGCACATGTTGGAATTGGATCACTTCCTATCGTTTTTTTTGGTAACGAAGAGCAAAAGAAGAAATACCTTCCTAAATTGGCTACAGGTGAATTACTCGCAGCTTATGCATTAACCGAGCCAGGATCAGGTTCTGACGCTCTTGGTGCCAAGACAAAGGCTGTATTAAACGAGGCGGGTACACACTATGTTTTAAATGGTGAAAAACAATGGATTACAAACTCGGCTTTTGCTGATGTGTTTATTGTTTATGCAAAAATCGATGGGGAACATTTCTCAGCATTCATCGTTGAAAAAGATTACCCTGGTGTTTCAACTGGCCCAGAAGAACAAAAAATGGGGATTAAAGCTTCTTCAACCCGTACCCTAGTTCTTGAAGATGCTGAAGTCCCTGTTGAAAATTTACTGGGGGAAAAAGGAAAAGGTCATAAAATTGCATTCAACATCCTAAACGTAGGCCGATATAAATTAGCAATCGGAAGTGTTGGTGGATCAAAACGTGGTATTGAGCTTTCTGCTAAATATGTGAATGAGCGTAAGCAATTTGGTGTACCGATTTCAAGTTTTTCATTAACACAAGAAAAACTAGCTACAATGGCTGCTGACACTTATGCAAACGAAAGTGCGGTATACCGTACAGTAGGTCTTTTCGAACAAAGAATGGGAAGTCTAAGCGATGAACAATTAAAAGATGGTAAGGAAATAGCAAAAGCAATTGCTGAATATCAAATCGAATGTTCCATGAATAAATATACGGCGACTGAGTGTCTAGACTATGTTGCTGATGAAGCTGTTCAACTACACGGTGGTTATGGATACATGCAAGAGTATGAAGTTGAGCGTATGTACCGTGACTCACGTATTAACCGTATTTTTGAAGGAACAAACGAAATTAACCGTCTCATCGTGCCAGGAACTTTATTGAAAAAGGCGATGAAAGGTGAATTACCTCTATTACAAGAAGCTCAAAAATTACAAGAAGAAATTATGATGATGATGCCAGAAGAGGTTGGTAATGAACCGCTTGAGCAAGAAAAATACTTGCTTAAAAATGCTAAGAAGATTATTCTACTTGGCGCAGGCTTAGCTGCACAAAAATATATGCAAAAGATTGAAAATGAACAAGAAATTCTTGCTAACTTAGCAGATATGGTTGCAGAAGTTTACAATATGGAAGCTGCTGTTCTTCGTACTGAAAAGGCAATTAATAATTCTGACGTTGAGAAAAGTACACAAAAATTACTTTACACTCAAGTTTATGTACAAGAAGCATTTAACCGTATTGAAGCAAACGCAAAAGAAATCCTTATCGCGGTTGAAGAAGGGGATAATTTGCGCATGATGCTTTCATCTTTACGTAAACTAACGCGTCACACTCCTATTAATGTCATTGCTAAGAAACGCGAAATTGCTAAGAAAATCATTGAAGAAGAAAAATATACTGTATAATTAAACGTTCAGCAAAAGGAAGGGCTTTATAGGCTCTTCCTTTAATTATTTCAAGTGTTTAAATAAAAGCAGGCTTCTCTCGATTGTATTTTAGATTGTTCAAAACAATCCCCTTTAGATAAGAACTAATCATTTAGCGTATTGGGTAAAATTTGCTATGATATAGGTAGTATCTATTATATTGGGGGTGAGAAGATGACTTTGACTTTTTATTGGTATCCGAATTGTGGGACATGTAAAAAAGCTAAAAAATGGTTTGAAGATAATAACGTCGATTACGAAAGCACCCATATAGTTGAGGAAACCCCCTCTGAAAAGACTTTGCTTGATCTTATAAAGAAAAGTGGACTAGAAGCAAGGAAGTTTTTTAATACAAGTGGAAAAAAATACCGTGAACTAAATATGAAAGATAAGATTAAAGATGCTAGTATTCAAGAAATGGCTGAATACTTAGCTTCCGATGGTATGTTAATTAAACGCCCTATTGTAACAGACGGTGAAAAAGTGACCGTGGGATTTAAGGAAGATATGTTTAATGAAACCTGGCTTTCATAAGATTAATTACTAGAAAAAATGTATGTAAACTTGTATAGTTAATGTGATATTACATAATGGAGGGATTAGCCAATGAACTTACCTAAGGACTTATTATATTCTGAAGAACATGAGTGGGTAAAAAAAGAAGACGATAAAGTACGTATTGGTATTACAGATTTTGCACAAGATGAGCTTGGAGACATAGTGTTTGTTGAACTTCCTGAAGTCGGCGACGACCTTGAAGCAGATGAACCGTTCGGAAGCGTTGAATCTGTTAAAACAGTTTCAGAATTATATGCACCATTAAGTGGTAAAGTAGTCGAAGTGAATGAAGAGCTTGAAGATAGTCCTGAATTTGTTAATGAATCACCATATGAAAAAGCTTGGATGGTTGTTATAGAACCATCTGATGACTCTGAGTATGATGATTTGCTTTCAGCAGAAGGCTATCAAGAGTTTGTTGAAGAAGACTGATTAAATAACATATCACATAAAAAGGCTGGCTCTCCCTAAAAGGTGTAGGCAAGCCTTTTTTTCTTGCTTTATGTCATAATCTATGGAATATTATTATCATGTTGTTTTTTTAAAGGTTAGAAATTACTGTGAGGTGCATGACGTTGGCTCCTGAAGTTACAGGGAAAGTCATTATTGTTGAAGGGTTAACAGATAAAAGGGAAATAGAGAAGGTCATTACTGAAGACGTCACGATAATATGTACAAACGGAACATTAGGTATTGAAAAGTTTGATGAACTACTAGAAACGTATGATCTTGACCACCAGGACGTCTATATCTTTGTAGACGAAGATGACTCCGGTATAAAATTAAGAAAGCAATTAACACGTGAACTACCACATGCTGAACATATTTATATAAGCAGTGAGTTTAAAGAAGTGGCAACCACCCCAGGCAATGAACTTGCAACGGCTCTAGCAGCAAAAAATATTAAAGTGGATCCATTTTTTCTTATGTAAAGGCTAGGTGATTACTATGCAACAAGTGAATGACGATATCTTGAGCAAAAATCATTATCTTTTATTTATTAACTCCCCATTTTGTGGAACATGTCACATAGCTCGAGGCATGCTGGATAAAATTGAATCCGTTCATAAAAGGAAAATATTTTTTGAAATGAACGCTTCTTTATACCCTGAATTTATGCAGGAAAATATAATCGAAAGTGTCCCGTGTCTACTGATTAAAGATGAAAATGTAGTAAAAGAGAAAATCTATGCTTTTAAATCAATTCAAAATATATACACCTATCTATTAACATACGAGCCAAGCTTATTTCATTCATCAAAGTAAAATAGGGAATAAGTGGCCATTGGAGGCAATATGCTTACATTTAATGAAAAATTAAACATTATTGATTCATTTACAGAATTGACGAGGATTGATATTTCACTAGGTCGGGTGAATTTTCACTATGAAGAGAGCGTCAAGGATAAAAAGATTGTAGTTTATCGCTTGCATCCTAATGGAAATGGATTTGTATACGTAGGAGATATGGACGATCTATACGAAACTGATGCAAAAGGAATGGTCAATATTCGTGATTTTACAGAAGAGGCTCTCCGCAAAATCATCAGAGAATCGATTGATTCTTTATCGGAACAAGAACCATTTGAAGAGACATGGGTTGATAAACACGCTAATGAGCTAACATTAAAAAATGATTTTGATTCATGGAATGTCTATGTTGAAGATTTACTGGAAGCAACTTTTGCGACATATGACGCGGCTCGAGATTATTTAGAGCAAGAAGAATTCCAGCAAAAACATTGATAGAAAAGGGAATATAAGATTTGGAAGAGACAAAGGATTGACACCGTATAAATTGAATGGTAATATAAAATTTATTAATAAAACTAAATTAACTAAATCTCTTATTAAGAGCGGTGGAGGGACTGGCCCTACGAAACCGCGGCAACCTTCAACAGTTTTTTGAAAAGGTGCTAAATCCTGCAAAGCGATAAAGCTTTGAAAGATGAGAGAACTTAAAGATATAAATAAAAAAGTCTTTCTGTTCTCATACAGAAAGACTTTTTTATTTACCAATTAGGAGGAATAGCGTTGATATCAATTAAGGGTTTAAGCAAAGTATTTACATCAAAGGACAGAAAAACTACAGCTGTTGATGACCTGACCCTTGATATAAAAAAAGGAGAGATTTTCGGCGTCATTGGATATAGTGGTGCTGGTAAAAGTACATTTGTCAGATTATTAAACAGACTAGAGGAACCTTCAAGTGGAGAAGTTTATATAAATGATCGAGACATGACCACCCTTGAGGCGAATGATTTACGACTAGCCAGACAAAATATCGGTATGATTTTCCAACATTTTAACTTACTTTGGTCTCGCACAGTTGCAGAAAACATCGCTTTTCCACTAGAAATTGCCAAAGTACCGAAGGAAGAACAGAACAAGCGTGTAAAAGAACTCATTGATTTAGTAGGCTTAACAGGTAAAGAATCATCTTATCCCTCTCAGCTAAGTGGCGGTCAAAAACAACGAGTCGGAATTGCAAGAGCCCTAGCAAATGAACCAAGCGTATTGCTTTGTGATGAAGCAACGTCTGCTCTTGATCCTGAAACAACCAATTCCATATTAGAACTGCTAGTGGATATTAATAAGAAATTAGGATTAACCATTATACTTATTACACATGAAATGCATGTCATCCGTAAAATATGTGATCGAGTAGCTGTTATGGAGTCTGGAAGAATAGTAGAAATTGGTAATGTTCTAGATGTATTTTCCAAACCAAAACAACTAGTCACTAAAAAATTTGTTAGCCAGATTATGGGGGATACAGAGGAAATAGAAGATATTGATTACTTAATTAAAAATTATCAAAATGGATTGATCACCCGCTTACATTTTATTGGCGAAACAACGAACAATGCCCTTATTAGTAAAATCGTTAAAACATTCAATGTCGATATAAATATTTTGCAAGGTAAGATCGCGCAGACCCAAAGTGGAGCATATGGAATGCTGATAGTTCAAATTGATGGAGAAGAACAAGAAATAAAGCGGAGTGTTGACTATGTATTAAAAGAAACCTCTGTAGAAGTGGAGGTCATTCGAGATGCTAACTAATGTATTTGAAAATATTAACATTGACGATTTATGGGAAGCCACATATGAAACATTTTATATGACGATTACTTCCTTGATTGGAACATTTATCATAGGAATTTTACTTGGCTTATTATTATTTTTCACGACAAAAAAAGGCATGTGGGAAAATAAATTTCTTCATTTCATCATAGCAAGCTTTGTTAATGTGTTTCGTGCTATACCGTTTATCATTTTAATTTTATTATTATTTCCTTTCACTAATTTTTTAATAGGAACTATCCGAGGCCCGAATGCTGCTTTGCCCGCTTTAATTTTAGGAGCAGCGCCTTTTTATGGTCGATTAGTAGAAATAGCATTGAAGGAGGTTGATAAGGGAGTGATTGAAGCGGCAAAGGCAATGGGAGCGAAAACACGAACAATTATTTTCAAAGTGTTGTTACCAGAATCTATGCCCGCTTTAATTTCAGGCTTAACAGTAACAGCCATTGCACTCATTGGTTATACTGCGATGGCCGGGGCTATCGGAGCTGGCGGACTTGGTAGCTATGCTTATTATTCAGGCTTCCAGAGACGTGATTTTGATGTTGTCCTAATTTGTTCAATTATTATCGTTATTATCGTATTTATGTTTCAGTTTTTAGGTGATTATATCACTAACAAATTAGATAAAAGATAAGACGGTTTCCACGTTGTAAGAAGTTTAATTAGAAACCAATCTTATTAAAAAATAATGTATTAAAAGGAGCATATAAATGAAAAAGACAATTAACTTATTAACGATATTATCAATTGTTTTAATTTTGGCAGCGTGTGGGAATTCAGGGGATAAGGATGAGAATGAAATTGTTGTTGGTGCTCAGAGTGTTCCGCATGCTGAGATATTAGAAGAAGCTAAACCAATTTTAGAAGAAGAGAGAATTAACCTTGTCATTGAGCCCTATGAAGATTATGTGCTCCCTAACGATGATTTAGCAAATGGCGATTTAGATGCTAACTTTTTTCAACATATTCCTTATTTAGAGCAAACTGTTGAAGATACAGGATACGACCTCGATTATATTGATGGTATTCATATTGAACCTATGGGTGTTTATTCTAAAACTATCAATAGTATTGATGATATAAAGGAAGGGACAGAAGTTCTATTAAGCAATTCAGTTGCCGATCATGGCCGGATTCTCTCACTATTTGAAAAAGAAGGTTTCATTACGTTAGATGAAAATGTGGATGAAGATAGTGCGACGATTGATGACATAACTGACAATCCAAAAGATTTAACGTTTATTCCAGATTACGATCCTGCTTTTCTTCCCGAGCTTTATGAAACTGAAGAAGATACACTGGTAGTAATAAACACAAACTATGCAATCAATGCCGGACTGAATCCACTAGAAGATGCCCTGTTTATCGAAAGTGAAGAATCACCTTACGTCAACGTGATTGCGGTGAAAACAGAGGATAAAGATAATGAAGCGTTAAATACACTAGTAGACGTCCTTCATTCAGATGAAATTCAAGACTTCATTATTGACGAATACGAAGGCGCAATAGTTCCAGTGGGTAATAGTAATTAGTGGGTAATTGGGTTTTTAAGTGAAATTAAAAAAAGCGCCTATACTAGCGAATGGAATATGCGAGACTCCAGTGGGAGTTGAGTCTCATCAGCAAAGAGGAATGAACCCCAATTCTTCCTAGCCCATGGAAAGCGAGTATATTCTATGAGGGGTGTTTTTATTATATTATATTTTTCGCACTCTTTTCGAATCTCCTAATTGGTTTGTAGTAACGCTAAAATAGTTGGAAATAAAAATAGAATGAGTTTGAGTATATAAGCGCCTACAAAGACTTTGTAATGGCGCTTTATATATGTTACGCTTAATATTGTTGAATCAATAGTGTGAAAATATTACTTAATAGGTTAACTTTCATAGAAAAATTGAAGAACCTATTATCAACAATAGTATTAAACCATTTTAAGATTGAAACACTTAATAAACAGGACAATCACTCTCTTTAATATGGACAAGTGAATGCTGGTGATCTTTTACTAAAAGAACATCAGCATTTTCAATAAGAAATTCTATATGATAAAAATTTGATGAAAATAAGTTAAATTATCAATATGAGACAAGACTGTCCGAACATAAAAAATAACCACATAAAATTGTGCTATCATATGGAGTGATTGAAAAAGCCTTTGTTAATAGCTTTGATTTAGTGATCAACAAATGGTATCTGTTGAAAATTAATTTGAAATGGTTTAATATTGTAATGAGAATAAATTGAGAATAAATGTAAGTCAAACTCAATTACAAAATAGTATTTGGAGGTATCGATATGGCAGGATCAACACTAGAAATTAAGAATCTTCATGTATCAATTGAAGGTAATGAGATATTAAAAGGTGTCAACCTTACGATAAAAGGTGGAGAATTCCACGCAGTCATGGGTCCAAACGGTACAGGTAAGTCAACTTTGGCTTCTGCAATTATGGGTCACCCTAAATTTGAAGTGACTGAAGGAAGTATTCATCTAGACGGTGAAGATGTTTTAGAAATGGAAGTTGATGAGCGTGCTCGTGCTGGCCTATTTTTGGCAATGCAATATCCAAGTGAAATTAGCGGTGTTACAACATCTGACTTCTTGCGTTCTTCAATCAACGCGAAACGTGATGAAGGCGATGAAATATCTCTAATGAAATTCATTAAAGAAATGGATGAAGCATTAGATTATCTAGAAATTGATAAAAATATGGCTCAACGCTATTTAAATGAAGGTTTCTCTGGTGGAGAGAAAAAGCGTAACGAAATTCTTCAGCTAATGATGCTAAAACCTGAAATTGCTATTTTAGACGAAATTGATTCAGGCTTAGATATTGATGCCTTAAAAATTGTCTCAAAAGGTATTAATAAATTACGCGATGAGAACTTTGGATGCCTCATCATTACCCACTACCAACGTTTACTTAACTACATCACTCCTGACCAAGTGCATGTCATGATGCAAGGACGTGTTGTTAAGTCTGGTGGTCCAGAGCTTGCCCAGCGCTTAGAAGAAGAAGGTTATGAGTGGATTAAAGAAGAACTAGGCATTGAAGACGAAACAGTTGGGCAAGAAGCATAAATAGTTAGGAGGGGTAATATTATGACTGTTGAAACTAAACTTCCATTCGATAAAGACTATATAGAGCAGTTTTCCAAAGAACAGAGCGAACCAGATTGGATGAAAGACTTACGTTTACGCGCTCTAGAACAGGCTGAAAATCTTAATATGCCAGAACCAGATAAGACTAACATTACAAGATGGAATTTCAGTCGATTTAACCATAAGTATGCTGAAGGCGATACATTAACTTCATTAAGTAATCTTCCATCTGAAATTAAGGATTTCTTTGATGAAGAGAATGCACCTGAAAACTTACTTATCCAGCGCAACCAATCTGTTGCTTATCATACATTAAGTCAACAATTAAAAGATAAAGGTGTTATTTTTACAGATATATTTACAGCGCTACGTGATCATGAAGACTTGGTAAAGCGCTACTATATGAAAGATGCTGTTTCTACAGATGAACATCGTCTGACTGCCCTTCATGCTGCATTGATGAACGGTGGAATATTTATATATGTTCCAAAAAATGTTCAAATTGAAGACCCACTACAAGTTATTTTCTGGCAGGAAGATGACGAAGCGTCTTTATTTAATCATGTGTTAGTAGTAGCGGAAGAAAGCAGCTCCTTAACATATGTAGAGAATTATTTATCTCATAATGACGAGACCGAAAATATAGCTAACGTTGTTACTGAAGTTATTGCACATGACAACGCAAAAATTTCATTTGGAGCGGTCGACAACTTTGCTGCAGGCACGACTACTTATATGAATCGCAGGGGAGTTACGTATCGAGACGCGTCCATTGATTGGGCACTAGGTCAAATGAATGACGGTAATACAGTATTTGAAAATGTAACCCATCTCGTTGGTGATAACTCAACAGGACATACAAAAACCGTGACAGTAGGACGTAATAAGCAAATTCAAAACTTTTCTACCAAAACAGTGCATGTAGGAAAAGATACTGAAGCGCACATTCTCCAACATGGTGTTATGAAGGATAGATCAACTGCTATATTTAATGCTATTGGTAAAATTGAGCATGGAGCCACACGCTCAAATGCTGAACAAGAATCCCGTATGTTGATGTTAAGTGAAAAAGCTCGCGGAGATGCTAATCCTATTCTCTTAATAGATGAGAACGACGTAACGGCTGGACATGCTGCTTCAGTTGGACGTGTCGATCCACTTCAAATGTATTACTTGATGAGTCGCGGGATTACAAAAGAAGAAGCGCAACGTCTTATTATTCACGGTTTCCTTGCACCTGTGGTAAGACAATTACCAATTGCTTCTGTTAGAAAACAGCTGACTGAATTAATCGAGAGAAAGGTATATTAAAAATGGATGTAAATGCCGTAAGAAAAGAATTTCCAATACTTGATCAGGAAATTAATGGGCATCCATTGGTATACTTGGATTCATCAGCCACGGCACAAAAGCCTATAAAAGTTATTGAAGCGGTAAATGAATACTACCGCTTCAATAACTCAAATGTGCATCGCGGAGTGCACACACTAGGTTCTAGAGCAACCGATCAATATGAAGGTGCTCGTGAAAAAGTAAGACGCTTCATTAACGCTAAAAGTACAGCTGAAGTTATTTTTAACAGAGGGACAACGACAGGGATTAATACGATAGCATACAGTTATGCAAGAAATCATCTTACTGAAGGTGATGAAATTGTTTTAACCCAAATGGAACATCATAGTAATATTATCCCGTGGCAGCAAGCAGCAAAAGCTACTGGTGCATCTTTGAAATATATTCCGTTACAATCCGATGGGACAGTCACGCTTGAGGATGTTCGAAACACAGTAAGCGAAAATACAAAGATATTGGCCATTGCGCATGTATCCAATGTGCTTGGTACTATTAATCCTATTAAGGAAATGGCAAAAATTGCACACGAACATGGAGCTGTCATTGTAGTAGACGGAGCGCAAGGTGCTCCACATACGAAAGTTGATGTTCAAGATATGGATTGTGACTTTTACACATTTTCAGGTCATAAAATGTGTGCTCCTACTGGTATTGGCGTTTTGTATGGTAAACGTGAATTACTTGAGGAAATGGAACCATTTGAGTTCGGGGGAGAAATGATAGATTTTGTTAATCTATATGACTCTACATGGAAAGAACTTCCTTGGAAATTTGAAGGTGGAACACCAATTATTGCCGGAGCAATAGGATTAGGTGCTGCTATTGACTTTTTAAACGATGTAGGTATCGAGGCAATTGAAGAACATGAACATGACTTGATTGGCTATGCTATGGAACGAATGAACACAGTTGAAGACCTGACTATTTATGGACCTGAAAAACGAGCTGCACTTGTTACATTTAATCTTGCAGACGTTCATTCCCATGATTTATCGACTGTTTTAGATTCGAAAGGGATTGCTATTCGCGCAGGTCACCATTGTGCACAGCCACTTATGAAGTGGTTAGAAGTTGTAGCAACAGCACGAGCCAGTTTTTATTTATATAATAACAAAGAAGATGTTGATCGTTTAGTCGATGGACTTTTGAAAGCAAAGGAGTATTTTGGCGATGTCTTTTAATAATCTCGACACACTATACCGCCAAGTTATCATGGATCACTACAAAAATCCTAGAAATAAGGGGACGATTGATGGTGATGCAATAACTGTAGAAATGAATAACCCGTCATGTGGAGACCGAATTGAAGTTTATTTGAGTGTTAAAGATGGCATTGTTGAAGACGTTAAATTCGATGGTGAAGGCTGTTCTATTAGTTTAGCTTCTGCTTCAATGATGACTCAAGCAATCAAAGGTAAAAAACTGACGGAAGCTCTAAAAATGTCCGAAGTTTTTTCTGAAATGATGTTAGGAAAAGATGTTGACGCTGGAGAAATAGATTTAGACGATATAGAAGCGTTACATGGAGTGTCTAAGTTTCCTGCACGTATAAACTGTGCTACACTAGCATGGAAGGCGCTTGAAAAGAGTGCCAAAGAGGAAAATGTTTAAGGTCTTTTTCCTTTCATATAGAAAATGGAAATTAATCCATTCGTGTATTAGTTAGGTCATTTTACTATCTAATAGGAGGTTATAAATAATGGCAAAAGAGTTACCAGAAACAGAATATAAATATGGTTTTCATGATAAAGATGTGTCTGTTTTCCGTACCGAAAGAGGTTTAACTGAGAATGTTGTCAGAGAAATCTCTAAGATGAAAAACGAGCCAGAGTGGATGCTTGAAGAACGTCTAAAAGCATTAGAAATATTTTATAGTAAACCAATGCCTCAGTGGGGTGGAGACTTATCAGAGTTAGACTTTGATGAGATCATCTACTATGTTAAGCCTTCTGAAAAACAAGGGAGAACATGGGATGAAGTACCAGAAGAGATTAAGCAAACCTTTGATAAACTAGGCATTCCTGAAGCAGAGCAAAAATACTTAGCGGGTGTTTCTGCACAATATGAATCTGAAGTTGTTTATCAGAGCCTTGAAAAAGACCTTGAAAAACTAGGGATCATCTTTAAGGATACAGATTCAGCTTTACAAGAAAATGAAGAAATGTTTAGGGAATACTTCGGAAAAGTTATACCAGCGTCAGATAACAAATTTGCAGCACTAAATACTGCAGTTTGGTCAGGTGGTTCTTTCATCTATGTTCCTAAAGGTGTAGAAGCAACGGCTCCACTACAAGCTTATTTCCGTATTAACTCGGAAAATATGGGACAGTTTGAAAGAACATTGATTATTGTTGATGAAGGGGCATCTGTACACTATGTTGAAGGTTGTACAGCTCCAGTATTTACAACAAACTCACTTCACAGTGCTGTTGTTGAAATCTTTGTTAAAAAAGATGCTTACTGCCGCTATACAACGATTCAGAACTGGGCAAACAACGTTTATAACCTAGTAACTAAACGTGCAACATGTGCTGAAAATGCAACAATGGAATGGATCGATGGAAACATGGGCTCTAAGCTTACTATGAAATATCCAGCGGTTCTTCTAAGAGGTGAAGGTTCACGTGGTATGACGATTTCCATTGCTTTGGCAGGAAAAGGTCAACTTCAACACGCAGGTGCAAAAATGCATCACCTAGCACCAAACACGTCATCTTCCATTGTATCTAAATCCATTTCTAAACATGGTGGAAAAGTGTCCTATTTAGGACTTGTGCACTTTGGACGTAAAGCGGAAGGTGCACGTTCTAATATTGAGTGTGACACATTAATTATGGACAATGAGTCTACTTCAGACACTATTCCATATAACGAAATTAATAACGACAATATCTCATTAGAGCACGAAGCAAAAGTATCAAAAGTTTCTGAAGAACAACTTTTTTATCTCATGAGTAGAGGAATTGGTGAACAGGAAGCGACAGATATGATTGTCATGGGCTTTATTGAGCCATTTACAAGAGAACTTCCAATGGAGTATGCTGTTGAAATGAACCGTTTGATCAGCTATGAGATGGAAGGAAGTATTGGTTAATATATATTAATACCTTTTAAATCGGGAACCCTCTTCTGGTATAGCCAGAGGAGGGTTTATTTTGGCTATAATAACAGTGGATGTGTTAAAATATTTCATAATTTTTTTATCTCACAACAAAATAACATCGAAATAGAAGTTGAAGTTTTCTTATCTTCCTGCTTTGGTTAAGGTTCCTCTGTGGAGGGCACTAACCTGATTTTATCTTCCGACTCCCCGAGACATTCGGCTGCCGTGAACATGAGAGTCATCTAGTTTACCTTTTTGCTGAAACATAAACCAATCTGTATTGTAATCAAAAAATGTCCTTTTATAGGAATCTAAATTAAACAATGATAAACTGATTTTAAGATTCGAATGATCAAGAGTTACTATTAAGGAGTAAGTAAAATGCAAGAAAAATTATATTTTTATTATACAAATGATTTGCATAGTTATTTTAAAAATTGGTCACGTGTAGTAGGCTTTTTAAAAAATGAAACAGCTAAGAGGGAAGAAAATAATGAATCATACTGGATTGCAGACATAGGTGACTTTGTCGATCGCGTTCATCCAATTGCTGAGGCTTTTATGGGGAAAGCAAACGTTGAATTGCTAAATGAAGCAGGCTATGACTTAGCTACAATTGGAAACAATGAAGGGATTACTCTATCACATGATGATTTATATACCCTTTACGATAATGCAGACTTTCAACTTGTTTGTGCAAATCTACATAGTATGAAAGAGACGCCATCATGGTTAAATGCTTCTGTTCAGATTCAATCCCTTCATGGTGTCAAAATCGGTGTTATCGGTTTAACAGCACCATTTAATGATTACTATGAATTATTAGATTGGCATCTCTCTTCACCTTATAATGAACTTGATAAATATATTGATGATTTAAAGAAAACAACCGATATCATTGTCTTATTATCTCATCTCGGGATTAATGATGACCGGGAAATAGCAAGAAGATTTCCAGATATTGATGTCATTATTGGGGGACATACCCATCATTTACTAAGAACCGGTGAAGAATTGAATAACACAACCATTACGGCAGCCGGAAAATATTGCTCATACGTCGGTGAGGTCATTCTAACCTGGGATCATTCCTTAGGTAAGCTCGTGAATAAAGAAGCTTATGCAATTGATATTACTCATCTTCCTAAAGATCTAGGTACAGAACAGCATCTCTTAAGCTTGAGTAAAGAAGCCGCACAGCATCTTGATAAAACTATTGTCCATTTAAAAGAACCAATCGAAATTAAGTGGTTTCATCATAGTGATATTATGAAGCAATTGACTGACACGATGAGGTCTTGGACCAATGCAGACTGTGCCATGCTAAATGCCGGATTATTATTAGATTATTTCCCGGCAGGAGATGTAACTTATAGTGATATACACTCTGCGTGCCCTCATCCAATCAATCCCTGCGTTGTGAAATTAGGAGGTGATGAATTAGTTGAAGTAATCAGAGCCTCCTTAACAAAGGACTTTATGGAGTTAAAATTGAAAGGCTTTGGTTTCAGAGGGGAAGTGATTGGGCGGATGATTTTTTCTGGACTGGATGTCATTACAGAAAAATACGAGGATGGACAGGAGTATGTAAAAAGCGTTTACTATAATGGACTACCACTAAATTCCAATGCAACATATACGGTTGCTCTTCCTGATACATTCACATTCGGACGCCTTCTTCCTGAGGTAGCAAAATCAGAAGTGAAAAACTTCTTTCTACCAGAATTTATTAGAGATTTATTAGTGATGACATTTGAAAGAGAATATAAATAAGGGAAATTTGTATCATTAGGCAGCCTTCCTGCATAAGCTGCAGTGTACATGATAAAGGAGGCTAGTTAATGATAACGATTAAACCTTTAGAAGTGGACGGAAAGCAGTTTACAGCAGTGCGTGTAGCACTTCCAAAGACGAATTTATTAACGATTTCAAATGACGTTGGCTATATTATGTGTGCAGCTCTTGATGTGGATGTTTTTGATGCTAGTGAGAAACTAAGAGAACGTGAAGTCATCGCAGGGAGAGCGTTTGGTGTCAGAACAATCGATGATTTACTACATGCGCCACTTCAAAAAGTTACGAGCGCAGCTGAAGATAAATTTGGTTGGGAAGAGGGTATGGTCGGTAAAGATGCTCTCTTAAAACTCACCTAATTACAGGTTGGTGAACTACTCACCACTTAATATCATACGAAATTTGAAGTGGGAGCTTCTCGTTTCCGCGAACATTGCTTATTATATAAGTCTTATGTGTTCTCCACGAGCGTGGCTTCGGGGCATTCCAACCCTACTGATACGAATTGTTTCTAACGTACCTTGGATATTTTACGCATACGAGGGCAAAGGTTTAGCTATAATTCCGTATGCAACTCCATATATCCAGTTGTCAAAGAACATTGCTCATATATAGCAACATACGTTCGGTCAATTAGCACGTCTAAAGACGCACTTGACCGAAAGCCAGTTCATCTCCAGCGTTGGGCTATCGCCCTTCACACGCTTGAAGATGGAGACTTCTTGGCTAAAAATGTTAAAATTACAAGTCTAACCCTCTTAATACAAGCATAAATTGTTTTTAAGGGGGTTTTTGAATTGGTACAACGATTTTTTAATAGAAGACGTCGGTCACCACCCCAAGCAAGAACTATATTAATGATGTCCTTTATAATAGTCTGTATCCTCGTTTTTCTTAGTATATGGATTATTGACAAGGGTATTAAGCCGACATTAATGGAAATTGCGGAACGAAAAACAACAGAATTTGCTACAAGAGCAATAAACTCAGCAGTAAAGTTCGCTGAAGAATATTCATTCGACGATATAGCTAATCTCACTAAAGATAATGAAGGCAGAGTGTCCATGCTTGGTTGGGATCAAACTGTTGTAAATAAAATCAATCGTGCTTCAACGGATCGCGTAGAAGAGTTTTTCCATAGTATGAATCGTGGAGAACCACCTAATTATGAGGACCCCTTAGATGAGCCAGAAGTGTATGGTGATACAGTTGATGAACTTGTAGAGCGTGATCCAACTGTTGTGGAAATTCCGATTGGCCAAGCAACCGGTAATACCGTTCTTGCCAATTTAGGTCCCAAAATTCCAGTGAATTTAGAACTTGTTGGTAGTGTCCAAACAGATATTATAGAAGAACGTGAAGAAATAGGGATTAATGGGGTTTTAATAACACTTTACGTTTTTGTCGAAGCGGATGTACAGATTGTCATACCTTTTTCCACTGAACTGAAAAATGTAAGTACTAAAATAATGATTGATAAACATCTTGTTATGGGTGAGGTACCTGACTTTTATGGAGGAAGTGGAAATAATCCATCTATTTCAGTGCCAAAAAAAGACTTGCAAGATGATTGATAATATAGTATAGTAATGATTATAAATTTAATATGACCTTACAGATCGGTGAGGTAGAGGTGCAAATAATAAAAGTAATCAACATGAGGATGACAACGAGGAATGTTGATGAAAGGATTGTTTGCCGAAGCATATATGGGTCAAACATATATTAGCTGGTATGACTTTGAATAAGGGTCACACTGTCATGTTCATATCCATCTTCATTTCAAATTCTGAAATGTGGATAGGTTCATGGAGAACTACTGATCGAAATGGAGGATAACGGATATTGCTTTGACAATGATATGTTATTTTCTATATCATTGTCTTTTTTATTTTTATCTCCATGAGTGTACCTCTCACCTTTAACCGAAATAGGTTTATTTTAAAAGTTTTTAGTAATAGAAGGTAAAGGGAACGGAAAGATATACAAATGGAGGTTATTAGAATGCAAGGAACGATTTTTTCAATTATCCCACCGCTTATTATGTTAGTTCTTGTTTTATTGACCAGGAAAGTTTTACCCTCACTTGGAATCGGTATCCTGATTGGTGCTTTATTTATTCATGATTTTAATATTTTATCAACATTAAAAGAAATTTGGTATGTTTTTGTTGAAATCTTTGTAACAGATGGCGCCCTTAATTGGGACAATGTTTTATTATTAAGTTTTCTTTTATTACTAGGCATTATGACCGCATTACTTCAAGCTTCAGGTGGTAGCCAAGCGTTTGGTGAGTGGATGTTAAAACGAGTAAAAACACGTACCGGCGCTCAGTTAATGACCGCTTTATTAGGAATCATAATTTTCATTGACGATTATTTTAATAGTTTAGCGGTCGGTCAGGTAGCGAGACCATTAACAGACCGCCACAAAATATCTAGGGCCAAGTTGGCTTATTTTATTGATTCCACTTCTGCACCTGTGACGGTCATATCACCCATATCGAGTTGGGGAGCGTATATTATTGGTGTTTTAGCGAGCATCTTTTCTATTTATCATATTACAGATGTCCAACCCCTCGAGGCATTCATTAAAATGATTCCATTAAATTTATATGCCTTTGCGTCACTGCTACTCGTGTTATTAGTAGCGTTTGGTAGATTAGATATCGGTCCAATGAAAAAACATGAACAACGTGCACTTGAGCAAAATAAAGTGGTTAATGATGAAAAAAAAATACCTGGGGATCTTAGTGATTCTCTTAAATCACATCCCAAGGGAAAAGTCTATCATTTACTGGCTCCTATCATTGTTCTGATTATCGTCACAGTATCAGCTATGATATTAACAGGCTGGCAAGCAAGTGATGAAAAGGCTTCTATACTAACTATTTTTGCTAATACAGATGTTAATGTTTCCTTATTCGTTGGCGGTTTGTCAGCGGTTATAGTAGGCGCTGCTTTTCATTTTAAACAAGGAAATCCAAAAGCTGATTTTTTGAAAGTCATAACTGAAGGACTCAAAACCATGATGCCTGCAATTTACATTTTATTACTAGCATGGATGATTGGTTCAATAATTGGTACGTTAAAAACAGGTGAGTATTTAGCCGGTATTGTCAGTGATGCGAGTATTAGTCCTGCTTTGTTACCAATGTTATTTTTCTTAATAGCTAGTGTGATGTCGCTTGCAACTGGTACGTCTTGGGGAACATTCGGTATCATGTTACCAATTGCTGCAGAAGTTTCTGTTAATACAGACATGACACTTTTACTTCCAACATTAGCAGCTGTTTTAGCGGGATCAGTGTTTGGTGATCATTGCACGCCAATATCAGATACGACGATTCTTTCCGCAACAGGTGCTGGGGTCAATCATATTGATCATGTCATAACACAGCTGCCGTATGCGATGATATCTGCCCTGGCTGCAGGTATCGGTTATTTATTTATTGGCCTCACTGAGCTAAATATTCTAGGATTGATTCTCACATTAGTCTTAATCATTGGCTTGAGCCTAATAAAAAACTTTTTATCTAAAACTCAATATAAAGAAGCTTAAGAAAAAATTCTTCCCATTTTAATGGAGAAGAATTTTTTGTGTTTGAAAAATAGCCTTGTAACGCGAATTAGGCCATTTTTCTCTTGAAAGGCTTGATATTAAACAATTTAATATATTTAAATATATTAAATTATACAAATACTTTGACATAGTTAAAAAGTATCGTTATAATAACATAAATATTAGAATTAGTTGAAAATTTAAAACATTACTTATTACAAAAGACATATGATGTAATAAGTAATAAAAGGAGGAGGTCATTCTATGGAGACACGTTCGCAATGGGGAACACGAGCGGGTTTTATTTTAGCAGCTGTTGGTTCGGCTGTCGGACTAGGTAATATATGGCGATTTCCAGCAGTAGCATATGAAAATGGTGGGGGAGCATTTTTTATTCCATATTTATTTGCTCTTTTAACGGCTGGGATTCCAATTTTAATTATGGAATTTACAATGGGGCATAAATATCGTGGATCTTCACCGTTAACATTTAGAAGAATTAATAAGAAAAGTGAGTGGGTTGGTTGGTGGGGCGTTGCTGTTGCCTTTGTTATCTCAACTTACTATTCGGTTATAATTGCCTGGGCAATATCATATTCAATTTTTTCTGTCAATTTAAATTGGGGCAGTGACACTGAAGGATTTTTTAACAATAGTTATTTACAATTAGGTGCTGAACCTGGACAAGTAGGATCTTTTGTCCCTTCAGTACTTATTCCGTTAATTATTGTGTGGATTGTTGTTTTAGGAATTTTGTTTAAAGGAGTTAAAAGGGGAATTGAAATTGCTAATAGAATTTTCATTCCCGCTCTAGTAGTTATTTTCTTAATTATTGTTATTCGTGCTGTTACCCTACCGGGTGCTCTAGTTGGACTAGAAGCCTTTTTCCAACCAGATTTTTCAAAGATACTTGATGGCGATGTTTGGGTAGCAGCCTACGGGCAAATATTTTTTAGTTTATCCATTGCATTTGCCATTATGATTACGTATTCAAGTTACTTACCAAAAAAATCTGATATAACAAATAACGCATTTATTACTGGTTTTGGTAATTCAAGTTTTGAATTACTGGCTGGTATTGGAGTATTTGCTGTATTAGGATTTATGTCTGTGCAAGCAGGGGTTGGAGTCGATGAAGTGGTCGCAGGAGGAGTTGGCCTTGCATTTGTCGTATTCCCAGCGATTATAAATGAATTTCCAGCATTAAATGGGCTATTTGGATTTTTGTTTTTCGCATCCCTTGTTCTTGCTGGATTGACATCACTCATGTCGATATGTGAAACATATATAGCAGGTTTGGTTGATAAATTTAAAATATCACGTACGAAAGCAGTTTTGATTGGTGGAGGGCTTGCTGCTGTTGTGTCACTTATCTTTTCAACTCAAGGAGGATTATACTTCTTAGATGCGGCAGACTACTTTATCAACCAGTTCGGAGTAGCTATGCTAGGACTTGTTGAAGTTGTTCTTATAGCTTGGGTATTTCGTAAACTTGGTGAATTTAAAACACATGCTAACGAGATATCAGATATTCGACTTGGATCTTGGTGGACAATTAGTTTAGGGGTTATAACTCCCCTTGTCTTAGGGTATATGATGTATGATTTATTTAAACTTAATTTCGCTGAAAACTATGAAGGTTATCCCGATGCGTTCATTTTATGGGGAGGATGGAGTGTAGCAATCGGCGCATTAGCTATAGGTATTTTAATGTCCTTAACGAAATGGAATGATAATAGAAAAAAACAAGGTGATGTCATAAAGGAGGCCAAATAAATGAGTGGTTCGTCTATATTTGTAATGATTCTTGGAATAGTTGTAATCTGGGGTGGCCTTGCTGGAAGCATTATACACGCAGTTAAAAAGTCAAAAGCTGCAAAGAATAATTAGTAGAAAAAGAGCCTTATCCTTTTGATAAGGCTCTTAATTATTTTCCTTCTCCATTCTTTCCCATCTACTTAAATAAGGATAAGGATCAAATGACCATTCTCTCTCACCATTATCTTTATACATACCATAATGCAAATGTGGTGGAAACTTACCAGAGGTACCTGGAGGTCCGTAGCCTGTTGAGCCCACCTTCCCCAGAGTATCTCCTGGCTTCACTACTTGACCTACTTGTATATCATCATTATAGCTACTTAAGTGTGCATAATAATGATAAATATTGTATATATCACGAATACCTATGCGCCATCCGCCATATAAATTCCATCCTTTTAATTCAACAACACCATAAGTTGTAGACTTAACAGGAGTACCATAATCAGCAAAAATATCCGAACCTTCATGGATTCGTACGCCCCCAAATCCTCTTCTATCTCCCCAGTTGTTATTATAGGTATAATTGAAATCCATATCGAGAGGGAAGCTTCTGTCTTCAAAGTGAATTTGGTCAAACTTTTTAAATACTTTCGCTGTATTTTTGATTGTTTGAACGGTAAGATCCCGTTCATAATAATTCCAAATTCCAATCCTTATATCATCTTCAGTTGGACCAGATTCAGCAAGAATGTTTGCCATCGTATAAAGAACATCGTCCGGATCAGAAGGATCTGCCTTACGGTCACCATTGCCATCTTTACCTTTCCCATTAAAAAAGTCTATAATAAATTCATCCATTACCAATGAACTGTTTCCAGGCCCAAACCAAATTTCTGGTGATATTTGAATCGAAATTAAAGGTTCTTCTTCATCTTTATCTAAATCTAAAACCTGTCGTTCATATTGATCAACCGCAGCTATATAATACCATGGTACTTGTGTAAGAGCTTCAGTTTTTTTATATAAAGCCATTCTCTTTTGATATATATCTTCATCAACATCTTCTGCTGTGCTCATATAGGGAGAGAAAATAAGCATACATAAAGAAAAAACAATTAAACAAGTCCTATTACTCCAACTTAACACGATTGTCACCTCGTTATCGCTTGTAATTTATTTAAGGACTAACACTAATGTTAGTCCTGTGGATCATTCTGTGGGGTTTGTTTTTCCATTTCTGATATAATTTGTTCTAATGTATTACTGTGGCTGCGATCTTGCGTCGTTGTGTTATGCAAACTTTGAATATCAGGAATTAATGAAGGGTTATCTGTAACATATATATCAAAAAAGCGAGGCATTGCAGACATGGCTGATTTTTTAGCGAGATCCACAGCATCCTCATCAGATAAATGGTCATTCTTGTCATAAGCGATTAAAACCTCTTTGTCGGTAACAAGTGTAGCAACTTCGTCAAAACCTTCATTGTTTTGTAAGATTATTCTTGCGATTGTATCCGCCATTTTGTTACGGTCCATCCTAACTATCTGATCTCTATCTGGTTCACCCTCAAATTGGTCTTTTGTATAATTAACATAACCTAATCTTTTTTCCCATTCAGGATCAATCGTTGAATCTTTATTACGCGTCGGGTTTAATTCCTCAGCAATTTTATCCTGATCTGTCTTGGATTTATTCATTCCACATCCGGTTACGATTAGCAATGATATTAAAGCAATTACATAAAGCTTTCTCACTTCATTTTCCTCCTTAAACTTATATAGTGTTAGTTTGTTGAAATAATGGTTTTTCATACAAGAATAATTTGTATTTAATGAAAATGTGGTAAAATGGTATCAACAATTATATGTGGTGTGCCAATGTAGCGCCAATCTTAATAAAAGAGGTGTTTATGTGATAGAGCTAGCTGGTAATATATATGAGATCATTGAAAATAAAAAAGGTGGTCTTCATGAAGAGGTATTGAAAGAAAGGTACTCGGATATATTGAAAAAGTATGATTATATTGTTGGTGACTGGGGATATGAACAATTACGCTTAAAAGGTTTTTATAAAGATAATAATCCAAAAGCGACATTTGATAAAAAGATAAATGTTTTAGAAGATTATCTTTATGAATACTGTAATTTTGGGTGCGCATATTTCGTTATTAAAAAGGTGAACTAAAAAGAACAGGAGCTTGGATAAGCTACTGTTCTTCTTCAGGATGTACATCTCCAGGTTCGTCATGAATTGGATGGGAGCCAGGTACTTGTCTTGGTAAATCTTCATGAAGTTCCTTATAGGGATAGACATAAGCACTTTGGCGTCGTTGCCCTTTTTCCCAAGGTGTTGATTTGCTTTCAACTGGCTCACCCTCATTTATCGGCGAACCATAAGAACCCTCTGGCATTTCCTCTGGTATTAAATCGTTCCGTCTATTTTTAACATTTGAGAAATCCGAATAATCCTTTTTGGCTTTTTTTGACATTCATAACATCCTTTCTAAAGGCTTATATTATTAGCTATAACCCAATAGAATGAAAATATTATTACGTTTATTCAAAGCGAAATTGATAATGTATTTTACAAAATATAAAGATTATTACTTTAATATCTCTTCACTATTCATTGATTGTTGATATAAATTACTTAATAAACGTCTTCGTCTGGATCTATGCGCCTTCATCCGGATCTATGCGTCTTCATCCGGATCTATGCGCTTTCGTCTATATCTCAGCCTGTACATCGAAGGCTGAAGTAAGAAGAATTAACTGCAACTTTTCTCAGCCCGCGGAAAGCGAAGTATTCTGCCGAAGCGAGGTGTACGCACTCAAATTATTAGCATAAAAGGATCCACATTATTAATGTGTTAATAAGTCGCAGTTTATGTATTTTGTCTATTATCAATCTTAAACAGAAAGATTGGTGTCTAACTTATTACAGCGAATATAACCGCCGTATTTCTTTTCTAGCCATTTGCCTACTTCAAATAGTGCCCCTTCATTTTTGAGGGAGCTTATAATTTGGATAGCGATGGGCATGTTATTCTCATCTTTGCCAATAGGCAATGTTAATGAAGGAAGCCCCCAAACATTCGCGTAAGCAACGAAAGGGAGATATTCTTGATAGGTTTTTCTAATTGAAAAAATTTCATTGTATACTGAGCCATGCAGAGGTGCACCTTGATGATAAACAGGGAAAATTAATAATCGATCTTTGAGATATAGGTCGATTTCTCGGTCGCCCTTCGTTACCGTTTCTTGAATCTCTTGCTGACGCTTTTTAGAAGGTTTAAACATGGCCGCTCCAATAAGTGCCCATGTAAAGTAATGATGATATTGGGAATTTTTTGTAGTTTTTTCTTTAATATATTCTTTAAGCACATTCGGTCTATCACTCTGGAACCCCTGTTCTCGAATCGACTTACCTCCATCAAAAGACATAATTTCTTGCCAGAGCAGGGCACTTTCTTTTAAGTATGGCGGTATATCTTCTTGTACTGAAAAATCACTTGCAAGATTATCCTTTACATCCTGATACATATTTTGTGTTGCATGAGATAAAGGGTAGTCGATTGTACAAGGTGAAAATATAATATCAAGATCTTTAACCCTAGTGTTTGTTTGAGTGGGTTGGTCTTGAATGAGACTATATAAAAGTTCGATATCTTGGACTGATTTTCCCATTGGACCAATGCTTTGCATTCTTTCTTGTAGAGGATGCGCTAAAAACGGATAATGCCCTTTTTGCGACACTTGATATTTTCCAGGTTTAAATCCGACTATTCCATTGAAGTGGCTTGGAAACCGAATAGAGCCGCCAATATCGGAACCAAGGCCTACAGCAATACCACCCACACCAAGTAAAGCCCCCTCACCACCACTGGAACCACCTGCAGTTCTTGAGAGATCCCACGGATTATTAGTTATTCCGTAAAGTTTATTATTGGTTTCTTGGCAAAAACATAAAGTAGGTGTGTTAGTTTTAACTAACACAATCGCGCCTGCTTTTTTTAATTTTGCTACACAAATAGCATCTGTTTTTGCAATAAAGTCTTGTCGATGTATAAGTCCACCTGTTGTTTTCATATCTTTTACATTGAATGATTCTTTAATACTTACAGGTACACCGTGAAGTGGACCAATAATTTGTCCATCTCTAGCTTTTTGGTCGTAAACTTTCGCCTGTTCAATAGCCTGTGAAAAATGGTTTTCTACAACAGCATTGATAGATGGGTTAACTTCTTTAATATGGTTTATGTAAGTGTTAACAGCTTTTAAACTGGTCAAGTCTCCGTTTTTAATCTTACTCGCTAATGTAGAAGCATCCATATCAAGAATGTTTTGTTTTTTGGTCGAAATCGTTTTCGTCATAATTCTCTCCCCCTCCTTATTTAAAGATTCGGAAAATAAATTATACTAAGTATAACATGGATTTATTATATATTATCTTTATCAATTAAATAGCCCACTTTTGTTCATCTATATGCGTTTATTATGGTACTATAGTAGTAGATAAGAACGTAATGGAGGGTGAAAAAATGTATTTCGTCGATCAACAACATATTAAAGAAACACTTGAATTTACTGAAGAAATTTTAAAAGAATTGGACCAATTTAAATATGACTCAGTTGTAGAAAAATTTGCCTTGGAAAGAATGACACAATTGATTATTGAATCCATTATTGATGTTGGTAACATGATGATTGATGGCTTTATAATGAGAGACCCAGGTAGTTATGAAGACATTATTGATATCTTAGTCGATGAAGAGGTATTGCCAGAGTTAGAAACTGATAATTATAAGGAAGTTATCGGACTTAGAGATATGTTAGTCAAAGACTATTTGCAAGTTAATAGTCAGCAATTGAAGGAAACAGTACTAAAAAATAAAAGTATTTTAGATGAATTTTCTGCACATATTCGGAACTATTTAAAAAAAGAATCTGAAGTTGCTCATGCGTTTTCAAATAATAAATGAAGGTGATTAGCACATGAAAAAGCTAGCTGCTACAAAGCAAAAGCTCTTAAATTTGTTAAAGAAAGAGCGAGAAATGACCATTGAAGAAATTATGGTTAATTTTAGCATTTCAGAAATTGCTGTAAGAAAACATCTTCGTGAATTAGAACATGACTATTACATTGAAAAAAATAGTGTTAAACAAAAAATAGGCCGGCCATATCACGTCTTTAAATTGACAAAGCAAGGACACCAAATTTTTCCTAATCAGCATGAGAAATTGCCTCTTGAACTCTTGCAGGATTTAGAGGCAATTCAAGGGAGAGAAGCTGTTTCACAACTGCTTGAACACCGAATGATGAGGGAAAAAGGGAATTTGCAAAAAGAAATGGCAACAGAGGATTTTGATAAGAAGATAAAAAAAGTGGCAGAAATTCAAGATGACAAGGGCTGTATGGTTGAAGTGAAAGAAAATGAGAATGGTGATTATGAAATTATTCACTATAACTGTCCAATAGCTAATATTGCCACTACTTATCATGAGATCTGCAAAAATGAAAAAAATATGTATAATGATATTTTTCCTGAAAGTGACGTTGTTTCAACATCCAGGATAACGGCTGGTGATCATTGTTGTAAATGGGTGATAAAAAGGCCTAAAAAAGCATAGTCGGTATTTTTTTATAATGAAAGTAGGGGTTTAATAATTGAAACAGTATAAAGGATATCTTGTTGACTTAGATGGAACAATGTATAAGGGAAATCAAGTGATTGAGGGAGCACCTGAATTTATTCGAACCCTTAATTCAAATGACATCCCTTATTTATTTTTGACAAATAATTCATCCAAAACTCAAGCAGATGTCGCTGAACACTTAAACGGTATGGGCATCGAAACAACCCCGGAACGCATTTTTACGTCAAGTATGGCAGCGGCAAAATTTATTAAACATCAGAAAGTCGATGCACGCTGCTATGTTATTGGAGAAGGTGGATTAATTGATGCCATTGAGAAGGAAGGCATGACCGTTGCTGATAGTGCGTGTGATTTTGTAGTATTTGGTATTGATCGCAATATAAACTATGAAAAGTATGCGAAAGCTTGTTTAGAAATAAGGAATGGTGCAACTTTTATATCGACAAACAGTGATATTGCTATTCCTACTGAACGTGGATTACTTCCTGGAAATGGTGCCTTAACCTCTGTGATAACCGTAAGTACAAATCAAGAGCCTATATTTATAGGAAAACCAGAATCAATTATTATGAGAGAAGCATTAAAGGTGTTAGGAATAGGCGAAGAAGAGACTGTGATGGTTGGTGATAACTATCAAACAGATATAAAAGCCGGTATTCGAGCAGGCATTGATACCCTTATGGTATTCACAGGTGTAACCCCATTTGAGACCTACCCTTCATTGGAGGTAAAACCAACACATTACGTTCATAATTTGCGTGATTGGATTCCGCATATTAAATAATAATTATAGAAAAAGCTGTCAATGTTGACAGCTTTAATTATCCTAAATTATCTTCAATTAATCCTGTATCAGCAGTGGCATGAGCTAATCTACTTGAAGCAGCGGCTGCAATAGCACCGACGATATCATCTAAAAAAGTATGACATTCCCCAGTTGATTTATCATTCAAACGTTCTAAGATTCCTGGTTTTTGTTTATCGATATATCCATAATTTGTAAAACCAATTGAACCATACACATTCACGATAGAAAAGGCGATAATTTCATCAACGCCGTATAAGCTTTCATCCGTTTCGATGGTTTTTTGCAAGGGCTGATCCAATAATTTCTGTTCTGCTAGTTTATCGAGCTGAATTCCTGTTAAAATAGCATTTTGTACTTCACGTTTAGTTAGGACCTGATCAACGTTTTCACGACAGTCCTCCATGCTTAAATCTTCATGATAACTTGACTGTAAGTAATAGACGAGCTCAGCTATATCGTTTAATGTTACTCCTCTTTCTGTCAACCACTGACGAGCTTTAACCTCTAGTTCACTTTTTTTTGTATTTTTATCCATTTTCATCACCATAATTTCTTTTGTTATTTTAGTTAAATTTAGCATTAACTCCTCATACACTAGTAATATGTGATAAAGGGAGGTTGTTTAATTTGCATCGCTTGCTTGCTTCTGAATATAGTATTCAAGTTAAAGAAAGAGCGACACTTTTTAATCAAGAGGCATTCCTTGATGAAAATTTTGTATATTTTATCATGTCTTCCCAAGATAAGGAAGTGACATATATGGAACAAGCTGCGCTAGCTTACTTTTTACATGAAAATGATTACCATGTTCTTGCCCACCCCATACGAAATAAGCAAGGAGATTGGTTTACTACTCATGATCAAGAACAACTAATGGTCATCCGGGTAGAGCACCATAACGAACAGCAAGGGATGTCCGATGGTTATAAGCTGGCAAGTTTTCACCAAATAGGCTCTACATATAGTTTTGAACCTCAAACCTTATCAAGCTACGGACAATGGAAAGATCTCTGGATTGAAAAGTTAACAATGCTTGAAACGACCATACAGCAAAAAAACGAAGAAGAGCACCACCCTTACTACCGTTTAGTTATGGATATCTTACCATATATAATCGGGATTTGCGAAAATGCTATTCAATATATTGCAGAAAGTGAGGTTGATTTACGCTTTAATTCAATTGACCAAGGATCTATCACTTTCCATCGCTATAACAATCATTTGCAAGAACCGATCATTTGGTTTCATGACTTAGTCTTTGATCATCCAACAAGGGATATTGCAGAATATCTACGGTATCAATTTCTAATCAACCAAAACAGGGGTAGCTCAGATATTACCTCTTTTTTAGAAGATTATCAACAAATCAGACCACTGTCTATTTTCAGTTGGCGCCAGTTATATGGTAGGCTCATATACCCTGCGCACTTTTTTGACTGTCTTGAAACCGTTCTACTTAATGGTTTAGAAGAAAAGAGTTATGCAGAACTAGAGAGGCTAATCAAAGTACAGACGGATTATGAAAAAAGATTGAGGGATTTATTCGACATGGCTAGCGTAGGGAATTACGAAATGGAAATACCTACGTTATCTTGGTTATAAACGATAGTCGAGTCTTATCTTTCTTCCAAAATTTACGAACCACAGTCGAACTGAAAGTAAAAAAGCAGACAATGCATTTATAATTGTCTGCTAGTATAAAAAATTCTATATTCATTTCATTTAATTTTAAAAAACTTGCTCGATTTCTTTAACACCTGGAACTTCTGTACGTAAAGCACGTTCAATTCCTGCTTTTAACGTAATTGTCGAACTTGGGCAGTTGCCACAAGCACCCATAAGGCGAAGGAGTACTATACCGTCATCATCTACATCGATTAATTCCACATCTCCTCCATCACGGAGTAAATATGGGCGTAGTTTATTTAACACTTCTTGTACTTGTTCTTCCATTAATATCTTCTCCTTTCCTACTTTGTATTATAAAACGTCTAAGTAAAAAAATCTATTCCAAGACTTTATTTTGCATTGTACATTCATCTTCATTTTAACTTTAAAATGCGTTTTTGTAAATTAAAATTAACTGGTATGATTTAAGTAAAGAGTGAAATTGGAAAGATGCTAATAGTCAAAGAGTCGTTTATAATAGAAGTGAAAGCGATTAATGTATAAAATCCTTAATGGAGGTTATAAAGTGGATAAAAATGTACAAATTACTGTTTATGGTGCGGATCAGATTTGTGCCAGCTGTGTGGGAGCTCCGGGTTCAAAAGACACTTACGAATGGTTGCAGGCAGCTATTGGACGTAAATATGTGGATGACAATATAATTTTTAAGTATATAGATATCGACTCACCGCCAGAAGAAGAAAAACATCAGAAGTTTGTAAAACGAATGTTTGATGAAGATTTATTTTATCCAATTGTCTTTGTAAATGACGAAATGGTGGCAGAAGGCATCCCGCGTTTAAAAACAATCTACAAGCAACTAGATCAGCATAACGTGCAACTCCAAAAATAAGAATCTAACTTAAACAAAGCATTTGAAACATGAAAAATCTCTCTGTATACTAGAAATTAATAGATAGGCAACAACAAGCTATAGGAGGGTTTGAGATGTTACCAGTTACAATTACAGAAAATGCAAGTCACCAAATCAAAGAAATGATGAAAGATGAAGAAGAAAACGTTAGACTTCGCTTTGGTATAAAAGGTGGCGGGTGTAGTGGACTATCTTATTCACTCGGCTTTGAATATGATATCAATCCAGAATTAGATGAAGTGGATGAGTTAAATGGTATCCCTCTTGTGATTTTCAAACAAGACATCCCAATACTAGAAGGAACGACCATTGATTTTAAACAAAATATGATGGGCGGAGGATTTAGTATAGATAATCCAAACGTAATTGTTTCTTGTGGTTGTGGTTCATCATTTAGAGCAAAAGACCGCGCAGGGACACCAGGAGATTGTTAATTATTCAGCTAGGCCGCTTGAGAAAAAGTGTTCTAGTTTTTTAATTCAGAAAGTGGTGGTTAGTTAATGGCTGAATCATGTTGTCACCATAATGCGAAAAGTAAACATCAAATGTGCATTTCTAAAGTGCCGATTTTTAATCATCTTGAAGAGGAAGAGATGCGGGAGATTTTAAAGAAAAGTTCCCAAAAGATTTTTCAAAAAGGTGAAATTATTTATCATGAAGGAGATCCACTTGAATACTTATACATTGTCCATGTGGGTCGCGTAAAAATATACAAGCTATTCGAATCGGGAAAAGAGCAATTATTACGTATTTTGGAACCGGGTGAATTTTTAGGTGAGCTAGCTTTATTTACTGATAAGGTGATGGATAGTTATGCAGAAGCAATCGTAAAAAGTGAAATTTGTGCAATTCATAAGAGGGATATACAAGAATTAATGAAGACACACCCAACTATCCCCTTAAAAATCTTAAGCGAATTTAGTGAGAGGCTAGATGAAACCGAGTATCTTGTTGGTCAATTAAGTGCCCGAGATGTAGAGACAAGGACAGCTAGCTATTTAGTTAAGTTAGCGGAAGATAAAAACACATTGAGTGTTGTTTTGCCAATGAGTAAAAAAGATTTGGCATCTTACTTAGGAACAACACAAGAAACGATTAGTAGAAGACTATCACATTTTCAGACAAAAGGATGGATAGAGCAGGTTGGACATCGGAAAATAAACATATTAGATTTAAATGCCTTAACAAATGCTGCAGAAGACTTTTAATTTGAATCTACAATAAAAAGCTGGATGATAACGAGTTTCCATCGTAAATGTTACAAAGGTGGATATCGCTATATCATCCAGCTCTTTTTTTAAAACATAGCTGTTGAATGTTTAGGTTGGATTCGTGCTTTTGGATTGATATATTGCATAGCATTGTTAATGGCCGTTGGACCTTCCCCAAACCCTGTAACGATCAATTTTATCTTGCCAGGATATGTATTAATATCTCCAGCCGCATAGATTCCAGGAATATTAGTCTCCATTTTTGAATTGACGACAACACTATTTTTTTCAATTTCTAGACCCCAGTCTTTAATTGGACCAAGTGTGGAAATAAAACCATAGTTACAGAGAACTGAATCCACCTCTATGTCAATGGTTTCATCGCTTCTCGCTTTTTCCAAGGTCACTTTCTCAATTCTTTTTGTCCCGGTAATATCTCTTGGAATATAAGGTGTTAAAATCTCGACACTGGATGCCATTAATTTTTCAACGCTATGTTCGTGAGCCCTAAACTGATCACGTCGATGCACAAGAGTCACCTTATTCGCAATCGATTCAAGCATTAAGGCCCAATCAACGGCAGAATCGCCACCACCGAGTAATAAAACATTTTGATCTTTATATTTATTCATATCTTTAACATGATAATGTAAGTTAACGTCTTCAAACTGATCGCAACCTTCTATGTTAAGTTTACGAGGATGAAATGCTCCATTACCAGCTGTGATGACGATTGTTTTTGAAAAGTGAGTGTCCCCGTCACTTGACGTTAATTTGAATGTCTCATCTTCCAACCGTTCAACTGTTTCAATTTCTTGTCCGAGAACTGTGGTTATTGTGTCAAAAAGAGTGAGTTGTTTCTCTAAATTATCTACTAACTCTTGTGCACCAATCTTAGGAAACCCAGCTACATCATATATATCTTTCTCTGGATAAAGGGCAGTCAATTGCCCGCCAGTATGTGGTAAGCTTTCAATTATTTTAACACTTGCTTGACGCATGCCGCCATAAAAAGCTGTGAATAGACCAGCAGGCCCAGCGCCAATAACAGTGACGTCATAAACTTTATTCGACA
>Ga0209487_1000104_pt1 | contig 76758 bp, 82 predicted proteins | sample Poulit2012_FD_187524 | JGI IMG/M metagenome (GOLD analysis project Ga0209487, IMG submission 187524) | Agricultural soil microbial communities from Georgia to study Nitrogen management - Poultry litter 2012 (SPAdes) (version 2) | ecosystem: Environmental > Terrestrial > Soil > Agricultural land...
TGGCAGCGTCTCGACCCTCGCGATCCTCTTCTTCTGGATCTACTACACCGCCCTCATCTTCATCCTCGGGGGCGAGATCGCACAGGTCGCGGCGACACGCAGGATCAGACGTCAACAGATGGAGCGGTTGAGATGAGAGTTCAGAGTGAGATCTACCGGACCCTCTACCCCTTCGCCCTCCCCCTCGTGATGGCCCTCGTCCCAGCATCGCTCAGCGCCCAACTCCCGAGCCCGATGCCCTCACCACACCTCGATCTCGGGCCTGAGCCCCATACGATGACGCCGATCAGCGCTCCCCTCCTCCACTCCGCCGAGCGATACGTCGTCATCAGACTCGCTGAGAACCACCTCTACCTCCTCGAGGGTGATCAGATCATCTGGTCGGCGCCCGTGGGGACCGGGACCGGGTTCCGGCTCGAGGCCGCCGGCCGGAGCTGGGAGTTCGACACACCGCGCGGCGTATTCCGCGTCCAGCGGAAGGAGAAAGACCCCGTCTGGATCAAACCCGATTGGGCCTTCGTCAAAGAGGGCGAGCCGATCCCACCACTCGACTCACCACTCCGTCGCCAGGAGGGGATGCTCGGGACGACCGCCGTCTATATCGGCTACGAACTCGCGATCCATGGGACCGACCGACCCGAACTCGTCCTCCAGGCAGATCCCGCGGAACGACGCGTCTCACATGGCTGTATCAGAATGACGAACGAGGATGCACGAAAGCTATATTACCTCGTCGAGGTCGGGACACCGATCCTCATCTACTGAGGGAAGCAGAGGGGGCCCAGGCCGACCACCTTCCATGACCCCTCAGATACCACTACATTCCTACCCCTATGAGTAGAGCGCAGAGAGGCGGCAAGAAGATCGTCGCCAGGAATAGAAGGGCCTTCCACGAGTACGAGATCCTCGATACCTGGGAGGCAGGGATAGTCCTCACCGGACCAGAGGTCAAGTCGATCCGCGCGGGGAGGGTCAGTATCGCCGAGGCCTTCGCACGTGTCGAAGATGGCGAGGTCTGGCTATATGGTATGCACATCAGCCCATACGATCCGGCTAGTCGCTGGAACCTCGACCCACTCAGGACCCGCAAGCTACTCCTCAACGCACGGGAGATCAGGAGACTGATCGGCGCGACACGGGAGAGGGGGATCACACTCATACCCCTCGAGTTATATTTCCGCCGCGGATACGCGAAGATCCAGCTCGCACTAGCGCGCGGCAAGAAACTCCACGACCGGAGACAGGAACTCAGAGAACGAGACGCCGCTAGGGAGATCGAGAGAGCGACGAGGGGCAGGGGATGAACTCGAGCCGGGCGCTGACCACCACGATGAGGACGATCCTCGTCCTCATCACTACCCTCTTGCCCGCCAGGGCCTGGGCACAGTTGCATCACCTCGAGATCGAGAGGGAGGGTGAGACGACGAGCTTCCCCATCACCCGCATCGATACCCACCTCCTCCTACCCCTCGAGGTACTCAGCGCCATAGGGGCCACGATCGAGGAGGGGGACCTCGAGATCAGAGCGATCATCGCCGGCGATACCCTCCAATTCCAGAGGTACTCGCCGATCTTCCACGATCGAGGACGGACATACCAACTCGTCGCACCAGTACAACCGCACGAGGGAAAGACCTACCTCCCTGCACAACTCTTTACCGAGTGGCTCCCCAACTCGAGGCCCGAGCACTTCGCCCTCGAGGGCCAGCGCCTGCGAGTCAGTACGACGAATGGCCGAATTAGCACCCGCCGCTCCGCAGGAAAGACCACCACGAAGGATGAGCCGCGCGTCGTCATCCTCGACCCAGGACATGGGGGACGTGACCCCGGAAATATCGGATGGGGCGGCATCAGAGAGAAGGACCTGACACTCAGTATCGCCCTGCGCCTCGCCGAGAGACTCCGCGAGAAAGGGGGGTACGAGGTGCACCTCACCAGGACGACCGATACCGCCGTACCACTCGCCGAGAGACCTAGGATGGCGAACCGCTGGAAGGCGAATCGACCAGCCGCACTCTTCCTCTCGATACATATAAACTCCTTCGAGAGACCAAATGCACGCGGCTTCGAGACCTTCTTCCTCTCAGAGGCAAGGACCGAGGACGAAAGACGCGTCGCCGAGATGGAGAATAGCGCGATCGAGTACGAGGACGACCCCGAAGAGATACCACCACTCGATGACCTCGATTGGATCTTCAGCACATTACGCAATGATTTCTATATACGCGCATCACACGACCTCGCCGCCACGATCCAGGACCACTTCGCCAACTTCCACCCCGGCCCGAACCGGGGCGTCAAACAGGCCGGGTTCCGCGTCCTCGTCGGCGCCTTCATGCCCGCCGCACTCGTCGAACTCGGCTTCTTCTCGAACCCGGACGAGGCGCGCCTCCTCAACGATGGCAACTTCCAACGCCAACTCATCGGCGGCCTCGCCTCCGCGATCGACCACTTCTTCGACTCACACGAACACCTCTGGATCGCTGAGGTAGAGAGATGATGCTCGTCCAGGACCTCTTCCAGACCACCTTCCAGAACCCGGTCCTCCTCGCAAGTGGAACCGCCGGGTACGGCTCCGAGATCGCCAGGAATATCGACCTCGATCAACTCGGCGGGATCGTGACCAAGGCAGTCACACCAGAGTACCGGGCTGGGAACCCCGCACCACGGGTCGCCGAGTTCGATGCTGGGATGATGAACTCCGTCGGACTCGCCAATGTCGGACTCCAGGCCTTCAAGACCGAAAAGTTACCCTGGCTCCGTGAGAACCTCCACCGCGCCAAGATCCTCATCAATGTCGCAGGACGGATGACCGAGGACTACCTCGAGATCGTAGAGACCCTCGACCCCGAAGAGGGGTTCAGCGCCTACGAACTCAACCTCTCCTGCCCCAATGTCAAAGAGGGGGGCGCGATCTTCTCGAGTGACCCCGAGCTCCTGCACCAGCTCGTCTCCCAGGTAAGACCCCTGACCAAGCGACCCCTGATCGTCAAGCTCGCCCCAAATGTCCCCGAGATAGGGGCGATCGCCGAGGCCGCAGAGAGTGCGGGAGCCGATGGCCTCACCCTGATCAATACGATGCCCGGACTCCTCTTCGATACGACGACGCGGAGACCACTCCTCGGAGCCGGGACTGGAGGCGTCAGTGGGCCCGCACTCCTACCCATAGGAGTCAATGCCGTCTATCAGGCACGACGGCGCGTAGAGCTCCCCATCATAGGGGTCGGAGGGATAAGATCTGGGGATGACGCAGTACAGTACCTCCTGGCCGGGGCGAGCCTCGTACAGATCGGGACCGCGAGCTTCGCGGACCCTACCGCCGCGAGACGTGTACTCTCCGGGCTGGAACGGTACCTCAGAAGACACCAGATCTCCGATCTTCGAGAACTCATCGGTGCTGGCCATAGAGTCATGGCCGACCACTAATCAACCATGAGATGGCTGAGATAATCGTCGCACTCGATCTGCCGACCGAGGAGGAAGCCCTCGACATCGTCGACCTCCTCGGCGATGACGTCGACTTCTACAAGGTCGGGTCGCCCCTCTTCACGCGCGTTGGATCCTCGATCATCGAGGAGCTCAACGAACGAGAAAAGAGGGTCTTCCTCGACCTCAAATATCACGATATCCCCAACACCGTCGCCCAGGCCGTCGAGGCCGCCGCCGCACTAGATGTCGCACTCCTCACCCTACACGCCTCCGGGGGGACCGCGATGCTCAGAGCAGCACGGGATGCAGTACGACGGGGGGAGGGACCTGCACTACTAGGGGTCACCCTCCTGACCTCCTTCAGCGCCGCCGAGGTCGAGGAGGTCTGGGACAAAGAACTACGCTCACTACGTGAGGAGGTCGCCAGACTCGCGAGCATCGCCGCCGAGGCAGGACTCGATGGCGTCATCGCATCGGCACTCGAGGCAGAGGAACTCAAACGACGCCACGGAAAAGACTTCCTCGTCATCACCCCAGGGATCAGACCCGCAGGGCATATCGCCGGTGACCAGGCAAGGGTCGCAACACCTGCCACTGCAGTCAGGGCAGGGGCCGACTACCTCGTCGTAGGGAGACCTGTCATCACCGCCGCAGATCCGCGTAGCGTCGTCGAAACGATCAGAGAACAGATCAGAGAGGTGGAGGAGGACGAGGGATGAAGCGACGCATCGTCGTCCTCTCTCTCGGCCTCCTCATCGGCCTCACCACGACCGGCCAGGCGCAGGTCGCAGAACTAGATAGTATCCTACACCGCCTCGCATCCTCCTGGGCACGAGGCGATGCCCACACCCTCGCCGCCTACAGCTCCCGGGGCGGCGTCTCCCTCGAACTCGACGGCGAGGCGATCGGACCACTCACGAGGAGACAGGTCTCGGCCGTACTCCGAGGACTCTTTGTCGGGAGGAAGACAGACTCCCTCCGGCCCGGTCTCGCTCGCGTCGTCGGGGGGCAGCCACCTAGAGCCTTCGGCGAGTTCGCCTGGATAGTCAGGACCCAGGGCACGACCGTACCCGAAAGGGCCACCATCTTCCTCGCCCTCGTCTGGGAGGGGGAGAGGTGGCAGATCACACAGATCAGACTCCTACGATGACCCTCCCAGAGGTTACACAAGGTATCGGCGCCCTGCACCGCGCCCGCAGATTCATGGCCACCGATTCGACCACTGCGGCCGCCTCACCCTCAGGGGGATGGGGTGAGGTCTTCAATATCGAGACCCTCTTGGCGAACCTGGTCCCGAACCTCCTGCAGGCCCTCTTCGTCGGCGCGCTGAGCTATGCGAGCTACCGTTTCATCAAGCTCCTCACCCGGCGCCTCCTCGAGCGAGATATCCCCGAGGAGGACCCGATCGTCAAGAGGAATCGGGAGCAGAGGGCACGGACCCTCGCAAGTCTCCTCAACAATATCGCTGGGGTCGTGATCGGGATCGTCGCCTTCCTCACGATCCTGACTATCGTCGGCCTCAAGATCGGGCCGATCCTCGCGACTGCCGGTATCGCTGGCCTCGCTATCTCCTTCGGTGCCCAGTCACTAGTCAAGGATGTGATCAATGGGATCTTCATCCTCTTCGAGGGCCAGTTCGGGATCGGAGATGTGATACGAGTAGGTGATATCGCTGGCCAGGTCGAGAAGATGACCCTCAGGATGACGATGCTGCGCGATGCCGAGGGGATCGCGCATATCCTGCCCAATGGCGAGATCACGCGCGTCAGTAACCTGACGAAGGCCTGGTCACGTAGTATGCTAGATATCAGGGTCGCATACAAAGAGGATATCGATCGGGTCATCGAGGTCCTACGTGACCTCGGCCGCGAGATCGTACAGGAGCCGAGATGGGCAGAGCTCATCATCGATGCACCAGATATCCTGGGCGTCCAGAACCTGACCGAGACAGCAGTCGTCATCAGGATGGTCACCAAGACACTCCCACTCAAACAGTGGGAGGTCGGGCGCGAACTCAGACGTAGGATCAAGAACCGCTTCGATCAGGAGGGGATAGAGATACCATTCCCCCACCTGAGGCTATATTGGGGAGAGGGACAGGCGTTGAGGGGGGTGGACACCGATGGGGAGATCCCAGCATTCGGATCCACCCCAGGAGATTGAGATGGCACTACGATTCTACAATACACTCACTCGTTCACTCGAGCCCTTCAGGCCGATCAGACCCGGGACCGCAACGGTCTACGGCTGTGGCCCAACCGTATACCAACTCCCACATATCGGGAACTATAGGGCCTTCCTCTTCAATGATCTCCTCCACCGTTACCTCGAGTGGAAGGGGTACGATGTGACCTTCGTCACCAACCTCACCGATGTCGATGACAAGACGATCGCCGGCGCGAAGGAGGAGGGCCAGAGACTAGACGAATTCACCGCACCAGTCATCGAGGGATACTTCCACGACCTCGAACTCCTCGGGATCGCAAAGGCAGATGCCTACCCGAGGGCGACGAGGCATATCGAGGAGATGATCGAACTCATCTCGAAACTCCTCGAAAGAGAACATGCATACATCATCGATGGCTCCGTATACTTCGATATCTCATCCTTCCCCGATTATGGAAAACTCTCACGGATCGATCCCGAGGAGATGAGACAGGGGGAGAGGGTCGCCGCAGATGAATACGGAAAAGGAGACATCAGAGACTTCGCACTCTGGAAAGCAGCCAAAGAGATCGATTACGAGGTCGGAGCCGTCTGGGAGACACCATGGGGACCAGGAAGACCTGGATGGCATATCGAATGCTCCGCGATGAGTATCGCAGAACTAGGCGAGACATTCGATATACATACCGGAGGGGAGGACCTCATCTTCCCACACCACGAGGATGAGATCGCACAATCTGAGGCCGCAACCGGTAAAACCTTCGCAAACTACTGGCTGCACGTCAAACACCTCCTCGTCGATGGCCAGAAGATGTCCAAGTCGAAGGGCAATGTCTACGACCTCCGAGACCTCCAGGAGAGGGGATACTCACTCCCCGCAATCCGCTATCTCCTACTATCAGCACATTACCGGCATGAGCTCAACTTCACCTTCTCAGGACTCGACGATGCCACGAGTGCGATCAGGAGAACAGTAGACTTCCACGACCGACTCGAGAGGACTGCACACAACCCCGAGGCACCAGCGACCGAGATCCCAGAGATCGCGCAAAAGGCGATCGACGAGTTCGAAAAAGCACTCGACAACGATCTCAATATGCCAGCAGGACTCGCAGCACTCTTTACCTTCATCAGAGAGACCAACGCAGCACTCGACCAGGTAGAGAGCGTACGACCAGAGGAGATCGAGAGGGCAAGCCAGACCCTGCAGAGGATCGACCAGGTGCTCAACGTCGTCAGACCAGCAGTAGAGAGTGCTAGACGAGACGAGGCAGAGATCACAGAATGGGTCGAAGAGAAACTCGCAGAGAGACAGGAAGCAAGGGCAAAACGAGACTTCGAGAGAGCTGACCAGATCAGAGAAGAACTGACCAGCGCAGGAATAGCGATCGAAGATACACCCGACGGACCACGGTGGAAAAAACTCCCCTGAGTAGGGGAGTTGACAGAAGAGGCCGAGACCTGTATAATAACGGTCTGTCTCAGAGCTGACGTAGCTCAATTGGTAGAGCACCTGCCTTGTAAGCAGGGGGTTAAGGGTTCGAGTCCCTTCGTCAGCTCCTGTATCTTTCGATGATCTGAGGGGCTCCGCGAGCTCTCCCGCCCCCTGGGGTGAGGAGCGCGCAGAGTGCCGCAGTAGATTAGTTGGTTGCGGGAGTAGCTCAGTTGGCTAGAGCATCAGCCTTCCAAGCTGAGGGTCGCGGGTTCGAGTCCCGTCTCCCGCTCTCTGTCGAGGGTCGGTCATGGTGGCCGCCCTCGACTAACGCTCGCGTAGCTCAGTGGTAGAGCACTCCCTTGGTAAGGGAGAGGTCATGGGTTCAATCCCCATCGCGAGCTCCTTGTTTGTGACAACGACTTTTGGGATGAACACTCGCGAGAGGCAGAGATGGCCAAGGAGAAATTCGAGCGGACGAAGCCGCACGTAAACATTGGTACGATTGGTCATGTCGACCATGGTAAGACTACTCTCACTGCTGCGATCACTACGATCCAGGGTTTGAAGGGTCTTGCTGAGGGTATCGATTATGAGCAGATCGATCGTGCCCCTGAGGAGCGTGAGCGCGGTATTACGATCGCCACCTCGCATGTCGAGTATGAGACGGAAGATCGTCACTATGCTCACGTCGACTGTCCTGGTCACGCCGACTATGTGAAGAATATGATCACTGGTGCGGCGCAGATGGATGGTGCGATCCTGGTCGTCAGTGCGGCCGATGGTCCGATGCCTCAGACGCGTGAGCACATCCTCCTTGCTCGTCAGGTGAATGTGCCCTACATCGTCGTCTTCCTGAACAAGGTCGATATGGTCGACGATGAGGAGCTGATCGATCTGGTCGAGCTCGAGGTGCGTGAGCTCCTCTCTGAGTATGACTTCCCGGGTGATGAGGTTCCTGTCATTCGTGGCAGTGCTCTAAAGGCGCTCGAGAGTCAGGATCCTGAGAGTGAGTGGGGTCAGAAGATCGGCGAGCTCATGGATGCTGTCGACAGCTACATTCCTGAGCCGGAGCGTGATATCGACCGTCCCTTCCTCATGCCCGTTGAGGATGTCTTCTCGATCACCGGTCGTGGTACGGTTGCGACTGGTCGTATCGAGCGTGGGAGTGTGAAGGTCTCTGAGGAGCTCGAGCTCGTTGGCTTTGGTGCGGATAAGACGACGGTCGTCACCGGTGTCGAGATGTTTAGGAAGCTCCTCGATGAGGGTCTTGCTGGTGACAACGTCGGTCTCCTCCTTCGTGGTATTGCCAAGGAGGATATCGAGCGTGGGATGGTCCTTGCCAAGCCTGGCACGATCACGCCACATACGAAGTTCAAGGCTGAGGTCTATGTGCTGACGAAGGAGGAGGGTGGTCGTCACACTCCATTCTTCCCCGGCTATCGTCCTCAGTTCTACTTCCGTACGACCGATGTCACCGGCTCTGTCACGCTCCCTGAGGGGGTCGAGATGGTAATGCCTGGTGATAACGTTCAGATGGAGATCGAGCTGATCACCCCGATCGCTATGGAGAAGGAGCTCCGCTTTGCGATCCGTGAGGGTGGTCGGACCGTCGGTGCCGGTGTGGTCACCGAGATCATCGAGTAGTTTGCGTAGGGACCAGCCGGCTATTACCATAGTCGGCTGGATCCCTCGTTCATGCTGGGCGGTATCGGCTCACCTCGCCGAGGGCCGCCCTTCGTGAGAAGGGTAGTAGGGGTACGGACGAGCGACCAGAGGGGAACACTCGGCCGGTCCAAGGCATACAAAGGAGGCTGGGCGTATGCCCCGCGACAAGATCATCCTCGCCTGCACAGAGTGCCAGGAGAGGAACTATCATACGACGAAGAACAAGAGGACGCACCCTGAGCGGGTGACGCAGCGTAAGTACTGTCCACGTTGCAACGCGCACAGGGAGCACCGCGAGACGAGGTGAGGACGAGAGGTATCGTCAGTACCGAGTCTCACGCTCTGGAGTGAAGTGATATGACTACGCTGGCAAAGGCTCGTCAGTTCGGAAATGAGACCGTCGATGAGCTGAAGAAGGTTACGTGGCCAGATTGGCCACAACTCAAGAATGCCACCCTGGTGACGATCGTCTTCGTCCTCATCGTCGGGGCGATCATCTGGGGGATGGACGTGGTCGTACGTTTTGTGATCGATCTGATCCTGAATCTATTTGCGGGTTGAGTGATGGCTGAGGAGGTGCGCTGGTACGCGATCCAGACCTATTCTGGACACGAGAACAAGGTCAAGCGACTGATCGATCATAGGATCGGCGAGGAGCCAGGCGAGACGATCGAGGAGAAGGAGATCCAAGAGGCGATCGTCCCGACCCAGGATGTGGTCGAGATCAAAAATGGGAAGCGCGTCACTGTGACGAAGCGTCTCTACCCAGGCTACGTCTTGGTCAAGATGGCTCTCAACCAGCGGACCCAGCATGTCATCAATAGTATCCAGGGCGTGATCAAGTTCGTCGGTCCCGGGGGCGGTCCACAGCCACTCCGGGATGAGGAGATGAACAAGATCCTCGGCCTCACTCCAGAGGCTGAGGAGCTCGAGCCGAAGGAGGAGATCCCCTTCAGGGTCGGGCAGGTCGTCGAGGTGATGGATGGTCCTTTCACCGATTTCAGTGGTACGGTGCAGGAGATCTACCCCGACAAGGGCAAAGTCAAGGTGGAAGTGAGTCTCTTCGGCCGGGCGACATCGGTCGAACTCGACTACACACAGTTGAAGGGATACTAACGGCGTATGGCTAAGAAGGTAGCCGGCTTCATCAAGCTGCAGGTCCCGGGTGGCCAGGCGAACCCGGCACCCCCGGTAGGACCTGCACTAGGTCAGCACGGCGTCAATATCATGGAGTTCTGCAAGCAGTTCAATGCGCGAACTCAGTCTCAGGCCGGGATGCTCATCCCCGTCGAGATCACGGTATACGCCGATCGTACCTTCACCTTCATCACGAAGTCGCCTCCCGCAGCCGTCCTCCTCAGGACCGCCGCCGGGATCGACAAGGGCTCGCCGACTTCGAATACCGTAAAGGTCGGTGAGGTCTCACGAGAGAAGGTGCGGGAGATCGCGACCATCAAGCAGGCCGATCTCAATGCAGCATCGGTCGAGGCCGCGATGCGAATGATCGAAGGTACCGCCCGCTCAATGGGCTTGAAGGTGGTGGACTGATGGCGACGAAGCATGGTAAGAAGTACCGGGAGGCGATCGCGAAGCTGCCAGCCGATCGAGAGCCACTCGAGGACCCTGCGGAGGCACTACAACTCGTCAAAGATCTGGCATACGCCAGCTTCGACGAGACCGTAGAGGTGTCCCTCCGTCTCGGCGTCGATCCGCGACATGCGGACCAGATCGTGCGCGGGACCGTCGTCCTCCCCCATGGTACGGGGAGGGAGGTCAGGATCCTCGTCCTCGCTCAGGGCGATAAGGCCGCAGAGGCTGAGGAGGCAGGCGCAGATTACGTCGGGATGGAGTACATCGACAAGATCAATGAGGGCTGGCTAGAGTTCGACGTCGTCGTCGCTACCCCCGATGTAATGGGCCAGGTCGGAAGGCTTGGTCGGATCCTGGGCCCAAGGGGTCTAATGCCAGCACCAAAGGCGGGGACCGTCACCTTCGATGTCGGTGACGCCGTCAGGGAGATCAAGGCCGGTAAGATCGAGTTCCGGGTCGATAGGACTGGGAACCTGCATGCGCCGATCGGTCGTGTCTCCTTCCCTATCGAGAATCTCGAGGCGAACTATAAGGCCTTCATGGACACGGTCGTCAGGGCAAAGCCCGCCTCTTCGAGGGGCACCTATATCAGGACCGTGACCGTCTCGAGCACGATGGGTCCAGGTATCAGGATCGATTCGAACCTCTACCGGCGGGGCACAGGTCGATGATAGCACACCGTAAACAACCCATCGTCGATGATATCGCGAATAGGGTCGATACCGCCCAGGGAGTCTATCTGACAGACTTCACTGGGTTAGATGTCAAGAGTATGACAGAACTTCGCTCTCGTCTGCGTGAGGCGGGGGTGGAGTACATAGTCGTGAAAAACACCTTGGCCAAGCGTGCACTCAGCACCTTGGATGTCCCCGATCTCAGTGAGTTCTTCACTGGGCCGACGGGCCTCGTGATCGGGCGCGATGACGCCGTCACCGCCGCCAAGATCCTCGAGGAATTCGCCAAGGAGCACGACAACCGGCCAACAGTAAAGGTCGGGATCGTGGAGCGTCGCAGTGTCTCGCCCGATGAGGTCGAGAAGATCGCGAAGCTACCACCCAGAGAACAACTCCTTGCCGAGTTGGCAGGCGCAATGGAGGCGCCGATGGCCCAGTTGGTCTTCATGATGCAGGGTCTCCTGGGAGAATTCGTAGGCTTGCTCGAGGCGCTGCGCGCCGAGCGGGAGCGCGCCTAACCACCTCATCCGGATGATAGGAACAAGCGAAATGGCTACCAAGGAAGAGTTGCTAGACGCGATCGGCGAGATGACCGTCCTGGAGTTGGCGGAGTTCGTCGATGCGTTCAAGGAGAAGTTCAATGTAACCGCGGCCGTCGCCGCCCCAGTAGCTGCAGGAGGCGCACCAGGTGCCGCCGCACCAGCCGCTGCTGAGGAGAAGACCGAGTTCGACGTGCACCTCACCGAGGTCGGCGGGAAGAAGATCCAGGTCATCAAGGTGATCCGCGAGGTCACTGGCCTCGGGCTCAAGGAGGCCAAGGATGTCGCCGACAATGCACCCTCAGTCGTCAAGGAGGGTGTAGACAAGGATGAGGCCGAGCAGATCAAGGCGAAGCTCGAAGAGCAGGGCGCGACGGTCGAGCTGAAATAGGTCCCACGCCTTCTCGTCCTGGAGAGACCAGGACGCCGGGGGAGGCAGGGACGGTAGAATTCGACCCTGCCACCCCGGATAGGCGATGCGGCGTCGGGCGAGCCGTCTGGTCAACGGGGGAATGACTCGACGCTCGGGATCACTTCAGTTCGCAAAGGCGCCAATGCTCCGATTGAGCTGGTACGAACAGATAGACATTTACTCTAATCCCCACCGCCCTAAGTGGCGGCCGGGGCTTTCTGTGCTTATTCGTCGGGGGATAGTGAATGGCGAGTCGCCGGAACGGGTATCCGTAGGCCTGGCCGACGACCCCCTTGAATCCCCATTCCGTTCTGAGGAGGGAGATCCGCTTTGGCTACGCAGATGAACGGTAAGCTCCCGGTCGTCTCTTTCACGAGGCTCCGGCAGGCTATTCCAATGCCGAACCTGCTGGATGTGCAGACGCGCGCATTCAGCACATTGCTCCAGACCGATGCCGCCGCTCAGGAGCGGGAAGACGTCGGCCTCGAGCGGGTCTTTAATGAGGTCTTCCCGATCACTGACGTCAATGAGAGGTTCTCACTAGAGTTCGTCTCATATGTCCTCGGGGAGCCCAAATATACAGTAGAAGAGTGTATCGAGCGGGATATGACCTATTCGGCACCGCTCAAGGCTACACTCCGTCTCGTCGTCTGGGAGGATGGTGAGGACGACGACAAGAGGGCAAAGGATATCATCGAGAAGGAGGTATATCTCGGTGATCTGCCCCTCCTGACTGAGCTCGGCACCTTTATCATCAATGGCTCCGAGCGAGTGATAGTCAGCCAGTTGCACCGCTCCCCAGGTGTCGTCTTCGAGGAGGTGATCCACCCGAATGGGTCGAGGCTCTTCAATGCCCGGATCATCCCCTTCCGTGGCTCCTGGGTAGAGTTCTCGGTCGATATCCACGATGTCATCTATGTGCATATCGACAGGAAGAAGAAGTTCCCTGCTACCGCACTCCTCCGCGCCTTCGGGTATGGGAGTGATGAGGAGATCCTCCGTCTCTTCTATACGACGCGGACCCTCGATCTGAGCGGGGTGACCGAAGATAGGGCGCAACGTCGTGATATCATCGGTGCGCTCCTCGCCCAGGATATCGTCGACCCCGAGACCGGTGAACTCCTCGCCGAGACTGCGCAGGAGTTGACTGCCGAACTCGTCGATAGGCTCCGTCGGATCGGAGTCGAGGAGGTCGAGGTCTTCACGAGTGGGCAGCAGCAGAGGGGGGGCGAGAGCCCACTCCTCCGGAATACCCTGAAGAAGGATCCGACGACTGATGAGGAGTCAGCACTCCGCGCGATCTACTCACTCCTCCGTCCAGGTGAGGCCCCAAGCCTCGAGACGGCACGGGTCGCCCTAGAGCGGATCTTCTTCAACCCGAAGCGCTACGACCTCGGTCGGGTCGGTCGTTACAAGCTGAACCAGCGCCTCGGGCTCGATATTCCCGCAGGGCACACCGTCCTCACGCAGGAGGACTTCATCACGATCATCCGCTACCTGATGGAGCTCAACGATGGACGTGGGTTCATCGATGATATCGACCATCTCGGTAACCGGAGGATCAGGAGTGTGGGTGAGCTGATCGCGAACCAGTTCTCGGTCGGGCTCTCCCGGATGGCGCGCCTCGTCAAGGAGAGGATGTCGATCACGACCGATGTCGAGAAGATGAGTATCGACGACCTCGTGAATGCGCGCACTGTGAGTGCGGTGATCCAGGCCTTCTTCGGCTCGAGCCAGCTCAGCCAGTTCATGGACCAGACGAATCCACTCGCCGAGCTGACGCACAAGAGGCGTCTCTCCGCATTGGGACCAGGGGGCCTCACGAGGGAGAGGGCTGGCTTCGAGGTCAGGGATGTCCACTACTCCCACTATGGCAGGATGTGCCCGATCGAGACCCCAGAGGGACCGAATATCGGGCTGATCACCAGTATGACGACCTTCGCCAGGATCAATGACCTCGGCTTCATCGAGACGCCCTACCGGCGCGTCGTCGATGGGAAGGTCACCGATGAGATCGTCTGGCTCGATGCACTCGCAGAGGAGGAGGCGCGCGTCGCACAGGCGAATGCCGCACTCGCTGAGGATGGGAGCTTCCTCAACGAGTTCGTACTCTGCCGTTGGAGAGATGACTACCCACTCCTCCCACCAGAGGAGATCGACTATATGGATGTCGCGCCCGACCAGCTCGTCTCGGTCGCCGCGGCACTGATCCCCTTCCTGGAGCACAATGATGCGAACCGGGCTCTGATGGGATCGAATATGCAGAGGCAGGCCGTACCCCTCCTCTTCACCGAGGCACCCCTCGTAGGGACCGGACTCGAGGAGAAGGCCGCTCGTGACTCGGGAGCAGTGATCCTTGCCCGGCGGGGTGGGGTCGTGACCAGGGTCACCGCCGACGAGATCGTCGTCGATACTGGGACCGTCAAGCCTGGGGTCGGGGAAGTCCCCCTCGCCAAGCTCTCCCAGTTCGATAGGTATCGCCTCAAGAAGTTCTGGAGGACGAATCAGGATACCGCGATCAACCAGCGGCCCCTAGTCGAGGTCGGTGAAGAGATCGAGGCGGGCCAGGTGATCGCCGATGGTGCCTCTACCAAGCATGGCCAACTCGCCCTCGGCCGGAATGTCCTCGTCGCCTTCATGCCCTGGTATGGGCACAACTTCGAGGATGCGATCGTCATCAGCGAGCGCCTCGTCAAGGATGATGCCTTCACTTCGATCCATATCCAGGAGCTGGAGCTCCAGGTCAGGGATACGAAGAGGGGGATGGAGGAGATCACACGCGAGATCCCGAATGTCGCCGAGGAGAGCCTCGTCCAACTCGATGAGCGCGGTATCGTTCGGGTCGGTGCTAGGGTCAAGTCGGGTGATATCCTCGTCGGTAAGATCACCCCGAAGGGTGAGACCGAGCTCTCCCCTGAGGAGAAGCTCCTCACCGCGATCTTCGGTGAGAAGGCTAAGGATGTGAAGGACTCTTCTCTCAAGGTCCCACCGGGGATGGAGGGAACGGTCATCGATATCAAGGTCTTTAGCCGTCGCAACGACGATCCCCTCCTCGAGGAGGAGAGGGGCGCCCGGATCGGTGAACTCCGCGCCTTCGAGAGGGAGGAGATCGCCCGGGTGAGTGAGGCACGGGACGAAGAGCTCCGTGAACTCCTCCGGGGCCAGACCGTTGGCCTCATGCTCCGCAGGGGAACCGTCGAACCCTATCTCGATGAGGGGACCGAGCTCACCGATCAACTCCTCGAGCAACTCGATATCTCTGAGATCGACCTCACTACACTCAAGGTCCAGGATCAGGAGGCGAGCCAGAGGATAAGGCTCCTGATCGATGAGGCGCGGAGGAGGATCGAACTCGTCAGGGAGAAGACCGAGGAGCAGATCGACAAGGTCTTCCAGCCCGATGAGCTCTCACCCGGCGTCGTCCAGCTCGTCAAGGTCTATATCGCCGAGAAGAGGAAGATCAGTGTCGGCGACAAGATGGCTGGCCGCCATGGGAACAAGGGGATCATTGCCAGGATCGTACCTGAGGAAGATATGCCCTTCCTCCCAGATGGGACGCCCGTCGAGGTCGTACTCAACCCACTCGGTGTGCCGAGTAGGATGAATGTCGGTCAGATCCTCGAGACACACCTCGGTTGGGTCTGCCGGATCCTCGGCTTCGAGGCGAAGACCCCCGTCTTCCAGGGCGCAGCAGAGGATGAGATCGGACTCCTCGCCCGGATCAGTGGCCTCAGATGGGCCGACCAGGCACTCCAGATCGAGAGTGTCGACTTCCCATCCTTCGAGGCGGCGGAGATCGAGGATGTACTACACGCGATGCGTGAGGTAGAACTCCCCGATCTGCCATCACTCTCGGAGAATGGGGCAGAGCCCCCGATCCCCGCGCTGGGCAGACCCCTCGACTCGTACCTCGCTGAGGAGATCCCCGGATCGCTCCGCGAGAAGCTCGACGAGCTCAGAGAGTATGTCGTCGCAGCTGCGAGCGAGATCGCCGAGAGGAAGGGGGAGGAACTGAGCGAGCTCTTCCCTGCGGTCGCAGAGATCGCTGAGGAGGATGGACTAGTAGAGGGGCTCGAGGCCGCCGTCTCGGAGTTCATGGATGCGGCGGGGCTGACCCCGAGTGGTAAGGTCTGGCTGAGGGATGGGAGGAGCGGACAGATCTTCGACTTCCCAGTCACCGTCGGCGAGATCTACCTACTCAAACTCTCGCATCTAGTCGATGACAAGATCCATGCTCGTTCGATCGGTCCATACTCACTCGTCACCCAGCAGCCACTCGCCGGGAAGGCCCAGTTCGGTGGCCAGAGGTTCGGTGAGATGGAGGTCTGGGCCCTCGAGGCGTATGGTGCTGCTCATACACTCCAGGAGATCCTGACGGTCAAGAGCGATGATGTTGCTGGCCGGTCCCGGGTCTACGAGGCGATCGTCAAGGGCGAGAACCTCCCAGAGCCCGGTATACCCGAGTCCTTCAATGTCCTCGTCAAGGAGCTCCAGGCACTGGGTCTGTCGGTGACGCTCGGCCGAGAAGAGTAAGGAGATAGATATGATCGATTTCGCGCGTTCTCGCGAACAGCGGGCCAGTGACTTCGACTTCATCCAGATCAAGATCGCCTCACCCGAGGAGATCCGCGGCTGGTCATACGGCGAGGTCACCAAGCCCGAGACGATAAATTACCGGTCCTTCAAGCCAGAGCGGGATGGCCTCTTCTGTGAGAGGATCTTCGGTCCGGTCAAGGACTGGGAGTGTCACTGCGGTAAGTTCAAGAGGATCCGCTTCCGTGGGCATATCTGTGACAAGTGCGGTGTCGAGGTCACCCTCTCGAAGGTACGCCGTGAGAGGATGGGCCATATCGAGCTCGCCGTGCCAGTTGCCCATATCTGGTTCTTCAAGACCCTCCCATCGCAGATGGGCTACCTACTTGGGATGACCCTCCGTGATCTCGAGAAGGTGATCTACTACGCATCCTATGTCGTCACCAACCCGGGACGCCAGGATGTCGAGTACCAGGAGCTCCTCGATGAAGACGAGTACTACGAGCTCCGGATCAAGGCGAATGAGGAGGGCGATGATGAGTTCAAGGCCGAGATCGGTGCCGAGGCGGTCAGGACCCTCCTCAAGAAGCTCGATGTCCCAGAGCGCGTCGGGGAGGAGAGGAACAAGGATGGCCGTGGGATCGACCGGCTGAGCGAGGCCCTCCGGATCGAGGTCGCCAATGAGACGAGCCAGCATCGGAAGAAGATGAAGCTGCGCCGCCTCAAGGTCCTCGATGCGATCAGGAACTCTGGTGAAACACCAGAGCAGAGGAACAAGCCGGAGTGGATGATCATGGATGTGATCCCCGTGATCCCACCCGATCTCCGGCCCCTCGTCCCCCTCGATGGTGGACGCTTCGCCACGAGTGATCTGAATGATCTCTACCGCCGGGTCATCAACCGGAACAACCGGTTGAAGAAGCTGATCGAGATGCGTGCCCCCGAGGTCATCCTCCGAAATGAGAAGAGGATGCTCCAGGAGGCCGTCGATGCGCTATTCGACAATGGGCGCCGGAGCAAGGCGATCCGTGGTCGGGGCAAGAGGCCCCTCAAGTCCCTGAGCGATATGCTCAAGGGTAAGCAGGGCCGCTTCCGGCAGAACCTCCTCGGTAAGAGGGTCGACTACTCGGGCCGGAGTGTGATCGTCGTCGGGCCAGAGCTCAAGTTGCACCAGTGCGGCCTGCCGAAGGCGATGGCCGTCGAGCTCTTCAAGCCCTTCATCATCCACGAACTCGAGAAGCGGGGTGAGGCCGAGACCGTAAAGAGGGCGAAGAAGATCGTCGAACGCGATGATCCCAAGGTCTACGAGGTCCTCGAGGATATCATCAAGGACCACCCCGTCCTACTCAACCGGGCGCCGACCCTGCACCGGCTCGGGATCCAGGCCTTCGAGCCCGTACTCGTAGAGGGTAAGGCGATCAGGATCCACCCCCTCGTCTGTGCGGCCTTCAACGCCGACTTCGATGGGGACCAGATGGCAGTGCACCTGCCCCTCAGCTTCGAGGCACAACTCGAGGCACGGGTCCTGATGCTCGCCGCGAACAATATCCTCCTCCCATCGAATGGGAGGCCGATCGCGAGCCCCTCGCAGGATATGGTCATCGGTTGCTACTACCTGACCAAACTCCCCCTCGAACTCCAAGACGCCGAGGAGGCGGTCAAGGAGCAGAGGACGAGGGCGAAGAGGGAGGAGGCACAGAGGCTCCTCGACGAAGCATATGAGGATGCGCCCCGCTTCGGACGTTTCGCCGAGGCAGAGATGGCACTCGCCCTCGGTAAGGTCACCTACTCGACTCCATGCTGGTTCTGGGTCGAGGGGAGAGAGGTCGAAAATGAAGAGGTCGAGCCGAGTGTGAGGGAGGGCCGCTGGGTCCAGACCTCGGTCGGACGCGTCATCTTCAACTCGATCGTACCAGAGGAGTTGGGCTTCTGGAATACGACGATGGCAAAGAAGGAGCTCGGGGATGTGATCTTCCAGGCCTACCGTCAGGTCGGGCTCCGGAGGACCGTCGAGTTCCTCGATGCACTCAAGGACTTCGGCTTCCGCTACGCGACGATCGGTGGGATCTCGGTCGGGCTCGGCGACCTCGTCGTCCCGACAGAGAAGCGCCAGATCCTCGCCGAGGCAGAGGAGGAGGTCGCTCGCTACACCAGGGCATACCAGAATGGTATCATCTCGAATGGTGAGCGTTACAACAAGGTCATCGATACCTGGACCCACGCGAACAACGATGTAGCAGATGCGATGGTCAGGAAGCTCGAGCGCTCGAACCTCGGGTTCAACCCCGTCTATATGATGATGAACTCGGGTGCTCGTGGTAACCGTGACCAGATGCGACAGCTCGCGGGGATGAGAGGCCTGATGGCCAAGCCCCAGAAGAAGCTGACCGGTGGGATCGGTGAGATCATCGAGAGCCCGATCAAGTCGAACTTCCGTGAGGGCCTCACCGTACTCGAGTACTTCATCTCGACCCATGGTGCACGGAAGGGACTCGCCGATACCGCGCTCAAGACCGCAGATGCCGGTTACCTGACCAGGCGCCTCGTCGATGTCGCCCAGGATGTCACGATCACCGAGGAGGATTGTGGCACGATCCTCGGGATCGAGATGGGCGCTCTCAAGGAAGGCGAGGATATCATCGAGGCACTCAAGGACCGACTCGTCGGCAATGTCGCACTCGATGATGTCTATGACCCGATCGATAACGAGCTCCTCGTCAGTGCAGGGGAGCTGATCGATGAGGATGCCGCAGAGGCGATCGAGGATGCTGGCCTCCAGACCGTCAAGATCCGCTCCGCACTCACCTGTGAGGCGAAGAAGGGGATCTGCCGGACCTGCTATGGCCGGAACCTCGCGACGATGGAGATGGTCGATATCGGTGAGGCTGTAGGGATCCTCGCCGCCCAGTCGATCGGTGAGCCAGGTACACAGCTCACCCTTCGGACCTTCCATATCGGTGGGACAGCCGCACGTATCGCGGCCCAGACCCAGCGGAAGTCGAAGGTCGATGGCATCGCAACCTTCGAGAGGATCACCTTCGTCGAGACCCCGAAGGAGGAGAGGATCATCACGAGCCGCGAAGGCGAGATCGTGATGAAGACGAAGGATGGATCAGTCAGGAGCCGTCTCACCGTACCATATGGCGCGACCCTGCATATCGAGGATGGCGAGCAGATCGTCGTCGGTGACCTCCTCTTCAGCTGGGATCCATACTCCGAGCCGATCGTCGCTGACTTCAAGGGTAAGGTCCGCTTCATCGATATCGTCGATGAGGAGACCGTACGTGAGGAACTCGATGAGTCGACTGGTAGGAGACAACTGGTCATCATCGAGGACCGTGAGAAGAAACTCCACCCGATGATCGAGATCCTCGATGAGAAGGGGGAGAAACTCCGCGAGTTCATCGTCCCAGTCGGTGCTCAGCTCACGATCAGGGATGGCGAGGAGGTCGAGCCTGGACAGACACTCGCCAAGATCTCACGGGAGGTCTACAAGACACGCGATATCACCGGTGGACTGCCAAGGGTCGCCGAACTCTTCGAGGCAAGGCGGCCAAAGGACCCAGCGGTCATCACTGAGATCGATGGGACGATCCGCTTCGGGGATATCAAGAGGGGTAAGCGCGAGATCATCGTCATCCCACAGCAGGGCCCAGAGAGGGTATACGAGGTGCCAGTAGGGAAGCACCTCAGAGTACATGAGGGCGACCAGGTCCGCGCAGGGGACAGACTCAGTGAGGGGCCAGTCAACCCACACGATATCCTCAGGATCAAGGGACCGCGCGCGGTACAGGAGTACCTCCTCAACGAGGTACAGGAGGTATACCGCCTACAGGGCGTCCGGATCAGCGATAAGCATATCGGGATCATCGTCAGACAGATGCTCCAAAAGGTCCGGATAATCGACTCCGGGGACACCGAGTTCCTCGAAGGCGAGCATATCGACCGGGCGGTCTTCAGAGAGGTCAACCAGAAGATCATCGAGGAGGGCGGAACACCCGCTAGGTCGGAGCCACTACTCCTCGGGATCACCAAGGCGAGCCTCACTACCGAGTCCTTCATCAGCGCCGCATCCTTCCAGGAGACCACACGCGTCCTAACAGATGCAGCGGTCAGGGGAGCGGTCGACGAACTCGTCGGACTCAAGGAAAATATCATAATCGGACACCTGATCCCCGCAGGAACGGGTGTCTACCGGTACCACGACGTCGAATTCCTCGTCGATGGAGAGCCCGAGGAAGAAGAGGTCGAGGCTACACTCGCCACCGCAGGTGGAAGCCTGCGCGGCGAGCCAGCAGAGTCCGTTGCCCCCGGCGATTGAGCCAGGGCAAAGGGCCTATACCCACCCGGTCCTTGACAAGGACCGGGGTCGGGTATATCTTACCTAGTCTGTACGGCTATTCGGGCCGGCTGGAGCGGGGACGTGGGTCCCCGCCCTTTTTTCGGTAAGCAGAGTTGGAGAGGCACAGGCGAGGGATGCCGACCATCAATCAGCTAGTCCGTCGAGGACGGAGAGAGATCTCGAAGCGGGAGCGGACACCCGCCCTGCAGGGTAACCCGCAGAAGCGTGGGGTCTGTACTCGTGTGTACACGACGACGCCCAAGAAGCCGAACTCGGCCTTGCGGAAGGTAGCTCGTGTTCGTCTCGTCAATGGCTACGAGGTCACGGCCTACATCCCCGGTGAGGGTCACAATCTGCAGGAGCACTCGATCGTCCTGATCCGTGGTGGTCGTGTGAAGGACCTTCCCGGTGTCCGCTACCATGTCGTACGTGGGGCACTGGATACGAGTGGTGTTACCGATCGCCGTCAGGGTCGATCGAAGTACGGAGCCAAGAAGCCGAAGTAACGATGAGTCGACGTCAGCGAGCGGTAAGGCGAGAGATCCCTGCGGACCCCCGTTTCGGTTCGGTCACGGTATCGAAGTTCATCAATGCCCTCATGTACGACGGCAAGAAGTCACTTGCCGAGCGTATCTTCTACGATGCGATGGATGTCGTGGAGGAGCGTGCTGGGCAGCCGGCACTCAATGTCTTCAAGCAGGCTCTCAATAACACGAAGCCTGTCTTGGAGGTCAAGAGTCGTCGTGTCGGTGGTGCCACCTACCAGGTTCCCGTCGAGGTTCACCCCGAGCGTCGCACGGCCCTGGCTATGAAGTGGCTCGTCACCTACGCCCGTGAGCGTGGTGACAAGACGATGGCCGATCGTTTGGCCAATGAGTTGATCGCGGCTAGCCGTAATGAAGGCAACGCGGTCAGGAGAAAGGATGAAGTCCATCGGATGGCCGAGGCCAATAGGGCCTTCGCCCATTATCGGTGGTAGGCGGATAGAGTCGTTCTATGTCCAAGCAGACACCTCTGGCGAAGCTCCGCAATATCGGCATCATGGCACACATCGATGCCGGTAAGACTACTACTACGGAGCGGATCCTCTATTATACGGGCCGTGTCCACCGTATCGGCGAGACGCACGATGGCGCCGCGACGATGGACTGGATGGAGCAGGAGCAGGAGCGCGGTATCACGATCACCTCGGCCGCGACGACGACTCACTGGCAACGCTTCGGCGAGGAGTATCGGATCAATATCATCGATACTCCTGGTCACGTCGACTTCACCGTAGAGGTCGAGCGGAGCCTGCGAGTCCTCGATGGCGCCGTCGCCGTCTTCTGTGCAGTCGGGGGTGTCGAGCCCCAGTCGGAGACGGTCTGGAGGCAGGCCGATAGGTATGGCGTACCAAGGATCGCCTTCGTCAATAAGCTCGATCGGGTCGGGGCAGACTTCGACAATGTCGTCGCGATGATCAAGGACCGTCTCGGTGCACGTGCCTTCCCCGTCCAGTACCCACTCGGGCAGGGTGAGCTCTTTACCGGGATCGTCGATCTGATCGCTGGCGTCGGGCTCGTCTACGATGAGAGTGCCCTCGGCGCCCGTTGGGACGAGGTCCCCGTGCCAGATGCCCTCGCTGATCAGGTCGCCGCGATGCGGGAAGAGCTGATCGAGGCCGCGGTCGAGTACGACGATGAGTTGATGGAGCTCTACCTCGAGGGTGAGGAGCTCTCCGGTGATCAGATCCGGGCTGCGATCAGGAAGGCGACACTCGCCGGTGGGATCGTCCCCGTCTTCTGTGGGTCGGCCTTCAAGAACAAGGGCGTCCCCCAGCTGATCGATGGCGTGATCGACTACCTGCCCTCCCCACTCGATGTCCCCCCGGTCGAGGGTCACCCCCCTCACCAGGATGAGACTGTCGTGACGAGGGAGGCTACCGATGAGGCGCCCTTCTCGGCCCTCGCCTTCAAGGTCGCGACCGACCCATATGTCGGACGGCTCACCTTCTTCAGGGTCTACTCTGGGAAGATCGACGCTGGTTCCTACGTCTACAACTCGACTCAGGACAAGAGAGAGCGCCTCGGTCGGATCTTGCAGATGCATGCGAACCACCGTGAGGAGAGGTCAGAGGTCGGTGCAGGTGAGATCGCAGCGGCGATCGGGCTCCGGGATACGAAGACCGGTGACACCCTCTGCAGCCCCGACGATCCTGTGATCCTCGAGGCGATGCGTTTCCCAGAGCCGGTGATCAATGTCGCGATCGAGCCGAAGACGAAGGCCGATCAGGACCGGCTCTCGAATGGTCTGACTCGCCTCGCCGAGGAGGACCCGACCTTCAGGGTCTATACCGATGAGGAGACGGGCCAGACGATCATCGCCGGTATGGGTGAGCTCCACCTCGAGATCATCGTCGATCGCCTCCTCCGCGAGTTCAAGGTCGATGCGAATATCGGTCGCCCACAGGTCGCCTACCGCGAGACGATCAAGAAGGCAGCGCAGGGGGTCGAGGGCAAGTTCATCCGTCAGACCGGTGGTCGTGGTCAGTACGGCCATGTCGTGATCAATATCGAGCCAGCGGAGCCGGGAGAGGGGTTCGTCTTCGAGGACAAGATCGTCGGGGGTGTGATCCCGCGTGAGTTCATCGGGCCAGCAGAGCAGGGGATGAAGGAGGCGATGGAGAGTGGTATCCTCGCCGGTTACCCCCTCGTCGATATCAAGGTCGAGCTCGTCGATGGCTCCTTTCATGATGTCGACTCGAGCGAGATGGCATTCAAGATCGCGGGTTCTATGGCATTGAAGGAGGCGTGTCGTCGCGCCGATCCCGTCATCCTCGAGCCGATCATGGATGTAGAGGTCATCACCCCCGCCGATTATATGGGTGATGTGATCGGCGATCTCTCGAGCCGGCGCGGAAAGGTCGGCGGGATGACGCAGCGCGGTGATGCGCAGGTGATCGCTGCGAGTGTGCCACTGGCAGAGATGTTCGGGTATTCGACGCAGCTACGCTCCCTCTCGCAGGGGCGCGCCGTCTACTCGATGCAGTTCTCGCGTTACGAAGAGGTACCGCAGGCGACGGCCGAGGAGATCATCTCCGCGGTCCGAGGATAAGGGAACCCGAACGGAATATCATTAGAGGCAGAGATGGCCAAGGAGAAATTCGAGCGGACGAAGCCGCACGTAAACATTGGTACGATTGGTCATGTCGACCATGGTAAGACTACTCTCACTGCTGCGATCACTACGATCCAGGGTTTGAAGGGTCTTGCTGAGGGTATCGATTATGAGCAGATCGATCGTGCCCCTGAGGAGCGTGAGCGCGGTATTACGATCGCCACCTCGCATGTCGAGTATGAGACGGAAGATCGTCACTATGCTCACGTCGACTGTCCTGGTCACGCCGACTATGTGAAGAATATGATCACTGGTGCGGCGCAGATGGATGGTGCGATCCTGGTCGTCAGTGCGGCCGATGGTCCGATGCCTCAGACGCGTGAGCACATCCTCCTTGCTCGTCAGGTGAATGTGCCCTACATCGTCGTCTTCCTGAACAAGGTCGATATGGTCGACGATGAGGAGCTGATCGATCTGGTCGAGCTCGAGGTGCGTGAGCTCCTCTCTGAGTATGACTTCCCGGGTGATGAGGTTCCTGTCATTCGTGGCAGTGCTCTAAAGGCGCTCGAGAGTCAGGATCCTGAGAGTGAGTGGGGTCAGAAGATCGGCGAGCTCATGGATGCTGTCGACAGCTACATTCCTGAGCCGGAGCGTGATATCGACCGTCCCTTCCTCATGCCCGTTGAGGATGTCTTCTCGATCACCGGTCGTGGTACGGTTGCGACTGGTCGTATCGAGCGTGGGAGTGTGAAGGTCTCTGAGGAGCTCGAGCTCGTTGGCTTTGGTGCGGATAAGACGACGGTCGTCACCGGTGTCGAGATGTTTAGGAAGCTCCTCGATGAGGGTCTTGCTGGTGACAACGTCGGTCTCCTCCTTCGTGGTATTGCCAAGGAGGATATCGAGCGTGGGATGGTCCTTGCCAAGCCTGGCACGATCACGCCACATACGAAGTTCAAGGCTGAGGTCTATGTGCTGACGAAGGAGGAGGGTGGTCGTCACACTCCATTCTTCCCCGGCTATCGTCCTCAGTTCTACTTCCGTACGACCGATGTCACCGGCTCTGTCACGCTCCCTGAGGGGGTCGAGATGGTAATGCCTGGTGATAACGTTCAGATGGAGATCGAGCTGATCACCCCGATCGCTATGGAGAAGGAGCTCCGCTTTGCGATCCGTGAGGGTGGTCGGACCGTCGGTGCCGGTGTGGTCACCGAGATCATCGAGTAGTTTGCGTAGGGACCAGCCGGCCACAGAGGTGGCCGGCTGTCATCGAGTGTGAGAGACTGAGACCATGGCGGGGAAGATTCGAATCAGACTGAAGTCCTTCGATCATGCAGTGATCGATCAGACGGCGTCTGACATCGTACGTACAGCAGAGAAGAGTGGCGCGCGAGTGAGTGGTCCGGTCCCGCTCCCGACGCGGATTCAGCGGTGGACCGTACTCAGGTCACCGCATGTGAACAAGCGGAGCCGCGAGCAGTTCGAGCTCAAGACGCACAAGCGCGTCATCGATATCATGGAATCGCGGCCACAGACGATCGACGCACTGACGAAGCTGGATCTCCCAGCGGGCGTCGATGTGGAAATCAAGGTAGATTAGGCGGACCCGGCGATGGCTGGAATCATAGGACGTAAGCTGGGGATGACCCAGCTCTTCGATGAGGCGGGCGCCCTCGTCCCGGTCACGGTGATCGAGGCGGGACCCTGCCCTGTGACGCAGGTCAAGACCGAGGAGAGTGATGGCTACAGCGCCATCCAGATCGGTTATGGCACCCGTGCCGAGCACCGTGTGAGACGCCCAGAGCGCGGTCATGCGGTGAAGGCCGGGCTCGACCATACCCCTGCGACCCTGGCAGAGTTCAGGGTCGACGCCCCCGAGTCGTATGAGCTCGGTCAGGAGCTCAAGGTCGATCAGTTCGAGGTCGGGACGAAGGTCAAGGTCTCGGGCACGACGAAGGGTCGGGGCTTCCAGGGTGTAGTCAAGCGCTATGGCTTCGCCTGGCGTCCCGGGTCGCATGGTCACCCGAACCGGCGCGTGCCTGGCTCGATCGGGCCAGGGACCGACCCCTCCGAGGTCTGGAAGGGGAAGAAGATGCCGGGGCGGATGGGTGGCAAACGCCACACTGAGTTGAATCTCCGGGTCGAGCGGGTCGATCTGGATCGCAACCTGATCTTCATTCGGGGTGCGGTCCCTGGTTCCCGCAATAGCCTGGTGTACATACGTAAGGCGTGATGGGCGCCGGTCCAATCTGGAGATCGAATCGATGTTGAATGCACCGGTCTTTGGGACCGATGGTGAGAGGAAGGGTGAGCAGGCGCTCCCCGAGGTCCTCTTCGATGGTACCGTCCACGAGACGGCGATGTGGCAGGCGGTGAAGGCGTACCTCGCGAACCGTCGTCAGGCGACTGCTGCTACGAAGACGCGTTCAGAGGTGTCTGGTGGTAACCGTAAGCCCTGGCGTCAGAAGGGGACCGGTCGTGCACGTCATGGGTCGATCCGCTCCCCACAGTGGCGGGGTGGAGGAAATGTCTTCGGCCCGAGGCCTGAGCGCAACTTCAAGGAGAGCCTCCCCAAGAGGCTCCGTTGGCTCGCTCGGCGTTCGGCATATAATGCCCGGGCTCAGGATGGAGGGATCTTCCTGGTAGAGCCCCTCGAGTTGGAGGCACCGAAGACGAAGGCGATCGCAGGGCTGATCGAGGCAAGTGGCGCAGAGGGCAATGTCCTCCTCCTCGTCTCGGAGCACAAGCCCCTCGTCTATCTCTCGGCTCGCAACCTCCCTCGCGTACAGGTCAGGGTCTTCGGCCAGGAGTCGGCTTACGACCTCCTCTGGGCCGACACAGTGATCGTCGAGGTAGATGCACTCGAGCGCGCAGAGGAGGTGGCACATGCGTAATCCACATCAGGTCCTCCTCCATCCAGTTGTCACGGAGAGGACGACCGAGCTCGCGGAGCCAGATGCAAAGGATCAGAGATCGTATGCCTTCATCGTCGCCCGGGATGCGAACAAGATCGAGATCAGGCATGCGATCGAGGAGACCTTCGGGGTCCGAGTGACTAGGGTCCGGACCGCGAACTATCCAGGCAAGTGGCGCCGAGTCGGGATGAATATCGGGCGGCGACCAGGATACAAGAAGGCGATCGTCAAGCTCGCACCGGGCGAGATGATCGATGTCTACGAGGGTTTCTGATGGCTATCAAGAAGTTCAAGCCAGTCACTGCTGGCACGAGGTTCAGGCAGATCAGCGCCTTCGACGAGATCACCAGGTCCGAGCCCGAAAAGTCACTGACCGAGCCGTTGAAGAGGACGGGTGGTCGGAACCATCATGGACGGATCACTACTCGTCGACGGGGTGGTGGCGCGAAGCGTCTCTATCGCCGGATCGATTTCAGGCGCGACAAGTATGGGGTCCCTGGCCGGGTTGCAGAGATCGAGTACGATCCGAACCGGTCGGCAAATATCGCACTGATCCACTACCTCGATGGTGAGAAGAGGTATATCCTCCATCCCCGTGGCCTACGGCAGGGGGATATGGTGGTCAGTGGTCCGGGGAGTGATGTGAGGGTCGGCAATGCCCTTCCACTCGCAGAGATCCCCCTCGGGACCGTCGTCCACAATGTCGAGCTCAAGGCGAAGAAGGGTGGACAGATCGTCCGCTCCGCCGGGGCAGGGGCACAGGTAGTCGCCAAGGAGGGCAATTATGTCACCCTCCGTCTCCCCTCGAGCGAGATCAGGATGGTTCGGAAGGAGTGCATGGCGACGATCGGTCAGGTCGGGAATGCCGAGCATGAACTCCGCAAGATCGGGAAGGCGGGTGCCAATAGGTGGCGCGGCCGTCGTCCAAAGGTGAGGGGGGTAGCGATGAACCCATTCGATCACCCACTAGGTGGTGGTGAGGGTCGGACAGCGGGTGGACGGCCCCCAGTGACTCCTTGGGGTAAGCCAGAGGGCGTCAAGACGCGTCGTGGCAAGAAGGAGTCGAACAAGTATATCGTACGGGGCCGCCGTCGTGGCAAGGCCACGAAGTCGTAAGCGGGGACTGAGAGATGGCACGATCGATCAAGAAGGGGCCATATATTGAGCCCAAGCTCCTCCAGAGGATCCGCGAGATGAACGAACGGAACGAGAAGAGGGTGATCAGGACCTGGTCACGCAGCTCGATGATCTCGCCGGAGTTCGTCGGACACACACTCGCGGTCCACAATGGAAACAAGTTCATCCCGGTCTATATCACAGAGAATATGGTCGGGCACAAGTTGGGCGAGTTCGCGCCCACCCGTCTCTTCCGTGGTCATGGCGGGAAGTTGGCCGACCGTCGTTCGAGGGCGAGGTAGACGTCATGAAAGCCCGTGCGGAGTCGAGGGGTGTGCGCCAGAGCGCACGTAAGATGCGGCTCGTGATCGACCAGATCCGTGGCCGCGATGTAGGCGAGGCTTATGGCCTCCTCCAATTCTCGAAGAAGCGAGCTGCGGAACAGGTCGAGAAGACCCTCCGGTCAGCGGTCGCAAATGCCCGTGAAAAGGCGGAAGAGGCAGGAGAGTACATCGATCTCGATGAACTCTATGTGAAGGAGGCTTATGTCAATCAGGGCCCGGTCCTGAAGAGGTGGCGAGCGGCGGCGATGGGCCGTGCAGCCCCGATCCGGCGCCCGACGAGCCATGTGGTCATCGTCGTCGATCGTAAGGAGTAGCATGGGACAGAAGACGCACCCGATCGGGTTTCGGCTTGGTGTCATCAAGCCTTGGAAGTCTCGCTGGTATGCAGAGAGCGACTTTGGTAAGCTCCTCCAAGAGGATGAGACTATCCGTCGTTACCTGAGTCGGCGGCTGAGTCACGCCTCTGTTGCGGATGTCGAGATCGATCGTAAGCCTCAGAAGATCGTGGTCACGATCCAGACGGCACGTCCCGGGGTCGTGATTGGTAAGCAGGGCGCGGAGGTCGACAAGCTCCGTGATGAGCTCGCCCTTCTCACGAAGAGCGAGGTCTCGATCAATGTCGAGGAGATCAAGCGTCCTGAGTTGAATGCGCAGCTGGTTGCCGACAATATCGCGCACCAGCTGACACAGCGTATCTCTTTCCGCCGTGCGATGAAGCGCGCCGTACAGTCGGCGATGCGTGCCGGTGCGGAGGGGATCAAGGTCCAGACGAGTGGTCGTCTCGGTGGTGCCGAGATCGCACGGACCGAGGGTTATCACGAGGGGCGCGTACCCCTTCATACCCTCCGTGCCGATATCGATTATGCGGCTTCGACTGCCCGTACCACCTATGGTGCGATCGGTGTGAAGGTCTGGATCTTCAAGGGCGAGGTCATCGAAGACCGTCGAGGCCGTACGTACTCGACGGGTGGATAGAGGAAGCGGGCTAGAGCGATGTTAGCGCCAAGGCGAATAAGATATCGGAAGCAGATGAAGGGCCGTATGCGTGGCCAGGCCACGCGCGGAAATACGGTCGCCTTCGGAGACTATGGCTTACAGACCATCGAGCCCGGGTGGATCACGAACCGGCAGATCGAGGCAGCGCGAGTTGCGATGACTCGTCATATCCGGCGTGGTGGTAAGGTCTGGATCAGGATCTTCCCAGACAAACCGATCACGAAGAAGCCTGCGGAGACACGGATGGGTAAGGGTAAGGGCAACCCTGAGAGCTGGGTAGCAGTAGTGAAGCCTGGCCGTGTCATGTTCGAGATCGAAGGGGTACCGGAGTCACTCGCCCGTCGTGCCTTCCAGTTGGCGGAGGCGAAGCTCCCGGTCAAATGCCGTTTCGTGACACGGGCAGTAGCAGGTGAGGGAGGCGGACAGTGAAGGCTACAGAGGCACGTGAGCTCACCGATGCCGAGCTCGTCGAGCGTATCGGCCAGATCAGGGAGGAGCTCTTCCGTCTCCGTTTCAGGAGTACGACGCAGGAGCTGGAGAATCCAGCCCTCCTCCGTCAGCTTCGCAAGGAACTCGCGCGGATGAAGACGATCCTGCGAGAGCGGGAACTCGAGGATGCAGAACGGTAGGATGGGTCATGGCTGATAAGACTAGGAACAGCCGCAAGGTCCGCCTCGGCACTGTGGTCAGCGACAAGATGGACAAGACAGTCGTAGTGGCTGTCGAGCGCCAGGTCGCTCACCCCCTCTATGGTAAGAGGATCAGGCGGACCCGTCGTTTCCATGCCCATGACGAGGAGAACCAGGCCCGTGAGGGCGATCTCGTCCGTATCATGGAGACGCGGCCACTCTCGCGGACCAAGCGTTGGCGCTTGGTCGAGATAATCGAGCGAGCGAGGTGATGCGGCGATGATACAGCAGGAGAGTGTCGTAAAGATCGCGGACAACTCTGGCGCCCGTCGCGCGCTAGTGATCCGCGTCCTCGGCGGCTCGGGCCGTCGTTATGCCCGGGTGGGCGATACCGTCGTCGTGACGGTCAAGGAGGCCCTCCCCGATGGTACTGTGAAGAAGGGTGATATCGCGAAGGCGGTCATCGTGCGGACAGCGAAGGAGATGCGTCGTCGTGACGGCTCCTATATCCGCTTCGATGAAAATGCCGCGGTCATCATCAATGATGCGGGTGATCCGCGCGCTACGCGTATCTTCGGCCCAGTCGGGCGCGAGCTACGCGAGAAGCGGTTCATGAAGATCGTCTCACTGGCACCGGAGGTACTCTGATGGCGCGCCAGCTAGTAGGTGGGAGACGTGGTAAGAAGGAGACCGGGCGTCGTCGTAGCCGGCTACATGTCAGGCGCGGTGACCGTGTCCGGGTGATGCGCGGCAACTATGCCGGGAGTGAGGGGACGATCCTCCGGGTCCTCCCCAAGGAGAACCGTGTCGTCGTCAGTGGTGTGAATCTGCGGAAGCGTCATCAGCGTCCGACGCAGGAGAACCCCGATGGTGGTATCATCACCTTCGAGGCTCCGATCCATGCGTCGAATGTGATGCTACTCGATCCTGATACGGACGAGCCGACGCGTTACCGGATCGAGCGCACCGCCGATGGTGAGAAGGAGCGGATCTCTGTCAAGAGTGGTAATCCGATACCGAAGGCTCAGTAGGGCCGTAGGGTGATTCGATATGAAGCCTAGACTACAGAGACATTACGAGGATCAGGTCGTAGCTCGTCTGATCGAGACCTTCGGTTACGAGAACCCTCATCAGGCGCCGAAGATCGACAAGGTCGTGATCAATGTCGGTCTCGGTGAGGCCTCTCGGAACCCGAAGTTACTCGAGTCGGTCGTCGAGGAGATCTCCCTGATCAGTGGTCAGCGTCCGATAGTGACGCGCGCTCGGAAGGCGATCTCGAACTTCGCACTCCGAGAGGGTATGCCGGTCGGGGTCAAGGTGACCCTGCGCCGGGAGAGGATGTACGAGTTCCTCGACCGTCTGATCAATGTGACCCTCCCAAGGGTTCGTGATTTCCGGGGTGTCCCGACCCGTTCATTCGATGGGCGCGGGAACTACACCCTCGGTGTGAGGGAGCAGATCATCTTCCCGGAGATCGATTATGACAAGGTGCAGAGGATCCATGGAATGGATATCGTGATCTGCACGACTGCGCAGCGGGATGATGAGGCACTTGCCCTCCTCCGCGAGATGGGTATGCCCTTCAGAGGCGAGGCCCCAGTCGTAGTCGGTGTGAATGGGAGCGAGGAGTAGCGAGGAGAGATGGCGAGAAAGGCTTTGGTGGAGAGGTCGCGTCGCAAGCCCAAGTTCAGGGTCCGGCAGCACAACCGCTGTGCCCGCTGTGGGAGGGCGCGGGGCTATCTCCGCAAGTTCACGCTCTGTCGTATCTGCTTCAGGGAGTTGGCCCTCCGCGGCGAGATCCCCGGAGTCAGGAAGGCGAGCTGGTAGGCGGCTCAGTCATCCCCCTATCCTTCGATTCCTTTAAGTCCGGTTCGAGCCGGATACTATAGGAGAAGTGTTCCAGTTATGATGACCGATCCCATAGCCGACATGCTGACGCGGATCCGGAATGCGGGCCAAGCTCGCCTCCGTCGTACCGACATGCCGGCATCGAAGATCAAGATCGAGATCGCGCGGATCCTGAAGGAGAACCATTTCATCCATGACTATCGTGTCCTGGAGGATGGTCCTCATCGCGTTCTGCGCATCTTTCTGAAGTATTATGAGGACCGTCCAGTGATCCGGAACCTCCAGCGAGTCTCTCGCCCTGGGCTCCGCCGCTACGCCGGTGCCAAGGAACTCCCCCGGGTCAGGAATGGTCTCGGTATGGCGATCATCTCGACCTCACATGGTGTCATGACCGACCGTGAGGCGCGCACTCAGAATGTCGGCGGCGAGATCCTCGCCGTGGTCTGGTAGGGGGTAGAGATGTCGCGTATAGGTAGAAAGCCGATCCAGATCCCTGGCAATGTCGAGGTCAGCATCGATGGCAACCTCGTCAGGGTCAAGGGTCCCAAGGGTGAGCTCGACTGGACCTTCCGTCCCGAGATCGAAGTCTCGGTCGGGGAGGGCGAGGTACTCGTCGAGCGGAAGGGTGACTCGAAGCACGACCGTGCCCTCCATGGTATGACCCGTTCGCTGATCGCGAATATGATAGAGGGCGTGACGGAGGGATTCAGGAAGACACTCGAGATCGTCGGTGTCGGTTACCGTGCCGAGAAGAAGGGTAACACCCTCGTCCTCCACCTCGGGTTCTCGCATCTCGTCGAGTATCCTGAGCCCGAGGGTATCAAGATCGATCTCCCCAATGCGACGACGGTCGTCGTAGAGGGTATCGATCGTCAGCGCGTCGGCCAGACCGCTGCAGAGATCCGTGCATTCCGTCCCCCCGAGCCATACAAGGGGAAGGGTGTCCGTTATCAGGGCGAGGAGATCCGGCGCAAGGCCGGTAAGGCGGGCGCCAAGTAAGCGCTGGGAGCTGAGAGGATGTCGAGTAAAACGAAGATTGCGGTGCGTGAGCGCCAGCGGGTTCGGCGCCACCGCCGTGTGCGTAAGAAGGTCTTTGGTACGACCGCACGTCCACGTCTCGTGGTGCACCGGTCGAACAAGAATATACAGGGCCATCTCGTCGATGATATCGAGGGCAAGGTCCTCCTCGGGGTCTCCACCCTCGCTCCTGAGCTAGCCGAGCTCCGCTCCGATCCGGAGACGACGAGGCTCGCGCTCTGCGAGGCTGCCGGCAAGTTGTTGGCAGAGCGAGCGAAGGCGGCTGGCTACGAGCAGGTCGTCTTCGACCGGGGTGGGTACCTCTATCATGGCCGGGTCGCGGCCTTCGCGCAGGGTGCCCGTGAGGGTGGTCTGGAGTTCTGAGGAATCTGTGGCCCAACCAGTCGCTGGTACCTATCTAACTGGTCCCAGCAGCTAGTGGGCTCTAGCCCCTGAAAAGGGAGAGTTTGTCGGATGGTGAGAAGAGAACAGCGTGGAGGCGGTGGCCGTCGAGGTCGTGCGGAATCGGATCTCGTAGAGAACGTCATCTACATCAACCGTGTAGCGAAGGTCGTCAAGGGTGGCCGTCGCTTCTCCTTCACGGCACTCGTTGCTGTCGGTGACCGTGATGGTCGGGTTGGTGTCGCGACTGGTAAGGCGAATGAGGTCTCCGAGGCGATCAGGAAGGGCATCGATCAGGCTCGCCGCAGTATGGTCAGGGTCCCACTGATCGAGGGAACGATCCCTCATGAGGTCCTCGGCCACCATGGTGCTGGCCGGGTCCTTATGAAGCCAGCCCGCCCTGGTACAGGTGTGATCGCTGGGGGGCCGGTGAGGGCGATCCTCGAGGCAGCTGGTGTGACCGATATCCTGACCAAGAGTCTCGGGACGAACAACCCAGTCAATGTCGTCCGTGCTACGATGGAGGGACTAGAGTCCCTCGTTACCGCCGAGGATCTCGCGCGGGAGCGCGGCGTCACCGTCGAGCAGTTGGGGGTAAGTCGTGGCTAAGGCTAAGGATAGGCAGGGAAAGCTCCTGCGTATCACACAGGTGCGGAGTGGTATCGGGCGCCCCGAGAAGCATCGTCGGACCCTGAGGGCGCTCGGTTTCCGTCGTCATCAGCAGAGTGTGGTCCAGCCTGACAACCCTGCGATCAGGGGTATGCTAGATCAGGTTCGGCACCTGGTGGCGGTAGAGGAGTACGAGGAAGGCGAGGCGTAAGATGGTCGATCTCAGCAATCTGCGTCGTCCCGCAGGCTCGAACCGCTCGCGTAAGCGAGTCGGCCGTGGTCCCGGTTCAGGGCATGGGAAGACGAGTGGTCGTGGTCAGAAGGGCCAGAAGGCGCGTTCGGGAGATAGGATTCCAGCCTGGTTCGAGGGTGGTCAGATGCCCCTCCAGCGGCGTCTCCCGAAGCGCGGGTTCACCAACCCCTTCCGTCGTGAGTATGCGATCGTGAACCTTCGGGATCTCGAGGGGTTGGAGGAAGAGGAGATCACCCTCGAGGTCCTCCAGAGTCATCGTCTCGTCGATCTCGGGCGCGGCCGTCTAGTGAAGATCCTGGGCGATGGCGCAGTCAATAGGAAGTATACGGTCCAGGCTCATGCGGTCAGTGCGAGTGCACGTGAGAAGATCGAGGCCGCGGGCGGCAGTATCGAGTTGGTAGAGAGCTGATTTCAGATGGCGAATCCGATCCCCAATCTCTTTCGGATCCCGGAGCTGAAGGAGAAGATCCTCTTCACGCTCCTGGCGTTGTTGCTATACCGTGTCGGTGCGCACATCACCGCCCCTGGCGTCGATGTCCAGGCACTGAAGGCGATGGTCGGGAGTCTCCAGGGCACCCTCTTCGGGGTCTATGACATGTTCGTCGGTGGCGCGCTCGGTCGTGCCACTGTCATGTCGCTGGGGATCATGCCCTTCATCTCTGCGAGCATTATGTTCCAGCTCCTAGCGGCGGTCTTTCCGACGCTGGAGAAGATGCAGAAGGAGGGCGAGGAGGGACGTAAGAAGCTCACGCAGTGGACCCGTTATGCGACCGTAGGTCTCGCCCTGATGCAGGCCTATGGTTATGGGATCTGGCTGAAGTCGACGCCCGGTGTCGTCCAGATATCGGGCTTCACCTTCATGCTCTCGACCTCTCTCGTTATGACGACGGGTGCGATCTTCGCGATGTGGCTCGGTGAGCAGATCACCGAGCGCGGGATCGGGAATGGTGCCTCCCTCCTGATCTTCTTCTCGATCATCGAGGGTTTCCCCGGTGCGATCGGGAAGACGGTCGAGGCGCTGACGACTGGTGTGATCAATCTCTTCCAGCTCGTCGGTCTCCTCATCGCGATGGTCGTGATAGTAGGTGGTGTCGTCGCGATGACGATGGCGGTCCGGCGGATCCCCGTCCAGATCCCACGGAAGGTGATTGGGCGCGGCCGGGTCCGTGAGGGTCAGAAGAGCTTCATCCCCCTCCGTCTCAACTCGGCGGGTGTGATGCCGATCATCTTCGCGCAGTCCCTGATCATCGTACCTGGCACCGTCGCGCAATTCAGTAATGCAGGGTTCCTGAGGACGATCTCCGATGCACTTCAGCCCGGTAGTTGGCTCTACTCGATCCTCTACGGGGTCCTGATCCTCCTCTTCACCTACTTCTATACCGCGATCATCTTCAATCCGGTAGATCTCTCGGAGAACCTCCGGAAGCAGGGTGGTTTCATCCCCGGTGTAAAACCAGGTGCACGGACGGCAGAGTATATCGACCATGTCCTGACCCGGGTCACGCTCCCTGGTGCGATCTACCTTGCGGTGATCGCCCTCCTCCCCTTCCTGATCTTCGGGATCTTCAATGTGGGGAACCTCTTCTTCTTTGGTGGGACCTCTCTCCTGATCGTCGTCGGGGTCGCCCTCGACACCGTTCAGCAGATGCAGCAGCATATGATGTTGCGCCACTATGAGGGCTTCATGAAGAAGGGGCGCGTGAGGTTCAGGGGTCGTCAGCGGTATATGTGAGTGGGAAGGTGGGTGAGGGCGTGGGCAAGATGAATCTCGTCTTCCTCGGCGCACCAGGTGCTGGGAAGGGTACTCAGGGCGCACTGATCGCTGAGAGGTATGGGTTAGAGCAGGTCGCGACTGGCGACCTCCTCCGTGACGCAGTCAGGCGCGGTACCCACCTCGGCCAGAGGGCGAAGAGCTATATGGATGCGGGCGAACTCGTACCCGACGCGGTGATCCTCGATCTGATCAGGGAGATCTTCGTCTCCGACCCCAAGGGCGAGGAGGGATTCCTCCTCGATGGGTTCCCGCGCAACCTCTCGCAGGCTGAGGCGCTCGACCGGCTCCTCACCGACCTGGACCGGCCACTCGATGCCGTCGTCCTGATCGATGTGCCAGATGAGAAACTCATCCAGCGGATCAGTGGTCGGAGGAACTGTCCCGAGTGTGGTGCGATCTACAATGTCTACTTCGAGCCCCCCAAGGCCGAGGGTATCTGTGATCGTTGTGGGACGAAGCTCGTCCAGCGCGCCGATGACAATATCGAGACAGTACGGCACCGGCTCGAGGTCTATAAGAAGCAGACCGAGCCCCTCATCGCCTATTATGAGGAGAGTTCGGTCCCCTTCCACCGGATCGATGGCGATCAGCCACCACCCGATGTCGAGGCCGCGATCGTGAGGGGGCTAGAGTCGTGATACCCCTCAAGACAGCGGCAGAGGTCGATGCGATCGGGAGGGCAGGGAGGATCATCGGTCAGATCTTCGAGGAACTCCCGGCCCAGATCGTGCCAGGACGCACGACAGCCGAGATCGATGCCTTCGTCGAGGAGTATATCAGGTCCCAGCCAGGGGCGATCCCCGCATTCAAGGGGCTCTATGGCTTCCCGGCGGCTACCTGTATCTCGGTCAACCATGAGGTCGTCCATGGAATCCCCCAGGAAGAGAGGGTGATCGGAGAGGGCGACCTGATCAGCATCGATATCGGCGTCAAACTCGAAGGGTGGTACGCCGACTCAGCCCGGACATTTGGAGTCGGGGAGATCGATGAGGAGGCAGAGAGACTCCTCGATATCACCGAGCGAGCACTCGATGCGGGGATCGCAGAGGCAGTAGCTGGGAAGAGGCTCGGGGATGTCGGTTACGCGATCCAATCCCTCGCCGAGGGTGCAGGGTATGGGGTCGTGAGAGATCTGGTCGGGCATGGGATCGGGAGAGAGCCCCATGAGGAGCCCCAGGTCCCCAACTTCGGGAGGCGCGGGAGGGGACTCCTACTGCGCCCAGGGATGGTCCTCGCGATCGAGCCGATGATCAATGAGGGGACCCCAGAGGTGATGACCCTCTCCGATAGGTGGACAGTGGTCACCCTCGATCGGAGTCGGAGTGCCCACTTCGAGCACACCGTCGCGATCGAGGAGTCTGGTCCACCCCGTATCCTGACCCTCCCCTGACCCACCGGTGGTCAGGCGATTAGCTCGGGCAGGGTTGATCGGGGCTCGATAGAGAGTTATATTCGATAGCTGTTCGATAAATTCGACAAAGGCGGCGGGAATGAAGGTCCGGAGTAGTGTAAAGCCTATATGTGAGCATTGCCGGGTGATCAGGCGCCATGGTGTCGTCCGGGTCATCTGCAAGCGTAACCCGCGTCATAAGCAGCGGCAGGGATAGACAAATGGCACGTATTGCGGGTATCGATCTACCTCGTAACAAGCGTATCGAGATCGCGCTGACGTATATCTATGGTATAGGTCTCCCGACCTCACGTCGCCTCCTCGAGGAGACGGGGATCGATCGTAACCGTCGGGTCTACGATCTGAGTGATGATGAGGTGAACCGTATCCGTCGTGCGATCGAAGCGACGACCAAGGTCGAGGGAGCTCTCCGTACCGAGGTCTCGATGAATGTCAAGCGGCTGATGGATATCGGTTGTTACCGTGGTCTTCGTCATCGTCGTGGTCTCCCTGTCCGTGGTCAGCGCACTCATACGAATGCGCGGACACACAAGGGTGTTCGTCGTGCGATCGCGGGTAAGAAGCAGGCGCCACGTAAGTAGGGTATTGGCTCGGCACGTTCTATTGGGTGATTCTTGATGGCAAGTCCTAAGAAGGGTGCGCGTCCGAAGAGGGCGCGTCGTACTGTCGATGCGGAGGGTGTGGCCCATATCAAGGCCACCTTCAACAATACTCAGGTGACGATCACCGATATGGCTGGTAATGTCGTCGCCTGGGGCTCGTCGGGTAAGGCGGGTTTCCGGGGTTCACGTAAGTCGACGCCCTTTGCGGCGACGGTTGCAGCCGAGCAGGTTGGGCGGGATGCGGTGAACCTAGGTATGCGTCGTATCCATGTCCGGGTCCAGGGTCCAGGCAGTGGTCGTGAATCTGCGATCCAGGCCCTGGCCGCTGCGGGTCTCGCGGTCCGTTCCATCAGGGATGTGACACCGATCCCGCACAATGGTTGTCGGGCGCCGAAGAAGCGTCGCGTCTGATCTGATAGGGAAGGCCGCCCCTGGGGTATCCTCCTCGGGGGTGGGGTGTAAACCGCCCGTGCCGTCGTGGCGGGAAGAAGCCTTGTGTAATGGATGGTAAGAGGAGAAGACGGTAAGAGATGGGACGTTATACTGGTCCTGTGTGCAGGCTCTGCCGCCGAGAGGGGCAGAAGCTTTTTTTGAAGGGTACGAAGTGTTTCACTGACAAGTGCCCGATCGAGCGTCGTAATTATGCGCCTGGTCAGCATGGTCTGGTCCAGGCCCGTCGTCGTAAGGCGTCGGACTATGCGCAGCAGCTGCGTGAGAAGCAGAAGGTCCGTCGTATCTATGGTGTTTCGGAGAAGTACTTCCGTTCACTCTATGAGACGGCGAATCGCCAGCCCGGAGTGACTGGTGAGAATCTCCTGATCGCCCTCGAGCGGCGTCTGGACAATATCGTCTACCGTATGAACTTTGCGAGTAGCCGTCGTCAGGCGCGCCAGCTCGTCCGTCATGGTCATATCGAGGTAGATGGTAAGGTGGTCGACATCCCGAGCTATCCTGTTCGTGCCGGCTCGGAGATCCGTGTCCGTGAGGCATCCCGTGATCTCCTTCCGGTCCAGGCCGCACTGGAGTCCAAGACCCGGCCTGAGATGGTCAGTTGGCTCGCCGTCGATCCCGATACTCGCACAGGGCGGATGTTGGAGACTCCGACCCGGGCGGATATCCCGCTGGCGGTCCAGGAGCAGTTGATCGTCGAGTTGTACTCGAAGTAATGCGAGTCTTTTGTATAGTGCCGGCGATTGACCGGGGAGGTAGACCGTGGAGTTAGACCTTACGGGCTTGGTACTGCCGCAGCGGATCGAGGTCGAGGAGCGTTCTGAGGACGAGCGAGTCGCCCAGTTCGTGATCACTCCCCTCGAACGCGGATTTGGCCACACATTGGGGAATGGCATTCGTCGTATACTCCTCTCCTCACTGAGGGGTGCGGCGGTCTGGGCCTTCAGGATAGATGGTGTAGTCCATGAGCATCAGACAGTTCCTGGTGTGGTCGAGGACGTTCATCAGATCATCCAGAATCTGAAGTCGCTCGTCCTGGCCCTCGATGAGGAGCATGAGGAGGCGACTCTCGAGCTCCGCGTCGAGAAGGCGGGTCCGGTCACGGCTCAGGCGATCGAGAAGACTGGTTTCGTGACGATCATCAACCCTGACCATCACCTCTTCACCCTCCAGGAGGATCTGGAGGTGAATATGGAGTTGTATGTGAACAAGGGTCGGGGCTTCGTCTCTGCAGACCAGCATCCGGTCCCGAAGGGTAGTCCTGTCGACCTGGTCCGGATCGATTCGATCTACAATCCAGTTCTGCGTGCGAACTTCACCGTCGAGGAGACCCGTGTCGGTCAGCGGACTGACTATGACCGCCTCTCGATGCTCGTCGAGACGAATGGTGGTCTGAGTCCGGTCGATGCGGTCACCTATGCGGCGGAGTTGGCGCGTAAGCACTTTGCTTATATGTTGCGCTTCGGCGCACCGGGTGTCGAGGAGCCTGCCATCCCAGGTGCGGTCAAGGTCCCGGCCGCGCTCCGGGAGCTCCTCGAGCGTCCGATCGATGAGCTCGCCGAGCTCTCGGTCCGCTCGGTCAATGCGTTGAAGAAGGTAGATATCGTCACCCTCGGTGACCTCGTCCAGTACACCGCCGAAGAGATGTTGGATATCGACAACTTCGGTGTGAAGTCTTTGGAGGAGGTCGAGCAGTTCCTCGCCGATCATAGTCTCCACCTCGGGATGAAGCTCGAGGAGGGCGATGATGGCGAGCTCTACCTCTTGGATGAGGAGGGAGAGGCTGGTGATGGAGCCGAGGCTGCTGAGGAGGATCAGTAGTAGGGATGAGGCATCGTAAGAAGGGCCGCAAATTCTCGCGCACCGCGGAACATCGGGAGGCGATGCTCCGTAATATGGCCGTGTCCCTCTTCCGTCATGGGCGGATAGAGACGACGACGGCGAAGGCGAAGGAGCTCCGCACCTTTGCGGAGCCTCTGATAACGAAAGCCAAGCGCGGAGATCTCCATGCGCGCCGTCAGGTGAGCCGTCAGATCCACGATCGTGAGGTCGTGACGAAGCTCTTCGAGGAGATCGCGCCGCGGTATGCGGAGCGTCCGGGTGGTTATACCCGTGTTCTCCAACTGGGTCATCGTGCGGGCGACGCCGCCGATATTGCACTGATCGAACTAGTCGAGTAGGGGATTCTTCAGATGACCGAGAGACCGATTGAGCAGAAGGGGTCCGGAGCAAACTTTGCCTGGGTCTGGATGTTGTTGGCTGTGCTCGCCGTGGGGGGCTTCCTCGGCTGGCTCGCTGTTAACTCGCAGGCGATCTCGGTCGCGGTCGTCGAAGAGGCGGAAGAGGAGCCTCAGGCCGACTTCAGCGATGTCGAGGCTGTCGAGCTCGATGACCTGATGGACGATCCTGCATCGTACTTCGACCAGGCGCTGAAGCTCGAGAACCTCGAGGTCACGAGTAGTCTCGGTGAGTATGCCTTCTGGGCACTCAACTCACAGGGCATCCCCTTCCTCGTCAAGTTCAGCAAAGAGCTCGTCGAGGAGGGCCTGGCAGTCGAGGATGGTGACAAGATCACTGTCATCGGCCAGTTGCAGGAGCTCAACGACTTCGTCCTCGATGGTTGGGAGATCGATGGTGTCCTCCAGACCGAAGAGGACCGGATGCTCGCCGAGTTCGCTACGGAGTACTTCGATGTCGTCGAGGTCGAGGAGACCTCTGCCGACGACAGTGATGAAGACGAGACCGACGACGATTGAGTCGGACCTCGATCGAGTATAGAGATTAGCACTAGAGGAAGGGGGGAGGCCGAGATGGCTCGGATCTGTTACGTCTGTGCCAAGGGCCCGTCCTTCGGTAACAATGTGAGCCACGCGAACAACAAGACGCGTAGGCGGTGGTTGCCGAATCTACGGAGGGTACGTATCCAGACGCCTTCGGGTGAGCGGAAGAGAGTCCGCGTCTGCACCCGCTGTATCTCTGCGGGTAAGATCCGGAAGGCTGGCTAAGAGGAGGAGGGGGCGCCCGCGCCCCCTCCGACCAGACGAAGAGTGCCCGACACCGAGAGGTGTGGGGCATTTCTTTTCTACCTATACAGACTTGCACTATTCAGATAATGGGATAGTATCCCCGGACCAGTACTCTCCGTGGTCTCTGCCCTGTAGTCGATGACTCGTCTCTCGCATTCTGATTCGGCTCGTCCACTAGAAGGTCTCCGGATCGGTGTGACCCGTGCGCGCGGTGGCTCCCTCGTAGAGGGGTTCGAGCGCAGGGGTGCGATAGTCGAGTGGATCCCCCTGATCGAGTATGCGCCTCCGGAGGATTGGGGTGTAGTAGAGGCAGCGGCGCGCCAGGTCGGATCGTATGACTGGGTCGTCTTCACCTCGGTCAGTGGGGTCGAGTGGTTCGTCGAGGCACTGGAGGGGGTTGGGGGTGGCGCAGGGGAGCTCGGGCGGCTCAGGATCGCCTGTACCGGGCCGGTCACCGCGCGCGCGGTCGAGGGACTCGGGCTGACCCCTACCGTCGTCCCTGAGGAGGCAATCGGTGAGTCCCTCCTGCGAGCGATCCTCGAGGAGGCAGGTAGTCGAGGGGATAGTCGCACGCTCGAGGGGCAACGTTTCCTCCTGCCCCTAGCTGCTGGGGCCAGGAGGGTCCTAGAGCGCGGGCTGTCAGATGCGGGTGCTATCGTGGAGAGGGTAGAGACCTACCAGACCATCCCCGCGTCCGATGGTGTGCGAGCGCTCTATGAGGCACTCGCCGCGCGGAGACTCGATCTCATCACCTTCGCCTCCCCCTCAGCGGTCGAGGCCTTCATCGGCGGGGGAGGGGGGACTGAGCCGGTACGGCTCCTCGATGGAGTGGTCGTTGCGGTCATAGGTCCGATCACTGCTGCGGCGGCGGAGCGCGCCGGGATCGAGGTCGAGATCACCGCGACCAAATTCACCGCCACCGGCCTCATCGAAGGGGTTGTGGGGTATTATTCACCAGACGGGACACAGGCTACCGGATAGTGGTGAAGGGACCCGAACGTATACTGAGACCCCTTACCGGTGACCTGTAACCTAGAACACTTTCTCACTCGGAGTCATGGTATGAAGGTCAGGGTCGAGGTCGACGGGTTGGTCGATCGTATCAGGACGAAGGATGTCATCGCTGGTGTCGTCGGGCTCGGGTACGTCGGTCTCCCCCTCGCCTGTGAGTTGGCGGCGGCGGGGTATCGGGTCCTCGGCTTCGATATCTCGGAGGAGACGGTCTCGGGGGTGAACCGTGGTGAGTCACATATCCGCGATGTCCCCTCCTCGACCCTCGCTTCGGTCCTCGGGCCAGAGGGTCTCGAGGCGACGAGCGATATGTCACGCCTCGTCGAGTGCGATACGATCTCGATCTGTGTCCCGACGCCATTGGGCAAGACGAGGGACCCAGATGTCTCGTATGTTGCCGCGGCGGCGAGTGCGGTCGCTCAGGTCCTGCGGCCTGGTCAACTGATCGTCCTCGAGTCGACTACCTACCCTGGTACGACCCGTGACCTCGTCCTCCCGATCCTCGAGGAGAGTGGTCTCGAGGTCGGTCGTGATTTCTTCCTCTGTTTCTCGCCGGAGCGTGTCGATCCAGGTAACCCGACCTGGACGACGAAGAATACACCCAAGGTGATCGGCGGGATCACCCCCTCCTGTCTGGAGGCGGGTGAGGCCCTCTACGGCGAGGTGATCGAGCGGGTGGTCCCCGTCTCTTCGACCGAGGCGGCGGAGCTGACGAAACTCCTCGAGAATACCTTCCGGTCGATCAATATCGCCCTCGTCAATGAGATGGCGCAGGTCGCCGATCGGCTCGGGGTAGATGTCTGGGAGGTGATCGATGCAGCGGCGACGAAGCCCTTCGGCTTCATGAAGTTCGTCCCAGGACCGGGGATCGGGGGACACTGTATCCCCCTCGACCCCCACTACCTCGTCTGGAAGATGAAGATGCTCGATTACAAGACGAGGATGGTCGAACTCGCGACCGAGATCAATGCCGAGATGCCGCGCTTCGTCGTGAACAAGATCCAGGATGGATTGAACCGGCACCGTCGCTCGGTCGCGGAGAGCAGGATCCTGATCCTCGGGGTCGCCTACAAGAGAGATATCGATGATGTCAGGGAGAGCCCTGCCTTAGACGTTATAAGGTTACTCGCTGAACGGGGCGCGGAGATCAGGTACCATGATCCCTATGTCCCCGTCCTCGAGGAGGATGGGATCAGACGCGAGAGTGTGCCCCTCACCGATGAGGAGTTGAGTGCGGCAGATTGTGTGGTCATCACTACCGATCATAGTACGGTCGATTACGAGCGGGTCGTCAGGCTCGCCCCCCTCGTCGTCGATACGAGGAATGCGACCCGGGGGATCGAGGGTGGTGACATAGTCGGGCTCGGAGGTAATGGGACGGAGGAGCGGGAGGGGAGGCGCGAGGAGGGTCTCCCGACCGCATTGATGACGGCGGGGGGCTGAGCCCACTAGCCCTGGCCTTGCGTAGCTCGGGATCACCGGGTATTCATAGGTAGCTACACCACCTATGACCAAATCGGATCGTCGGCTAGGCGGCGTGGCTTCTCCTCGGTCTATCAACCCCTATATAGAGTGTTTTTTTCGATGAAGGATAGAGGGTCGGTCTCGAGCCGTTCGAGGTTGATATAATGGCAGTACCCCTATTGGATCTCCGGCGGCAGTATGCGGCCCTTGCTTCGGAGTTGGATTCACGTGTCAGCGCGGTCATCGCTAGCCAGGCCTTCGTCCTCGGCCCTGTCGTCGAGGAATTCGAGAGGGCGGTCGCCGAGTACCTCGGCGTAGAGTTCGCGGTCGGTGTCGCCTCTGGGACCGATGCCCTCCTCCTCCCCCTCAGGCTCCTAGAGCTCGAAGAGGGGGATGAGGTGATCACTGTTCCCTTCACCTTCTTCGCGACAGCCGGCGCGATCCACAATGCGGGTGGCAGACCCGTCTTCGTCGATATCGAACCGGAGAGTTTCAATATCGATCCCGAGCAGGTCGAGGCAGCGATCACCGAGAGGACGAGGGCGATCATACCCGTCCACCTCTTCGGTCAGATGGCAGTGATGGAAGAACTGCGCACGATCGCGAACCGGCACGGTCTCTTCCTCCTCGAAGATGCGGCCCAGGCGATCGGGGCACGGCGTCAGGTCGGAGAAGATATGATCACGACTGGCTCTCTCGGTGATGCCGCCGCCTTCTCCTTCTTCCCGACGAAGAACCTCGGCGGTTTCGGGGATGGAGGGATGGTCGTCACCAACGATGAGGAACTCGCGACCAAGGTCAGGAAGATCAGGGTACATGGCGGGTTCCAGACCTATTACCATGAGGAGGTCGGGACGAACTCGAGGCTCGATGCGCTCCAGGCGGCTGTCCTCCATGCGAAGTTACCGCACCTCGAAGGGTGGAGCGCGGCACGGAGAGCAAATGCCGAGTGGTACGACTCCAGGTTGGAGGCCCTCGAAACCGCTGGCCAACTCGAGCGGCCGAAGATCGACCCGAAGAATGAGTCGATCTACAACCAGTACACCCTCCGGGTCAGAGATCGGGACGCCCTCCGCGAGTTCCTGGCTCAGCGCGAGATCGGGAGCGCAGTATATTACCCCTTGCCCCTCCACCAACAGCCCTGCTTCGCCTACCTCGGCTATCGACCCGGTGACTTTCCGGAGAGTGAGAGGGCGGCGAGTGAGGTCCTATCCCTGCCGATCTTCCCCGAGTTGACCGAGGAGGAACGTGAGGAGGTCGTGGCCGCGATCGAGGAGTTCTACACGAAGAGGTAGGTCTAATGCGGTTTTCGGCGCGCCCTCGGAGACGATGGCACTGTATTTCCATATCTCCGCGGGCGTCCCGTTGAAAAAGTGGCGCGCAGGGGACTATCGCGCCTGATACATATCTGGAATGCTCGAGGAGATAGGGAGATCGGTGAGGGATAAGGAAGGGTTGGGAATCGAGCTCTACGCAGATGGAGCAGATCTCGGTGAGATGCTCGAGGCGTACCGTACAGGCCTGGCAGATGGATTCACCACGAACCCGACATTGATGGCTAAGGCGGGGGTCCGCGACTACCGTGAGTTTGCGCGCGCGATCCTCGAGGCGATACCAGATCTGCCGATCTCCTTCGAGGTCATCAGTGATGACTTCGAGGAGATGGGGCGCCAGGCACGCGAACTCGCGAGCTGGGGACCGAATGTCTTCGTCAAGGTCCCGATCAGTAATACCAAAGGTGAGTCGTCGCTGCCCCTGATCGGCGACCTCGCGGCCGAGGGCGTACAGGTCAATGCCACAGCGGTCATGACCCTCGAACAGGTCGCAGGGGTCGTCGAGGTCGTCAGAGAAGAGGTCCCAGCGATCGTCTCGGTCTTCGCTGGTCGGATCGCAGATACGGGGATCGACCCGATCCCCGTCATGCGCGCAGCGGTCGCCCTCGCCTCCCGTCGTCCGAACCTCAAGGTGCTCTGGGCGAGTCCACGAGAGGTGCTCAACCTCTACCAGGCGGCAGAGTGCGGTTGCCATACGATCGCGATCACACCCGACCTCCTCAAGAAGCTCTCACTCAGAGGCAAGGATCTCGACGAGTTCTCTAGGGAGACCGTCCAGATGTTCTATGACGACGCCTCGAGGGCGGGGTACACCCTCTGATGCAGGCACAGGGTAGAAGACCAGTCGTGGTCACCGGTGTCGCAGGTTTCATCGGTAGCAACCTCGCGGACCGCCTCCTCGCCGAGGGCTATGGGGTGGTCGGTATCGATGACCTCTCCTATGGTGTGATCGAGCAGGTCCCCGAGGGGGTCGACTTCAGGGAGTTCGATATCAGGTCGGAGGGTCTGGAGCGTCATCTAGAAGGTGCGAGTGCGATCTTCCACCTCGCGGCGAAGAACTGTATCTCCGACTGTCAGGCCGACCCCCTCGACACGGTCAGTATCAATGTGATGGGCACGGTCAACCTCTTCGAGGCGGCTCGCAGGGCTGGTGTCAGGAGGGTGATCTATGCCGAATCCTCGGCGGTCTATGAGGGCTCCTCGGTCTTTCCTACTCCTGAGGAGGAGGAGGCGCCCGAGAGCTTCTATGCGGTGAGCAAGGCCTCGAGTCGTAGTTTCGCGGAGGCGTATGCCCGGTACCATGGTTTCGAGACGACGGCGCTCCGTTACTTCTGTGTCTATGGGCCCCGTCAGGACTATCGGCGCACGATCCCCCCAGTGATGAGTGCCTTCATCATCAAGCTATTGAGCGGTGAGCGGCCGACGATCTATGGGACGGGTGAGAAGCGCCGTGATTTCGTCTATGTCGATGATGTCAATGATTTCCACCTCCTCTGTCTGACCGATCCCCGGACGGTCGGTCGGGTCTTCAACCTAGGGAGTGGTGAGAGCTACTCTGTCCGTGAGATCTATGATCTGATCCAGTCGGAACTCGGCACCGATCTCGATCCGCATTATGAGCCTGATCTCCCCGGCGAGGCCTGGGAGACGCGCGCTGACATTGGTGCAGCACGAGCCCTCGGCTGGGAGCCCCGGGTCGGGATCCGGGAGGGGCTCCGTCACTCGATCACCTATATCAGGGAGCACCTCTTCGATGGGGGTATCGTCCCCGCCGGGGGTGGCTGAGTCCAGCCTCTCGATGTTGGGTGGTGTCCTAGTCCTCGCTGCGGGCAAGAGCACCCGCATATCTCCCCTCTCCTCTGGTCTACCGAAGCCACTGATCGAGTTTGGCGGTCGTCGCCTGATCGAGTGGTCACTCGGCTGGCTCGTGGACCATGGTTTTGAGCGGATCTCGGTCAACCTCCATTACCGACCTGGGGTAGTCAGGTCGACCCTCGGCGATGGGAGTAGGTACGGGCTCAGGATCGATTATCTCGAGGAGCCCGAACTCCTAGGCACAGCGGGTGCATGGCGTAATGCGGCCCTGAGTGGGTGGTGGGGAGAGACCTCCCTCGTCGTCTACGGCGACAATGTCATGCGCTTTGATCTCGGTGCGCTCAGATCGGCGCACGAGGAGAACCGGCGGCGCGGTGCTCTAGCGACGATCGCGGTCTATGACCCATCGCTCCACCTCAATACGGGGATAGCGGGTGGGCATCTGACCCTCGATGAGGATAGGGTGATCGAGAGATTCGAGGAGGGTACTCCACCAAGTGGTGAGGGCGAGTATGTGAACACCGGGGTCTATCTCCTGGAGCCAGAACTCTTAGAGGTCATCCCCCCTGGCTTTCAGGATTTTGGACGGGATATCTTCCCGACCCTACTCGCCGGCCACCGCATCTATGGCCATATTATCGAGGCTGAGGGTTATTGCCTCGGTCTCGATACACCAGAGAGTTTCCAGGAGGGGGAGCGGATCTTGAGTGAGGGGGAGTTGAAACTCGGATGATCGTCACAAGGACACCATTCCGTATCACCCTTGGTGGGGGTGGTACAGATCTCCCATCGTATTATTCTCGGCATGGCGGGTTCATCTTCGCGATGGGCCTGGACAAGTATATGTATATCATGGTCGGCTCCCCGATCGTCGATGATCGGATCCGTCTACGCTATAGTAGGAGTGAGGAGGTCGATCATGTCTCGGAGCTCCGGCACGAACTCGCCCGTGAGGCGCTCCGGTATCATGGGATAGAGAGGAAGATAGAGATCTCGTCGATGGCGGATCTCCCCGCAGGTACCGGTCTCGGTTCGTCGAGTTCGTACCTCGTCGGTCTCCTCGCTGCCCTCGAGAGGCGGCGCGGTGGGCACCCTGAGCCAGGTAGACTCGCTGAGACCGCCTGCCATATAGAGCTGGAGATCCTGGGCAAAGGGATCGGGAAGCAGGATCAATACATGGCGGCGTATGGTGGACTGACCGTCCTCGATATCGATCGGGGTGGTGCGGTCACCGTTCGTCGGGTCGAGCTCCCAGAGTCTGCGCTCGATGACTTCGTTGCGAACACGCACCTCTACTACACCGGTGTGCGACGGAGCGCGGAAGAGGTACTAGCCGTGCAGAACACCGCCCTCAACGACCAGGCGAGTCCATCGAGTGAGGAGGTCGCCGACTCCCTTCATCGGATCAAGGATCTAGGACACCGTATCTTGGAGGTCATCGCTGCTGGTGAGTTCGATGAATGGGGCCACCTCCTCCATGAGCACTGGGTCCAGAAGAAGAGGATGTCGGAGAAGATCACCCTCTCAGAGGTCGACCATATCTATGAGAGGGTCAGGTCGGAGTTCGGGGTCCTTGGTGGGAAGATCGCTGGCGCCGGTGGTGGTGGGTTCCTGATGCTCTATGCCCCCGACCGACACCGAGAGTTGGAGGAGTTCATGGCGGCTCAGGGGATGCCGCGCCTCCACTACCACATCTCCGCACGTGGTGCCGAGGTCGTGACCGATCTCCTAGTCAAGGCATGACTCGTCCCCCTCATTACCCTGGCCTCGCTGGCCTCGAGCTCGAGCGCCCCGATCTCTCGGGGGTCGGTGTCATTGTGACTGGTGGTAGTAGTGGTATCGGTCGGGCGATAGCAGGCGAGCTCCTCGCCGCTGGGGCCCAGATCGTCATCGCGGCGCGCGGCCGCGCACGGCTCGAGAGGGTCGTCGAGGAACTCCATGCGACCCACCCAGGCGGCCAGGTTACCGGGCTGGTTGCCGATGTCGGCTCGGAGGACGATGTCAGGGCCCTCTTCGCAGAGGCGCGTGCCTTCCTCGGAGAGATCGGGGGGGTCGTCCATGCGGCGGGTGTCCTCGGCCCGATCGGTCTGACCGAAGAGGTCGAACCTGCCGAGTGGCTCGAGACGATCAGGATCAACCTCTTCGGCACCTTCCTCGTCGCGAGGGCTGCGGTCAGATCAATCGGGGGGCGTGGCTCGATCGTCCTCCTCTCCGGGGGCGGCGCGACGAGTCCCTTCCCGCGCTATACCGCCTATGCCTCGAGCAAGGCAGGTCTCGTGAGGCTCGTCGAATCACTGGCCGAGGAGGTCGCCGACCGGGGGATCAGGGTCAATGCTCTCGCGCCCGGCTTCGTCGCCACCCCGATCCATGAGGCGACCCTTGCTGCTGGGGAGCGAGCGGGTACAGAGTATCTACGGAGCACAGAGGAGCAACTCGCCCGGGGTGGTGTCCCCGTGGAACTCGCTGCGCGCGCGGCGCTCTTCCTCCTCTCTGAGGAGTCGGCCGGGATCAGTGGCCGGCTCATCTCTGCCCCCTGGGACCGGTGGTGGGAGTGGCCTGAGAGGAGGGGCGAGATCGCTGGGAGTGATCTCTTCACCCTGAGGAGGATAGTCCCTAGGGACCGGGGAGGGGATTGGCAGTGAGTCGGAGCCGCCCTTATCGGGTTGGGGTGATCGGTTGTGGTCTGATCGGGCGTCGTCGTGCTGAGGTCGCTGCCACCGATCCCAGGTCTGAGGTCGCTGGTCTCGTCGATCTCGATCTGACGCGCGCCGAGGCTCTCGCTGCCGAGGTAGGGGGGAGTGTGTACGACGATTGGCGCGCACTCCTCGCCGATCCTTCGATCGATATCGTCATTATCGCGACACCGAATCGTTATCTCTGCGAGTATGGGGTCGCGGTCCTAGAGGCTGGTAAGCACCTCCTCCTAGAGAAGCCGATGGGCCGTGATCTCCGGGAGGCGGAGGCGCTCGCTGAGGCCGCTAGGACCGCACGGCCGGGGACGGTGCTGAAGGTGGGTTTCAACCATCGATATCACCCTGGTCTCTCCGCCCTCCTCGAGGGTATAGCTGCAGGGGAACTCGGCCGGCTAGTCGGTATCAGGGCCCGTTATGGACATGGTGGTCGTCCAGGTTATGAGTTGGAGTGGCGTGGTGACCCCGAGTTGGCGGGTGGGGGGCATCTCCTCGATCAGGGCGTCCATATAGTCGATCTGATCCATGGGATCGCCGGTCTCCCTCTCCGGGGGATCGCCTTCCTGCAGAGGGCTGTCTGGCCTCTCGGTCCTCTCGAAGACAATGCGTACGGTCTCTTCCAGTTCGAGGGTGGTGTGGTCGCACAATTCCATGTGAGTATGACACAGTGGAAGAACCTCTTCTCCTTCGAGGTGCATGGTGAGCGGGGCGCGCTAATCGTCGAGGGGCTCGGCGGGAGTTATGGTGAGGAGAGATTGGTCAGGGTCGAGCGCCGTTTCGAGGGTGGGGTACCCGTGGTAGTCGAGGAACGTTTTCCTGGGCCAGATCGGTCATGGGCCCTCGAGTGGGATGACCTCCTCGGAGCTATCGAGGGTGGAGAGTTGAAGGGTGGTGGGGTCGAGGATGGATTGGCCGCGATGAGGATGATAGATACTCTCTACCGTTCGGGTCGGAGTGGTGAGGTCGAGGAGGTAGTGCCTTGAAGGCTGGAGGACGACGTGCGCTCCGCCCTGCGGTATTCCTCGACCGGGATGGAGTCCTGAACGAGGTCGTGATGCGGGATGATGGTGCGGTAGTCGGTTCGCCGCGCTCAGTCGAGGAGTTCGAGCTGGTCGAAAATGCCGCGCACCTGGTCTCCCGGTTGCATGATGCAGGCTTCTTGGTCTTCGTGGTCACGAACCAGCCCGATCTATCCCGTGGGCTCCTCGACCCCCATATCTCGGACTCGATCTCAGAGATCCTGCTCGAGGAGGTCGGGGTCGATGAGGTCAGGGTCTGCCCCCATGATGACCAAGATCATTGTGGGTGTCGCAAGCCATTGCCTGGGATGCTATATGCCCTCGCTGAGGGCTGGGGTGTAGACCTCGAGGCCTCATATATGGTCGGCGATAGTTGGCGCGATATCGATGCGGGCCGGGCGGCTGGTTGTCGGACTATCCTCCTTCGGAGGTCCTATAATGAAGGGGTCAGTGCCGATCTCGTCGTCAGCGATCTGGTAGGTGTGGAGGAGTCGGTCCTCGGAAAGGGGGTATCTGATGGGTGAGAGATCGTATGCCGAGTCGTATCTGAGTGAATCGATCGAGATCTTGGAGAGACTGGATCCTGTCGAGCTCGATGACCTGGCGCATGCGCTAGCGGTACACCGTGACAGGGGTGGCCGTCTCTTCTTCCTCGGCGTTGGTGGTGGCGCTGCGCATGCCTCGCATGCGGTCAACGACTTTCGTAAGCTCGCTGCCTTCGAGGCGTACTCGCCTATCGACAATGTCTCCGAGCTGACTGCACGGACGAATGATGAGGGCTGGGATACGACCTTCGTCGAATATCTCCGTGGTAGCCGTCTTGGGCCGCGGGATGGTGTTTTCGTCTTCTCGGTCGGTGGTGGCGATCTCGAGCGGGGTATCAGTGCGAATATCGTCCATGCGCTGAGCCATGCCCGCGAGGTCGGAGCATCGATCTTCGGCGTCGTCGGGAGGGATGGGGGGTATACCGCACAGGTCGCCGACCACTGTATCGTGATCCCCGAGGTCGATGGCGAGCGTGTCACACCGCATACTGAGTCGATGCAGGCGTTGGTCTGGCACCTACTCGTTACGCATCCTCTCCTGCGGAAGAGGGAGATGAAGTGGGAGTCGGTCTCTGCCCCTGTCGCTGCGGAGGCAGGTCGCGGGTGAGCCAGTGATGAGTGTAGGTTCGAGTAGTACTATAGAGGTCGAGTGGGAGAGCTTCCTGCCCGCGCGCGCCAAGGGTTGGCGCTGGCGTTTCGGGCAGCGAGTGAAGCGGCTCTTCGATATCGTCGTCTCTAGTATCCTCCTGGTCCTCCTCAGCCCTCTCCTCCTCCTGATAGGGCTCCTAGTCTGGGTGACCTCGGGGCGACCGATCTTCTATCGGTGGGAGGTACTGGGGGAGAGGGCGCGTCCCTTCGTCGGGTACAAGTTCAGGACAATGGTCAGGGATGCCGATGCATTGAAGGCCGAGATCCTCGACCAGAACGAGATGACGGGGCCTGTCTTCAAGATAAGGAACGATCCACGGGTCACCCCACTTGGTCGGTTCCTGAGGAAGTATAGTCTCGACGAGCTGCCTCAGCTCTGGAGTGTCCTGCGCGGTGATATGAGCCTCGTCGGGCCGCGTCCCCCATCGGCGGCGGAGTTCGCGGAGTTCGAGGCCTGGCAGAGGGGCAAACTCGCCGTCATACCTGGGATAACCTGTCTCTGGCAGGTGATGGGTCGCTCCGAGATCAGTGATTTCGATGAGTGGGCCCGGCTCGACCTCGAGTATATCGAGGGTTGGAGCCTCTGGCTCGATCTCGTGATCTTGGTGAGGACGGTACCGGCGGTACTCCGTGGTCGAGGTGCGTACTGAGGGTGAGATGATGGGGGTGAGGGGAGGCATTGACCGCCTCCAGATCGCTGGGGTGCCACTCGACCAGATCGATACCGAAGGGGTAGTAGCCGAGCTCGTGCGTTGCTTCGAAGAGGGCGAGAGGTGCCGGATCCTCGTCGTCAATGCGAACAAGGCCTGGCTCGCTGCACGCGATCGGAGGCTGTACCAGATCCTGGAGCGAGCCGAGCTCGTGATCTCCGAGTGGGCGATGGTCTGGGCAGCAGAGCGGCTCGGGCTCGAAGGGGTACACCATGTCGGGGGGATCACCCTCATGGTCAGACTCCTCGAAGAGGCGGAGGCGCGCGGCTGGTCGGTCTACCTCCTCGGGGCGCGTCCCGAAGTTGTCGAGACCCTCGCGGTACGGATCCAGACCGAGAGACCCCGTCTGGAGCTCAGCGGGTGGCACCATGGATACCTCGATGAGGAGGGAGAGGCACGGGTCCGGGCCGAGTTGAGGGAGGCGAAGCCAGATCTCCTCTTCGTCGCGATGGGGAGCCCCCTGCAGGAGTATTGGATCGATGACTCGTGGGCCGGAGTGGAGGTCGGCGCTGCACTCGGTGTCGGTGGGAGCTTCGATGTCCTCGCCGGGCTGAAGAGGGATGCGCCTGAGTGGGCGCGCGGGAGGGGGCTCGAGTGGCTCTATCGACTGGCACAGGATCCGCGTCGGCTCTGGAAGAGGTACCTCGTGACCAATGGCTGGTTCGTCTGGCAGGTCGCTAGGGAGTGGGTAAGGGGTAGACGACGTGTCCGCTGAGAGGTGGTTGGAGGCGGCGCTCACCCTCGACCGGTGGCTCGTCGAGCGCGGCGATAGGGGCCATGATCCACACGATCTCCTAGCGAGTCCCTTCGTCAGGGCCCTGACCTTTGGGAATAGGTGGCTCGGGGTCGCCTGGACCCAGCTGGGTCGACGGAGCCCGGTCTCACCTCGTCGTCTCCTCGGTGTCCCCCAGCTCGAGAACTCGAAGGGTCTAGCCCTCGCCTTGGGTGCCCAGGTCGAGTTCTACCAGATCGGGAGGGAGGAGGAGGCGATAGAGAGGGCGCGCTCTCTCATCGAGAGGCTCTATAGGGGTAGGGTCGAGTGGGGGGACGGGATCGGGTGGGGATACCCTTTCCCCTGGGCGAATCGTGATTTCCAGGCGCCAGCTGGTACGCCCTCATCGGTCGTGACCGCCTTCGTCGGCCACGCTCTCCTTGCGGCGGCGCAGACCTTCGGTTGGGATGAGGCGCGCGGTCTCGCGTGTAGTGGCGCCGAGTTCATCAGGCGCGCTCTGCGGAGGATCGAGGGTGAAGCTGGTACCTTCGCCTTCAGTTATACGCCCCTCGACGAGCGTGTCGTACACAATGCGAACCTCCTCGCGGCCTCTCTCCTCGCCCGGGTCGGGTGGGAGGTCGGTGATGAGGAGATGATCGAGGAGGCGTTGAGGGCCGCGCGGTTCACCGCTAGGGCGCAGAGGGGCGATGGCTCGTGGCCCTATGGGATCTCGGCTCGGGACCGCTGGATCGATAGTTTCCATACGGGTTACACTCTGATCGCCCTCTCCCAGATCGGCTCTGCGGCTGGTCTCTCCGAGTTCGATGCAGCGATCGAGGGTGGGTTGGATTACTGGCGTGAGTCCTTCTTGGTGGGGCCGGGGGTGAGTTTCTATCCGGGTCAGCCCTACCCGATCGATCTGCATGCGGTCGCGCATGCGATCATCACCCTCGTCCACTTCAGGGCCGAACTCCCCGGTGCACTCGACGAGGCGGCTCGGCTTGCCGATTGGTCCCTCTCCGAGATGCGGGGCGGGGATGGTTCCTTCTATTATCGACGGCATCGTTTCTGGAAGAATCGAGTCCGTTATCTGAGGTGGGTACAGGGGTGGGTTCTCTTGGCGTTGGCGACATTGGTGGGGGTAGCGGGTGAAACAACTGATTCGTGAGCCTGGCACGGGCCGTCTTCGTCTCGGTTCGGTACCAGCCCCAGTCATCCGTCCAGGCGGTCTCCTCGTCCGGACCTCTCACTCGGTGGTCAGTATCGGGACCGAGCGGAGCCAACTCGAGTTCGGCCGTAAATCCCTCTTGGGCAAGGCGCGCTCCCGTCCTGACCAGGTCCAGCAGGTCATCGACACAGTTCGCCGCGAGGGTCTCGCGAGTGCGTATCGGAAGGTCAAGCACCGGTTGAATGCCTATACCCCGTTGGGCTATAGCACCTCTGGGACTGTGATAGGTGTTGGCGCGGGTGTGACCGAGTTCAGTGTCGGTGACCGGGTCGCCTGTGCGGGTGCGGGTTATGCCAACCATGCCGAGGTCAACTGGGTCCCGAAGAACCTCGTCGTCCATCTCCCTCCTGAGGTCTCACTCGAGGATGCAGCCTTTGCCACGATCGGTGCGATAGCGATGCAGGGTGTCCGTCAGGCGGGCGCGAGTCTCGGTGAATCGGTGGTCGTGATCGGGCTCGGTCTCCTCGGCCAGTTGACGGTGCAGCTCCTGAAGGCGGCTGGGATCAGGCCGATCGGTATCGATCTCGATCCCGCGCGCGTCGAGTTGGCTACCCGCCTCGGAGCCCTTGGTCTCGAGCGTGGAGCCTCGGTCCATGAGGTAGTCGAGGTCGCGACGGGTGGTATCGGTGCCGATGCCGTGATCATCACCGCTGCTACGAGTAGTAGTGACCCCGCCCGTCTCGCCTGTGAACTCGCCCGTCAACAGGGACGGGTCGTGATCGTCGGAGACGTCCCGATAGAGGTGCCCCGCTCGCCAGCTTATGAGAAGGAGCTCGATATCAGACTCTCTCGCTCGTATGGGCCGGGGCGTTATGATCCCTCATACGAAGAGGGTGGACACGATTATCCCGTTGGCTATGTCAGGTGGACCGAGGGCAGGAATCTAGGCGAGTTCGTCCGTCTCCTTGGAGAGGGCGCGATCGAACTCGAGCCCCTGATCACGCACCGCTATGAGTTCGAGGATGCGGTCGAGGCCTATGAGACCCTGACCGGTCCAGAGGGGCGGGGAGCGCTCGGCGTCGTTCTCCACTATCCCGAGGGTGGGGAGCCCGAGCCGCGCCGGATCGAGGTGGCCTCACCCCCTTGGCGCGGTACCTCGACTGAGGGGCTCGGGGTAGGGCTCGTAGGAGCTGGCGGCTTCGCCTCCTCGGTCCTCCTCCCCGAGTTGAGTCGGCTCGGACTCGATCTGAGGGGGGTAGTGACCGCGAGTGGGTTGACTGCCCGCGATGCGGCGGAACGTCACCGGTTCAGGTATATCGCCGGCTCTACCGATGAACTCCTCGCCGATCCTGAGATCGGGTTGATCGTGATCGCGACCCGTCATGATGAGCATGCCCGTCTCGCAGCAGAGGCCTTGAGGGCGGGGAGGGCGGTCTTCGTAGAGAAGCCACTTGCCCTCGATGATGAGTCTCTAGACGACGTCATGCGCGCTGCGACCTCGAGTGGTGCGCCCCTGATGGTCGGATTCAACCGCCGCTTCGCGCCTGCGACCGAGTTCGTCCGTGAGCGGATCGAGGGCTTGCCCGGTGCCCGGGTCGTTCAGATCAGGGTCAATGCGGGTTCGGTTCCCCCCGACTCCTGGGTCCACGACCCTGAGGTCGGTGGTGGCCGTATCATCGGTGAGGGGTGCCACTTCATCGATCTCGCCCTCTATCTGATCGGTGCACGGGCGGTAGAGGTCAGTGCGGTAGGGCTCAGTGGTACCGATCCAGCGGTTGGACTAGAGGACAATGTCCAGATCACTCTTCGTACCGAGGATGGCTCGATTGCGAGTATCCTCTATACCTCGAAGGGTGAGGTCAGGTCGGGGAAAGAGCGAATCGAGCTCTTCGTCGGGGGCACGATGGCGGTGATCGATGATTTCCGGCGCGCTGAGTTCTGGGCGGCTGGCCGCCGTGAGCGCTGGCGCGGTAGGCAGGACAAGGGCCATGCCCGCGAGCTCGAGGCCCTGATCGAGGGGTTGCGCAAAGGGATGGGATCCCCGATACCCCTGGCCGAGCTAGAGAACTCATCGCGAGCCACACTCCGCGCGGTCGATGCCTTGAGGACCAGTATGCTGAGGGTCTGAGATGAGTGTGATCCAGGTGGAGGAGGGGAGGGCGGGCCTCCGAGGAGCGACGGAGCTCGTTGCGCCACCGGTAGTCGAGGCGCGGTATCTAGAGCCCCTCATCTTCGAGGGGCACTATAGGGAAAAGTACCGCCATTTCATCAGGAAAGCCCTCTACTTCGCCTGGCGCGAGGGGCCGATCACGACCTGGCGGAAGTACAGATCGAAGAGGCTGGAGCGGAAGATCGAGGGAGAGCTGAAGGTCGTCGTCGCGGAGATCGAGGTCCGGGGCGAGAGGTATATCGGGTTCACCCGTGCACTCGGTCAGCGCCTCATCTTCGACCGTCGTCTGATCTTCTCGACGACGGGCAGTCTCCCAGCCCTCGAGGGGATCGAACTCTCGCCGGAGAGCCGGACCGATCTCGAGTCGTATCTCCCCGTCCCTTCTGCCCCCCTGCCTACACACCTCCCAGGCACTCTGCTCAGCGAAAACCCTGAGCTTCGCCCCACCGACCGAGAGATCTTCGAGCCCTACTATCTCGACCCAGGTTCATGGGGCGATCGAGTTGTGCCCCCTTCGTCTCCGCGCGCGGCCTCAGTGGTAGGAGGGGTCTACCTCCTCGGCTTCGGGGGTTATGTCCGGGAGAATGTGCTCCGTCATTTCAGGGGCCACCGAGTCCATGCCCTCGATTATCGTGCCGAGTTGATCAGGGAGTTCGACCCTGAGGTCGGGCGCGGTGTAGACATTGTGACCGACTCCTTCGATTCGATCCTCGACTCCCTCGCCTTGGATCCTAACCCCCTGGTCATCATCTCGAGCTATCACTCTGATCATGCCCCGATGGCGCTCCGGGTCCTGGAGAGGAACCCTGGTGCCCGTCTCTTCGTGGAGAAGCCCCCGATCGTCGAGCTCTCCGATCTCGGCCCACTCCTCGAGGCTCGCCGTGGAGGGGCGTGGATCGATATCGGTTTCAACCGTCGTCATGCGCCCCTGACCCAGCGCTTACGTGCTGAGGTGGGGGCACTGCCCCGGCCCCTCCTCTTCACCGCACTAGTGAAGGAGCTAAAGATCCCCCCGACCCATTGGTACCATTGGCCGAACCAGGGGAGTAGGGTGACGGGCAACCTCTGCCACTGGATCGATCTCGCCTATCACCTGATCGAGGAGAGGCCGGTCGAGTTGAATCTCGTGAGGTCTGGCGATACCGTGAATCTCGGGATCCTATTCGTCGATGGATCACTAGCCTCGATCATCGCGACCGACCTCGGGGATGACCTGACAGGTGTGACCGAGCGGATCGAGGTACGTGGTGGTGATACGACCCTCGTCATCGATGATTTCCATCGGCTCGAGGTACTGAGGCCACAGGGCACAGAGAGAGTCCGTCGGATCAGGAGGGAGAAGGGCCATGCCGCGATGTATGCGGAGCTCCGCAGACGCTGGGCGCATGGTGAGGGGCCCTCTTACCCGATCGAGGACCTCTACTGGACCCCCTATCTGACAGCGCTGGCCACGGAGCTATACCAGACCGGTGGAGGGACCGCAAGGGTAGGGGCCGAGGTCCCTGGGAGGGTAATGGAGGGAGTGTGAGTGAGTTGGGACCCAGCCCCGAGGGGTTGGAACGAGATAGATTGGTCATCGTCGGCCCGACGCCACCCCCGTATCATGGGATGAGTGTCTATACCGAGCAGATACTCGGCTCACCTCGGCTGGGGGAGGAGTTCGAGGTCGTCCACCTCGAGACCGCCGACCGTCGTTCACTCGACAATATGGGTCGGTTCGACCTCCAGAACCTCTACCTGGGTCTCGCCCATGCCTGGAAGCTCGCTCGTCTGATCAGGCGACGCCAGAGGACCCTCGTCTATATCGAGATCTCGCAGAATGAGTGGGCGTATCTCCGCGATGCTGTGCTGATCGGGGTCGCCCGGCTCAGGGGCGCCCGAGTCGTGACACACCTGCATGGGAGCTATCTCCGGGAGTTCTACGAGAAGACGACTCCCTTCCACCGCTGGGTCGTACATCTGACCTCGGGGTGGCTCGAAGGGGCCGCTGTCCTCGGGCAGGGGCTCCGCTCGATCTATACGGGTCTCGTCCCAGAGGACCGGATCTATGTAGTCCCCAATGGGGTCGAAGACCTCTTCCCCACTGGTCTCCCCGAGAGGCCAGTCAGGGCGGGTGCTACCCCATCGATCCTCTATCTAGGCGCTCTCTCGCGGGCGAAGGGCGTACTCGACCTCTTGACGGCGGTCATAGATCTCCGCAGGGCGGGCATCCCTTTCCACCTGGTCCTCGCCGGGGGGTGGGCCTCCGAGGAGGATAGGAGAGAGATCGAGGCGGTGATAGAGGTGGAGGAGCTCGGTGAGAATATCTCCTTACCCGGCGTCGTGAGTGGTGAGACGAAGAGGGAGGTCCTGCGAGAGGCTGACCTCCTGGTCTTCCCCGGGATACAGGCGGAGGGCCTACCCCTCGTGATCCTGGAGGCGATGTCTGCTGGGCTCCCGGTGATAGCGACACCGCGCGGCGCGATCGAGGATGCGGTCGTACCTGGCCAGACAGGGGAGATCGTACCGGTCGGCGATCCGATCAGGCTAGCCCAGGCGATCTCTGACCTGATCGGGGATCCTGAACTCTGTGCGGAGCTCGGTCGGGCTGGCCGGGCACGGTTCCTGGACCATTTCACCTCGGCAGCTGCTGAGGGTCATCTAATCGATATGCTTTTGGATGTGAGGAGTAGATGCGGATAGTAAATATCGTTGGGGCTCGCCCGAATTTCATGAAGATCGCGCCCCTCTTGGAGGAGATGCGAGGCCACGAGGATATCGAGCCACTCCTCGTCCATACCGGTCAGCACTATGACGCGCGGATGTCGGACCAGTTCCTAGAGCAGCTCGGGATCCCCGAGCCCGATCTGCACCTCGGGGTCGGATCGGGCAGTCATGCGGTGCAGACAGCGGAGGTGATGGTCGCCCTGGAGGCGGCCCTCCCTGAGTTGAGGCCCGACCTGATCCTAGTAGTAGGCGATGTGAACTCGACCCTCGCCGCTGCACTCGTCGCCGCCAAGTCTGGGATACCACTGGCACATGTCGAGGCGGGCCTCAGGAGTTTCGACCGAGGTATGCCCGAGGAGGTCAACCGGATCGTGACCGATCTCCTCGCCGATCTCCTCTTCGTGACTGAGGCCTCGGGGATAGAGAACCTGAAGCGCGAGGGTATCGCAGAGGAGAGGATGCACCTCGTAGGGAATGTGATGATCGATACCCTCTTCAGGCACCGGCCGCGAGCAGAAGAGCTCGAGATGCCGAGTCAGTTCGGGCTCAGCCCACAGGGGTACGCCCTCGTGACCCTGCACCGTCCCTCGAATGTCGATGATCCAGAACTCCTGTCAGGGTACATCGGTGTGCTCGAGGAGGTGAGTAAGGAGATCCCGATCCTCTTCCCACTCCATCCCCGGACGAGGAACTCACTCGAGAGGCATGGGCTGAGGGCTCAGCTCGAGGTCCTACCAGGGGTCCAGCTCCTAGAGCCGCAGGGCTACCTCGAATTCCTAGGGTTGACCTCTGGTGCCCGGCTCGTCCTCACTGATTCAGGTGGGATCCAGGAGGAGACGACAGCGCTCGGGATACCATGCCTGACCCTCCGGGAAAATACCGAGCGTCCGATCACGATCGAGGAGGGTACGAATCAGTTGATTGGGACCGATCCGATGAAGATCATCAGTGCGGCGCGCGCACTCCTCGAGGGTGAGGAGGTCGAGCCGCGGAAGCCAGAACTCTGGGATGGACGGGCCTCAGAGAGGATCGTCAGGGTGCTACGTGAGTATCTCGGCGCGCGCGACTGACTACCGTCTCTGGGCTGGCGGAGCACTCCTCCTAGCCTTCGGCTTGGGGTACGCCCTTGCACGGAGCCCCTTCCTCGTCGCCGGACTCGTGGTCGGGGGAGCGCTCCTAGCCCTCGCATTACTACGACCATTGGCGGTCGTAGGGGTGATGCTCCTACTCGGTCCGATCGATCTCTCGGCCGTCACCGGTGGGTACCAGGGCCTCTTCGCGAATCTCGGGGGGCTCGATATGAACGGGATCAGGTTGATCGGCGTCGTGATCAGCTTCCTCGCGATCATCGCTGTCGATAGGGATGTCCTGCACCATGCTCTCGCCCGTTATAGTAGGTGGTACCTCATCTTCCTGGTCTATGCGACGGTGACTCTGATCTACTCGACCTCGATCCTCGATGGGGCACGCCTCCTACTCAAGTTGGGCTACCCCTTCCTGATCTCGGTCCTCGTGCTAGGGCTAGTCAGATCGAGGGAAGATCTCGAGGTCCTCGCTGGGTGGGTCTTCGTCGGTGCGATCGCTATCATCCTGATCAATCCCCTCTATGTGATAGCGGGCGGGTATGTGGTCGATATGAGTGGTCGGATCAGGGTCGAGGGCTTAGGTGCGCACCAGAATCCCTTCTCCTTCTATCTCCTCGTCGTCCTCCTCTTCTCAGTCGCTCGTTACCTGGCCCGCGGCCAGGTCAGGTACCTCATCCTAGCCTTTGCCCTCGGGGGCTGGATCATCCTGACCCTTACCAGGATCACCCTCGCGGCGGCCTTCGTCGGGCTGATCGGTGCGGCACTCTACGATGCGCTAGTGACCCGTCGGTATCGGACGGTTGGGATAGTCGGACTCGTCGGGCTCGTGATCGGTCTGCCCCTCCTCCCAATCGTCCTCGAGCGGACCCTCGGTTTCGTTCCGAGTCTCGGTGAGCTGGCAGGCCTCCTCACTGACCCGGTAGGGCTCTATCATCAGATGAATTGGCAGGGCCGGCAAGTCATCTGGCCCCTGGCCTTCAGCGCCTTCATGGGCAGTCCACTCTTCGGTATCGGTCTCGGTGGCTCGACTGCTATCCTCCTCGCCCAGTATGGTGGCGCGATGGGTGGAGTGATCCACAATGAGTATCTCCGGCTCGCTGTCGATACCGGGGTAATAGGGCTCGGCCTCTTCGCCCTCGCGATCGGGGTCTGGGCATTCGGGATGGTCGAGGTAGGACGGCGCGGAGATCGGCTGGCACGCGAGTTCGCGTTGCCCGCCTTTGCCGGGATCCTGGCGTGGGCGATCCTCTCGATCACTGACAATGTATTTGATTATTATGCGCCCTTCACCCAGTATATCGGGTTCTTGACTGCTGGTGCACTCGCCTCGGGTTTCTTGGCCGAGGGGGAGGAGGTGGAGGTTTCATGATGAGAGGGATCGGTATCATCGATCTCCACAATCATCTATTGCCTGGTGTCGATGATGGTGCGAGTGATATAGATGAATCGCGTGCCGCCCTGGAGAGGATGCAGAGCGCGGGTGTCGTTTCGGTCGTCGTGACCCCACATCTCCGTGGTTCGTCGACGACGCAGCCCGAGTCCCTCGCCGCGCGACTCGCCGAACTCGACAGGGGGTGGTCAGAGTTCGAGGAACTCGTCGCCGACGAGTTCGAGGGGGTGACGATCGGGCGCGGTGTCGAATTGATGCTAGATACCCCCGAGCCCGATCTCTCCGATCCCCGACTCCGGCTGAATGGTGGTGAGTACGTCCTCGTCGAGTTCCCCTTCATGACGGTCCCGCCCTATTCATCGCATCCTATCTCTGAGTTGAGGATGCAGGGCTGGCGTCCAGTGATAGCCCACCCTGAGCGTTATTCAGGTCTCGATTCGGAGTTGGCGGTGATCGAGTCATGGCGGCGTGCTGGAGGCCTCCTGCAGGTCAACCTAGGCTCGGTCGTCGGCCGATATGGTGACGGGCCGCGCGCCCACGCCCTCGAGCTCCTCTCCCGTGGCTGGGTCGACCTCCTCGCGAGTGATTATCACTCACGGGGCCGAACGATGATTGGTGCGGCCCTCGAGTATTTCGAAGGGGTCGGGGCCAGGGACCATGCGCAACTCCTCCTCGAGGTCAATCCTAGCCGTATCCTGGCAGGTGAAGAGACCCTCCCTGTCCCCGCATTGCCGAGGGAGCGTTCACTCTGGTCGAGGCTGAAGAAGGTCTTCCGATGAGCCATCTAGATTCGAATCGTTCACCAGTGGTATGGTGGCGGGGGCTCCTGCCCCTCCTCGCCCTCCTAGTCCTAGGGTGTGACTCGGTCCTCGTCGATCCGAATATGGTCCGCACCTATACCGAGGTCAGTGCTGGTGGCGAGCATAGTTGTGCCCTCGGAGATGATGGCTCGGCCTACTGTTGGGGTCGAGGCTTGAATGGCGAACTCGGTGATGGTGCGGTCAGGAGTCAGTCCCTCCCTACGAGGGTGAAGGGTTGGGAGAGGCTGGCCTCGATCTCGGCGGGCGCTGCGCATAGCTGTGCCCTCAGTGAAGAGGGCAAGATCTATTGCTGGGGCTGGAATGCTGCGGGCCAGTTGGGACTCGGGAGTCGGGTCGGGTATGGCGATCCGGTCGAGATCCCCCTCGATCTAGAGTTTACCGCGGTCAGTGCTGGCCTCTACCATTCGTGTGGCCTGAGTGTGGAGGGCACGGTCTACTGTTGGGGACTCAATACGCATGGCCAGCTAGGTACCGGTGATCGTGCTGAGACCGATCTCCCGACTCCTGTCGAGGGGCAAGGCGAGTTCATCTCCCTGAGCAGTGGCTCGTACCATACCTGTGCCCTCGATCGGGAGGGGAGGGCGTACTGTTGGGGGCTGAACCACCTAGGTCAGCTCGGGGATGGGACGGTCGAGTCTAGATCGGTCCCGACCCTGGTCAGTGGTGGCCGCTATTTCGTGGAGATCAGCGCCGGCGAGGCGCATACCTGTGCCCTGAGTTCAGACCGGGCCGCCTATTGCTGGGGCTCGAATGAGCATGGCGAACTAGGGATCAGGGGCATCGATCGACCTGGCTTCCCCGGGAGTACCAGCCCTGCCGCACTGAGTGATGGTCGGAGTTACCGGACGATCAGTGCAGGTGCGCACCATACCTGCGCGATCGATCAGGGTCGTGCCCTCAGGTGTTGGGGTCGAGGCACCTTCGGCCAGCTCGGGATAGGGACCACAGGGGACTGGGCCACGGCCCAGTGGGTCGGGGATGGGTACAGGTCGGTCAGTGCAGGGAAGGGGACCCATACCTGTGCGGTCAAGACCGATGGGACCGCCTATTGCTGGGGGACGGGTGAGTTGGGGCAACTCGGTGCCAACCGATTGACCTTTACCGCTGTACCAGTCCGAGTCGGGCAGAGGCGGTGAGGTGCTAGATGGTGGAGAGGTGTGAGGTGACGCGCGGGAGTATCTCATTTGCGGGACTAGTCCTACTACTACTCATCACCCAGTTCGGGTTCGTGAGTAGAGCGTCGGCGATGAGCGCAGCCCAGGGTGACCGGCCCCTCGTCGGCGATACTATCAGTGATGACTCACTGCGGCCAGGCGATCTCGTCAGGTTAGTCATCTGGCGCGAGCCAGACCTCTCCGGCGAGTTTCCCGTCGCAGCCGATGGAGTCGTCATCCTCCCGAAGATCGGGCCCCAGAGGGTGGTTGGTAGATCAGAATCAGAGTTGAGGGACCACCTGATCGAGGAGTACAGGAGGTACCTGAGGAACCCCTCGATCGAGGTCACCTTCCTGCGGCGGATCAATGTCCTCGGCTCGGTCAGGAACCCCGGTCTGATACCAGTCGACCCGACGATGGTCGTCGCTGACCTCCTCGCCTTGGCAGGGGGTGTCAGCCCCGATGGGCGACAGGATGGGATCGAGTTGATCAGGGCCGGAGAGGTCCTGACGGCGAATATCTCGGAGAGGACGAGGGTCGCTGACCTGCCCCTCCGCTCGGGGGACCAGCTCTATGTACGGGAGAAGAGCTGGTTCAGCCGCCACAATATCGGTGGTGTGATCGTCTCGGCGGCGCTGAGCCTCGTCACCGTACTCGTGACCGTCGCGGTCACCAACTAGGGCGGATTTACTTGGAGACGATGCAGAGAAGCAGGGGTATGAGGGATTCACTGGGTGGGGGGTCTCATCTCCGCGAGATATGGAACTTCGTACAGCGGAACCGGTTGCTGACCTTCGGTGTGCCGCTGGTCATGGTCATCGCGACGGCTATCTTCGTCTGGAATACGAGGTCGGTCTACGATGCTACTGTCTGGCTCCGGATCGAGGAGGAGAGGTCGAACCTACCTGTCCTCGATGCTTTGAAGGACATTTCTTCTGGTAGCCAGGTCGCGACCGAGATGCAGGTCCTCCGTCGCCGTCCACTCGCTGAGGCGGTGATCGATCGGCTCGCCTTACAACTCGCCTTGGAGAGGCCTCGGAATCTGAGCCGATCAGAGGTCTTCGACCAGGTCAGGGTCAGCCGTGGGGCACCCGAGGCGGAGTACACTATCCAGCGTATCGACGGGACGAGATTCGTCATCGAGTCAGGGGGTGAGAGGCTCGTCGAGGCCCGTCCAGGTGAGAGGGTCGAGATCCCCGGTGCGGAGTTCGTGCTCCTTCCCGCCGCCCTCGAGTATAGTGAGATCGAGTTCGTCGTCCATGACTTCCATGAGTTGTTGCGGGATTTCCGTGAGGCCCTCGAGGTCTCCCGTCCAGATAGGGAGGCCGATATCGTCGTCGTCAGGTACCAGGGGGTAGACCGCGAGCTAGTACGCGATGTCCCGAACACCCTCGCCGAGATCTTCATCGACGAGAGGCAGTCATTGAAGAGGGGGCAGGCGAGTGGTACCGTCACCTTCTTACAGGGCCGGCTAGCGGCCCTCGAGGAGGAGTTGAGGGAGGCAGAGGAGGCGGTCAAGCACTTCCGCGAGAGGGAGGGCGTCATCAGCCTAGAGTACGAGGGTGAAGCCGCGATCGATCGGATGGGCCAGCTCCTTGCCGAACGCGATCTCCTCGATGCCGAGCGGGAGGCCCTGGCACGTCTCCTGACTGAGGTCCTCACCGAGTCAGAGGCGCGCGGGATCTCGCCCGAGGATCCATCCCCCTACCGTCGTCTGATGGGTTTCCCCAGTCTCCTGGCGAACTTCGCGGTCTCCGAACTCTTCAGGTCTCTAGCCGAGGTCGAGAATGAGAGGGCTGCCCTCCTGAACCGGAGGACGGAGGAGGACCCCGATGTCCAGGTCCTGACCGACCGGATCTCCGATCTAGAGGCGCAGCTCAGATTCCTGACGGTGACCTACCTAGAGGGTCTGACGAACCAGGTCAACTCATTGAACGAGGTCCTCGAGGAGTTCAGATCTGAGCTCGGGAGTGTGCCTGCACGTGAGGTAGAGTTCGCCCGTCTGCAACGCAGGGCCGAGGTCTTGCACGAGATCTATATGCTCCTGCAGACCAGACTACAGGAGACACAGATCGTCGCCGCGGTCGATGACCAGAGTATCTATGTAGTCGAGCCTGCGGCCTATCCATTGAAGCCGATCAAGCCGAGGAAGAAGTTGAGTCTAGTCCTCGCCCTCCTCCTCGGCGCCCTCCTCGGTGGTGGTATCGCCTTCATCCGTGAGAATATGGATGATACCATCCAGACTCGCGAGGATCTGGCCGAGCTAGCCGATGACCTCCCCGTCCTCGGTCTTATCCCCCGGATCAGGGTCGTGACTCGTGGGGAAGAGGCGGTAGTCGGGGTCAGCGCTCCGGCTCTCGAGTCGCATCTGATCGCTGGCCGTGACCCACGGAACCCTGTCTCGGAGGCGTACCGGAGTCTACGAACGAATATCTCCTTCTCTAGGATGGGCGCGGCGCCCCGTTCGATCGTCTTTACGAGCCCGACTCCAGGTGATGGGAAGTCGACGAGTGCAGCGAACCTAGCCATAACCGTCGCACAGCAGGGTCTGAGGACTCTCCTCATCGATGCCGATATGCGGCGCGGCTATCTGAATGATGCTCTCGGTCGTCGGAGGGAGCCCGGTCTCTCGAATCTGATCTTGGGGAGGACGACGCTCGAGTCAGCGGTCACCAGGGTCGATCTAGGTGAGAGTGGCACCCTCGACTTCCTCCCGACGGGTACGATCCCCCCGAATCCAGCCGAACTCCTCGGCTCGGAGGAGATGCAGGCGATTCTCAGGGAACTCGGGGAGGCGTATGAACTCATCGTCCTCGATGCCCCGCCCCTGACTCTCGTGACCGATGCAGCGATCCTAGGGAGCTATGCCGATGGGGTGATCCTCGTCGCCAGGTCGGGCACTACCGAGCGCGGCGCGATCCGCTATGCCCTCGACCAGCTCAGGGCGGTCCGCGCCCCGGTACTCGGGCTCGTCCTCAACGATATCGACCAGAGGAAGGAGCAGTATTACGGCTCGTACAGTGCTGGCGCGCATGCCTCGTACTATGGGACCGTCCTCGAAGGCTGACCGGTGGGGCCGACGATGCCGAGTGTGAGTATAGTCATCAACAACTACAACTATGCTCGGTACCTCGGAGCGGCGATCGAGAGTGCACTCGAACAGACGCACCCTGGGGTCGAGGTCGTAGTAGTCGATGATGGCTCGACCGATGAGTCGAGGGAGATCATCGCCCGGTATGAGGGCGAGCTGAGGGCCATCTATCAGGAGAACCAGGGCCAGGCCGCAGCATTGAACCGGGGCCTCGAGGAGAGTAGGGGAGAGGTCATCTTCTTCCTCGATGCCGATGACCTCTTGCACCGAACCGCGGTAGAGGAGGTCCTCGAGCTCTGGAGGCCAGGGGTAGTCAAGATCCAATTCCTCTTGGAGGTTATCGATGCCGAGGGCGCGCCCCGGGGTAGCAGATTCCCACCTGACCGTGTCTGGCGCGGTGATCTGCGGGACCTGATTCTGAACCTGGGCAACTATCCGAGTACGGGGACCACGGGTAATGCCTTCGACCGTCGCGCACTCGAGAGGCTGATGCCCGTACCCGAGGAGAGGTGGCGGCGGCAGCCAGACTCATACCTGATCCTTCTGATCCCTTTCCTCGGTGAGGCCCTATGGCTCGACCGGGTACTCGGTGCGTATCGGGCACATGGCGAGAACCAGTGGACGATGGAAGAGCTCGATCTCGAGAGGTTAAGGGAGCAGATGGAGGGCACGGTCCTCAGGGAGGAGGCCCTGAGGGAGTGGGCACCTGAGCTAGGGATCGAGGTCCCCGCTGATTGGAAGAATAGGAACCCCAATCACCTGCAGTCCCGTCTAGCCTCTCTACGTCTCGAGCCAAGCACTCATCCATATCCAGAGGACCGTCGTTGGCACCTCGCCTGGGCCGGCCTCCAGGCTAGTCTGCGAGCACCTACCTTCTCGGCCAGGAAGAGGCTCTTCTTCGCCGCCTGGTTCGGCCTCGCCGCGGCCGCGCCAGCCCCGATCGCCGAGGGATTGATCGAGCTCAGCTTACTCAGGAGCAAGAGGCCGCCCTGGTTCCAGAGACTAGTCTCATAGTGAGGTAGGGTCGTGTCGGTCGTAGTCGTGATCCTGAACTGGCATTCAGCGGGCTCGACCCTCGAGTGTCTCGAAGCGGTCCAGAGTTCGGTCGATATAGAGCCTGAGGTCCTGATCGTAGACAATGGGTCGAGCGATGGGAGTGCTGAGGAGCTCGAGAGGGCGATCACCGAGCTCGGTGACCGGAGGGTCCACTTCCTCGGGCGTAGTGAGAACTCAGGGTATGCCGGTGGGATGAATGCCGGGCTCGAATGGGCGAGTCGTAGAGAAGGGAATGAGTACGTACTCCTCCTGACCCCAGATGCTATCGTACGGCCCGAGACGATCTCTGCGCTCGTAGAGGCGCTAGAGGGTGAGCCTCAGGCCGCGGTCGCCGGGCCCGTGGTAGTATATCGGGAGGGGCCCGAGCCCCTGATCGGAGCTGGGGGCGCGATCGAGCCAGATCGACTCCAGTCGTACCTCCATCGTGAGGTCAGGGGATCGGAGCCCTATCCGGTCGACTGGATCGATGGATGCTGTATGCTTCTCAGGCGAAGTGCGGTCGAGGAGATCGGTGGTCTCGACGAGAGGTATTTCCTCTACTATGAGGAGACCGACCTCTGTAGCCGCCTCAGCAGGGCAGGCTGGCAGATTATCCTAGTCCCAGAGGTCGAGGTCCTCCACGAGAAGGAGAGTGCGCCTCCATCCTACTATTACTACTACATGTCCCGTAACCGCTACCACTTCTGGGTAGAGAACCATAGAGCCAGCGTCTTCCGTGTAGGGCTCGGCCTCGCGGCCGACTCCCTACGTCTACTCGGCGCTTGGGGGCTCTCACTCCTCCTCCCCGGTAGGCTGGAGCGGCGCAGGGACGACGGTCTCCGTCTCGTCCGTCAGCTCAGAGGCGGCCTACGCGGCACACGGGATTATCTCCGTGGTGAGCTAGGCCCCCTCAGCGCTCCGTGACTTTCGGTTCGGGTGGCGTGGGCTGTCCCGCGATCGTTGGTCGGAGAGTTCTTCTGATCGTCCCAGGTCTCCAGCCGATCTCGAGGTCGATCCTCCAGTTCGTTTCGGAGAGCAGCTCCCAATTGTAGCCATCGAGTCGGAGGAAGTTACGGTTCTTCCGTGACTCGTAGCGTATCTTCGACCCGATCTCTAGTGGACCGAGGAATACCAGACTCTGGACACCCGTTGCGAGCGCGATATCGTGCGCATCGCGGCCATAGTACCTGGTCCAGACCGTGAAGTAGGCGTCCTCATCCCGCCGGATCCGTTCGGCGAAGAGTCCGATCTTGCCCCAGTCGGAGAAGAGGTCGACCCCGAGGATCTGTGCATCTGATCCCGGTCCGATCGCTGCGCCGAGGAGTTGGCCCCGGTGCGTATGGCCCTGCGGTACCCGTTCGTCGGTATAGAAGGCATTCCGCCCCCCATCGGCGGGCGCCTTTGGTGAACCCCCGAGGGCAGTCAACTCACCCCAACTCCTGATCCACCCATATCTCGTCTGGCTGACCTGCTGGACCCCGAGGGTGAATGCCATCCCCCTCCCCGGCTCGCGGAGGAAGTCCCCGATCCCCGCCCAGCTAGCATTCGTACCCCACTCGCCATAGAATTCGAAGCCCGTCTCAGAGAATGCCCAGCGGGACGAGAGGCTGAAGAGGTGGTACTCGGGGTGCGGCTCATCGCCCCTCGGTGTCTTGACGAGAGGCGCGATGAGTTGGCGGTGCAGGCCGAGTCCCTCTAGTTGGGCTACCCTGATGAAGGCGAGGCCGAGGTAGAGCCCCGGGACCCGTTCGGGCTGCAGGCTCGTGATCAGGCCAGCGAAGAGGCGCCGATCGTTCGATCGGTCACCATCGAAGTGGGGCGACTCCTTTAGCCGACCCCAGACGATCCGGGCCTCGAGCTCACCGAGCGGGGTGAGGCTAGGTTCTGCAGTCCCAAGGGAGAGGTGGGTGAAACCCGGCGCATTGTTACCGAGGAGGAGCGGGTATCGTTGTGCCGGTCCCCACCAGAGGTTCTCAGTGGCGAGTCTCAGGTCGAGCCCCCTGTATTCGAGACGGAGATGACTCTGGCCAGGGTGGTAAGAGGTCGAGGAGTACTCGCCGGGACGCTGTGGCCAATCGATCTTGCCAGGGTGCCAAGGATAGATGAAGGGAGAGTAGCCTGGGGGTCGAACACTCGTTATCGTCTCGAAGGCCCGGTTCTCCTGGTAGATGAAAGAGGGGATCAGGGCCGCAGAGATATTTCGCCAGGCGAGGGTGACCCCAGCGCTGAACTCTGCACTGAGACCTCGGCCCGTCCAGAGGGCGCCATTGTTGCGACTGTCCGGGTAAGCCGAGTTGTGGTAGGTCCTGAGCCGTGGGGTGATCACTCCGATCGAGAGGTCGTCCTCATCGAGGGCTGGGAGGGGCAGGCCCTTCCAGGGGCTCTCCTCGGGCTCGCAGAGGGTGAGACCGAGGGAGGCAGATCCAGACCTGATCAGGCGCGCCTGGAGTGGTGCGACCCCGGTGAGTTCAGCTGCACGGGAGAACTCAGCGCGCGGTCCAGTAAGCTCACCGGTCCCGAACTCGATGAAGTGGTGACAGGTCTTGGCCTCAGCTCTATCAGGCATCCAGCCACCCGTCTGCGCAGTCCCGACAGCGGCTAGGAGATGGAAGAGGGGGAGGAGTACGAGCGTCGTGCTTCTATAGGGGGTCATCCGAGGATTTCACTAGCGAGAGCATAGAATCTAATCATAGATGGAGCGAGGGCATAGGGTAGTGGATAGGGGAGGAAGGGGCAAGGGCGGAACGGTCGCTCCGAGTGGAGCTGCACTCGTGCGCAATACCCTATTGAACCTGATAGGCCAGGTCGCACCCCTCCTCGTCGCGGTAGTGACCGTCCCCTTCGTGGTGCGCGGTCTCGGTGAGGCCCGGTTCGGACTCCTCGCCCTCTCCTGGGCTGTCCTCGGATATTTCGGGGTCTTCGATCTCGGGATGGGCCGTGCGGCGACCAAGTATGTTGCCGAGGCCCTAGGCCGGGGCGAAGAGGACGCGGTCCCGAGTCTCGTCTGGGCCGCGATCACGGTCCAACTCGTCTTCGGCGTACTCGGCGGCCTCGCCCTCGCCTTGGCGACGCCCCTCCTAGTTGGAAGGTTCCTCACGATCGCGCCCGAACTGATCGACGATGCCACGCGCGGTTTCTATCTCCTCGCGGTTGCGGTTCCCCTCGTCCTGATCGCCGGCTCATTCAGGGGGGTGCTCGAGGCCGCACAGAGGTTCGATCTGATCAACCTCGTCAGGGTCCCCTCGAGTATCGCCAACTATCTCCTTGCCCTCGTCGGGATCTGGCTCGGGTATGGGCTACCGGCTATCATCTTCCTCCTCGTACTAGGCCGTGCCCTCGCCGCTCTCGGCTTCGCGCTCCTCTCCGTCAGGGTCTTCCCAGGCCTGGTACCAGGGCTAAGGGGCCAGGGCTGGAGGGAGGGAGCCACCCTACGGAAGCTCCTCGGCTTCGGGGGTTGGGTCACAGTCTCATCGGTCACGATCCCGATCCTCAACTATCTGGAGCAATTCCTGATAGCCGGCCTCCTCTCGGTCGGTGCGCTGACCTATTATTCGGCCCCCTTCGAGGTGGTCTCGAGGGTCGCGATCTTCCCGGCGAGCGTAGCGATAACACTCTTCCCCGCCTTCAGCTACTATCAGGCGAGCCGTCGAGAGGTCCTCGCCGAGTTGTCATGGCGTCCACTCCGCTACCTACTCGTGACTGGGATCCCGCTGATGGTGATCTTGGTCGCCTTTGCGCCAGACCTCCTCGGCTACTGGCTCGGTACGGAGTTCGCGACCCGCAGCTCGGGTGTCCTCCGTATCTTAGCCATCACCTTCTCGATCAATGCTCTCGCCTATATCCCCTTTTCTGCGGTACAGGGGCTCGGCCGCCCCGATCTGAAGGCGAAGCTAGATCTCGCCGAGGTCCCCCTCTTCGTAGTCCTCTCTTGGATCCTGATACCACGTTATGGGGTGGAGGGTGCCGCGCTAGCCAAGCTCGGTGTGACACTCTTCGATACCGTTGGCCTCTTCTGGTTCGCCTCCCGACTTGGTGCTTTCTCGCCGCTCCGGGTCTCATGGCGAAAGATCAAGGTCGCATTACTCGTGACGACGTGTTATATCGCAATCTCACTCGTGCTTCCCACCCTCCTCGCCTTAGAGAGGGGGAAGGTAGCCCTCGTAGCATCAGCGCTCGTGGTCTATGGGATATTGGTCTGGCGCTCGGTCCTCGATGAGAGGGATCGGGGCCTGATCCTAGGAGCAGGGGCGGGGTTCCTGCGTCGGGGTAGGCGCACCGTGTACGACTGAACTCCAATGAGGTACAGATTTCGATGCGTATCACCTTCTTGTTACCGACCTTCGCCCCCCGTCCGAGTGGTGGGTTCAGGGTGGTCTACGAATATGCGAATCGGTTGGTGGAGCGGGGCCATGAGGTCACGGTAGTCCATCCCCGACGCCTCCCTTATGTACAGAAGTGGCCATACAAGGGCCTCTGGCCCTGGGTCAGGGCCCGGCTCGGTAGGATCAGGAGGACTCTCTTCACCCCACGGCTGACCTGGTTCCCCATCGATCCGCGGGTCAGGATGCTCTTCACCCCCGATGCTGCGTCGCACCGGATCCCAGATGGTGACGCGATCTTTGCGACCTGGTGGGCGACGGCGGAGGTAGTGGCAGGGTACGGGCCGGAGAAGGGTCGTAAGTGCTATCTCCTGCAGAACTACGAGATCTGGGGTGGGCCGAAGGACCGTGTCGATGCCACCTGGCGCCTGCCCCTGGACAAGGTGGTGATCGCACGGTGGTTCTTGGACAAAGGCGCGGAGCTAGGGGTGTCGCGCAGTGAGATGACTCATATCCCGAATGGGATCGATTTCTCGGTCTTCCAACTTCTCCGCCCGATCGAGGAGCGCCCACCCCGGGTCGCGATGCTCGCCTCTTCGGTAGTGACGAAGGGTCTCGCCGATGGCCTTCGCGCCCTAGAGGTAGCGAAGTCCAGCTATCCCGCACTCGAGGCGGTCCTCTTCGGGATCGAGCCCCGACCGCAGGGGCTGCCCGAGTGGATCGAGTATATCGAGAACCCAGCGCCCGATCTACTCGTCGGGGATATCTACAATGGGAGCTCGATCTATCTCTGTCCTAGCCACCTGGAAGGTTGGCACCTTCCCCCTGCAGAGGCGATGGCGTGTGGGTGCGCGGTCGTCTCGACCGATATCGGTGGAGTCAGGGACTATGCTATCGATGGGGTAACAGCACTCCTCTCGCCCCCCGCAGATCCCGAGGCCCTCGGTGCGACCCTCTTACGCCTCCTAGAGTCAGAGGAAGAGAGGATCAGGATCGCGCGCGGAGGGCATCAGGGCATCCAGCAGTTCACCTGGTCGAGGAGTACGGATCTGATGGAGGCCTTCCTAGCTGGGGGCGCCATCCGAGATCGAGGCGGAGTCCCCAGTTCCGCTCGGTGATCACCTCGGGCTCAGGACGACGGAGACCGATCTGATTCCGGTTCTGCCGGTAGCTATGGGTGAGCGCCCACCCCAGCTCGAAATCGCCCAGGAAGAGGTGCTGGTGCAGCCCGACTGTGAACTCGATATCGGCCCCAGCAGCTCCGTACGTTCGGACCCAGCGCTCACTATTGGCATCGACATTGTATCTGATCCGTTCGAGGTAGATACCACGCCGACCGTCAGGGGTGAATCGATCGAGGCCGAGGTATTGGGAATTGGCATTCGGCCCGATAGGCGCACCTAGGATCCGGCCCCGGTGGGTGTAGCCCTGGCGGAGTTGGCTATGGGTGTAGAAGGTGACCAGAGAACGGCGCAGGGTCGGGAGTGGATCAGAGAGCTGGGTCAGCTCCCCCCCGAGGCGCAGCCAGCCATCGCGGTAAGGGAAGAGTTGTTGGAGACCTATAGTGTAGCCCCCCGACACCTCTGGCTCGGCGATGAGGTCATCGAGGTCAGCCCAATGGTCCTCCCGTCCGAACTCGAAATAAGCCTCGAAGCCAGTGCCAGGTGGTGCCCACCTGGCGAAGGCCGAGACCAGCTGGTTGTCCGACTCAGGGTTGTCCCGACCGAGGGGGTTATCCTGTACCCCCCTATAGGGATCGATCAGCCATGCCGAGGTCGAGAGTCCCCCCGGTGGGAGACCACGAATGAAGGAGCGTGCTCCCCCCAGGTAGAGGCCCGGGAGCCCTCGGGGCTGGAAGGAGAGGACGATCCCAGCGAGGAGGTTCCGATCGTTCGAGGGGTCATTGTCGAAGTAAGGCGACTCCTCGAGGCGGCCCCAGATCAGCTCGGTCTCGAGGTGACCGACCCAGAGGTAGACTGGCTTCGAAGTTCCTAGGAAGAGGTGCGGGAAGCCAGGGGCAGTACTACTCATTAGTAGAGGATTTCGCCGGGCAGGCCCCCACCAGAGGTTTTCGTTCGAGATCCCGAGGGCGAGGTATGAGAGATCGAGGCGGAGATAGCTCTGTCCGAGTGAGAACTCGGTCTTGCTCTCGTCACCTAGGCGCTGAGGCCAGTCGATACTTGTCGGTTTGCCAGGATAGACGAGTTCCGAATATCTATTTGATCCGGTGTATTCTACTGTCTCAAAGTACCGGTTCTGGTGGTAAGTCAGGGTGGGGATGACACCGGCGGAGAGGGGACCGAGTTGGATACGGATCCCCCCATTGAGTTCGGTAGCGAGTCCGCGCCCAGCCCAGAGACCCGCATTGTTGTGATCGCGCGGGTAGGCAGAGTTGTAATGTGTAGCCGAGTAGAAGGGAAGGAGCCTCATTCCGAGGGGGCCAAGTTCGTAGGTGGAGTGGGTGTGAGTCCAGGGCCTGGTGAGTTCTGAGTCACAGAGGAACCCCTTAGAGGGGCTAGAGGCCCGCTCGATGAGGTTGGTGTGGGTCGGAGCGTGGCCAGCTAGCTCTGCGACCCTGAGGAGGTCAGCGTGCGGGGTCGCGGGCCGGAGACGTTCCAAATAGATAGGAGGGGTACACCCCTCTAACTCGGTGGTCGGAAGCCTCTGCGCGGCGCCCAACTCACCAATGGTAGTGAGGAGTAGGGTCAGGATCAGGGAGAGTTGCCTCATACTACTCTCAGCAGGAATATCGTAGATCATTGGGCCAGGGTAGAGGGTAGTGTCGGAGTTCCAGGATTGCAAGGAAGTAGAGAGGGTGTCGATGAGATTGGTCTTCTCACTCGTGCTCGGGTTCGTGCTAATGTGCGCAATCCCAGTATACGGGCAGGGTGGGGTCGAGGTGGGGGAGTTCGCCTCCCCATTTCTCCCGCATGATCATTGGGTGCATGGCGCCGTCCGGAGGCTCGAGATAGCTGGCTTGGCGCCTAAGGGCTTTGGGGGTGGGAAGAGGCCGAGGACGCAGAGGGAAGTCGCGCTCCTCTTCGAGAGAGCGGAGTTGCTAGCACGGTCGAAGGCACCAGAGCTGGCAGGACTCGCCGGCGCGTACCGCCTCCGTTTCATGGAGGAGTTCGGGTGGGCAGTCGATGCCGTGCAGTTTGGAGTGATCCCCGATCGGTTGCAACTGGTCAGTGGTCGGATCGAGGTTGGTTATGAGGAGCATCGGGGCAGGGTTGCGACGGGGGTCGGGTATGACCCTGAGGATGATTGGACTGGGGCCCTCCCCCGAGAGGATAGAAGGGGCCAGTCGAATCACCTGGCACTAGCGCTGGCCCTACCCCCATACCTCGCCCTTCACCTGACCCCAGGCCATAGGGCTAGTAGGTGGGAGTTCGATGAGGCGCACCTGGTGATCGGGGTGGGGAAGTGGTCGTTCTGGGGTGGACGTAGGATCTTGGGATTCCACCAGGGGATGGGGGGAGGGATAGTATTGAGCGATAATCAGGCATTCGATGGGGGTGGGATCTCATTACTCGAGCCGATCAGTCTTCCCTGGCTCCTAGAATACCTGGGACCGGTGAGGTTCGATCTCTTCCTGACCCGGATCGAAAATGGGGATAGGATCACCGATCCCTGGTTCGGGGTTGCGCGGGGTACGATCGAGCCACACCCCCGGCTCGAGCTGGGATTCAATAGAGCGAATATCTTCGGAGGGAAGGGGAATTCACCGACGACGCCTCGGAGTGTACTCCAGATGATCCTGGGGATCCATGCGGGAGAGGAAGGAGAGTACAATAATGAGGTCTTCTCGGTCGACCTGAGGTATACGCCGCCACTGGGATCGGTGCCCCTCTCAGTCTATCTCGAGTGGGGGATGGATGATAGTGCAGGCGGGTGGTGGTATGTCCCAGCGAGGGTAGTAGGGCTAGAGTTAGCGGCGGTTCCAGGCCTGCCCGAGGTAGCGCTCGGTATCGAGAGGACGAGTTTCGCCGAAGGATGTTGTGGGAATACGATCTGGTATAGGAACTGGGCATTACGTGGGGGATGGGCTGCCGGGGGAGAGCCGCTGGGGCACCCATTGGCGGGACATGGGGTGGAGTGGCTGGTCCATGGGAGGGCCGACCTCTTCGCAGCACGGGCACAACTCGGTATCGAGCTCTTTAGGAGGGAGAGGGGGGAGGAGAATCTCCTAGCACCAGAGAGGGAAGGGCGGAGTTGGGGGGGGAGGATCTCACTCGATGGGAGGCTGAGCCAGACGATCCATCTCTTTGCGCGGGGATACCTCGATGATGGTGAGGAGGAGTGGAGGGAGAGGAGGGGGGAGGTGGGGTTGAGGGTGGTCTTCTAGCGGGAGGGCCGGTAAATCATCTGGCAGAAATGAGAATCTAGGGTTCGGCTAACTTGACAGGGGGGCTTGGCGTAGATACTTTCGCCGGGCCTTTCTTATTGGGCCGAGGCTGGCCTCCTGTGGTAACTCCCGATACCATTCCTATTGAGGGATAGCTACCGGGGCGGGGCAGGTGCTACCGGTAGGCCCGATCGATTCTAGTGGCATCACCCCCTGTATCCCGACGCAGTGGAGTGCTGGCTGTCATACCCAGGTG